>BNJS01000644.1_pt1 | contig 160786 bp, 299 predicted proteins | sample 8540461 | NCBI WGS metagenome assembly BNJS01 (sample SAMD00202454, study PRJDB9452) | human saliva metagenome | isolation source: human saliva | place: Japan | reverse complement strand
AAGCTACGTCTACTTCTTAGCAGGGCCAAAGTAGTACGTTACAGAAACGTTACGTACGTGATGACCTTTAGCTGTAGCAGGTTTGATACGTAATAATGTTTCGTGAATTGTTTAAAGTTTTCTACTAATTTTTCGTTTCGAGTGAAACTTTACCGATTGGAACGTGGATGTTACCAGCTTTGTCAATACGGTGAGTTACTTTACCAGCTTTGATTTCTTCAACAGCTTTAGTTACATCCATTGTAACTTTAGTTCCTGTTTTAGGGTTTGGCATTAAACCTTTGGGTCCTAATACACGACCTAAACGACCAACTTCACCCATCATGTCAGGTGTTGCTACGATAACGTCAAACTCCGACCATCCACCTTGGATTTTTGAGCTAATTCGCTATCACCAACGTAGTCTACGCCAGCTGCTTCCAGCTTCTTTAGCTTTTTCACCTTTGCAAATACTAATGCACGTTGAGTTTTACCAGTTCCGTTTGGAAGAACTACTGCTCCACGTAATTGTTGGTCAGCTTTCTTTGGATCTAATCCTAAACGATATCAACTTCTACAGATGCATCAAATTTAGCGAAATCTGTTTCTTTTGCTAATGCGATTGCTTCTTCAACTGAGTAAGCTTTAGAAGAATCGATTTTTTTAGCGGCTTCTAAATATTTTTTGCTTTTCTTTGCCATTGTATAATTTCCTCCTATTGTGTGGTTTTAACGGTTTTACCTCCCACAAAGTCCATGAGTGAAACACTCGTGTTGGGGACTTTGGAGCTGCATGTTTGTTGGCTTCTACACATCCCATTGAGCAGGCTGTACCTTCGACCATGCATTGCGGCTTCAACATCTGCTGCATTTAAGTCAGGTGCTTTTAATTCCAGCAATTTCTCTAACTTGATCACGAGTTACAGTAGCAACTTTTTCTTGTTTGGTTCGCCTGAACCTTTTTCTACTTTAGCAGCTTTCTTTAATAATACTGCTGCTGGTGGTGTTTTACAGATGAAGTCGAATGAACGGTCTTCATAAACTGAAATCACAACCGGAATGATTAAACCTGCTTGGTCTGCTGTACGAGGCGTTGAACTCTTTACAGAAGCCCATGATGTTAACATGGGCCTAAAGCTGGACCTACTGGTGGAGCTGGTGTAGCTTTACCTGCAGGAATTTTAATTTAACTAGTTTACAACTTTTTAGCCACGAGACATTACCTCCTTGATTGTTTTCGCGCGTGGTTTAAATGGAGATGAAGATTTCTCCTCCACGTTTTTGTTCCAGTGCACACAAATGCCTTTGATATTCTAGCAAGAATTCTTGTGAAATGCAAGCTATTTTTGCAACTTTTTCGATATAATTTTTGACGATTATTGATGATCTCTATAATAACATACTTTAAGATCAATAAACCGTTGTAAATCTCTCTATAACTGGAATAATGTTGCACGATATTCAAATTCATCTCTCGTTTGTGGTAAATCCAAGTTTTCTAAATTCATCAATATAATCTTGAATTTCATCCATTAAAGATACTCCCTGTATTCATTAAATGCAATTGTTCTCAGTTAGAACGAAACATTTCAGCAAAGCAGCTCAGCTTCCCTAGCAGGACAATGAAAATCATTTAAATTTTTCGCCATTCACTTCTAATAATTGTAATTGTTCAGCACGCATTTCAAAATAGCATAAATCCTTATTAAATTGACTAAATAATTGATTTTCACTTTCAATATATAATAATTTTTGCGCTTCAGCTGAGTGTCGCTTTTTGCTTCTAAAATTAATGTTTGCATCATTTGTACCATTACCTTCTCTTAAAAATAGAAGCCATTAAACATAAAAATCTCGCAGTTTTGCTTCGATTTCTTCTCGTTTCTTTTCAATCTCTTGTTGATAGCTGGGCATATACCAATTTTACTAAAAATCGCTACTCCTGCCGATAAATAAAATTAATGCTTCATTTAGCAATAAATTTGGCGTAATTTCTTTACTTAACCAAACATGAATAGCTAACACTGAACTTGGTGCAATTCCTACTTCTACTTTAAATAAAAAGCTAGTGGAGATGAAAATGAGTAAATAAACTCAAAACCAACTGTCGAGATGTCCGAGTAGTGAAATACACACACTGCTATTGTTAAAAGCTAGATGACATGGAAAATAATTCGTTTTTCAACAATTGCAATCGAAGACTTTCTTGTATCTACCACACTCAATATCACAATAATAGAAGCAACGGAAGCTAGAAGATGATCCTATCGCTTGTGCCACTACTAAAGCTCAAATGCTGCTAATACCATTTTAATTCCTTTTAATACCATTTTATTTTCCCCTTTCTAGTATTTTAACAATTGTTCTTTTCTATGAGACTCCACCTGCATATCCAGTTTACATTCCATTTCCCTAGCACTCGATGGCATGGAATGAGAATACTAATTGGGATTTTTCCAACGCTTGCCCGACTGCTTGAGCAGAGTAGTGTACCTTTTTCTTTGCGATTCTCTGCACCAATTTCTCCATAAGTCATCGTTTCTCCATAGAAATTTCTTGCAAAATGTCAAACTCTCTCTTGAAAAATGGTTCCCTTTGGTGTACACGGAGATCGTTATCGAAGTCCTCTCAGAAAAATAACATTTCTAACCAAGTTTCGACTTGCTCAAAAATCAGCAAATCTATCTTTTTATCTCAATATCCCAATTGTCCTTGGCATCATTCACTTGCATACAAACCATAATCCTGTTAAAGACTCGCCATCACTTCTCAAACGAACTTCTCCTAGAGGGTATGTCATTCTTTCAAAGCACTTCTCAACCTCCATCCCTCAGAATAAAATTAGTATACTCCATTTACTTACAGTGGTATGTTTTGTATTACTAATATTTTAAGGAGTTCTTATGAGTTTTACACCAAGCTTATTTTGCACATTTTCGATAAAACAGCGGAAACTTACTGTTATCACAAAAGGTACCTTTATCGAATCCTATATTACAGAATATTTTACAAAAATAATTGAAAAACATTGAAAAGCGATCCTCGTCATGGTGTCTTACCTCCAGAAGAACCACTTCTAGGTTTTGCAGCAGACGACAGTATTTCCTTTTATTGACACAACAACTTGGCTCATAAATTATATGAAATCATCAGCTCCAGCAGAAGATATCCCTGCAGCTGATTATGTATTCGCATCAGGCATTAATGAGTCAAGGTGGAATTTTTCTTTGCAATTTTACGTTTGAACTATAGCTCTAAATATACGCATTTTTAGATTATGAAGATGATCAAGTGTTAAATACGGTATTTGCAAAATCATGCGATTTTGCAAAACCCTTCTCAAAAATTATCGAAGCGTTTCATTGTGGATACAAGTAATGGACAGTATCAATTAATCGAACGAAAATATGTTGTAGAAGGTATACCGTATTTCTCTGAACAGTTTTAGAAATCACTCCATCAACAAGTACAGGAGACAAATCAAAGAAATTAAAAGACAATCACTCATGTTTGTCTAAAAATGATGAAGAAAAATTATCTTGCCTTGCAACACTCAACAAGCAATCTTCACACAATTAGAAAAGTGATGAGATTGATGCAGGAATTATTTTCGATACAGTCTTCAAGATAAACCTCTCTGCAAAAGAGCAGCTTACCAAGCCATTGCGACGTGAAAAATTTCAGAAAAATCCCTGTTACAAATGTGCCAAAATACGAAAGAAATACAGTAAAACAGAAAATTCAAACTCGATAATGGAATTGAAATTACAATTCCAAGTGACATATACGAAAACAAAAAGTGGTCGAGTTTATCAACACCTAGACGGATCTATTTCTGTATTAATTAAAAATATCGACTCAGTCGAATCGATTTCAATGCTAAACAACAAAAGACGATGACTATTCAGAGCCATCGTCTTTTTCGACATTCATTTGGTAGAAAGTTTTCTTTTCGTTAATCCTACACCCATTAACTCATATACATTAGTGATATACGACGAACCATTTGGTCTATCTGTTTGATTGATATCAATCATAATACGGTCATTTTTGCTAAATCCAACCATATCTTTTTGTTAAAGTCTGAAACATCTATATAAACGTTTCATAGAAATAACTTCCCTTGTTTGTTGCTAAAACAAGTAGTTATAGCCATTTCTGAACTTTGTCCTAACAAGAATTTGTAACCTGGACGTAATGTACCTTCATTAGGAGTTTTTGGGATCATAAAGTTTATTATTCACAATTGTAAAAAGTGACCTAAAATTGATAAACGTGGGTGAAATGATCAATAACTACGTTATTTTTTCACACTAATTGTTGAAGTAATAGACATTTCTGGTAATACTACGTTTTCCCATTTTCACCAAAGTAAAAGCGATTCATAAATTGTTGTAATCCTTTAACAACTGAATTAGGATCAATCATTCCCACCAGGTTCTTGATGATCTACATGTATCCAGTAAGTCCTAACCTGCTTTTTCCTAAGCTGAGCATTACTTTACAAAACCATTCATTTTGTGCAATATAGACACCATCTTTTGATTTATGAAGTAGTATTCATCGCCACCCATGCGATAAATTTCTGACACTAAGTGATAAGGAGTGTCTGTTAACATATAGCCATCTTTACCAATAACATATGAACGACCATCGCTTGCTTTCACCGGTTGATCTGCTGCCATTGAACCATTTGATTCAAAAATAAGACCATTTATCTCCTACTTTTGTCCAACCTGTTTGCATATCTCCTTGGTCAGATAAATAGTACCATGTATTTCCTTCTTGATACCAACCTGTACGCATGCTACATCTCCATTTAAGTACCATGCCTCAGTGAATACCCAGCCTGTTTGCATCACACCATTATTATCAAAAGAAATACCATGTTCCTTTATCCTTGAGCTAGCCAGCTTTTACTAATTTACCTTCTTGGTATAAATTCCATTGGTTGCCACTTTGAACCCAACCATCATTTTGTTGCAGCAAATGACTTGACTACTTGCTAATGCACTACTAAGCTGTAGAAGCTAATAAACTACCAAACCATTTCTTTTTCATCTTTGAAACATCTCTCCCTTCATTATTGATCACAAAGAAAGTTCTACAAAAATCTCTACACATTCTACTCCTCTTTTGAGTTTAGAAAAGATGTTTTTCATTCTTAACATTCCTTTCCAATGTAACAAAAAGACTCTTCTTTTGTAACGGTTGCTAAACGTAACGCTAACTATGCTACAACAGAAAAGTGCTTTTTCTTTTATAATAGTTTCTTCAACGAAATTCGGTTCTAGGATATTTATTTGGGTTTCTTTTTGTTTTTAAAATCGTTGACAACAGCGATTTCCACCTTCATATGGTAAATCAAAGGACACATCCCCTTCACTTTTCCACCTAAAATGGCAATCGCTTTTTCGCTTCTTCTAACTCCACTTCTGTATGGCAGCTTTCAACGCTAAAAAGTATCCTTGTTTCTTCACTAATGGCACTACAAAATTCGCTTAGGTACACTTGATTTTGCTACCGCCCTAGCTGTTACGACATCATAAGATGCTCTGAAAATTTTTATTTTGCCCAAAAAGTTTCTGCACGATCATGGAAACATTGCACATCTGTTAACCCTAACGTTTCTACTAAAGTGTTTAAAAAGCGTAATTCGTTTTATTTAACGAGTCCACAATCGTCACTTTTAAATCGGAAAATACAATTTTCAATGGAATACTTGGAAATCCTGCTCCAGCTCGACATCACACAATGTTTGATTCGATAACTCGATGATGAAATCCTAACGCTAAAGAATCGCCGAAAATGTTTCAAATACACTCCTTCTTCATCAGTAATCGCCGTTAAATTCATCTTCTCATTCCATTCTACCAGTAATTGGAAATATTGATGAAATTGCTCTTTTTGTACCTCTGTTAACGTAATGCCATGAACTTCTTGGAGTCTTTGATAAAATTCTTCTGGTTTTGCATACAATTCTCCTATTCTTGAACTTTCACAATTTTTCGTGTTCGATATACACCATTAAAATTGATACATCGGCGGGATTTACACCACTAATACGGCTTGCTTTGCGCAATCGTTTCTGGTTGAATTAATTTCAAACGTTGACGTGCTTCTGTGGCAAGTCCATTAATAGCATCATAATCAATATTCGATGGAATACGTTTTGCTTCCATACGTTTTAATTTTCTACTTTTTCAATGGCTTTGGCAATATAGCCTTCATATTTCACAGAAATTTCTACTTGTTCTTTTCACTTCACGAGAAACAGCTACCTCTTCTTCTGCAAAACCAATTAAGTCATCATAAAGATAACTCTGGACGTTTTAATAAATCACTTAATAAAAATACCGTCTTTTAATTCTGCTGATTCTTTTTCTGCCAAGAATGATTGCAATTGTTCAGTTGGTTTCAAACGGATTGATTGGATACGTTTAATTTCTGCTTGAATGGCTGCTTGTTTTTCTTGGAATGCTGCATAACGTTCATCTGAAATTAATCCTAGTTCACGACCTTTTTCTGTTAAACGTAAATCTGCATTGTCATGACGTAATAATAAACGATATTCTGCACGAAGTTAATAGACGATATGGTTCTGTCGTTCCTTTTGTCACTAAATCATCTACTAATACTCCAATATACGCATCACTACGACCTAAAATAAATGGTTCTTCTCCACGGATTTTACGAACGGCGTTAATTCCGGCATAAAGTCCCTTGACCGGCAGCTTCTTCATATCCACTTGTCCCATTCATTTGTCCAGCTGTAAATAAGTTTTCAACAATTTTTGTTTCAAATGTATTTTTCAATTGATGAGGAATAACAACATCATACTCAATAGCATAACCCGTTCTCATCATTTCAGCTTTTTCCAAACCTTCTACCGTATGAATCATTTGAATTTGAACATCTTCTGGTAGAAGTCGATAATCCTTGAATATACACTTCTTCCGTATTTTTCTCCTTCTGGTTCTAAGAAAATTTGGTGGCGAGGTTTGTCGCTGAAACGATACGATTTTTATCTTCAATAGATGGACAGTAACGATGCTCCTACTCCTTCTACAATTCCTGTAAACATTGGTGCACGATGTAGTTCTCACGAATTTTTCCATGAGTTCCTTCATTTTGTATATGTTAACCAACATGGAATTTGATCATAGCGATAGTCTTCATCTTTAGAAGTGAAAACTAAATAAGTTTGGTGTTTCATCTCCTGGTTGAGTTTCTGTTTTTGCTATAGTCAATTGAAGAACTCTTCACTCTTGGGGAGTTCCTGTTTTAAAACGAGCTAATTCAAACCCTAATTCTAATAAGTTTTCTGATAATTTAATCGAAGGTTGAGAATATTAGCCCCAGAAGAATATTTTAATTCTCCAATAATAATTTGACCACGAGAAGATGTTCCAGCTGTTAAAACAACTGCTTTTTGAACGATAAATCGCCCCTGTATGAGATACGACCCTTTACAAACTCCATCTTCTACAATTAAACGTTCCGCAATCCCTTGTTTTAGATCAAGATTTTCTTGTTGTTCAATTGTTTTTCATTTCTTGCGCATATAGATGCTTATCTGCTTGCGCACGTAAAGCACGTACTGCAGGGCCTTTCCTGTATTTAACATACGCATTTGAATATAGGTTTTATCCAATATTTTCCCATCTCTCCGCCTAGTGCATCAATTTCACACACAACGACTCCTTTTTGCAGGGCCTCCAACAGACGGATTACAAGGCATAAATGCCACCATTTCTAAATTCATTGTTAATAATAATGTTTTAGCACCCATGCACGAGCACTTGCTAGTGCAGCTTCACTTCAGCGTGACCGCACCGACTACGATAACATCATAGTTACCAACTTCATAAGTTGTTACCATGCTTTCCTCCTACTTTCTATTGTTCATTCGTTGTATAAAATTCACTTGATGGCGAATGTATTCACCATTTTCATATATAAATTTGCCGAGAAAAATGGACGGTTCTCTAATAGCCAACTCACAAAAATTAAATCGCCTTGCCAAGTTGGCTTCTTCAATACTTGATCATAAGGAACCCACTCTAAAAGTCCCTTCAGGAGAGTCGATTAATTCCCCGGAAAAAGTCCGTTACTCGAAAACACATACGTATACCAATCATGTTCAGGAGTAAATTCAGGAAAAGTAATAATCCCTTTTAAAATGCCATTTGATGAACCGTCAAACCCTGTTTCTTCAAAAATTTCACGAATGGCACATTCTTCTGGAGATTCACCTGCTTCAATTTTACCCTACTCCGATGTATTTACCTTCATGCACATCATTTGGTTTCTTATTGCGCTTTAGTAATAACAATTCTTTTCCATTATCGATACTAACAAAGTCGTTGCTAATCTTGTCACACAATACTCCTTTCTCCAACATTGGCTTTCTCTTATTTTCCTAAACAAATTGATGCTAAATAATTTGCGTTGAAGCTCATCTTGGACGCTGTCTCCTGTAATTTCTCCTAATAAATCCCATGCTCTTGTAAAATCGATTTGAATTAAATCGACTGGCATTTCCATTTCAATACCATTTTGCACTTCGACTAATGCTTGTTCTGCTTTTTCTAACAAGCAATATGACGAGTATTCGATAAATAAAGTCGCATCTCGTTCGTTCATTTGTCCTTGGAAGAAATATCACCAATTTTTGTCTTCTAATTGATCGATTCCTTCTTTATTTAACATAGAAGTTGTGACAATTTCTTCTTCCTTAGCATAAGGAGCAATGTCCTCTGTTGAAAGTTTTGAAGGCAAATCTGTTTTTATTGAATAAAATAATTCGCTTCATTCCTTTTGTAGTTTCTAGTAAAACGAATATCTTCCTCTTGTAATGTTTCGCTTTGATTTAATAATAACAAGACAAAGTCCGCTTCTTTTAATGCTTTACGACTACGCTCTACCCCAATTTTTCTACGATATCATCCGTTTCACGAATTCCTGCTGTATCGATTAATTGTAAAAGGCACTCCACGGACATTGACATATTCTTCAATCGTATCCCTTGTTGTCCCTGCAATGTCAGTTACAATTGCCTTTTTCTTCTCTTAATAGCACATTTAATAAACTAGATTTTCCCAACATTTCGGGCGACCCACGATAGCCGTTTTTAAACCATCTCGCAAAATCTTCCCTTATCTAGCTGTGTTTAATAAGGCACGAATTCCTTGCAATACTTGTTGCGTCTTTTTCTCGTAATAATTGCAAAGTCATTTCTTCTACATCATCATATTCTGGATAGTCAATATTCACTTCTACTTGCGCTAATGTATTTAAAATTTCTTGACGTAAATTTTTGAATTAAATGTGATAATTGACCATCTAATTGACGCATCGCTAATTGCATTGATTTATCCGTTTTTGCTCGAATTAAATCCATCACTGCTTCTGCAGGACAAATCGATACGACCATTTAAAAAGGCACGTTTCGTAAATTCTCCAGGCTCCGCTAATCTAGCTCCATCCGTAGCACTAATTGCAACACCGATTAATCGCCACAATCCCTCATGGCAATTAATTTCTACAATATCTTCTCGTGTAAATGTTTTTGGGAGCTCTTAAAACACTGACCATTACTTCATCATAAACTTCCCAGATTTTGGATCGACAATATGACCATAATGAATCGTATGAGTCTTTTGTTCTTCTAATTGTTTTTGTTCCACATTGGTAAATCGAACTTGCGATTGAAATCGCCAAATCTCCACTAATTCTGACAATCCCAATAGCCCCTTCACCAGGGTGCTGTCGAAATCGCAGCAATCGTATCAAATTCTGTCTGCATACTGATATCCTTTCTTGGCTTCATTGCACAAAAAGTGCACACTCCACCTTTATTGGTAAAGGGTGGCTGCACTTTGACTGCTTACCTATATTTCAGTGATATTATACAATACTTTTCTGAACTTGTGCTAGTAGAAGGGAGTGGTTTAGAAGACTTTTTCGTTTTTCTCTTTTGTAGCAACACAGATTGCATAAGCGTCTAACAAAAATTCGACTAATAATTTGCAAAGGAAGACGGGAACGTACCTCATACTCAGGAAAATAAGAATCTTCCGATTTAAATCCTACAAAAAGTAATATCACTTAATCTTGCAAGAGGACTTATTCCATTTGCTGTAATAACAATTATAGGGACTTCATTTTTATGACAAACCTTTCGCTGCCTCTACTAACTCTTCTGTATGCCCATTTAAAGAAACGATAATAGCTAAATCTTGTTCATTCAGTCGGTGACTAATCGTTTTAATAATATTTGGATCTACATATTGCTCACAGGTTCTTTCTAACAAATGAAATTTAATCTCCATTTCACTAGCTATCATTTCACTTAACCCTCTTGAAAAATATAAACACTTTTCTTTGCACCAAAGATTGCTTGCATAGCATCTTCTATCGTCTTACTATCCAGTTGCTCTATCGTTTTTCTTACTTCTTGCTCATTCCTGTCAACAACGTCTTGAATTTTTATCGACAATTTCTAAACTATTAAACGTTGGAAATTCCTTATTAGATAGTTGATATTGTTTTTCAAATCATACTTAAAACTTGTAAATCCATCATAACCCTAACTTTTTCATTGTAGCACTATTGATGCTGTAGAAACATTAGCTTCTTCACTCAACTTAACAATTGATATTGATGGTATTAATTCTAAATGCTCTTCAATATATTTAAGAAGATATTTTTCAGTATTAGTAAGCCCTGCATATTAAACATGATAACTCTCCCATTCTGTAAAGTTTTACTAATATAAATACCTATTCAGAAAACTTTTTACAAAGTTATTTATGTAATAATAAGTATAACATAAAGGAGGTGAACTATATGATTTATACATGTACCATGAATTTAGCTATTGATTTGTATATCAAAACACTCAAATGAAAGCATCTGAAGTAAATAGAACGGAAGAAGCAGTTTACATGCCTAATGGAAAGGGTGTTAATGTAAGCTTTCATACTGAAAGAACTAGGAATTGATAGTGTCGCAACAGGATTCAAAGCAGGGTTTACAGGAGAATTTATTGAAAGTGAACTACATAAAGCTGGTATCAAAACTGATTTTGTATCAGTAAATGGTATTACACGAATTAATGTTTTTTTGCTCATGTAGTAGCGAATAACGAAGAATTTAAACTAGTAAATCAAGGCCCTACTGTCACTGAAAAAGAAGAGTTACAATTACTTTCAATTATTGATACTTTATCTTCTAGAAGATATGTTATTCGTTTCAGGAAGCCATCCTTTCAGGAATATCAAAAAGTACTTACGATTGCCAAATCATCTCAACAAAAGGTTCAAACTAATACTCGATACTTCTGCAAGTTTCTGTACCTGAATTATTAAAAATTCCATCCTTATCTGATTAAGCCAAACGATGAAGAACTAGCTAGTTGGTTTGGACTGAAAGATGTATCTTTAGAACAAATTAAAGAATACGGAAATAAATTATTACAACAAGGCGCACAAAAATGTACTAGTTTCATTAGGAGAAAAAGGAGCTATTCTAATTACACAACAGAAAATATACACGTTAGCGCTCCAAAAAGGGCATGTTGTAAATACTGCTTGTGCAGGGAGATACATTACTTGCTACTTTTTGTCGGTTGTCAAATCAAGGGATGTCAAAAGAAGATTCTTTTAATTAAAGCTGTTGCTGCTGGAACTTCTACTGCTTTTAGACCTGGATTAACAGATTTTTCAGATGTTCCAATATTGATAAAAACAAATCAAACGCTTATGCTAATAAAGTAATAAAGGGGAAAACAAAATGACAAAATATGATATTATTGCCGCTACTGGTTTGCCCAACAGGGAATTGCGCACACCTATATGGCTCAAGAAGCACTTGAACAAGCAGCCAAAAAGTTGGAGTAAATATTAAAGTTGAAACACATGGACAAATTGGGGTGAAAAATGAATTTACAGAAGAAGAAATCGAAAACGCAAAAGTAGTAATTATCGCAGCTGATAAAGATGTACAAGCTCATAGATTTGTTAACAAAAATTATTGACGTTTCTGTAGGGCAAGGAATTAAAAATGCAGATGAACTAATTGCTCAAGCATTACGAGGAGAAGGTATCGTAAAATACCCATCTGACGAACCTACTAAAAAGTTGAATCTACTCAAACAACTACTGGTGGTAGCTCGATTGGACGAGAAATTTATAAACATTTGATGAATGGAGTTTCTCACATGTTACCATTCGTCGTTGGCGGTGGAGTATTAATTGCTGTATCGTTTGCACTATTTGGAATTTATTCTTTTGACCCAAACCACGCAACGTATAATCCTTTTTCTGCTCAATTAAAAAGAAATTGGTGGACTAGTAATGGATTAATGACCCCAATTTTAGCTGCATACATTGCACAAAGTATTGGGAATAGACCTGCACTAGTTAGTGGTTTTGTAGCAGAGCCTTATGGCTAGTAACGGTGGTGCTGGATTCCTGAGGGAGGAATTATCGGTGGATTTCTTCGCAGGATATTTAGTTGTACTTTTTAGAAAAATTATTTAAAAATTACCAAAAACACTAGACGGATTAAAAAGCTATTTTCCTTTATCCGTTATTAGGAGTATTAATCACTGGACTATTTATGGAGTATTATTGTTGGTCCTATGGCAGAAATCAACCAAAAACTTAATGGTATTCTTAAAAGATTCCAGATTCTAACTCAGTTCTTCTTGGTTTAGTAATTGGCTGTATGTGCATTTGATATGGGTGGCCCTGTAAATAAAGCTGCATATGTAACAGGGTACAGTACTATTAGTAGAAGGAAATACTGCGTTTATGGCTGGTGTTAGTACAGCTTGTATTGCACCTCCATTAATTACTACTGTAGCAGTTTTATTGTTCAAAGATCGTTTTGATGCAAATGAACGTAATGCTGGTTTAGTGAATTTCATTTTAGGATCTACTGCATATTACTGAAAGGTGCTATTCCTTTTTGTTGCAAAAGACCCTCTACGTGCAATGCCATCAATGATGCTAGGTTCTTCAATTGCCGCTATTTTTAACTTATTTATTTGGAGTACAAGTACCCTGCACCTCACGGTGGATTTTTAGTACTTCCTGTATTTACCCATCCATTATTGTGGGTAATAGCAATTGCAATAGGAGCAATTGTAGGTGGAGTTGTCTTAGGAGCAACTAGAAAACCTTTATCTAAGTAATATACTAATCCTATATTTTTATATTATTCTATACTATAAAAATAAAAAGTTAGGAGGAATTTTCAAATTGATAAATCAAAATGCAATCAATAGAGAATTAAATTCTCAAGATGATGTTTTTCATTTCTTGTCAAAATCAATCGAATTGGGTATTGCTACTAATGAGGAATCTGTTTACAAAGGATTTATTGAACGAGAACAGCAAGGTACTACTGGTATGATGGATGGTTTTGCAATCCCTCACACAAAAATCAAAAGAAATATTAACACCTAGTATTATTATTGTTCGTTTAGAAAAAGGGTTAGATTGGAATAGTATGGATGGGAAAGCCAACTTCTTTCATTATTAGCTTTATTAATTCCAGATAACGAAGCTGGAACTACTCATTTAAAAATATTAGCATCAATTGCACGTATGCTAATGAAAGCTGATATTAAAGAATCTTTACTCTCAGCAAATTCTGAACGTGAGATTGAAACTATTTTTAAACCAGTATTTAAACCACTAATTTAAGAAATCCTATTTTTATCCTGCTTGATGTCATTTAATGTGGAATAGAAAGTTGAACTACTTTCTTATTCCACATTTTTCATCATCAAACTGAATTAAAAGTTTTCTATTACATTCCATTTACTCTTCTTCGACTTTTTCGTTTCCATATTGCCAATATTTGATAAAAAGGTACAATTTACCTATCTATTACTAGGGGTAAATCAATGTTAGAACATCCATTCAATCAAGTCGTTGAAAAATCGCCGTTTCAGATATTCGTCAATTTGATGCAGAAGTTTCTCAAATTCCTGGAATCATCAAAATTAACACTAGGTGAACCAAATTTCCAACACACCAGAACATATTAAAGAGCTGCTATTCAAGCGATTCGTGATAATCATTCCACTATACTCAAACGCTGGGATTCTGAATTACGTCAAAGCAACTGCAGCATACTATAACAAAAATTCAATTTAAACTATACAGCAGAACAAGTAGTCACATACAATTGGTGCCACTGAAGCGATTAACGCTAGCTTCCAAGCTATCTTTAAACCCTGGAGATACTAGTTATTGTTCCAACTCCAGTGTTTTCCCATTATATATGCCAATTACAATGATCAACCAAGGGAAACTTTTATTACAGTTGATACTAGTGAAGATGGCTTTTATTTTAACTCCAGAAAAATTACAGTGCTACCATCGAAGCTCATCCAGAAAAAACTTTTAAAGCCGTTGTATTAGTATATCCAAGTAACCCAACAGGAGTAACTTATTCTAAAGAACAATTAGAAAGCTTTAAGCGTTGTCTTAAAAGAATATGGATTATGGGCATTATGTGATGAAGTTTACGCTGAATTAACATATAGCGGCACTCACACATCATTATCTTCATTCTTACCAGATCAAACAATCGTGATTACAGGTTTATCTAAATCTCACGCTATGACTGGATGGAGGGATCGGGTACATCCTTGGTCCAGTTCCATTTATCAATGAAGTTGTTAAAACTCACCAATATATGGTTACTTCTCCAAGTAGTTCAAGCCAATATGGTGCTTTAGCTGCAATGTTACACGGACAAGGTGACTGCGATATTGTGAAAGTAGAATACCAACAACGTCGTGACTATCTTGCAAAATGAATTACGTCGCTTAGACTTCGAAGTAGCAAGTCCTGATGGAGCTTTCTATCTATTTGCTAAAAATTCCTGCAAAATGCGGAACAGATTCATGGGCATTCGTTCGTGACCTTGCAAAAAATGCTAAGTAGCATTAATCCCTGGGAGTTTCATTTGGACCTGGTGGAGAAGGCTACGTTCGTTTCAGCTACCTGCTTCAATGGAAAACTTAACAGAAGTAGTCGCTCGATTAGAAAAATATTTAGCTTAATACAAAAGGTAGGGATTCACTCCAGCCTTTTTAATTATATACTACTAAATAACTGAAATTAGTATTATTTGAAACAAAAGTGTAACACCCCGCCTAACTATAGCGATTGTTCTAACTCAGTCGCACGTAATTTAAAAATTTTCATATGTTTTTTCAAATCTGATTGCAATTTCTCTACTGAAAATTTTTGTTAGTTTTTATCCTTTACAACCGACACACCATCTCACCACACATCTCTCACATTTGTTGCATTTGCCGGAATAAACTAAGTGCTGCATAAGGCATCATAAATTCGGGAAACATATTAACAGACTGAGTTTCAGCTAATGTCAAGTCTGCCTTTCTTTCCAACTTTAGTGAACCAATTTCATGTCCCAATCCTAATGCACGAGCACCACCAAATGTAGCCAAACGGTACAATCTCTTTTTGCCGGAAAAACAGCTCTATCCATTTAAATATGTTTTTGAAAATTTGCCATCATTCTCATCTGCGTAAAAATATCCAACATGTTTTCCACTACTAGGCCCATCAGTTCCAAAGAGCAACTGTCACTCCATGTTCAAGAAGGCTGCGAGATAGGTGCCACTCCTTTTAGCAGACTTTGGTATTAGCACCAATACAATGTACCACGCTAACATTCGGATACTTCTCTAGAATTTTAATATCATTTTTGTCAGCATTATACAATGTGCAAGAACTATCAGTACTTCAAAGAATCCTATTGATTCCAAAAATTCAATCGGAGTTTCGATTATATTTTTCGCGAAAATACTCCATCTCATAACTCATTTCTGATACATGTAACGTAATAGGAACTTGATATAATTTAGATAATTCTAGAATATTCCGTAAACATTGTTCAGTATTCGTATTAAGGGTGCATGAGGAGCAATAATTGGATGAATTAATTTATCATGTTGCCACTTATCGATAAGAATCTACAGTATAATGCCATACTTTCTTTGTATTAGTACTATCAGGGTTTGGCTGATTAATAATGTTCTCCCAACAGAAAGGCTCGCATATTCATATTCTTTTTGCTACATCCGCAACTACATTTTCAAAATAATACATATCACACATATGTTGTAATTCCAGCTAACTGCATCTCTGCTATAAGCAGCAGTACTTAACTCAATCAATGTTTCATCAACGACTTCTTTCTCTAGCGGAAATAAAAACCTTCGTAACCGATCTGGACAATCATCTCCTAAAGAGGCGAAAAGGAATCATACCACAATGAGTATGAGCATTTATAAATCCAGGGAGAAAGAATCACCTTTAGCATCTATCCATTTTATCAGCTTTCTATCCGCAATATAATTTGTCATACTACCTATTTCTTGGATTATATCATTGTCAAATATTAAATACCCATTTGAATACTCTGTCATCCTATTGTCCATCAAGAATCCATGCATTTCTATAATCAATTTTCACATTTTCACTCCTCTACTCTATCCCATTTATTGACATCTAATTCATAAGTAAAACTAAGAATAAACTACTCACCAGTAAAGCCGTCCCTAACAACTATAGGACGGCTTTACTTTTTACCCTCACAAACAAATGTGATCATTAATCACTTTAATCAAATTATTGGTTAAGTATTTTATTCCATTGATCAATCCATGTTTTTAAATTATCATTTATTAGTTTGAAGTCAACAGTTTTTGCACGTTTAGCAACCCTCCATAAGTCATCGAATTGGATTCATCAACTGATAATTGAACATCTTTATTTACCGGTGCCTCATTTAAAGATTTTCACTTTTTGCAGTTTGGTTTTTCTGCACTAATACGGAAATTGATATATTTAAACCCTTCTTCTTTATTTTTCGCTCCTTTAACAACATTAACTGTATTATAATTTGCATACGTTCCTGATTGTGGCTACAACATAAACTGCATTTGCATTAGCTTTTTGAACTGTTCATACAGCAAAATCCAAAACAACAGCAACTGAAACTTCACCTGCTTGGAACATATTTGCTAAATCGCTAGACTTAGAATATGTTTTAACGATATTTGGTTTCAATTCTCCTAGTGCTTTAAATGCAGCTGTTCCTTTATCATTAGCTAATGTAGAACCTCCTTTATCAGCAGCAACTGATAAGAAAAGTAGGCTGTTGTTGTAATATCAGGAATAGCAATTTTCCCAACTAAATCTGATCCCCATAAATCGTTCCATTCTTTAATTTCATGACCAACTTTTTCTTTATCATAAATAATTCCAATACTATTTATTGAAAAAGGTACTCCTCCTCCATTTTGAAATACTTCTTTTTGCCCCATCTGTTAAATTAGCAATATTTGGAACGTCTTTTTTTCAGTAATTGTTTCGAAAATCCCTTCTGTATTCCCTTTTGTAGATCCTGACTGTGATAACTCAATAACATCTACATTACTTCCACCACTTTGAACTTTTGTAAGACGTTCTGATGCATTTCCTACTTCTAAAGTTATTTTTACACCATTAGCTTCTGCAAACTGGATTAATAATATCTCTCTCAACGATATCTTGGCTAAGACAAATGTTGAAACAACTAGTTCACCAGAACCTTTTTGAATTATTTCCTCCTGCAGATGTTGTTTCATTTTGACAGATTCGCTTGACTATTCCCACAACCAGCTAATACTAATAATGCTGCACTTACAATTCCTACAATTTTTCTTATTCATTTATTATCTCTCCTTATATTTTATTTTTATAACACAATAATATGATCAACTGGAAACTTAAGTGAAATAAGTGCCCCAATTTCAATACTACTAGCACTATTCACTAAAAGGACACCAACATCTGTTTGAACTTCATATTGATACGCTTTACCAAGGAAAGTTCGTACCATTACTTTACCCAAAAATATCTCCCTTTTCCTCTGAAACAATTTCAATATAATCAGGTCGGATTGTTACCATTACATCTCCTCATGAGATTCTGTTTTCAATAGTAATTCCGCTAGAAATTCTTAGCATGATTATTATCTTGAACTGTTGCTGTAATAAAGTTTTCAAAGCCTATAAATCGTGCTACAAACTCTGTTTTTGGACGTTTATATATTTCCTCTGGTGTTCCGTATTGTTCAATAATTCCATTATTCATCACGGCTACTTTATCTGAAATAGAAAAACATTCCTCCTTGATCATGTGTGACAAATAACGTTGTAATTTTTAAACTGTTGTTGAATTCTCTTGATTTCTAAACGCATTTTGCAATCCCAGTTTTGCATCTAAATTACTAAGTGGTTCATCTAGTAAAAGCAATTTTGGTTCAATAATCAATGCACGTGCAGAGTGCAACTCTTTGACGTTGACCTCCGGAAAGTTGTTTTGGATATCGATCGCCTAATTTGTCAAGTCCACAAACTTCAAGCATACGAGTTACTTTTTCATCAATAACGGCTTTACTTTCTTTACGAACTTTTAGACCAAATCCCACATTTTCTGCAACAGTTAAATGAGGAAATAAAGCATAACTTTGAAAAACCATACCAAATTGTCTAAGATGGACTGGGACATTTGTCATATCAACTCCATCAAGTTCAAACTCTCCACTATTTTGTTGAAGTAGACCGGCTACTAATACGAAGCGTTGTTGTCTTGCCACAACCACTTGGGCCCCAACAAAGAAACTAACTCCCCTTTGTTTATTGATAAATTCAAATCTTTTAAAATATGATGCTGTTTATCATAAATCCTATTCACATTACTTAATTTTACAAAAGACATAATTTTCTCCTTATGAAATAGATGCTAATCCTGTAGATTTCTCAATTACAACCATAACTCCTATTGTGACAAAACATGAGAATAACTGAGAGCGCTGATACTGACGGATCATAATTAAATTCCATATAACTTAATAAAGTCGTAGGTAACATTGTAACACTCGGACCCGATAAAAACATTGAAACTGGAACATTATTAAATGAGTTTACAAATGCCAACATGAATGCAGCAAAATATTCCCGAGACAATATTTGGGTAATAACACTATTACAAACGCACGCTTCTTAGTACACCCAAGTGTCCAAGCCGCTTCTTCAATTGATACATCAACTTGTTCCATACTGGAACCAACCACTCTAATCACATACGGAACACTAATAAGGAAATGTCCAATTATTAGTCCAGGAATAATCGGTAATCTCAAATGCACTACAATCATTTGAAAAATCGAATATCCTACAACAATCCCTGGGAATTAATGTTGGTAGATAAGAAAAAGTATTTAAAAACTTTTTCCTTTAAAACGGTCTCTGGATAGTACATATGCAGATGGAATACCTACAATTAATGCAATCAGCGTTGCTACAACCCCTATAATCAAAACTCAATTGTAAGCTAGACATAAATGCTTTTTGAAGTTAGTGCCATAATATACCAATCAATCGTAAACCCTTTAATCGGAAAAAGTAATAATCGCCTCTGTCCCAAAAGATGTTACCACAATAATAATGAGTGGCAAGAATAAGAATAAGAACACTAGAATTGCCAGCATCGTTAGCCATTTATTTTTACGCAATATCTCCACCTCTCTTATCCATAGATTTTTGCTAATAAGTTGAAATCCCTTCATCACTATAAATGTAATCACAATCATCACTAAAGCAATTACACTAGCACTTGTCCAATCTCCAAGAGCTGTAGCTCTTTGATATAGAAGTGTTGCTAACATCATTTTTATTTCCTCCAGTAATTGGGGAGTCGTGTAAGCTGTAAGCGTACCAGTAAATACAAGAACACTTCCAACAAGCATCCCGGGTAATGATAAAGGAAAATAATTTTTAAAAATATCTTTATAGGACTTAGCCCCAGTGTTGAAGCTGCCTCAAGAATATCATCATCAACATTTTCTAGAACACCGATGAGTGTCATTACCATTGTAGGTAAGAATAAATATACTGAACCAATAATGATAGAAAAATCTGTATATAATAACGTTATCGGTTCTTTTATAATTCCCATTGCATCAACAAACTATTAATAACACCATTTTACCAAGTATTGTAATCCATGCAAAAACTTCGTATAACCGAGGTTCGTTAACAACGGAAATAATGTTAATGCTATCAAAATACCTTTCCATTTCTTAGACACTCCAGATATAACATAAGATACGGGCAATCCCAACACTGCACATATCAGTGTTACAAAAAGAATTTACTAATGTACGCCATAATACTCTCATAAAATAAGAATCTTTAAAAAAATTCACTATAAAGCTGAAATGAAAAACTATTTCTCGGAAAAAATGTTGGAATAAGACTAGAAAGTAGAGGAAGCACTAAAAAGAAACATAAACAGTACTACTCCTGGGAATATCAATATATCAACATTATTTCTCATGAAAATTCTCCTCGTTCGTATTTTGATTTTACAATTATACTATCTCGATAAATAATTTTCAAGAAAATTCAGAGATAAAAACAAACAAAACTAGCATCTCTATTTTTACTATTATTCGTACAAGAATATTGATCTCTATTTATGATTATTATCTTCAACTCTCATTCATTTTTACCAGACACAAAACGGATGTATAAATTTTCATTTGAAACAACATAAACACAAAATTACTAAAGTATGCTTACTTCAAACTATCCTTTTAAAATGAATAAAAGAGTTATGCCCACTTTTGATTAACTAAAATAAGCATAACTTTTTACTTTTATTCATAATCTACTACAACTCTTCCACAAAGAGTACAAACTGCCTCAAATGCATGTTTTGAAGCTAATTCAAGTTGCCTCAAATGTATCTGGAGCTTCCCCCACCAACATGATCACTTACCCACGAACATTCAACACAGGAATATCATAGAAATGAGACAATTTGCGCTAATGTGTTGATTCCATATCACTTGCTACAATATCTGGTAAATGTTTCACGAATATTTTGTACCGTTTCAATCGAGCTCATAAAAGAATCACTCGTTGCAATAAAACCGCTATGAATTCCAAATTCTATATACGCTCCTGTAAAAGGCGAACAACTCTTTCCTTTCAATTCACTATCTACGGGATACGATTCTGGCATTTGAGGAACTTGACCCCCATGCATAATCAAAACCTGTCGCATCCACATCACTATATCCAAATTTCGTTGAAACAATGACATCTGCAAGTGCAAAATCTTCATTAAAACTTCCCGTAGTTCCCGTATTAATGATTAGTTCCGGTTGAACCTTTATCACAAAGCCAGCTGCTGTAGCAGCAGCATTCGCTTTTTCCAATACCAGATTGAACAAGATAGAGATTTCTCATGAACTTCAGAAATTCGAATCGGACCTTTTGAGAAAAACTTCTTTTCTTGGTGCGTAGTGTTCTTCAAATGGATGAAGCTCTTCTTTCATTGCAGCAACAATCGCTATTTTCATCGAATTATTTACCCCACACTTTCAGAAATAGGTTTCTTACTTCTACTTTTTGTTCCTTGGAATTTATCTGAAATGAATTTTTGAACATCTGCATCATGATATAAATCTACTAATTTCTTATAATCATCATTAGATTCATTTCACTCTTCACAACAATCACATTGATACTTGTAATCGTAGATGCATCTGCTTTTTCATAGAATAAAGCATCTTTCAATACATTTTAATCCACCTTCAAGGGCACAGTATTTCCGATAGCAATTAAATCTGCATCATCTAATACACGAACACTTGTCGTATCATCAATTAATAAAAATTCAAAAGTTTTTCTTTGTTTTTCTACGATATCACTTGAGTACTAGTACCTTCTTTGAAATCTGCTGGTAATTTTAATTAAACCAGCTGGATTCTAACAAACGAAGCGCACGTGTTGTATTATAAGGACTATCTGGAATTGCAATTTTAGCGCCATTTGGCAGGTCGTTTAATGACTTTTACTTTTTAGAATAAAGTCCCATTGGTTCAATATAAGTTGCTCTAGTTGGAGTTAGTTTAGAACTATTTGACGCATTAAATCCCTGTAAATACCCAATCGATTGAAAAGCATTTCGCATCTACAGAACCTTCCAGCAACTGCTTGGTTTAATGGTACACATTTTAATTCTTCGACTTTCAATTTTTAATCCTGCTTTTTCTCGCTCGAGTCTGATTCAGCAATATGTCTCCATATCCGCATAGACAACAGAAGCAACTTTTACTGTTTTTAATTCTGATTTTGAATTTGAAGTTGTTGAGTTTGATGTAGTTTTGATTGCTGCAAGCAGACTAATGCTACAACTGTTGAAAGTGTACAATAAAGAGATTTTGTAATAGTTTTTAAGTTCATAGGAAATCCCTCCGTTTAGATATTTTACTAATTATTGAATAAATGACATTAAATCACTTTTTACGTTCATGGATCAATACTAATTCCTTGTTCTAATACTTGTTTAGCATATTCTTTTGCTCGAATAAGAGTAGATCCGATAATTTCCACATTGAACAGCGAAATACCTTTGAATATCCTCAAATTGAATCTTTTCAACAATTTGTTCTAAACGTTGATTTTAATACGAGCGATATCTTCTGCGGAACGTTCTTCCCAGAAATTAAATGAAACTCGTGCGACAACCAAATGGTGAAATATCGATAATACCATCGATACGATCACGGAGTAAATCTGCCAACAAGTGTTCAAATGTATGTAGATCACTCCGGTAGGCATTTCTTGTTTATTTGGTTGTAAAGCGGATATCAAAATCAGTAACATCTCTCCCGTATTCGGTTTGCAGAAATTAGTCTCTCACGTAAGGTGCAATCACCTTGTTGTGATCTGATCAAAACTTTCTACTTCAGCCATATTGAATTCCTCCTGTCATGCAGTAAAAAGAATAAAACTTCTAATAAAAGAACCTTTCCCACTCTATATCAATTTTCAATTAGCATTATATCAATTATACAGTAGTCTTGAAATTCAACGTAAAACGAAACTATACCTTATGCTAAGTCTCGAAATTCAGCGTAAAACGAACTATACCTGATACTAAATTAAGCCTGTTTCGTTATTCGCTTTAGCTATATCAGTAAAAATAATGTTGCATCTCAATCAGTTGTTTGTGAATGATACTGAACATAAAAATTAGTTTTCCTCTTACCTTCCCGACACTTATTTATCCATCACCCTTTAAAGTAAGCACAAAAAAGCCTGGGACAAATCCCAGGCCTATTCTCTCTATTATCCTAAAGTTTGCACTTTCACACCATCCGGTGTTCCAATTAAAACTGTTTCTGTCATATTTGTAAATAATCCTTGTTCCACTACTCCTGTTAGAGCTTTTTAATTCTGCTCCAAATGTCACAGGATCTTTAATTGGGAATACATCTAAGTCAATAATATAATTTTGACTATCTGTTAAATAACGTTCTCCGTTTTTCTAACACTCGGAATTTTGGACGATAGCCTTTTTGCTTCGAATTTTTTTGAATAATTGTTCTGAACCATACGGAATCACTTCTACTGGAAGTGGGAAGCGTCCTAAATAATCTACCATTTTAGATTCATCGACAATCCAAATAATACGTTTTGATTGTTCTGCAACAATTTTTTTCAAATAGTAAGGCTCCACCGCCCCTTTAATTCCTGAAAAATCAGGAGCAATTTCGTCTGCTCCATCAACTGTTACATCAATGAAATCTACTTCGTCTACACTCTTCAATGGAATTCCTAACTTTTCAGCTTGTTCTTTTTGTACGTTTTGAAGTTGTTACACCAATAATGTCTAAACCTTCTTCTTTTACACGTCTGCCAATTTCTTCTACAAAATAATAAGCTGTAGAACCTGTCCCTAGACCTACTGTCATACCTGATTCAATATAAGTTGCGGCCTGTTTGCCGACCATCTCTTTCATGTTCACACGCATACCCTCCAATATGATTCAACTATCCTTATTATAACATAAATTCTTTTACTCGTTTCAAATCTTCTTGTAATTGTTCATAGATTTGTCGCATTTCTTCAGCAGATAAACTCAATTCCACTTCAACCGTTTTTCGTTTGTTCCTTCTCCTCTTCTTCTTGATAAAGAAAGACTTCTTCTTCATCCAATTGAGCCAAGTCAATTCCAATAACTTGAGAAACCGTTGTTAAAATATTTTCTGGAGCAACGACCCATGTCATAACATACTCATCTTCCACTTTCTCTAATAATACAGCTAATCTGGATTGTTCAAATTCTGAAGAATACTCTTCTCCTTTTTTTCTAATAAGTTCTTCATCGCCTCCAGACATTCTTCCAATTGTGCTACAGATAATAAGTTGATTATTTCTTGATAAGCTTGTTCTTGATGAGAAACTTGTAAAAAACATCTGTTTGAATATTATGAGTTTGAGGATGGATAGCTAAAAATTTTTAATTCAAATATAAAATTCCCTTCTGAAATCTTCATGCGCTCACCTCTTTCTTCGTTTTTATTGCCATATCTATAGTACAAGTTTCTCTTTCATGTTTCAATCATTTCACAGAAAAAAGGCTGGAGTTTCTCCAACCTTTTAACGTAATATTTCAATGACATCTTTATTCGCAGCAGATTTAGCAGGAAATACGCTAAATACAATTCCGATAAAGACTGATACTCCAACTGTCAAAAGCTACTGCTGTCCAGTCGGTATAAATTTTTAAAATGGTAGGAAATTCGAAATCAGCATCGCAAGTAACACTCCTGTTACATATCCGATAATTCCACCAATCGAAGTAATCATAATTCCTTCTAATAAAAATTGTAATTGAATCGAACCTTTAGTAGCTCCCATTGCACGACGAATCCCAATTTCTTTTGTTCGTTCAGATACTGAAATATACATCATATTCATCACTCCTACACCTGCAATGAATAAAGAAATTCCGGCTACTGCTGAAACAAAAATAAGTTAAATCCATCTAACACTTTTCCAATAATATCCATTTTGAGCCGCTACATCGATAAAAGTATATTTTCCAGAAGTATGTTTTGAACCCTACTTCATTCAAATGAGTTTCTACCTTTTTAGCAACATCTTTTAGCTACATAGCCTGGTTTAACAAACACTTTTAGCCCATTCACATTTTCTTCTTTTTTTATGATAATGTTGATGAGTAGTAGCTGGAATATGGACGGCTTTATAAGGATCTGCACCAGAAAAAAATAGCTTGCAAAGCATCTACTTTACTCGTTGGCTTCACACCTTTAATATAGTACACTTCTCCATCAATCGTTACACCATGTCCTAGTGCTTGTTTCGGACTAGAAAATAACAATTTTGCTAACTCTTCATCGATAATCGCTACTTTTTTTATTCGCATCAATATCTACTTGGGAAATATTTTCTCCAACCGTCAAAGACTCTTTTTGTTGCAGATTTTTCTAACCCCAGTACAACATGTTCTGTCGATTTCTTTGTTGGAATCGAAACACCAAAAATATAATTTTGTTCCTTTGTTTCAGGAATTTCTGTTCCCGAAACTCCTTCAATACTTTCTACACCAATACGGTCTTGTTTTGAAAAGGCTTTTTCTACTTTTCGAACAGATTGTGGATTATCAGGTTGATAGAAAAATTGTACAGTGACTTTCCCATTATCTTCGCCAGCTAATCCTGAAACAGCCATTTTTTGGAATCCTTTCCCAAGACTCATAATCGTAATAACAGCTGCAATTCCGATAATAATTCCTAACATCGTTAAAATCGTACGACGAGCATTTCCTTTTAAAGAATGTAGAGCGGATCCTAATAATACACTAAATTTCATGTGGAATCCCCTCCTTTTGTTCATGAATCACACCATCAATTACATGGATAACACGAGAACAATACTTCGTCAAAGTCGGATCATGCGTCACCATTACAATCGTTACACCATCTTCACGATTTAAACGATATAAAAATATCCATAATACTGGCAGAAGTTTTACTATCTAATGCTCCTGTTGGTTCATCAGCAATGATGAATTTTGGACTATTCACTAATGCCCGAGCAATTGCCACTCTTTGTTTTTGACCACCTGAAAGATGTCGAGGATATTTTTCTAATTTATCTCCTAGACCTACTTTTTCAAGCGCTTGTTTTACTTTTTGAATGAGTTTGTCGAGGCGTTAATCCACGATATAATAAAGGTAGACGAACATTTTTCTTCGACTGTTGCTTGTTCAATTAAGTTAAAATCTTGAAAAAAACAAATCCAACGGTAGAATTGCGTACTTTGGAAATTTGATTATCACTCAAATTGGAAACAGACTCATCATTAAAAGAATATTTTCCTTCATATTTAGAATCTAGGAATCCTAATATATTAATGAGGGTAGATTTCCCAGAACCAGAAGGTCCCATTATTCCAACAAATTCTCCTTGAGTAATACGGACAGTCACATCATTTTAATACATGTAACTGCTCATCTCCAACTTTATAATATTTATGAATATGTTCTAGTTTAATCATGGGACTTCACCGACTCTTCCAATTGTGTAGAAGACACCGCTGCTCCATCTGTTATGTCTGAATCTGGATTTGCAATCACTTTATCTCCAATACTTAATCCTTCTTGAACAATCCATTGGAATCCTTTTTTTCACACGTTTGATATTTTTTTACGTTTAGCTACCCCATTATCATATAAATAAACATATTCTTGTTCTCCATCTTTTTGAATCGCTTGTTCTGTTAATACTAATCCTTTTTTTGAGGGATTTTTACTTGAACAGTAAATCCATTTGGAAGAGAAATTTCTGGTTTTACAATTACATCATAACGAGCCACACTATGACCTCCACCACTAGAAGCTGCACTTGGAGAAGTTGGCAAAGATGGTACTGGATTAGCACCACTTCCTGACGGATCAGTAGAAACAAATGAAATCGTTCCTTTAATCTCTCTATCTTGAGCTTTCACATAGATTGTTACAGAAGCTCCTTTTTCAACTGATTCATAATCATATTCAGAAACAGTTGTTTTCGCTTCGCTATCTTTACTTGTAATTTTAATAAAGGCTAATTGTACATTTGTTTTTCCTTCTGGATTAATGCTAATGGTTCCTGCAATATCTGCTGTTACACTTGAACTTGTTTTTTTAGAAAAGACGTTCGATTTTTTTGTGTTTACATCTTCAATATTATTATTCATATCACGAATTGCTTTTTGAGTTCCCTCAATTGCTTGGTCAAAAGGCTGTTGTATCCATAGCTCCTACATGAGCTGTTTGATTCGTAGCACCTTGTTGGTTTTGAGCAGGGACTTCTTTTTTTCTAACTCTTGTTTTGCTTGAGATTTACGATTCTTTTTGTGTTTCTAATTCTTGATATAAATGATCACGTTCAGCTACTAGACGACTTACTTGACGATTTAAATCGGCAACTTCGTCACTAATTGTTTCATTATCATATTCAAATAACACATCGCCTGCTTCTACTTCTTGACCATCTGTTACTTTTACTTGAGTGACTTGCCCTTTTTGAGGGTCGACATGATAGCTTTGCTCTTTAGCCGTTTCAATATTTCCATCTAATACTAAAAGGCTCCTGTTCTGTTAACTCCATAATTGTATAATGGTGTTCTTCTTTCTTTTCAGGAGAGCGTAATTTTAAAAATCCTAATACGATTACGATAACAGCTCCTAATGCCATTACGCTAATCATGCTCCATTTTAACGTTTTACTCATTCATAACTCTCCTTAATATTTCGCTACTTCTTGTTCCCATTTTTGGTATGTTACATAAAACCAGGCTAGTAATCCGGCAATAATCGCTGGGATAACATAAGTAGCTACACTGAATTTTTGATGATTGAAAAATATCATTAGCAATTTGCATTAAAATTGAAAAGACATGAATTCCGATTACATAAAAAGAATAAATTCTTATCTGGTAATACTTGAGCTTTTAGCGCTCTTTCCAATTTTGTGATATAAAAATTGTTGCAAAAAAATACATAGTAGGAAAAAATAATAAGAAAACTGCTACTCCAACTCCCTGCTGTTTCAAAAATTATGTTCTACACCCTGTTTTTGCTAGTTCTTCTTGCACACTTGGAACAAAAGTAGACGCTACTCCAATTAATACAAAGAGGTTCGCAAAAATCCCAATAATATTCCAAACTTTTTAAGCCGGTAGCAATTTTACTAACTACACCTGCATATTTTTCAACTTTTTGTGTATCCATGTTTCATTCCTCCTGAGTCGATTATTTTTTTATTGTTTCGCTACTTCTTGCTCCCATTTTTGATAAGTCACATATACCCATGCTAGTAATCCAGCAACAATCGCAGGGAAAAATATATGCAGTAATATCAAATCCTAATCCACTCATCAATTGATTCACAACTTGCATCACAATTGAAAAACGCAAAAACCCCAATCGCATAATGTAATAAATTTTTTTATCAGGTAATACTTGAGCTTTAGCACTTTTCTCCAATTTTATGGTATAAAATTGTTGAAAAAAATACATATTAATAAAAAATACTACAAGAACTGCTATTCCAAATCCAATGTTTTCTTTTTGTGAGATATGGATTTTTTACAGTTTGCTAATTGTTCTTGAACTTGTGGTATTAATAATATTGCCATTCCTAAAAGACCCAAAAACATTTCCAACAATTCCAATAATATTCCAAATTTTTAACCCTTAGAAACTTTTTCTTACAACTCCTGCATATTGTTCAACTTTTTGTGTATCCATGATACATTCCTCCTCAAAACTTTTTTTAAAAAAAGAATAGGTTAGTTACTCTTTTAGCTAACTATATACCTAGCAATCTTTTTGTCAATAAGTTTCTTTATTTTTTTATTACGCTCATTATACACCGGTTGTTTCCGTTTTCATATAGGAATATTTCTTATTTAATCATTCTTAAGAATAAATTATTTACAATAAAAAAACGTCCTTTCAAAAAGAACGTTTTCTTCACTCTATTTAATCTTCTAATTCACAGACAAGCGCTTGATAGCCAACAAGAGAGAGTTGATCTCCTTGTCCATTCATTTTGTGCTGGAATATTGGCTAACAATACTTTTCTTACAGGCGTTGGCAAAGTTACTGTTTGAGGTTCTGCTTGATAATTGACTAATACAAGCACACGTTTTTCTCCACGTCGCTCATAAGCAATCATGTTTTTCACTTCTTCTAAAAACAGGAACAAATTCCCCTTCACGAATGGTTGATCCATAAACTTCATCACGATACAAAGCAGTTAGCGCTCTATAATAGTTCAAGATAGATTGTGGATTCTCTTCCTGTTCCTCTACATTAATCTCTCTTTGCGGCTGTTTTGAAACAAGCCAAGCTTCTCCGATTGTAAATCCTAACTTCTCTTCACCATTCCATTGCATTGGCGTACGAGCATTATCACGACTATATTTTGAAATAGCCTTCAACGCTTCTTCATCCGTTAGCCCCTGCCTCTTTAGCAACATGATATTCATTTATTGTATTAATATCATCAAACTCATCAATCGATTCGAAAATTTGATTTTTCCATCCCAATTTCTTGTCCTTGATAAATAAATGGAATTCCTTTACGAAGCATTTGCACCGTTGCAAGAGCTTTTTTACTAATTTCTGTCACTTCACCTTCAGGAATATAATGAGAAACTCCACGTGGCTCATCATGGTTTTCAATAATAGTTGATAATATACCAATGGAATCCGCACGACGATGCGCCTTGAAAAATACTATCTTTTTAATTCTTCTGCTGTTGGTAATTCATGACTATACCAGCCATTTCCTTTTTGTCCTAAAATCGTTTGTTTGAAATCAAAAAAATAGAAGAGAATACTCCTCTTCGCCAATAAAGAAATGTAATTCTTCATCCGTTTCATTAAAGACTTCTCCTACTGTAAAAAGCATTATAACGAGCAAATGTCTTTTCCTTCATTTCTTGTAAAAATGGTTCAATTAGTTGCGCATTTGCTAATGAATAACGAACAGGAACAAGCCCATTTTCTTGTTCAGATGGTAATGAACGCCATTCTAAATCCTTTTTAATATTAATAATGGCATCAATACGGAATCCTCCGATTCCTTTGTCTAACCACCAATTAATCATCGTATAAATTTCTTCACGTACGACAGGATTTTTGCCAATTTAAATCAGGTTGCCCTTTATGGAATGAGTGTAAATAATATTTATTCGTTCCAGGGAACTTTATCCCCACACTGCCTCCAAAAATAAGTTTCCCAGTTATTTGGTTCTTTTTCACTTTCAATAAAATAGAAATAATCTGCATAAGGGCCATCTGGATCTGCTAATGCTTTTTGAAACCATTCATGTTGATCAGAGCAGTGGTTCACTACTAAATCCATAATAATTGAAATATCCCGTTTTTTTGCTTCAGCAATTAACTCTTCCATATCTTTCATTGTTCCAAACTGTGGATCAATCGCATAATAATCTGCAATATCATATCCTTGGTCGACAAACGGACTCTTATATACAGGAGACAACCATAAAATATCAATTCCCAAACTTTGTAAGTAATCGAGCTTTTTCGGTAATTCCTTTTAAATCGCCAATTCCATCTCCATTACTATCATTAAAAACTTTTTGGATAAATTTGATAAGCTACTTTTGCCTTTCCACCAATCTTTTTCCATCATTGGTAGCCTCCTTCACAATCGTTAATGACTTTATTCTGATACAATTCCCTCACACTGTCAAGCAACAAAAAAGAGATAAACGATTGTTTCCGTCTATCTCTTTAAAAAAATAATTGCTGTCTTATAAACGCTTGCTATATTTACGATATTGATAATATCTATAAGCATAAACGCCAGTACGATATAAATAGAAAATAACTAAAATAGCAAATAATTTATTATTTACAACCGTTAATATAACAAAGGCACATGCTATTATAAACATGATTATTGCATAAACTAAATCTTTCATTCTCACACCTCCATTACTTCTCTTCTTTTTCTGTTTATCTTTAATATATCGATACGCATTAAAAAGCACTAGAAATTCCAAACAATGCAGCAACTAATGCATACCATTTATTATCCACCACTGCTTAACCACTACTAGTTAATCCATTATTGATTTTTTTCGATACTGATAATATTTATAAGCATAGTCTACACTACGTCCTAGAAAAAAACAATTCCTAAAAACAACAAGCGACTTCCTATATAGAATCGTTAAAATAATCAGTACAACTGCAATAACTCCCGTTATAATTGCATATGTTAAATTCTTCATCCTAAAACCTCTATTACTTCTCTTCTTTTTCTGTTTATCTTTAACATATCGATACGCATTAAAAAGCACTAGAAATTCCAAACAATGCAGCGACTAATGCATACCATTTTATTATCTATCACTGCTAGTAAAGCAAACGAAAAGAGTACATAATGCATAAATAATCGTATTCCATAAATACAAAGGAATGTTCTTCATCTGCCTGTCTCCTTATTTTAATTTATCATGTTCATAGGTATGAACTAATTCTAAACCTTTAAACTGCTGCTGTCTTAACGCTTCATAAACAACAATTGCTGCTGTATTCGATAAGTTTAAGGAACGAACATGAGTATCATTCATCGGTAATCTTAAACAACTTTCCTCATGTTCACGCATAAATTCTTCTGGTAATCCTGTTGTTTCTTTTCCAAAAATGAAAAATTGCTCTTCATCCTTTGCCAAATCAACTTCATCATAAGTATGATTAGCAAATTTTGTAATTAAATAAATAGGGACGATTACCTAAATACTCCATAAATGCTTCTAGTGAATCATGATACGTAATATCCACATCATTCCAATAATCTAGACCCGCACGTTTTAAATGCTTATCATCTGTTGAAAACCCTAATTGCCCCACTAAATGTAGCGGTGAATTCGTAGCCGCACAAGTACGCGCAATATTTCCAGTATTCGCTGGAATTTGTGGTTCAAATAATACAATATGATTAATCGTCATAAGATCCTCCTCAGGATTTTTGGTAATTTTTCGTGCAATGTTTGAATCGCTTCTTCTAATTCAATAACTAAGTCTGCTTCTTCTTTCGTTGTTGCTTCAACTTTTTCGAGCTTTTTCTAACATTTCTGTAAAATAATGAATCATTTCTTCACTCGATTCAGAAATAATCTCACTCACAGCCCAAGCTGCCGTTCCTTTCATGACAGGTCGCATATCTTCCTTCATCACTTTCAATAATAGAGGAACAGCAGTTTTATCACGGTAATTTGCTAGCGCAATAATGGCATTTCTCTGCAGCGGCTTCTTACCACGCCATGAACCAGCCATCTTTCCAAACCGTTCTTTGAATTCCTTATTTGAAATGGTCACTAATGGCTTTTAACAATGGATGTGTTTCTTCCACAGATGGTTCCATTTTCAGGATGCAAATGAAAAATCTTTTTCCTTTATTATACGGACAAACTTGCTGGCAAATATCGCAACCATAAATAACATGCCCCATTTTTTACGATATTCCTTTGGCATAAAAGCCTTTCGTTTTGTGTTTGATACGATAAACAACGTTGCGCATTCATTTTACCATTTCCTAATAAAGCATTGGTCGGACAAAAATCGACACAACGAGTGCAATCTCCACAGCCGTAGTCAACGGGAGCATCCACTGGAAATTCAATATTCGTAATTAATTCGCCTAAATAAACATAGGAACCAAATTCCTTTGTCACTAATAAAACCATTTTTTTCCCAACAAAACCTATACCAGCTCGTTCAGCAACACGGACATCGATTAACTCTCCTGTATCGACCATTGGTTTAAACGCAACATCTTCTTGATTCACTTCACTTTTTAATATACTCAATTAAAAGCTTCCATTCTTCTAGATAAAAATAAAATGGTAATCTTCTCCCCAAGAAGCTCTCGCAAATGCTCCACGACGCTCCCCTTTTACACGTTCAGGTTTCTGACTTGGTAAAGTCGGATATGCAAAAGCAATTGAAATAATCGTCTTAGGAGAATCAAAAAAATCTTCTCTGGGTAAATTCTCTCTTCTAAAATCGGATGTTCAAATCCTGTTGTATGTCCTAATTCTTTAGATTCTTGCATCCCTTGAGCTAAATGATCAAAATGGTGCTGCAGAAGCAAATCCGATTTTATCGATACCAAGTTCCTTACTTTTCTGTTGAATTTTTCTTTTAAAAGAGCTGTATCCATCGATTCACTTCCTTTCACTTTCATTGATTGCTTTTCTTATTGTAACTCATTTCCACTAAAAACGATAAAAACGCTAGCCTTCGGTGTCAATCACGGCGAAAGTTAACGTTAGTCTAGAGAGTCGATTATTTAGCAAATACTTACTAAATAAAGCGATGAACTTATCTTAACTTTTTATAAAAAAATCAACATTTTTATAAAAAAATCTTTTACGATTTTTCAAAAATCCCCTCCATTTAAACATCTCTAACAAAAGCCTTCAAAAAGCACGCCAATACTCCTCCATAAAAGACAAAATGGATTCCTAACGGAATCCATTCTTTCATTCATATTATAATCCAAAGTTAATATATGTTGCTTGAGCTGCAACGCCTGCTGGGAATTGTACGAGTTGAAATAACGTTTACACCTTGTACGTTCATTTCTGAGATGAATAATGATCCATCTACATTTACACGTTCAACAAATCCAACGTGACCATATACAGGGGTCTGCTCCACCTACACCACGTTGGAATACAATTGCTGTACCTGCACGAGGAGTTGAAGAAACTCCGTAACCTGCTGCTGCAGCGTTTGCTGGCCATTCAGCTGCGTTTCCTAATGCTGTAGTTCTAATTGGTGCTCCCTAATTGAGCGAAAACGGTTATACATATAGTAAGTACATTGTCCGAAGTATCCACCATTTAAAGCTGCTACAAATGATGGGTTTGGAGCTGCAAATGAGCCACCTACCACGATATTTGCTGCTTTTAGCTGGAGTTGATGCTGATTCACTCTTCGCTGCAATTGTAGCTGGAGTTGATGCTGTAGCTGCCGCAGGAGTCGCTGCTGCTTTTTGCAACTGCTTCTTCTGTTGCTTTCAACATTGCTTCTTTAGCTTCTTCTGCTGCTTTTTTTGTGCTGCTGCTTTTCAGCATCTGCACGAGCTTTTTCAGCTGCTAATCTTTCTTTTCTTGAACTAAGCCATCACGTGCTGCAATTGCTTCTAATTCTTCATTTGAAAGGTTTGCTAAAGTTGCTTTTATGTTTATGTAAATGTTGCATAACTCAGATTGTAAGTTTTGTAATTGTGCTTCATTTGCTTCTTGTTTTGCTAAATTATCTTTTTGAGCTTGTTCTTTTTGTTTGAACTTGTTCTTTATCACGAGCTTGTTCTTGCATTAATTGACGGTTTGCACCTACTAAGTCAACAATAACTCCAATACGATTTACTACATCTGTAATAGAGTCTGCATTTAGTAAGAAGTCTAAGTAAGAACGCGCACCGTTCACTTGAACTGCACGAGCTTGATCTTTTTAATCGTTCATTACGTTCTGCAATTAATGTTTCAAGTTTTGAAATTTCTGCTTTTAGTACTTCTAAGTTTGCTTTAGCAGTTTCTTGTTCTGCTTGAACTGAATTAATTCTTGATTGTACATTTGTTAAATCTTGAGATAATTGTTCAACTTGTCCTGCTACTGCTTGTTTTTTTGATTGTTTAAATTTTGAATTTGAGAATTTGCTGAGTTAATTTGCGAATCAATATCTTGAGCGTTTACTGAAGGTGCTAATGTACCTAATGCTAACGCTGTTCCTGTTACTACGAAAGTTAATAACCTCTTATTCAAATGATTCCCTCAAACGGTTTTCGATTTATCTACATGGCACCATATGAAAGTGCTTATAATCCTGACTGGTACCATCATACCATACGACTAAAGTCTTATGTTAAATTTCGCAGAATTGTATCTTCATTGTAACAAAAACTGTAACATTTTCGTTTTATAGCTGATATAATCGCCTTTTTCAACCCTCAATCTGTCATGTTTTTCATGACAATAACATAAAAAAGCTAGATTTCTCTAACCTTTTCTACATCATTATTTTAATTTTACTAAGAAATATTTTTCTTCCCACGACGAACTAGTACAAAACGTCCTTCAAAGGATTGTTCTGGAGTCCAAACATATTCTAAATCTGTAATTTTTCTCCATTAATTGAAATTGCACCATTTTGAATGTCCTCACGAGATTGACGACGGCTTGGCTCAATTCCTAAATCTACTAACCATGTCGCTAAGTTTTGTTCTACTTTTTTCACTTTCAAATGTTGGCATATTTTTGAATCCTTGTTCAATTTCATCAGCATTTAATTGTTGAACATCTCCAGTAAATAAAGCATTTGTAATTTTCAAAGGCATCTTGTAATGCTGCTTCACCATGTACAAAACGTGTCACTTCTTCTGCTAAGCGTTTTTTTGTGCTTGACGTTTATGGGGTTCTTCTTGTACAGAAACTTCTAATGCTTCTATTTCTTCTTTTTCTAAGAATGTAAAGTATTTAATATATTTAATCACATCACGGTCATCTTGGTTTAACCAGAATTGGTAGAATTCATATGGAGTTGTTTTTTCTGGATCTAACCATACTGCACCACCAGCTGATTTTTCCGAATTTAGTTCCGTCAGATTTCAGCATCAATGGAATTGTTAATCCATATGCACGAGCTTCTGCTCCTTCCACTTTACGAATTAATTCTAAACCGGCTGTAATATTTCCCCATTGGTCAGCTCCACCAATTTGCACTTGAACATCTTCTTTACGGAATAATTGTAAGAAATCGATCGATTGTAAAATTTGGTAAGAAAACTCTGTAAATGAAATCCCTACTTCTAAACGACTTGCGACAACATCTTTTTGCTAACATTGTATTTTAAGTTAAAATGTTTCCCATAGTCACGTAAGAAGTCTAATAATGATAAATCTTTTGTCCAATCATAGTTATTCACTAAACGAACTGCTTCTTGGTCTTCTTGGCTTGTTAAGAATAAACGTTTCATTTGTGCAGTTAATTTTTCTACATTATGTTGTACTTGTTCTTTTTGTTTGTAACACACGTTCACTTGTCCGACCACTTGGATCTCCAATTGAACCTGTTGCTCCTCCAATAACAATGACTGGACGGTGCCCTGCTAATTGGAAACGACGTAAAAATCATAAATGGAATTAAATGTCCAATATGCATACTATCTCCTGTTGGGTCCACACCACAGTATAGTGAGACTGCTTTTTCTTGCGTTAATTGACGCAAACCTTCTTCGTCTGTCATTTGATTAATGGCACCACGCCACATTAAATCATCAATAATATTCATACAAATCCTCCTTATATTGTTGCAATTTTTCTTACACAGTTTTCTAGCAAATAAAAGTCCCTAATAGCCCAAAAAGCTATTAGGGACGACTTCTACAGTGTTACCACCCATCTTGTAGTTAAAAACTACCTCTCAAATCCTTATCGCGGATAGACGCTGTTTGTCACAGTTTGCTCTCAAGTGTACTTCGATTCTAGGTTGGATTGTCTTGCACCTACCGACAATTCTCTTTTTGCTCCGATGCTAGTCTCTACTGCGCTTGATCATTGCTCTCGATTTAATTGTTATCAGTATACTGACAATCTTTGAAACTGTCAACTGCTTTTTCCTAGCGAATCCAAGCTCCCGTTGCATCTACTTGATAGCCATCTGATGTTTTTCAGAAAGCAGCCATTTTGACCACTGTCTTTTAAGAAATACCATTTTACCAGATGACTCAACCCATCCTGTCTTCATTTCGCCTGATGGTGCAAAAATAATACCAAGCATCATTCCATTGCACCCAACCTGTTTGCATGCTACCTGAAGTGTTGAAGTAATACCATTTTCCATCTACTTGAACCCAGCCAGTTTCCATTGCACCAGATTCATTTAAGTAATACCAAACTCCATTCAGCATTTTTCCAACCTGTTTGCATTTTTCCCAGATTGATTAAAAGTAATACCACTTATCTTTAATTTGTAACCAATCTGACAACATATTTCCCTCTCTCAGGAATATACATCCATTTACCATCATCAAATACCCATTTTTCTTGTAAATATCCTTGTTCATTAAAATAGAAATATCCTAAATCTGGTACAGATGTATGAATATCATCACCTTCAACAACATTAATCAAACCTTGTTGAACAACTGGCAATACTTGCCAACCTTTTACAGGTTTGAAGTCATCCCCAATAAATACCCAAGTATTATCGACTGCTTGCCATTTTAATGCACGTTTTCCATCACGATACAATACTTTGCTGCCGTCTTTTTCAACTTTCCATTCAGGCGTACTATATCTAAAGGGTTGTCCGCACTTCGATACAGGTACTTGTGCATCCCCTTTAACAAGAGCTTTCTCTTGAACTACACATTTTGGAATTATCCCTTCATTTTTCAGCAGCTTGAACATTGTTTGTTGCTACAAAAGTTGATAACGCCATCGCACCTAATAAAAACTTCATTTTACTCATCATTTTCACTCCCCTTTACTTGTGTGAATATTATAGCAAAAGTCTTCTTTTATTTGTCTATATCCGATGGACATATAATAAAAGTATATTTTCCATTTTAAAAAATAGCGAATCGTTATGTTTCTAAGTTCATTTCATCTTTATACAAAAATAGGGCTCGCCCTCAGATAGAAATCTATCGTCAGACGACTGCCCTATTCAATCAAAAATCGTTATTATTTATTAACGTTTTCCCATTTCCAGCTTACTACTTCTGGAATATCTTCACCGTGTTCACGGATATAACTGTGGTGGAATTCCACTGTTTCATCCATTTTCGCAGCAAATTCGCTAGCTTTGTCACCATATACAGCAACTGCAGCATCTTTTGCAACGTGGAAGCGGTCCATTTCAGAAAGAACACGCATATCGAATGGAGTTGTAATATCTCCGTTTTCACGGTAACCATGGATATGAACATTGTGGTTGTTACGATCGAAGAATAAATCACGAATCATACCTTCATATCCGTGGAAGCAGAATACTACTGGTTTGTCAGCTGTAAATAATTTATCAAATTCTTCATCAGATAAACCACGAGGGTCAACTTTTGGAGAACGTAATTTTAAGATATCTACAACGTTGATGAAGCGGATTTTTCAATTCTGGGAATTGTTTATGCAAGATTGAAATACCTGCTAATGCTTCTAAGTTTGGTTCAGTACCTGCAGCAGCAATCACTACATCTGGCTCTTCGCCATCTTTTAACAGTTGAAGCCCAGTCAATTACTTTTGTATCCTTCGCTTACTAATTCTTTAGCTTCCTCTACTGAGTAGAATTGAGGACGTGGGTGTTTAGATGAAACGATTAAGTTAATTTTATCTTCTGAACTTAAAAGCTTCAGCCATAACTGCCATCAAGCTGTTTTGTATCTGCTGGTAAATATTCACGTACGAATTCTGGTTTTTCTCAGCTAAGTGAGTTAATAAACCTGGATCTTGGTGAGTATATCCATTGTGGTCTTGTTGGAACACTGTTGATGTTGCAATCAAGTTTAATGATGGATAGTTTTTTTACGCCATGGAGCATGAGTTTTTAGATTTACGTAACCATTTGAAGTGTTGAGTAATCATTGAGTCTACTACACGTAAGAACGATTCGTATGAAGCGAAGAATCCGTGACGACCTGTTAATACATATCCTTCTAAGAATCCTTCTGCTTGATGTTCTGATAATTGTGAATCGATAACACGACCAACTGGTGAAATCCATTCATCATAGCTTTCATCACGACGACCAACCCATTGACGGTTCGTTGCTTTAAATACTTCGTTTAGACGGTTAGATTTAGTTTCATCTGGTCCGAAAATACGGAAGTTTTCAGGGTTAGCTTTTACTAAGTCAGCTGCAAATTTACCAAATTCAATCATATCTTGTTTTTGGATAGCACCTGGAGTTGAAGTGTCAACTGCATGTTTCGTCCAATCAGTAATTTCCATTGGTTTTTACAACCCCTGCATTAGTGATTGGATTCATGCTCATACGACGGTCACCTTTTTGGTGAAATAGCAGCAATTTCTTCTACTAATTTTCCGTTTTCATCGAATAATTCTTCTGGACGGTATGATTTCAACCAGTCTAATAATGCATCGATGTGTTCCATTGATTCACCTGATACTGGAATTGGAACTTGGTGAGCACGGAATCCACCTTCGATTGGTTCGCTGTTCCATTCTTTTGGACCAGTCCATCCTTTTGGTGTACGTACTACTAATACTGGCCAATGAGGCATTGTTGCTTCTTCAGCTTTTTTTAGCACGAGCTTCTTTTTTTGGATTGCTTGAATTTTTTCAATTGCTTCGTCTAATTTTTCAGCCATTAATGGGTGAACTTTTTCAGGATCAGTTCCTTCAACGAAAATTGCATCCCATCCTAAACCGTTAAAGAATTGAGTTAATTCTTCATCAGTACGACGAGCTAAAATTGTTGGGTTGTGGATTTTACCACCGTTTAAGTAAAGAATTGGAAGTACAGCTCCATCATTTACAGGGTTGATGAATGTGTTTGAGAACCAACCAGCTGCTAATGGGCCTGTTTCTGCTTCTCCATCTCCGATAACTGCAGCAGCAATTACGTTAGGGTTATCTAAGATAGCACCTGTTGCGTGAGATAATGAGTAACCTAATTCTCCACCTTCGTGAATAGAACCAGGAGTTTCAGGAGCAGCATGTGATGCAATTCCTCCTGGGAATGAGAAAATTTTACACAATTGTTTGAAGCCAGCTTCATCTTGCGTAATATTTGGATATAATTCAGTATAAGAACCGTCTAAGTAAGAGTTAGATACCATTACTTGTCCACCGTGTCCAGGACCTTCAATGTAGAACATATCTAAGTCATATTTGTTAATCGCACGGTTTAAGTGTGCGTAAATAAAGTTTTGTCCTGCGATTGTTCCCCAGTGTCCAATTGGATGTAATTTAACGTCTTCTTTTTGTACAGGACGACGTAATAGTGGATTATCTTTCAAGTACATTTGAGCTACTGAAATATAGTTAGCTGCGCGCCACCACGCATCCACTTTTGCTAAGTATTCTGGTGTATCAAATTGTGTCATTTATAATTCTTCCCTTCTAGTTTTCTCTTCCAAAGAAAATTTGAAAAATGGCGTTTCAAAAATCCTTCAAAAAATAACCGTCAAGTATTTAACATATCTTTTTTCTTGTCAAGAAAAATTTGAAAAATTAATCATTATTCCATACTATTTTCTAAATATTTTAGGATTTATTCCGAAAGAACAGTTATCATTTTGAATTTTGAAAACGTTCATAACCACTTTTATTTGACTGTTTTGGCTACAAATTTCTTTAGTGGAATGATACAATTTTTATACCTATGATAGACTGACTGATAGAGTTTGACATTTGATTCTTTTGGATAAAATTCTTTTATCATACTCTACTAATTTATCTACACAGCTAGGCATGTTATCATACCATCCAATCGCCACCATTGCAAAGCATAGCAGCTCCTTTAGCAGGCCCTTGATCTGTTTTTAAAGTAACCACCTTACATGAAAATATATCCGCTTGTATTTTGCAACCATTCAGAGCTCTTAGCTCCACCACCTACTGACACAATTTTTAAAATTTTTTTCCTACTTCATTTTCCATTAATGTTTTTAATATCATTTAACGAAAATGTTACCCCTCTAATACCGCTCTTGTAAAATGTTCTAAAGTATGTGTTGTATCAATACCAACAAAGCTACCTCTAATATTACTGTCTGCATAAGGTGTTCTCTCTCCCATAATGTAGGGTGCAAAAAAGTAATCCTTTGCATCCTGGTTCAATATTTTCAATCCCTTTCAGCAATTCAACAAAAATTTGTACCTCTGGCAAATACATCTCTAAACCAATGTAAACTATGTCCAGCAGATAAAGTAACTCCCATAGAATAAAATGATTTAGGGAATGTATGGTTAAATAGATGCAGTTTCCCTGAATAACGGTCGTGAACTTTTCTCAAATGTTAGAAAAAAACACCTGAAGTACCTATACTGACCATTCCAAAAATTTTTCATTAATTAGTCCTGCACCTAAGGCTGCACAAGCATTATCTGCCCCTCCTGCAACAACTTTTACTTTATTTTTAAATTCCATTTTTCTTGTAATTGTTCTCTAAATACGCCTACAACATCAATGGAATCATAAATTTTTAGGAAGAATTTTTTATCTATCTGAAATTCTTCCAATAGATAATCTGACCATTCACCATTTTCTAAATCAAGTAATAACGTTCCTGCAGCATCTGTTTTTCTGTTGCAAACTCACCTGTTAAATACCAAACAAGATAATCTTTTGGCAGCATAATATGAGAAACTTTATTCCATAAATCCATTTCATTTTTGAACCCATAAAATCTTCGGTAGTGTAAACCCTTCTAAAACTTGATTTTTGTGATGGTTAACAATTCCTTCTCTACTTTTTGTTTAATTTCCATACATTCTTTTTGTCAGTACGAGTATCATTCCAAAAGTATCGCTGGTCGCAGTATTCTATTGTAATTATCTAACATTACCAACCCATGCATTTGTCCTGATATACTTACTGCTTCTAAACCACTAGCAAAATCATTAATTTTCTCTGTAAATTTATTCATTAAAGCTTCAAATGCTTTTAATCCAGTCTTGTGGTAACTGTTCACTATACCCTATTTTTCATGTATTAATGAGTATTCTTCTGTTTCTTGACCCACAATATTACCATTCTTATCAAAGATAACCCCTTTAAGAGAACTAGTACCTAAATCCAAACCTAAAACATATGACATAACTAATACTCCTCTCATTCAATCTCATATTTAATCCAACTAAAATAACTATCTTGTAAATAATTTTCTTTTTCTTCATGAAGAAAAATTTGGTTTTGCATTTTCAAACGTTATTCCTTGAAATTTTTTAATTCTTTTTCCTCATCTTCTAATTTATTTAATGTATAAAACAACACATGCTTCTTGATTAGAATAAATAGTCAAAGAATTTTCTTTATTTTCTGAAAGTAATTTTATTTTTGGTTTATTTATATTTCTATCTAAAAACAATAGGCTAAATCTATTCCACCTTTACAAATTTCAGATAATTCATTTTTCTGTAAAAAGCCTCTCTAACTTGTTTTTGATTTTCAAAATTAAAAATAATATTCATCTTTCATAGATTCATATTTTTCCTGTAGGGAACAAATTTTTCATCAATTATTTGCAGTAACGAAGGAGCTATTTCCAACCAATGCTTCTGTATAGTTTCACTTTTTCTCTATTCAAGTTAAAAATACATATGATTAGTAAGATTAAAAAACAGTTGGTCTTTCTGAACTCCCAAAAATAATTTATTATGAAATTATTTCCTTCTAACTTATAAACTATTTTTTTATTTCCGATTTTTCATACTCTCTACTAATATCTTTAAAAGATAAAAACAGCTAAATCATCAGAGAAACAATCAACAATCCACTCTTTTTCTAAAATATCCATCTTCTCCCCATGAAGATATACATCATTTTCATTTGGCTTTAGAATAACTTTTTCCTCATCAAAATCCTTATAATAGCAAGGATATGTCCTACCTGCATTCCGTCCAATTGTCGCACCTAAAAATATAGATTATCAGAGTATCTATTCATATCTTTATACTTCAAAAACAAAAATTTGTTTTTATTTTCTTTTTCAATTGATATAACGGTTTGCCCCCAACGAAATAAATTCTACCTTCAAAAATTTATTTTTCTAATTTATATACTTTCATCCTTTCACCCGCTGTTTTACTAAAAAGCTTGAGATATTCTCAAGCCTCATAAATATTATTTAAACACGTTTAATATTAGGATCTGTAAATACATCACTTGCATCATCACTATTTGATGAAAATTCAGAAATCACAGCACCCTCAGCCCCGCTTGAAACCAATGTTTAGTATTAGGGCATAATTGTATACTGCTCACCAGGCAATAATAGAATTTCATGTTTCACAGTATAAAAACTTTCTTTCCCATTAGGAACCTTTGCTTTTACGTCTCCTGATTTACCTTCAACAATTAAATACACGGAACCTTTTCTACATCTAAAAGTTTCCTGTTTACCAGGACTGCCATTTCTATCTGGATGAAGATGTTCAGGACAAGTTTGATTAGGAAGAAGAACCATTTCTTTTAGCACAATATCTATCATTATTTTTCATAAACGATTAAACTTAATCCTTCAACTTCAAAAATTATCCAATCCAAAATCAGCATATTCAATACTATCTAATTCCTTAGAACTAAAAACTATTTCTGATGCTAGAAAAAAATTTTTAACTTTTTTTCTTTTTAGGTCTTCCATCTTTTTCTCCTTATACTTTATCCAATTTTTAAATCATCCCATGAAATTTCTTCTTCCTCTTCTTCAACTAATTCAGGTGTCCAGTTTGGATCTACTTTTGGTTTTAGAATTAAAATAGTTACAGCAGTAGCTAAAGAACCAATCAATAACGCTGCAATAAATGCCCAAGGTCTAGTCATTGTAAATACAGCGAACATTCCTGATGCAGGGAATATGACTATCGGCACCCCATAACATACTTAAACCTCCACCAATTGCTCCACCTACACCTGTAGCAATCACATTACGGAACAAATCATTTAAAACAATTGGGAAACAACCTTCAGTAATTTGGCAAACTCCCATTGGAAAGGCGGTTGTCAAAGCATTAATTTCTTGTTTATTAAAGATATTTTTTTCTAATAACTTTACCGATAAAGTATGCCATAGTTAACCCAAATGGTGTAACCATAGAAGCTAGAATTAACACTGTAATCGGTTCATAGATTCCTTCTGAAAAATAAAGCAAACACAAAAAGCAAATACTACTTTATTAATTGCACCACCATAGTCAATTGAAGCAAAAATACCAATTACCATTCCATAGAAGAATAATGATGAAGAATCTAAACTAGCAAGATATCCTGTGATTAATCCTGCAGAACCAATTAATCAGCCCTCCAATAACATAATACATTAACAAACCTGCAATAAATGAACTAATAAAAGGAATAACTAAAGTCGGCATTAAACCTTCCATCCATGCTGGAACTTTAATATAATGTACGATTGCAGCTACAGTAAATCCTGCTAAATATCCACCGACTAAAACCACCTAAAAACCCGCACCGATTCCTGATGACACCATCCCCTACAATTAATCCCGGAGCAATACCTGGTTTTATCAGCAATAGAATAAGCAATTGCAGTAGACACAATCATAGGTATCAAACCTAATCCGTAACCTCCCATAGTTACAAGAGTGTCTGCAAATGTAAATCCATTTTTATAACTTTCAATTGTAGCTCCACCCATCATATTTCCTATAGCTAAAAGAAAACCTGATTCGACTACAATTGGTAAAAAGAATGAGATAGCTGTCATTAAATGTTTCTTTATTTCAACTTTTTCATTTTTGTCCACTCCTTTTTAATTATTTGTTCAATACAACTTCTTCTAATTTTTTTCAATAAGTTTTGTTGGAGATTTTACTGCTAATCCTGTAGGAATTTCAATAATTTTTACCTTTAAACCGTTCTCTTCCATTAATCTTAATATCCGCAGCAATCAACACAACATCTGCTTCTGAAATTTCAGACGTATTTAATTCATCTTGAGTTCCAGCTAACCCTTGAGTCTCAATATGAACCGTATGACCTTTTTGTTCAGCTGCTTTTATAATTTTTTTCTTTTTGCAATATACGTATGAGCAATGCCTGCTGTACACGCAGCAATACCTACAATTTTTCATAATTTATCTCTCCCTGCATATATTATTGAAAAATACAATTTAGCTTTCCTTCAGAATTAAATAATTTAATTTTATCAATTGCTACTTTTTTTAGTTTCTTTCATACATTCCGGGAACATCACATTTGGTTCACGAATTTCACTATCACTAGCTGCTAGAATTTCTTTTAATTTATTGGCAAAAACAATTTTAATATCGCTTGAAATATTGATTTTATTGATTCCTAATTTTACTGATTGAGAAATTTCTTCATCAGGATTACTTGAACCACCATGCAATACAAGAGGAATTTCAACTAATTTTTCAATTTCTTGTAAAATATCTAATCTTAGTTTAGGTTTCATATTTTTTGGATAAATTCCATGTGCTGTTCCAATTGCAATTGCTAAACTATCTACATTTGTTTTTTCAATAAAATCTTGAGCAACTTCAGGATCTGTATAAATCACTTCTGTGACTCCACCCTCAATACTGTTTCCAGTATCTCCAATAGTTCCTAATTCAGCTTCAACAGATACTCCTACTGCATGAGCAGCTTCCACTACTTTCTTAGTAATAGCAATGTTATCTTCATATGATTTATGTGAAGCATCAATCATAACAGAAGTAAAACCAAGTTGAATTGCGTGAATAACTTGTTCATAACTAGCGCCATGATCTAGATGGATACATACAGGAACTTTTTGAATGATTAGCGTAATATTTTACTTGGTCTACAAAACTATCTGTTAAAAATGATAATTCATCAGGATGAATTGCAATCATAACTGGCGATTCTGTCTCTTCACAAGCTTGCATTACAGCTTCTAACAATTGTCCAGATCCAGCATTGAATGCAGGAACTGCAAACCCAAACTTATTTGCTACTTCTAAAAATTTCTTTTCCACTTACTAACATTTTTCCAAACACTCCTCTATTTTTCATTTACAAAAATTTCATACAATTGATCAACTGAAGAAACTTCTTTTAGACTATCCAAAAATTATCATTTGCTAACAAAATAGCTACTTGTTGTAACAACAAAAATATGAGTAGTTGTCGCATCAGTATCTTGAACAGCAAATAAAAATTACCACTTTCACTCCTTTTCTCGTCTAAAGTCTCCCAATTAATTTCATTTTTAAAACAGCAATTGCAACGGTAGTTTTCTTAACCGCTTTTGATTTTTCCGTGAGGGATAGCTATACCATTTCCTATTCCTGTTATTCCTTCACTCTCTCTTAAATACACATCATCCAAAAATTTATAGCGTTCGTAATATATTCTTTTTCAAGTAATTTAGCCAATTCTAATAAAACCTCTTGTTTTTGATTCAGATACCGAATCTACAATTAATAAATCTTTTGAAATAATTTTTTTGATAAATCAATCTCCTTTGTCATCTATACTCACTTCCTTTCACTAAATGATGAATCATTGCAATGTCTTTATCAGATAAAATTGGACTTATTGTGACAATCGGTTTCCAGATAACAGTATCTTTAATATTTATCGTGCTAAAAGATATAATCGACGTCTTTTAAAAATTTCAAAAATTACTATTTTTTTAACTGTCTTAATCCCATAGTTGATACAATATTAAACTCAGGGAATGCTTTCTGTAATTTTATTTTTTTAATAATTCTGATGTTCCAATTCCTGTAGAACAAATTAATAGAATATTTTTTTCTATTGGATGAAAAAATATTTTTCAAAAATATAATGTTAAAAAAACCAATTTCTGAAGATGTAATTTCTCCTTCAATATTCAACTCTTTTTGAGTTAACATTACTGCCTTATCAACCAATTTATATGTTTCTAAATATTCTAACTGAATTTCTTGAAGCATATTGTTTTCTACATAAATTCCTACTCTAATCCTATTTAACATAGGTAAAATGTGATAATAAATGTCATTAATTAATTCGCTATATTTTTATATCTACTCCTTCTGATAAATTAAAGAATTTTTGTAACTACTCTCTCAGCAAATTCCATAGCTAAAATTTCATCTTTACGCCTAAACTTTTTGTACAAGCAACTAATAGAGTAAATATTTTGAAATAAAAAAATAAGATTCCATTTCTTCTAATTTTATCGACAGATAATTTTCGATATTAATTTTTAATTTTTTTCGCTAAACCAAATATTGCTTCATTCTTTTGAATAATTTCTTTTTTTCTGCGTTAGTTAACGGTTCCTGAGTAGTTAAAAATTAACCTTTCCTTTTTCTATACCGAACGATAACCATATAAATATGAGTAAATATATTAACATCATATGGATACACAACCTCACTATTATAAAAAAATCTTCAATAATGTATAATTGATTCTCAATAAATTTTTGATCAAAATTAGAAATTGCTATATCCAATTTTTCAGATATATTATTCTTATTCACCGTTAAAAGAGTCCATTGAATAGCTTTACGGATCTGATTTTCCTTACCATCTATCCAAAACATATGAATTTACACAATGTAAATATATTTCGAATTTTTCAAGATACTCTTCCATATGTTTTAATTGCCTATTTTGAGAACTTTGACTCAAGTACTCACCTTTTAAACAATTCCACAATTCTGATTTTTAGGATGATTAAACAAGATTTTTAACACTCTTTATATTTATAGTCATATTTTTCTAAAATTACCTGAAATTTCTTTAATATTCTTATCTAGAAAAATATTTAATTTATACCCTTTTCCAGTTTCAGAAATTATCAATTCTTGTCCAAACTTTTCTTTTGTAATTTCATTAATCTTTTTGACCATACGATAAATAGTTTTTGGTGTAACAAACATTTTTTTGTGATAGATAAGTAGAAGTAGTATAATTTTCATAATTTAACTGATTAATAATAGCTAACTCTTTCAAACTAAATGTCATTCTTCCTCACCTCTCGAATTAATATTAACTCTAAATCCTTCCGATTTATTTCATAATATGTCCACAATTAAAGACAATTTTTGGTAAGCGGTTACTTTTTATATATTATACCACTTTTTCAGGAATATATTCCGTTTGTTTTAGATGATATATTTATTTAAAACATAAAAATCCTCTAACATTTGATAGAGGGATAAAAATCTTCAATTATTCTTCTATAAATTCAGCATCGATTACTAAAAGGATCTGATTTTTTTCTTTATAAATCTCAACATTTGCTAAATCATCTTTTGCTAAGTGTTTTCTTAATTTTTCTGCCATGGCATTAAAGGTAATATACGTCAATGCACCAGAAGTTACTAGCCAACAACTGGAACAACTTTGGACACACCATTGGCAAACATTTTTAGACATTTGAACTCCAAGAATGGATGCAATTTTTTTAACGATTGGATAAACGAATCCTTTTTGTAAATGCATGTTGAGGTAATTTGCAACTTGTTTCGCAATTTGGGCAGACAAAGCATGAACCGTATTTACTGCACTATTAACACCAAACATGATTCCGATAAATAAAAATGAGTAAATTTTTCGTTTCGTCATTCATTTCTTTGGTATCAAAATTCAGTTCACTCCAGCCATATAAATAAATTAACTTTTGCAACACTCGTAAAAATATGTGCAAAAATATTGCGCCAAATCTGCTGGAAGTGATCCAATAATCGCAAAAACCGCCTGGAAGTCCCGCTGCTGCAGAAATCGTACTTACTTGAGTAGCCTCTCCTTTAATACAACTTTTTTTGCAATTTGATTAATATCTTCTACTGGAATTCCTGCATATGCTGGATTATATTGAATCGCTAATTCAATCACTTCTGGACGATAACGATCTCTTAATTCTTTTCTTAAAAATAATTCTCTATCAATTTTAACCATAGGAAGTTTTGTCGTTTCCAATAGTAATCGATCAATTTTTAATAATTTCAACATTCTGTCTCCTAATTTATTCCAATACTTTTTTTGCTTGATTATAGCATAGGTTAAAGTAGGGCGTACACTAAGAGCGTAATAAACCAGACTTTTCTTTGAAATTGTGGCAAGGGACGATAGCAGCCCCCTTTGGGGTCTCATATCCCACTATTTTGAAAAAGTCTGGTTTCTTACTTTATATCGCATAACTTTTGTTGCTTACTTTATTTCAGTATTGATATAATTTGCTTATAAGGGAGGAAATGATTGATGAATAAGAAAAAGTTATTTTAATCTCAGGAAGTATTTTTGTTATCTTGTCCGTATTTCTTTTATTAATTCCAATAGCACACCAACTATCTACTAATAAAAATTGATGCAATTGAACAACAATTTCAAAGATTTTTCTAAAGAAGAAACTCGAGAAGAAAAAAATTAAAACGTTTCAAATCTCTTACAGATGAATATCAAACTTATCAAAAAGATAAAAGGTACAAACGGTAAACTTACTGAAACATATTCCCATGCTCTTTTCAGAAATGAAACAATATTTTACTGATAATGATCAAATTGTTTTAAGAGATAATACTATTATTGACCTTGAAAAAGAAAATGATTTAGGAACCTTACAAACAAAAATCGAACTTAGAAGCACTTCTAAGCACAATTACTCAAGAAAAAAAGAAATTCTATCAAATGATTCAACAATAGAAGAAACAATTACAAAAATTCATGAAACTATCGAAAAATGAATTCACGTATTCAAACAATAACAGAAGAACAAGAAAAACGTGCAAAAGTTCATTACGAAAATGAGTATTTTTACGATTGATTTCCCTGAAAAATGGGTTAATAAATGGACCGTTCAAATTAGCAAGCAGTCTAAAGAACTCATAGATTATAATGTTAGCTTCAGGGAACCAACCCTTCACTTCCTCTTGATGCAGGCATTATAGATGTTTATGTCTTTCAAGCGGCACGACATACACTGAAAAAGTACTTCCAGAACTCCGTTTTGTAGGAACCACTTCTAATAATGACAAAAGTCTATCTCGGAATTGGTACTAGTGGAACGGTTATCGGTGATAACAAAGGCAAACTAAGTCTGAAATAGATAGAAAGAAGGAACTTTTTATGACAGACAGCGCATTTTTATTCACGCTTAATCCAGATGGTTCAGCGATGATTGGATACGAAGATTATGATGTCGATATTTTTTTGATGGAGACGATTATGAAGTCACTTACTTATTAGATCCTGCAAACTTTACTAATCTCTTGCATCATCTAAATATTCCTTTGAATTATGATACTAAAAACTATTAGAATTTGGGCAGCATTTTGACTCTAGAAAATTCGAAGAGTTTTTGTAGGAACATGGAATTACTTATGAACGTAATGTGAGGATTGGATAATTAGTCAATATGAAAATTAAAGAAGAAACATCATGAACAAGTAAAAATTTTTTTCTATGACAAAAAGAATACTCCTTGTCCGATAACAGAATCTTTAATCAAGTCAGGCTATCAACAAGAACGTGAGGGATATATTGCTTATGCCAAAAGAGCATGGTGTTGAAGTGAATTATCTTGAAGCAAAACCCACGCAATGGGTGGCATTTAATCGAATGTTATTGTGCTCAATCAGATCCTCTTAAACCTTTCCCTTATTCTGTCAAATGTGGGGAATTATACTTTTGGATGGCAGAAGTGTCAGGAGCATTTAGCCAAGAAGAACTATTGAAGTTAAAAGACCAAGCGATTGCTGCTTGTGGTAGAGTTACTAGAAAGAACCACTCCCTTCCACCTTTGAAAACCGCCAAAGGAAATCTCATTATTAGAGATTATTGCTTTGATAGGATTTGTGAAGTCATTGAGAGAGTGAATAAAAACTCCTGCTGACTAAATTTTCGGCAGGAGTTTTTATCATTATTTTCTATTTTCTTCCGTTCTGTTTAACTATGATGAAAAAAATTATAGAATAAAATTATTATAAGCTCTTAATAAACCTCTTTTGAGTTTTATCGCATACATATCCGATACTCTCATAAAAATTTATGTGCTTCTACACGATAGTCTGCTGAGTTTAGTCTAACAAATGAAACAGAATCATTTTTTTAGCATTTACTTCTAAATAATGCATCAATTCTTTGCCAATTCCTTTACCTTGAAACTCCGGTAAAACAGCTAACCCCAAAAAATGTTTAAACCCGCATAAGAATAAAGACTTTCATAAACTTCAGCATGTACAAAACCAACTACAGTCTGTAACTCTTCGTCTTCATATACATAAATATAATGATGATTTACATCCTCTGATAGTTTTTATTTGTCTCATGACTATCTCAACAGATACTGAATACCCTAAAGAAATATTACATAGTCTTTGTACGGCTTCTGCATCTTCTATTTTTATTTTTCTAATCATACTTTATTTCTCCATAGTTATATTGAAGTATTATTCCCCTAAATATTTAATATATATTTGACATGGATTCCATTCGTCCCATAAGGTAGGAAAAACATTCTAATTCTTTATATCCCATTGCGATATAGAATTCATTAGTAATATCATATTCTTTGTAGTGTCCCATTTTTACAGTTTTTTTACCTGTGAGTATGAATATCCAAGATTTTTTTGCCATATTTTTCGAATTCTGTATTTAGTTTTGTTCCCATTCCCATTCTATGAAATTTTTCTTTATACCCATTACAAAAAATATCTGCAGTATCCTTACTTGTTGCGTTTAATACGATAAAACCTGCAACTTCATTATCTGCATAGCAAGCCAAAAACGGTTTATCTTGTGAATCTTTAATATACTCTTTTGTACTTTCAGGTAGACCAAACCATTCAGGAAGGTCGTAAAGGACCTCTTTTGATATTATTTCTTTTTTTCTTTCTTGTCTATTATTTTTTTAATTATTAAATCCATATTATTTTCCTCTCAAAATTATAATTCCATTTAGTTATAACACAGATAATAAGTATCATACAAGTAGTCACAAGAAATTGAAATGTTGCTATTTTGATAAAAATTTGGTGTTGAACGTATTATTCTTGATTATCTATTTTTATATTTTAATGTAGATAAGGTCTTTTTAAAGACACTTTTGGATTGTATCCAAAGTGTCTTAACTAATTTTCAATCTATATATTTTAACATATGAGCAGTTAGAACTAATAATCTTTTCCTCACTTTGTTCGTTAAGATTAAAGTTCTTGTTGCATACGCTGTACCTAAGAATTATGTCGTCGTTAAACTCCTAATAATTCAAAATGTACACCGCATTACTCCCACTCAATCGTAGCAGGCGGTTTGCTTGTAATGTCATACACCACTCGGTTCACATGTCCGACTTCATTAACAATTCTTGCACTGATCGTTTGTAAGACTTCCCATGGGATTCTAGCGAAGTCACTTGTCATACCATCGATACTTGTCACTGCACGAATGCCGATTGTGTAATCATAGGTTCTTCCGTCTCCCATTACTCCGACACTGCGGATTCCTGGTAAGACTGTGAAGTATTGCCATACGTCTCTTTCAAGTCCGTTTTTAGCAATTTCTTCTCTTAAGATAGCATCACTTTCTCGTACGATTTCTAGTTTTTCTTCGGTTACTTCTCCTAGTACTCGAATGCCTAGTCCTGGTCCTGGGAATGGTTGGCGCCATACAATTGAATCTGGCATGCCTAATGCTGTTCCTAAGGCACGAACTTCGTCTTTGAATAATGTATTCAGAGGTTCAATTAATTCAAATTGCATATCCTCTGGCAGTCCTCCCACATTGTGGTGAGACTTAATGGTTTGAGCTGTTTTGGTTCCTGATTCGATAATATCTGTATATAAAGTTCCTTGTGCTAAGAAATCCACATCTGTTAATTTCGCTGCTTCATCATCGAATACATAAAACAAATTCATTTCCAATAATTTTTACGTTTTTTTTGTTCTGGATCACTAACACCTTTTTAGTTTGGATAAGAAACGTTCTTGAGCATTCACTCGGATAATATTTAATCCAAATTTTCCAGAGAGGCTTTCCATTACTTGGTCGCCTTCGTCTTTTCTAAGTAAGCCGTGGTCTACAAAAATACATGTCAATTGGTCGCCGATTGCTTTTTGTAATAGGACACCTACAACGCTTGAGTCAACTCCGCCTGATAAACCTAATAATACTTTTTATTGCCAACTTTTTCACGGATTTTTCAATTTCCATCTCGATGAAGTTTGCCATCGTCCAATCACCTGTTGCACCACAAATATTGAACACGAAGTTTTTCAACATATCATTTCCATGAATACTGTGACGTACTTCTGGATGGAATTGTACTCCATAAATATTTCGTTCTAGGTTTTCAAATGCTGCAAATGGTGTGTGGTCATTCTGAAGCTGTTACAGTGAAACCTTCAGGGATAGCTGTAATTCTGTCACCATGGCTCATTAAGACTTCTTCTGAAGTAGATAATCCTTGGAAAAATTCCTGAATCGGTATTAAATACTTCTACTTTCGCAGGGACCATATTCTCTTGTCGGTGAAGATTCCACAGTTCCTCCAAATAAATGAGTTGTCAACTGCATTCCATAACAGATTCCTAATACTGGAATTCCTAATTCAAAAAAATTTCAGGATCTACTGTAAAAAGCACCTGATTCGTAAACACTATGAGGGTCCTCCAGAGAAAAATAATCCCTTTTACGTTTCCATGCTTTTTGATTTCTTCGGCTGTAATATCATTATGAAGCAACTCACTGAATACTCCAAACTCACGAATACGACGTGTAATCAGTTGATTATACTGACTTCCAAAAATCTAATACAATAATTTTTTTCTAACGAAGTGGTTCTTGTTGACATAAAAAAAGCCTCCTTAGTCTTATTATCTATATTGTAGCAGAAAAATCACGAAAAATTACCTTAAATATTTATAAAATTCGTTCGGGTTTTTATTAAATTTTCTCATTTTTAGTTATTCCACTACCGCTTGATTTTTATATTTTATTAGTAAGTAAAAGGCCTTGATATTCCTGATTTTCTTTAAAAATCATATTTCCTTATATTTTTCTTTAAATTTTTTTAAAAGTTCCTAAAAATGTTCACAAAAAGCCCCACAAAGGAGCCACTACACTATATGCTGAGTTCAGCGGGCAAGAAACTAGCACGATCAAACGTGTTTTTTATTACCTATCACCATTATACCATATATCACCAACCTATATATTCAGAAATCTAAAAGCCCCTAGATTCATTTCTAAGGGTTTCTAGTTGATTCATGGAGTTTTATATGATGAAGCCCTAAAACGGGGCGTCCTAGACTCAGTTATTCAGCTGATGGCTACTTATATGCTTCTAGTTCTCCGTTCTGGTGGATTCTAGCAAAGTTTAAGACAGCTATCTGTTTGTATCTATGATAATTAGTGAATTTTGTCCCAGCAATTTCTAAACATTCACTTACTATTTTCTTCCTCATGTAACAATAATGGATAATAAAAGTATTTTTCTGCTCGCTTGTTCTATATCTTATTGATATCATGGACAAATGTTTCTAAACTCTATCTGATTACTTTTTCATGCTTACTAGTCAAATTCCACTGATCAGGTAGGACAAATTTCAAAGCCTCTTCATCTATCCTAACTTGGTTTTCACTTCCTGCCATCCTCTGAAATCTCAGAAAGTAAGTCATCCGCTTTCTACTTTAAATTACAAGGGAAAAGCTTAATTTCTTCTACTAAATATCTTCCTTCTTCAAAACTAATCTTTTTCTGACCAATTGGAAGGTTTTTATCCCCTTTTTTGAGGGCCTCCGACTTGGAAAAAGTTCCCTTCACCGGTTCCCAAAGTATTCCCAAAAAATTTTTTCAACGTGGGGGGAGTCAATATCCTTTCAGTTCTATAAATCTTTTAGCTCTAAGAAACACAAACATTTATGACACGAACCAGTGTCAATACAACTTAATGGGACAATTGGCTTGTACACAAAACAGTTTAACGCCTGGATTTGTCAAGGGTTTTAGAGCGAAGCGTCCTTGACAAAAGGAAGAAGACGTTGAACTATAATACGATTAAGCCGATTGTAACAAGTGCTCCTGTACTATTTGATTTGGAGATTTAAATTTTTAATACACATCTAGCTACATTATTCCCTCTACTAATATATCTTGTATGAGCTTTTAACTAAATGATCTAAACTCTTAAAGACTCGATTATAAAATCTTCTTCCATCTTCTCTATGACTACGTTCTACTTTTTCCATTTTGCCATGGAGAGTAGGGTCTAGTTTTATATGTTTGATACCTTTTTCTTCTAATTTTTTTGTTCGAAAAGCGTTTTTTAGTTGTCACTTCTTGATCATTTGTAAATTCACGTCCATTATCTGTTTGAACTGTTTTTAATACTAAATCCAAATTCTTCTAAATTATCTAAAAAGGCTGCTGTATGTAACGCTTTTCTCGTCTACAATTTTACATACTCGTTTTCTACTAAATTCATCTATAGCTGTTATTTAATACCTTTTACTGTCCCATCCTATACAATGTTGCGGAACATATTTAATATCGATTTGTACTTTTCTCTTGGATAAGTAGTTGGTATTGGGTGCCCATTTACTCTTAGGATACGTTCTTTTTCTTTCTTCTCAGTTAATTGAAGTTTTTTTAATCATTTTTTTCATAACACCGTATGAACGTGTATACCCTCTTCTTTGACATTGGACATAAATCTCTGCTAATCCGTCTCTGCTATAACGCTTGTACATTTTACGTATAAGTTCTAATTCGTGGGTTTTTATGTTCATTAGGATGATGTAACGGTCTTCGACTTTTTGGGGAGCAATGATTGTGCAGTACCATCATATCGACTTCTCCATCGAGTAATTTGTTGTCTAGTTGTATGGTATTTTCTTGCCGCCTTAGCATTATTATCATATTTTTATCGCATATTCTACTGCACGCTGTCTTAATTTGATTTCTTCTGTTATAATAGATTTCATAAGAGAACCTCTTTCCTGATTTTTTTGAGCAACTTCAGTATAACATTGGTTCTCTTTTTTTATTCTTTTTGTCACAAATGTATGATACCCTAACAGTTTCCACTTTCTCGCTCTTGCATGAGTTGGGACTTGTTTTTCCAGTTCTCTTTGAAGATAACGTTTAGAAAGATCCTCTCGCATTTCAAAGAATGCTTTGACTAGGTTCATTTTGAATTGACGTACGGGTTCAGTATTCTTTAGATAAGTGATCAACAAGGTTGCCTGTTGCTCATTCAGAAGATAGATTTTTCAGTTGCCCTCTCTTATCTAATTTATGGATTTTTAAATCCAAGTATTCTCAACGCTTCAAAATCAGCTTTATTGTCTCTGACTAAGCGTGTAATAGTATGGTGCTGTACTTCAGCACATTCAGCGATTATCTCGCTCGTGGTATACGGCTCTTTTCTGCCGTCCATATAAACCAATTCCATTGTTTCACTCCTTTCTTCTTGTTGCTCGTGCTTGCCACCTAAAAACAGTACCAAAAGTAAGGCATTAAAGTAGAGTAAAATCGGAGAATATGAACCCCTACAAACCCTTGATACTGCTATAGGTAGCAAGCAAATCACCCTAGCAAATAGTTAGCTGGATCCGTTTATCAATCCCCAGTGGTAAAAGCACCACATGAGAAATCTGTATATGTAGAGTATTATTGCGATTAGATCACTTCTTCTGTTCTTATACAGGAACGTTTTTATCAAAAAATTCCTAATTCATTAACACTATAACCTAAAATATTGCCAAAATTCAGCAAGTTCATCAGCTCCAAAATGGTACTATCCCATTTTCTCAGCCACCACGTCCTGGGTGTACCTTTTGGCAATACGTTCAGCTTTATACGTCTCAAATTTAGTTCCATTATTATCTCCCTTTCTATTAAAATTCAAAAATACGTTCCTGAAAGAGAACAAAAGTTATTGCAACTCTTTTGTTCCCGTTTGTTAACGAAAAGATGCGTTTTTTTAACAAAAAAATATTTTTATAATGTTCTTCTTGTCCTTTTCTGGGAACGATGATATAATAAAAAAATATAGAAAGGGGATACAAATGCGTTCTAATGATGAAATTATAGATATTATTATCTCCGAAAAAAAGAAAAAAAGGATTCTCTCTTAGTGAATTAGCCCGTAGAACTAATATAGCAAAAATCTGCTATGTCCAGATACTTAAATAAAAACAAGAATGTTTCCGCTAAATAGGGCTCAAGATTTTGCTAATGCTTTAGATATATCGGTTGACTATCTTTTAGGATATAACGAAGAACAAATGAATAGAGCAATTAAATAATTTGATTACAGACCTTGAAGAAAACATTAACACAATACCGCGAGCAATACGATGCAATGAAAGAAATACTATCTGAAAGGTTACAATACTTAGATCAAGTTCTCCATGAAGATGAAATCCATAGAGGAAAAGCTATAACTACTTTACACACTATCAAATCACTTGTAGATAGCAGTGACGAAATGTTTGAGCTTATTTTATCTATTAAGGAAAATCACTTTAAATCTGAAAAACTAAGATTGATTATCCAAAGTATCAATCAAACGAACGAACTTATAGAAAAAAACAAAAACAATGAATCCCCTCAAAAACTAAACTCCTCAGATAAACAATAGTAACTCTATTCCAAAGGTTCATTGTGCAAAAGATAGGTATCAAAATCTTTTATCATAAAAACATCAGCATATAGGAGGCTACTTATGAAAAAATTACTAAGCACGTCAGCTATTTTACTTTCTGCTACCGTCCTAGTGGCTTGCTCTAACAATCAATCAACTACTAAAGATAGCTCGGAGCAACCAAAAACGGAGCAAAAAAACACTACTTCAACAAACACAAAAGCCAAAGTAGATAACAGTAAATACGATAATCTAATTTCTGAAATCAAATCAAAATTAGATCCTGAATCAACTGGAGCAATAAGCGTTAAAATTCAAAATAACGTAATCGATTCAGATTCATCCGAACCGCATGATACAATCATGATTTTGCTAACTGGAACGGCTAAAGATAGCGCAAAAGAGACTATGGACGCAATCAATTCAAATTCTGCTACAACTAATCAGCAAAATGCAATTACCGTATTTCGGATGTCTATATCTGAGTTTGCTAAAAAATTACCAGACGACAATACTACTCTTTCCCTTGGGTATGAAAAATCTGCTGATCAATACGACTTAATCGCAAAATCTTCAAAACAAAAAGATTTTATCCCTGTTGGCGAAATCATCGTAAATTAAAAACTCCCCCATATTCGCCAATAGAACCCCTATTTCTAAGGTCTATTGTGCAAAAATTGGGGAAATTGAAGAATAGAAAGCCGATTTTACAGACTAAAGCGCAAAAAACTGCAAAATTGACAAATATAGATGACAAAATAGCGTTTTTGTCAATAATTAAAAAATTAAATCGAGCTATTATTAACAAAATAGCGTTTTTGTCAATAATTAAAAAAATTAAATCGAGCTATTATTAACAAAATAGCGTTTTTGTCAATAATTAAAAATTAAATCGAGCTATTATTAACAAAAATAGCATTTTTGTCAATAATTAAAAAAATTAAAAAGGAGCTATTAATGACAAAGTTACATTTTTGTCATTAATTAAATTTAGAGTATGGAGTATAAAAGTCTAAAAAATTTATTACAGTGAACATAGTATTTATGAAAAAGAATACCTACAAAGAATAAATGGATACGGCACCACAAAAACTACAATGTTTCCATATCTGATGAAAAAGAGGAGTTCGCAACAAACGAATATCCACTATTTGTTGTACCAATTATGGAAATCCAACTTCTTTCCCAAAAATCATTGAATTATCTTCTACTATCACAGATTTAGCTAATGATTTACCAGACGTTGCTCATCAACAATTTTATAATGAACAACTATTCAATGCCATTATTTCCACAAATGAAATTGAAGGCATTGGAACTACAAGAAAAGATGTAGCAGTTGCAATTGAGGCTCTTAACAAAGATATAAAAAAGAAAAAAACTGAAACATAAATCTACTGTCCGAATGTATCTAGATATACTTTCAGAAGATTATCTAAATGTAACAGAACTAACTCATATTCGAGAAATATATAATGAATTAACTAGCGGAGAAATTGAAGATGATGATGAACTGGATGGTGAACTATTTAGGAAAAAGCTATGTCTCTATTGTTAATAATCAAAAATGGGAAGATAGAGCATATTGCGCCAGGTAAAGAAGAGACAATTAAGGAAATGCTACTTAGCTGGATTCATTTCATCAATATAGAAAATGTTCCTTTCCTTATAAAAGCTAGTCTAGCACATTATTTTTGAAAACATTCATCCGTTTTATGATGGCAATGGAAGAACTGGCCGTTATATCCTATCTAAGTATCTTTCAAGAAAATTAGATAAATTTTTCAGGCCTTATTATTAGTAAAAATAAATGAAGATAAAAATAAAATACTATAAAAGCATTCTCAGATACTGGAAACATACTAAACAAAGCAGATGGTACTCAATTTGTACATACAATCTTAAGTTTTATTATTAAGGGACAATATGAAATAATAAATACACTATCAGAAAAAAACAAAAATGCTATACTATTACCATCAAAAATTGCAAGATAGTAGTTTCACTGATATTGAAGCAACGATATTATTTCTACTTATTCAATCCCAATTATTTGTGTCAGATTTTGAAGCAAGCATTAACGACAATGAACTTTTTGAATCTTTTACAACATACTGAATATTCACAAAGAAGTCTAAAACAAACTATAAAAAGATTTAGAAAACAAAAAATATTAATTAAAGTTGCAAAGCGCCCATTAAAACATGCAATAGTTGAAGAATTCTTTGATTATAGTACAAAAATAGTTAACACTATTTATTAATGGCAAGTTAAATTAAAAATTCTCGTGACTTCTCTCATGGTATAGCTCAAAACTTTTTCTAATTGCTTGCCTGCTGATGGAAAAAGAAGTAAAACCATGAAGATTACAGAGTACAAAAAGAAAGATGGATCAGTAGTTTACCGTTCCAGCGTTTATCTTGGTATCGATACCGTAACAGGTAAGAAAGTCAAGACAACTATTTCAGACAGAACTAAGAATAGACTCAAAAGAAAGGCTATCCAAGCCAAGGTAGAGTTTGAAAAACGGCTCAACAGTCACAAAAAACTGTTAATGTTACCACCTATCAGGGAATTGACGGAACTCTGGCTAGAAAATTATTGCCATACAGTCAAACATAGCACCCTTATAGGAGCAAAAAACAACATAAAAAAGTATCTCCTACCAGCCTTTGGAGACTACAAACTAGATAAACTAACGCCCCCAATCATTCAGCACCAGGTTAATCAATGGGCAATAGATTACAATCAACTAGGAAAAGGTTATCAGCAATATAACCAACTCCATGCCTTAAATAAACGCATATTATCCTATGCCGTTTCCTTGCAAGTCATTGCTTCAAACCCAGCTAGTTATATCATCGTCCCACGGCGCAAACCCAAAGAAGGGCAAAAACTGAAATATCTGGATCAGTTGCCAAACACTTACAAAAATTTCTCTGATACGGTGTTATATAAGACACTTCTAGCGACTGGTTTGCGTATTTGTGAGTGTCTAGCCTTGAAATGGTCTGATATTGACCTACAAAACGGTAGCATTTCAGTTACCAAGACTTTAAACACCCTCAAGGAAATCACTAGCCCTAAAAGTAAAAGTAGCATTAGAGAAATAGCACTGGATACCAAAACGGTACTCATGCTTCGGCTCTATAAAGCAAGACAATCCCAAATAGGTAGGGAAATAGGGGTAACTTTTGAAAAAGTGTTCTCTGATACCTTTGATAATTATAGAGAGCTGGAGTGCTCCGATTTAGACTAGAAAAAGCATTTAAAACTGGCTGGATGTCCTCGTTTAAGTTTCCACGCTTTCCGACACATCCACGCTAGTCTATTGCTCAATGCAGGTCTGCTTTATAAAGAAATCAAACAAAGGCTAGGCCATGCAAAACTTTCTATGACTATGGATATCTATAGTCATCTATCCAAAGACAATAAGAAAAAGGTGAGTTCCTTTTTATAAAAAAACCATTGAAAAATCTACAAAGTTCCTAAAAAGTTCTTAAAATTCATCATTAAGGGACAAAAACGCCTATATCAAGGGGTTTCAGCTTTTTCTCATATTTTTAGTTATAACATTTAAATTTATCGTTACTAAAATTTCAAAAAATCCTGTTGGTGTTTATTCACCAACAGGATTTATTAACTCTCATAACCTTGTAACACATTCTCTAACAAAATAAAATCACAATGAAACTTACTTAGCGCTGTTCCTTTTCTCTACTCTTTTCATAAACTTTAGTAGCATCTGAAAGAATTTGATTTTGTTTCGCTTTACAAAATTCATGTTCTTTATAAAAAGAAACTGATAATTTAAATCAAGATTTTTAAAAATCTATTTTCTTATACGCACCTTCTACTACTGGAATCATTTTTCGAATATCCAAAACAGCAAGAATATGATATTTCCTATCTATTAAACTTGGATGATTACGATACACGGCATTTTTCATTAGCATTCTTATCCACCAAATCATAAATCATTAAATAATCTCGACTACGCATACGTTGATTCTTATGTTTTTCCTTAGCAGACGTCAAAGGAATCAAATACTTAATATTTTCAATATCTACTAGTATCCCCACATATGGCTAACACTCTCTTTATAAGAAGAATGATAATATACATTGGAATCAAAAATGATGTAAATATTTAATATATTCATTATCAATTTCATAAAATGTAATAGAATCGTTTAGAAATCTCATAACAATATCTCCAAATAAAAGTATACATAAAAAAAGCTAGGAACTTCCTAGCTTCTATTCACTTGAGGATATAGGCAGTGAACCGCCTCACTTAACGCTCACATTTGGGATGTGAGGCAGTGAATCGCCTCACTTAACGCTCACATTTGGGATGTAGGGCAGTGAATCGCCTCTTCTGGAGTTATTATATACTAAATATCAATTTGTTACAAGACATAAAACCTTCACGTTAACTCTTAATTCCCTCAGAGACTGACGTCCTGTTGGGTTCTTTTTGCTTAGTATTTCTTCACTTGGACATAGTCAATATGATGTCCATATGTTTTATGCAAAAATAAAGTCTGCACGTCCTTTTTGTCGGTAAGATGTATTCTTTTAAATTCTTCAAATTCGTTTTTCCATACATCTTTTGCCATAGCAATTGCTTCTTCTCGGTCTCCAATCGCAAACTGGTAATAAAAAAATTATCAGGTTGAGTTTTTGCTCGTTCCATTAATAATTCAAAAACGTTCTAAGTACCATTTTTTTCAATCAGATTTTCTTCTGCATCTACATAAATCGACCAGTCAAAGAAATCACTGACGTAAATTTCTCGATTTGGTGGTAATTGTAATACATTAATTCCTTCAACAATTAAAAAATATCAGGGTGGATAAATAACTTGTTTTTCATTTTGGAATAATATCGTAAATTTCATGAGAATAAACAGGTGCTTCAACAGCTTCTTCTCCTGTTTTAATATCCAGTAAGAAATTCACTAATGATTCCATATCATAACTTTCTGGGAATCCTTTTCGGTGTAAAATCCTTTTTCCACCAAATCTTTTGTTGGCCATAAAAACCATCCGTCGTCATCAACTCAATCGTTAATTCTGGATATTTTTTTGTTGGAGCATCGTTTGCATTAAACGTGCTGTTGTACTTTTCCCCAACTGCCACACTTCCTGAAACTCCAATAATAAATGGAACTTTCTTCTTCGGTTGTTTTTAAGAAATATTGTTCTTGTTCATGAATTTGCCCATGTTTTTTTGATAATAGATATCAAAGTAATCTAATAAGGGTGCATATACTTCTTGTACGTCAATTAATGAAATTCTATCATTCAATGATGTTAAATGTTCTAATTCGTGTAATGTTAATGCCAAGTGATGAGCGTTTTGATATTGTTTCCATTCATCTCGGCTAATATGATAATACGTCGATGTGTCTGTCACAACGATTCTCTCCTTTTATTGAATTGCTTTTTCTTGCGTATTTTACCATAGTTTTTTTAGGATGACTAACAATTGGGTCTTTAAATTTCCTTTAAATCCTCGCTTGTTCGTTTACACCTTTAGTGGTTTTTAGTATGATAAATAAGAGAAATTATGAAGGAGTTTTATCATGGATTATACAACAGCTTCCGGTATGGGACAGTCTACTGGAAAAAGTCATTTTAATGGGGGAACATGCAGTCGTCCATCATCAACCTGCGATTGCCATTCCTTTTTCCGGTGTGTCGGTTCAAGCAGATATTCAACCAAGCTCCCATCCACTAAGTATTCATTGCGACTTTTTATAGTGGATTAGCTTATGAAATGCCGGAAGTATTGAAAAGTTTAAAATTTACCATCCATGAAGCATTGAATCAAATTGAACAACTTCGTCCTGAATTAGGAATTACACCCACTACTCGTTCGTATTGGAATAATGGGAAAGTAGAAAAAGGAGAGCATCCTTCGTACAAGCACCTTCTATTGAGATTACGATTACTTCTTCGATTCCTGCAGAACGTGGCATGGGATCAAGCGCAGCTGTTTCAGTAGCGGTAGTGAGAGGATTGTTTGATTATTACAATGTTCCTTTAAGCGAACCATTATTATTCGAAATTGTACAAGCTTCTGAAAAAATAGCTCATGGAAATCCAAGTGGTATTGATACCGCAACGACTAGTGGAAAAGAAGCTGTATTTTTATAAAAGGAGAAACTTTACAACCTCTTTCTATTCAACTAAAAAGGTACTTTTAATTGTGGCGAGATACGGGTATTACAGGACAAACACTAAAAAGCCGTTCAATCTGTACAAGAAAAAAATCCAAAAAGAACCCATTTCTACTCAAAAAAATTATTGAAGAAATTGGACTATTAGTACATACTGCTAAAAACTTGTCTATCAAAAGGAGACGTTCATACATTAGGAAGTCTTCTGACTCAAAAACCATGCACTTCTTCAACAATTAGAAGTATCAAACGAAACGTTAGACCATCTTGTTCAAACGGCTCTTGAAAAATGGAGCGATTGGTGCCAAAAATGACAGGCGGCGGACTAGGTGGCTGTATGATTGCTCTTGCAGCAAATCTTGAAGAAACACAAAAAATTGCTGAAGCTTTACAAGAAGCAGGAGCTGTACAAACATGGACACATTCATTTTTCCAACGAATAAAAAGGAGCTTATATGAAAAACAACAGGAATTGCACGTGCGCATACAAATATTGCACTGATTAAATATTGGGGAAAAAGATAAAGCATTATTTCTTCCAATGAATAGTAGCTATCCCTCACATTAGAGGCTTTTTATACTGATACAAAAATTTCTTTAGATGAAACTTTAGAAAAAGATGAATTTTTATTTAAATCATATTTTGCAACAAGAAGCTGAAACAGAAAAAAATTTTCAAAATTTTTAGATTTATTCCGTATTCCTGCTAAGGAAAACACGATTTTGCTCGTATTGAGAGTTATAACTTTGTTCCTACTGCAGCTGGTTTTAGCAAGTTCTGCTTCAGCTTTTGCAGCTTTAGCAGGAGCAATGCATCAAGCAATGGGATGGGATTTATCAAAGTGAATTATCCACATATGCTCGTCGTGGAAGTGGAAGTTCTACGAAGTTTATTTTGGTGGCTTTGTTGAATGGAATCAAGGAACGAATTCAGAAGATAGTATGGCGATTCCTATTGACGATGCTTCTTGGGATATTGGAATGCTCATCGTCGTTGTTAATGGAGCTGCTAAAAAAATCTCCAGCCGCGTTGGAATGGAACAAACAGTTGCCACTTCTCCTTTTCTATCCTGCATGGGTAGAAAGTGCAAAAACTGATTTAGAAGAGATTAAAAACAGCCATCCAAGAGAAAAACTTTACTCGAATGGGAGAAATTGCCGAATTTAACGGAATGAAAATGCATGCGACAATGCTAGCAAGTCAACCTCCATTTTTGTTATTTTTGAACCAGATAGTCTGATTGCTCAGCAACAAGTCGTTTACTTACGTGAAGTATTAGGAATTCCTGCTTATTACACAATGGATGCTGGTCCGAATGTAAAGTCCTTTTGCAAAGCAAGTGATTTAGACAAAGTCCGTGACCATTTCAAACAATATTTTGCTTCTGAAAAACTTATTTCCTCTCTTCAGGAGAAGCAATGAGAACTTTAACAGAAGAAGAATGGCAAGAAAGCATTCAACATTTCAATCAAAAAGGAATTTAACTATGAATATACAAGCTACAGCTCCTGGAAAAATTATTTATCGCTGGTGAATATGCAGTCGTTACTCCAGGACAACCGGCACTGATTGCAGCGGTCAATCGCTATTTAACGGTTGATTTAACTCCTTCCTTGAAGAAGTTGGAACGATTTATTCTACTCAACAACCAGATTTGACGCTTCATTGGAAAAGAGAACAAGGACTTTTACAAATAACCGAAGAAAAATCATCCATTTACATTAATAACTACTGCAATTGAAGTTACTGAAACTTATGCGAAACAACGAAACTATTGGAATGAAGAGCTCTATCATTTGAAAGTGATAAGCCAATTAGACGATATTCACTCGAATATCAAATTCGGTCTTGGCTCTAGTGGAGCAGTCGTTGTTGCAACCATTGACGCTATTTTACAATGGCATCATATTCCTGTTGAACCTCTACTCGTTTACAAATTAGCAGCCATTACGAATACTCTACTTGGTAGTAATGGTTCCCTTAGGAGATATTGCTTCTAGTGCCTTTGGAGGTATCATTTTATATCAACGAATCGATGCAACATGGATTCAAGAACAATTACAACAGTATTCCATTTCAGAAGTTGTCAACAAAGAATGGACTGGCTTAGTCATTCAACCATTATCTTTACCAACATCGCTAAAAATGCTTGTTGGATGGACAAAGGAAAAAGCCGACACTTCTTCGTTCGTATCATCTGTCACTCGTACAAGAACGCAAGCAGAAAAGGATACATATTACCAACAATTTTTAAAACAAAATACAACGATTTTAAAACCAAATAACGACTGCTTTAACAAATGAAGATACAGAAGCATTTCTACAAGGGAATTACGGATAATCAGAGCTCTCTTATTAGACTTTGCTAAAGAGATGAATATTGTACTCGAAACTCCATCCTTAACAAAACTTTTGCCAAATTGCGCTTCAAGAAAACGCAAGTGCCAAAACTTCTGGAGCTGGTGGAGGCGATTGTGGAATTTGCTTTATTACAAAACTCACAACAAGAAGAAACCATTACAACCCAATGGGAAAAAGCTGGTATTCTTCCACTAAACTTAGAAATAGCCCCTTCAAAAAGGCGCTATTAGAAAGGAGCTCTCATGACACAAAGCCTATACACAACAAATGAAAAGAAAAAGATGAACATGTGGGGCATGCGACTCAACAATATCAATCACAGTCGAATTTAGAATTACGACAAACTCGTTTTGTCCATCATCCTCTATCTGAAATGGCTGTAGATGAGTTTCTCTTCAAACAAAAATGGCAGGATTCACTTTAGAAACTCCATTTTTCATTAATGCGATTACTGGTGGAAGTCCTCGAACAACTCTCATTAATCAACGCCTAGCACAATTGGCGCATGAAACAGGAATTGCGATGGCAACTGGATCGATGAGTATTGCCATGAAAGACCCTTCTACTGCAGAAAGCTTTCACCATTATTCGAAAAGAGAATCCTAATGGAATTGTATTGGCGAATTTAGGAGCCCATTATACCGTTGAATCTGCTAAAAAAGCGATTGAGCTCATTGAAGCAAATGGCATTCAAATCCATGTAAACACGTTACAAGAATTAGTGATGCCAGAAGGCGATCGCTCTTTCCATCATTGGTTAAAAAAATATTGAGAAATTGTAACTAATGTAGACGTTCCTATTATTGTCAAAAGAAGTGGGATTTGGATTTAGTAGAGAAGCAATGCAAGAACTAATCAATATCGGAGTTCAAACGATTGATATTAGTGGACGTGGAGGCACAAATTTTGCAGCCATTGAAAACGCTCGAAGAGAAGATCATTTATATGATGAATTAGAAGACTGGGGACAAACAACGGTTCAGTCCTTAGTAGAAGGTTATGATTTACCTTGTGAACTCATTGCTTCCGGAGGGCATTCATTCACCATTAGATATCGTAAAATGTCTTTGCTCTAGGAGCAAGTGCTGTAGGAATGTCTGGAGAATTTTTTTACACTTTAATTCGCCCACAAGATTCCTTACCAACAGCCATTCAAACAGTAAATGAGTGGAAGAATCAATTAAAAAAATATTTACACCCTATTAGGCGTTTCAAACACAGAAGCATTACGCCAAACAGACATCATCCTCCCAAAACACCACCGCCCACTGGTGCAACGCCCGCCACATAGACTGGACGACCTTCGCAAACAGAAGTAGAAAATGAAATAAAAAACAAAAAATTTGAGGAGCGAGCAAAACTTTTAGTCTTAATAGCGATGAGACTAGGCTCACATTTTTGCCATAAAAGCAAAAGCTACTAGAGTCCGTTGTTCCTCCTTCAAAAAATAAATAGAAAAAAACAAAAGATTTGTCTTTAATAGCAGAAGTAACCAAAACCGCAGTAGCGGTTTTTAGTTGCCAGAAAAATTTGAGACCTAGGCTCAAATTTTTAGCCATGAGACTTTCGCAGAAGTCTGCTGGCGTCCGTTGCCATTCATAACAAATTTTTGTTTTTCTATTCTGACACAAATAAGAAATGAATGATTCTTAATAGATGAGGCGAAAAAAATCCGATTATCAACAAGCAAATCATCACCACATGTAAATAAACTCCAACCATCGAAGTATTTACAAACGACTGAACCGCATTTACCTTCGAAAAAAATCAAAATATAAATCAAACCTATCCAAAAATCCTAAACTTAATAGGCGCTTCATAAACTCTCCTTTATTCAGGGGATTACTTCATTACAAAATATTGAATAAATAAACTAGTCGCTCCTACCACAAACCAAGTTGCCAACCCTGTAGCAATCGGTTTTAGCTCCCTTCACGGAAACTCTTAAATGATACTTGGCAACCAATTCCTGCTAACGCCATTGCCATTAACCATTTTAGAAGCTAATTTTTGCATATGGGATAAATTCTCTAGGGAAAAATTCCACACTTGTTACAATCGTTGCAATTAGGAACCATAAAAATAAACATTAGGGAAAATCTTTTTCCAATTCACAGATTCTCCTGATTTCTTTTGACGTCTCGCTTCAACAAGTGACAATACTAAACAAGCTGGTAAAATCATCAACGCACGGGTTAATTTTACAATTGTAGCAATATCTCCTGCTCCACTACTATAACTATAACCAGCAGCGACTACACTTGAAGTATCATTAATTGCTGTTCCTGCAAATAATCCAAATTGTGCATCTGTCATTTTGTAACACATGTCCTAAAAAGCAGGGAATAAGAAAACTGCAATAATATTAAATAAGAAAATGGTTGAAATCGACAAAGGCAATTTCCTCATCATCTGCTTTAATAATCGGAGAAGCTGCTGCAATCGCAGAACCTCCACAAATGGCTGTCCCAAATCCTACTAATGTTCGTAAATGATCAGACAAGCCTAACCATTTTCCCCTACAAGAGCTGCTGTTAGAAAGCTGCTACAATCGTAACAAGCGTTACTTGTAAAGACTCTAATCCTGTTTGTTGCACTTGAGCAAATGACATTGTAAACCCTAATGCAATAATCGAATAATGTAATAATTTTTAGCGGAATAATTAATTCCTGGTTTAAAAATCACTTAGTAATGTATAGAAATTACTCACTAACATCCCAAAAATAATCGCAAATACCGCACTTCCAATAATCGGCATCATGTCCCCTAAAAATAACAGCTAATACTGCTAATCCAAAGGTTAATAAAATTCCTTTACTTCGTTGAACCCATTGTTCCATATTTCTCCATCCTTTCAAAAACAATTACACACAAATGTATCACGTTCCATTTGATAAGAAGTGAACAATTGTTACTCTCCTACAAATTGTTGTAATTGATTTGATAAGGCTGCAAATTCTTCAATGGTTAGTGTTTCTGCTCGACGATTTGGTTCAATCGAAACAGAGTCCAATGCTTCTTGAATTTGTTCTTTTGTTAGTTTTCCTGGCACATAAGCTTTTGACCAAATTATTCCATAATGTTTTTTTCTACGTTGGACAAAAACTATTTTTACTAAATCAAAGAAGAACGCTTCATCTTTGACCGTTACTAGAGGTTCTTCTCTACGTTCCAATACTAAGATAGCTGAATCTACATTTGGTGCTGGATTAAAAACTGTTTTAGGAACAATAAATCCGATTTTGGCATGGCACCAATATTGAATCGCCACCGTTAATGAGCCATAAGCTTTTTGAATTTGGTTGAGCAGTCATTCTTTCTGCCACTTCTTTTTGCATCATCATTGCAAATCCATCAATTAGTAACCCTAGATTCTAAGAGATTCATAATAATCGGTGTCGTAATATAATACGGCAAGTTTGCAACAACTAGTAATCTCTCCTCCACATTGAAGTGTTCTTGAATCACTGTTTCTAAATCAACTTTTTAAAAATATCTTCATGAATCACAGTGACATTATCATGATCTGATAAAGTATCTTCTAAATACTGGAATTAAAGCGTCCATCAATTTCAAAAGCTAAGACTTTTTTTAGCAGCTCTTGCTAAAGCGTTGCGTTAATGCACCAATCCCTGGTCCAATTTCAATGACATTTGTTTCCTTTGTTAACATCTGCCACATCTAACATTTTTGTTAAAAATATTCGGTTCAATTAAAAAGTTTTGCCCTAAACTCTTCTTCACCTTAATGCCATGACGTTCCATAATTTCACGTGTTCGAGTCGGTGTGGCAATATCTTTTTCAAACATCTTTTTAGCTCCTTTCCTGTACAATTTGTACCGCATTTCGTAATTGTTGCTCTGAAATGCCAAATAATTTCAATCGTTTCGTTAATTGTTTTTCCATTTGTATGTCCAATTCGTAATTCTTTAGACACTTCTTTTCTTAAATAAGACGAGTGAGGATAGCCAATCAGTCCTAGTTCTAAAATCACCGATTGAGAAAATCTCTTCTTGAAGGTCTGCTACTGGTTTATACACATGCTCAATGCTTTTTGAATACTTTCATCGCTAGCATGTTCCACTCCCAAGACTTTTTATGATTCGTTTTTCGAACCGCTTCTTCTCTTTCAATAAAAGCATGACTTACCGTCGGAATCGCTTCTTGAATAATCGAACGAATTCTTTGACCTGGATAATCCGGGTCTGTAAACACAATGACTTCTCGAATTTGCACTTGCCTTTTTAATTAATGCAAGTGTTTCATCATCAATAGCTGAACCGTTCGTTTCAATCGTTTCAATTTCTGGAAAAACTTCCTTTAATCGACGAGTGTCATCTCGCCCTTCTACTACTATAATTGGATTCATTTTAATCCTCTTTCTTCAAAATCGAAAATAGCTTCATTGCATTTTGCTGTCGAAGCTTTTAGCAATTTCTTCCCAAGCCATTTCTCTTTCCTTAGCAATTGTTTCAACAACATAGCGAGTATAACCTGTTTCGTTTCTCTTTCCACGATACGGAACAGGTGCCAAATAAGGGGCATCTGTTTCAACTAAAAAAACGATCTAGTGGAACGATTTTCGCACACTCACGAACTTGAGGAGCATTTTTAAACGTCACTACTCCACTAAAAAGAAATATGCATTCCTAAATCTAAGAAACGTTTCATATATTCCACATCGCCATTGTAACTATGCATAATCCCACCGATATCTCGAATATCTTCTTCTTTTTAAAGATACGGTAGCAATCTTCTGTCGCATCACGGTTATGAATAACAATCGGTAATTTCATTTTCTTTTAGTAATGGCAATTTGACGACGGAATACTCGTTCTTGTTCTTCAGGTGTAGAGTCATCCCAGTAATAGTCTAATCCCATTTCCCCATTGCCACTACTTTTGGATGGGTTAATTGAGTGATTAATTTTTCTCAATTTCTGGTGTATAGGCATGTGCTTCAACCGGATGCCATCCTACAATCGCCACTACTTCTTCAAATGTTTCACTTAATTGGAGAGCTTTTTTTCAATCGTTGGTATCAAATCCGACAACCGCAAAACGTGTAACGGCTAATTCCTTTTGCACGCTTAATAACATCTGCTTCTTCTCCTTCGAATTGCTCTACATTTAAATGTGTATGTGTGTCAAAAATCATTTTGAATTCTCCTACTGAGTTCTATCTAGTTGCTCCATTTAAAAACGGGTTACTTGCAATTTCATCTTGTAGCGTTGTTGGTTCTCCATGCCCTGGGAAAAACAACTGTATTTCCAGGTAACGGTAATAAATATTGTTCAATTCCTGCCATTAATGTCATATGACTACCATATGAGAAATCACTACGTCCTACGCTACCTTTAAATAAAACATCTCCTCCAATAACAAATCCATTATCTTTGAAGATAAACACTGTACTACCTGGAGAATGTCCCGGAATTAACGCTAATTCAGGTTCAAAACTTCCAATTTTCCATTTTTCCTAATTCTTCCGGATAATATCCGTCAGCAGGCTCTACCGTAATATTTTCGTTTGAATATAATGAACGATTGAAATCTGTATTCGTTAAAAAAATTCTTTTTCAATTTCATTCATATACATTGGAATATTGTATGCTTTTCTTAATTCATCTACTGCTCCAATGTGGTCTCCATGCGCATGTGTTAACACAATCGCAATTGGCTTCAATCCTTCTTCTTCAATTAATTCTTTAATATCCTCTGCTTGTGCACCTGGATCAAAAATTAATGTTTCTTTATTTTTCATCAATTAAAAATACACGTTCTCTTGTAGGCGTCCTACTGTTAGACTTAATAATTCCATTGAAATTCCTCTTTTCTGATTCATAGTCTACTATAGTTTAGATGCTTTTTATGCTTTTTTTACAAGTCATGAGGTTACGAAATGCCTTTTTTTAATAAAACAAACTAGCAACATTTTCCACTAACAATAAAAGGCATACCCGATTTCTCGAATATACCTTTTTAAAACATAAATTATGCATTCATTTGTTTTGTAAAAATCAATTTGCTTTGTCGGCTGCTAACATGACTGGAATCCCCACTAACATGACTACAATTTCACCAACAAAAAGTTTCAAAGTAGCTTAACCAAAAATGGTAATTCTAATACAAGTTTTAACTCAATAGCTACTAAGAAAATCATCACACTAAATACGATGGATAATAATAACATTTTTCCTTTTAAATCTTTTGGCAAATCGGAACACGAATGAACCAATCACTAAAGATAAAAATAGAATGTCCTAAACCAAATATTAAATCATACACTCCTAAACCAGAGCTTGACATAAAAAAATAGTATTGGCTAAAAATAACACCCGCAATAATCCCGTACCCATATTTTTTATCAAAGACAAATAAATGGTTTAACATTTCTGAAATACGGAATTGGATATTCCCAAAGGACATAAAGGCAAATACTGTTGTAATCACCACATATAATGCTGCTACAATCGCATTGATAATCAATACTTTTACATTGTTTTGTTTCATTTCTTTTCCTCCTAGTTTTTTGAATCGAGGGATGGTTGCGAACCTCGAGCGTTCAAAACGCCACGAACGATTATACTATAAACCTCTTGAAAATACTAGGATTATCCTAAGTGAACCCTTGAAAGAGAAGAAATTCAAACAAAACTCATCCTCCTGCCAACTAACTACGCAATAGGGTCCTAATAAAATATTTGCCCATGCATCATGAAGAGATTCTTGATCAGATGGTTGGAATAAACCAGCTAATACATCACGATATAAGCGTGAAAGTTCTGTTGTATTATAATAAGAACTTCCTCCACTAGCACGTACAATTTCTTCCACTGCCTTTTTAGACACTTCAACCGAACGATTTTTTTAATAGAAGATAAACGTGGTAACCAAATAAAAGCTATATTCTTCGCTTGATTCCAATGTTTGACTTAATTCATTAATTTGCGGTTGAATGCCATCTAAAATAATAGCTGCTTCAGCAATTCTCCAACGAATATTTTTATCTTGAGAATACGGCGCATCATTCGATACAGAGTGACGAGTTTTTCACCGTTTCAATTCGATTTCTAACGCACGTTTTCCAATTCCATGATAAGTAGCGGCTAATAAAATTTCAAAATAAGCAAAAATACCAAACACAACTGGATCAAAACTTGGACCAGGAGCTACTTTTGTTAAAATTTGCTCTTCTGCAGCATAAATACCTTTTTAATTCGACAGTGTTTGATTGAGTTGCTTTCATTCCTAATGTATTCCAATCATCTTTTTACTTCGAATGTTTCTGCATCAGGTGTTAAATAAGCAAAGACAGACAATGGAGATTCTCCAGAAGTATCTGAACCAAATGAAACTAATTTATCGCAATATTTTTCCCATCGATAGAAAAACTTTCTTCCCATAAAAACGATAGCCGCCATCTTCTTGTGGCTCTGCTTTTTGAAATAGATCCAAATAAAAACTCGGTCATTACTTGGTTCAGAAATACCAAATGCTAGCAACTTCCCATCAGCTGCATCTCGTAAAATTTGTTCACCCTTCTTATTCCCGAATCGAGACCATATGCTTTTGCTAATCCAACAATAATTTGGTGCATATTAATACCAAGAGCTGTTCCTGGTGCTGCCATTGCTAATCTTGTTTGTTCTTGGGCAATTTCTTGAAGAGATAAACCATATCCACCATATTCTTTTTGGAACAAAAGCTTTATAATACCCTGCTTCTTTTTAATGCCTCATAATCTTCCTTTGTCACGCATTTTTCCAAATCATATTGCGCTGCTCTTTGATGAATTTGTGCTAGTAATTCCTCTGATAAAAACATAAAACCCCTCCTATAAAATCACGATTACGCTTTTAAGTATACAGCAATCTTCCTATTGTTACAATGAAGAAAGCTTGCATCTTTCTTAAAGATTTCTTTTACAAATTCTACAAGAATTTTCTAAAAATCTGATGCTACAATATTCTCAATCTTTCTATAAGGAGGCTTTATGGAAAATCAAACTTTACCAATTTGGAAAACCGTTCGATTTGTATTAAAACAATTTATTTTTCCAACAAAATTACGTATGTACGAAATGCCGCCTTCTTACAATTTTTGTATCATTTGTTGGCTTTCGAATTTTATCAACTTTATTTAAAAGGCATTATTTTTTTATCGGGACAAAAGTAATTTTAATTTTTAGTAATGTGAAGTTATTCTTCTCTTCCCCCATTATTATTTTAGCGTTTATTGTGTATTTATTCGCCGTTATTTTATTTGTTTTTATTGAATTTTTCACTTCTTACCTTTATGGTTTTATGGAACAATTTCTAATACACATTTCTCATGGCGAACAAGCTTGAGAAAATGCTTTTGAGTGAAGTGAGGAATTTTTCAGCCCACAATTTATATATTTCTTATTGTATTTATTGACCCTATTACCATTAGGGAATTTTGGAATGACCTCATTTTTAACCGAACAGTTATATATTCCATCTTTTATTACAGGAGAAATTCAAAAACAACTGCCGGAGCAATTACTTATGGTCTATTATGTGGCATACTGGCATATTTACATCTAAGATTTATATATACCATTCCGTTACAAATTTTGACGAACCATTGTTTTTAGAAAATCTAAAAACAAGTTGAGCGCTCTAAAGAAGAAATTATGGAGACATATTGGAATCTTTTTACTAGTTGAGGCCATCCTATCCATTATCGGATTTTTAGTGACGTTTATTCTCACGATTACTTTAGGATACTTATCTTCTATAATGGATAATGTCTTTATCGTAACGAGCCTGTTTGTCTTATCAAAACTAGTCATTTTCTTTATAACCATTTATACGAAAATTTCTCTAATTATTATTTTAGTAAAACTAGCAGATGATCAAGATGCCGTAGATGTAACAATCAAGCATCATATTCCTGAAATTCCTTTTAAAGTACACTTATTACAGTAACTGCTTTTTATCGGTTTAACAATTTACTATTCTAGCGAAGCTATTTCAAAATATCATTGGGAAAACTCTACCTCAGCTGCTATCGTAGCTCACCGAGGATTTACCGAATATGGGGTGGAAAATTCTCTTGAAGCACTAGAAGCTGCTGCAAAAGAAGGCGCCGATTATGTGGAAATGGATATTTTACTGACAAAAGATAATCAATTTATCGTCATGCATGATTATAATTTGAAAGCGACTAGCACATCTCAATAAAAAGTTAAAGATATGACTTATGATGAAATTGTTGGTCTTCAATTTACCAAAAATAATTATGAAAGTCACATTCCTTCTTTTTGAAGAATTTGTTACAAAAAGCAAAAGGAACTCAATGTCAAATTACTCGTTGAATTAAAACCTCATGGTTTTGAAGGAGCGACTACACCGACCTCTTTATTGCAAAAATGAGAGAATTAGGTGTTGAAAAAACTTACAAAGTCATGTCTATCAACTTAGACGTTATTGAAGAAATTGAACGAAAAAGCTCCTGAAATGGATACCGGATATGTCATTCCACTCCAATTTGGTGATTTGGAAATCCTGCTGTAGACTTTTATGTGGTGGAAGATTTCTCTTACCATGACTTAACAGCCATTGCTGCTCAGCAACAAAGGTCATGAAGTTTATGTTTGGACAATTAATGAACCAGATGAAATTAATAAATATCTTCATAGTTCCGTTTCAGGTATCATTACTGACCATCCTGATATTGCGAAAGAAGAACAAAACACTTACTCGAGAAAGCACCCCTGTTGAACGTGTGTTAGATGCTATTAATGTTAGTGTGAAAAATAAGAAAAAGGAATGAACATGCCGTAAGGTTTGTTCATTCCTTTATTTTTACCTTTAAAATAATCAACTTAATAGAAACTCTCTTAGTATTTCAAAAATTTCTTCTCGTGATAAAACAATATCTTCATTCTGAGGGATAGAATGTATCTCACTTGATAAAAAACTGAATAAATCGTTCCATATCTTTTACAATAGTATTTTGAAGTATTAATTTTAGATAAAGCATCCTCTTCATGCAGTAACATCGTTAATCTTGCAATATCATTTAAGTGCTTTTTGATTTTTGCTTAATCCTCGTTCACCTTGTTTTGATTTCTCTACCATATCAAGCCACGCTTTTTGCTTTAAACACAATTAATCCTCGATTGCTCAATACAGAATATTCCTCAATAATTTCTTTTTCATTTTACTAACAGTTGATAATAATCTTTATCTAATAATAAAAGCAGATAAACTTGCCTCTTCGGCAAAATGAAGGGAGTTTCTCTACTAAACTTCTTCAAAGGGTACTCTGGTAAAAATACTAAATAATTCTATCATTTCTGGAAATCCAGATTTCTTAGTTGTAAAACGAAAAAGCTGAGGTGATTCTTCTAATTGACTTCCGATATATTCTCCCATTTCTAGAAAAATGAATCAATGTATGATAAAAAGCCTTATCCTTTAAAATGATCAATAATAACCATATCATAATCTTTTAGTCGTACGGCTTTCAAATCCATGAGCATCTAGAACAATGGAAGTGGCTGTTCCTCCAATTAAAAACATAGTAATCTTGATATTCCTTAAAAATTTCTTGAAAAATAGGTTTTTATATTAGCTGGCATACTTTTCTCCTAATAATGTAAAAATCTTGCTTTCTAACTCTCTACTTCTCTTCAATTCGAGGATCTTCATCATCTTTTAAAAATCAAATATAATGAAATGGGATCAATTAAAGCAGATTCCCCTTACTTTCATTCCTAAGCATTCCTCTTTTAAATAGTTAAAATGTATCGGTTCATAATTCCAAATTTCTATTTTTATGTCCTTGAAAAATATGTTGTTGAAATGATTCCTCAATTTTCTTAAACTGTTTTTTGATAATGCATAAGTTCCATATTCATCATTATCCGCTAATATACTTATAGTTGATAAAGCTTTTTGTATTTGAAAGCTTCAAATCTACATTCTGAGTAATTCTCTGAAAAATCATCTTCACTAATCAATACAGTATTATGAATTGGATTTTTCAAAAACTTTTTAGCTTCATTAAAAAAATCTGAGCTTTTGTTTTAGCAAAGTGATAAGATTTATTCTTATTTGTTAGCCAACCTCTATCTTTAAAATTCTTAAAAAGCACGATATAAACTTGGAATAGATAAATTTGTTAAACAACTAATTTCCTCTATATTAATTTCAAATGTGGAAGAATTTAATAACAATGAAATAAGAACTTTTTGTTCCGTTGAAGTCAGTTTTTATCAACTTCAACTTCATTTTTCTACTTTTGAAAATAAAAATCCTAAATATGGAAAGTAAATATTTTTCATGATAATCAAGATAGGGCACAGCAATTTGTAATAATTGTTTTTCTGTACATCAGATAATTTATTAAATACCAAAATAATCTAGCTAACCCTGTTTGCTTTTGAATTCCTTTTGCTTGTTTTACAAAAATTTTTCTAAACTTCCTGTCCGTTTTTCTTTTATTAATAAAAATTTTCTCCATTAATCATTAATTGCATAAATTCATATTTTTATGAAAAACAATTGGTAAGTGAAGCTCTACAGGAGATACGCTCACACTGAAATGAAAAAGCTTCAAAAATATTCAAGATTTTATCACTATTCATAGTTTCACCTCTTTTTATCACTTTTTCTGCATTTTTATCACTACGTGATAAAATGCAATTTTTAGATAAAATCACTTCTCAATGAATCAACTTGCTAATTGATATACTTGTTTCACAGATTTTTCTCGATATTCCAAGTATCTAATTCTGTCTAAATGAGTTCAGGGTATTTCTTACTAATATCTCGTAATGCATTTCCAACTGATTTTCTCACATATTCACTACTATCTTCTTTTAATGCCGCAATTCTTTTAATCGCTTCTTCAGGGTGTTCTTTAAAATAAGGTCTGCTCGTCCAAATTCTCAATCCCTCTGTCACAGCTCTTCTTGTATTCGGATGAATATCCCCCAACCATTCATCAATGACCGGTAGTGCCTGTTCATAACCTATTTTTCTACAATATTCATCAAAGGCCTTCGCTAGCACTTCTTGAACTCGCCAATTTTCATCTTTAGAAACTTCCTTTTTCATAAAGTCTAAAATTTCTCTGTCTTCTGATAAATATCCAAATAAAAAAACACCATACATACGAGACTTGATACACTGTTGATTGATAGGCTAAATAGGCTAATTTTTCCACTGTGTTCTCGACTTAATTTTTCGAAAAATCTTCTAACGCTCGTTTTTCTTCTTGTTTAAATCCATTTTTAATGAGTGAGAATTCTTTTTCTAATCGTTGAATATATGCTTCCATCTCAACTTCCACCTTCTATTGTTTGAGTTTAGTATAGCATATCACAAAGAAAAAGACTCTTTAATAACAGATTGCAACTTGCCCAAAGACTCAGAGTCCTCTGACATACTTTCCATTATTAAAAGTCTTTTCTTTTATTCAAAATTTATTTAGTAATTTTTGTAACTCCACCCATATATGGAATCAATGCTTCAGGAATTGTTACACTTCCATCTGCTTCTTGGTAGTTTTCTAAGATGGCTGCTACTGTACGACCAACTGCTAAACCAGATCCATTTTAATGTGTGTAATAATTCAATTTTTCCAGTTTCAGCTTGACGGTAACGAATTTTCGCACGACGAGCTTGGAAGTCATACAGTTTGAGCATGAACTAATTTCACAGTAAGTATCTTGTGCTGGGATCCAAACTTCAACGTCATATGTTTTAGAAGCTGAGAATCCCATATCGCCTGTACATAATACAATTGTACGGAATGGTAAGCCTAAACCACGTAATACATCTTCCGCATTATCTGTCATTTTTTTCTAATTCATCAAATGATGTTTCAGGAGTTGCAATTTCACCATTTCTACTTTGTTGAATTGGTGTAGACAGATTAATCCACGAGTATCTCTGCCGGCACTACCTGCTTCTGAACGGAATGAAGGACTTAATGCTGTGAAATAAATTAGTAATTGTGCTTCGTCTAAAATTTCATTTGCATAATAGTTTGTTAATGGAACTTCTGCTGTTGGAATTAATGTTAAATTACGTTCATCATTAATTTGGAATACATCTTCTTTAAATTTAGGAATTGTCCTGTTCCATACATTGATTGTTCGTTTACTAAATATGGTGTAATCATTTCTGTGTAGCCATGTTTTTCCACATGTAAATCAATCATGTAATTGTAAATAGCACGTTCTAGGCGAGCTCCTAAACCTTTATAGTATAAGAAACGGCTTCCTGATACTTTTGCTCCTCTTTCAAAGTCTAAAATATCTAATGCTTCTGCTACTTCCCAGTGTGGTTTTGGTTCAAAATCAAACACACGGGAGTTCCTTCACGACAATTTCTACGTTTTCGTTTTTCATCTTCCCCTACAGGAACATCAGCTGCAGCAATGTTTTGGTAAGCGTGAAGCGATGTATTCTAATTTTTCTTCTACTTCTGCTAATAAAGCATCTGTTGCTTTTTACATCTTCCCCTAACTTGTTTCATTTCTGCAATTTTCGCACTAGCATCTTCTTTATTACGTTTTAATTGAGAAATTTCTTCCGTTACCGTATTACGATATTGTTTTAATTGCTCCGTTTTTAAAATTAATTCACGACGTTTTTTTCGTCTAAATCACGCAATTCTTCTACTACTTGACGTTCTACTCCACGGTTTTGTAAACCAACCACAACTTCTTCAAAGTGATCTCTCACTCGTTTCATATCTAACATATTGATTCCTCCAATTTCTTTTGTTTTGCCTTTTGAAAAATTTGTTTAAACCATTGTAAATACACACAACTCATCCCCCGACAAATTGTCACTGGGACGAAGTTGTGTGTTTCACTTTTATCTTCGTGGTACCACCCGTATTCAATGTTTCCATTGCACTCATTTGCGATAACGGTTTTGCTCCGGATGAGCTGAATCAATGCTTTCGCCATGCATCATAGTATGTGGATTCGTTGTCATACTTTACTAGCTTTTCACCAAACGCTAGCTCTCTACAAAAAGACTTCAAGTTACTATTCATACAGTTTTATATGTCTGTATTTTTACAATATTCTCTAAAGTTGTGCAACAGGTAATCAGCAAATTGAACTATTTACGCTTCTTGAGCATGTAGAAACCTTTCACTTTTTGGAAGATATTTCCAAAAACTCTTGAATTCCATGAATAATTTTTCCACAAATCCTCTCGCTTGTCGATAGCTATCTGTCACAATATTCGATGGATCAATTTCATATCCTGCAAATGCTGGAACATGTCCTTCAGTTTGACCATCTACATATCCTAGATCTTCTCCTGGCATTTGGAGTATAAATTTCCAATTGTTTTTACCTGCAGTGATAGGAGCTTGTAAAGCTTATTATTTTCATCTAATAATTCCTTAAATGGTTCAAAAACGTACTTTCACTTGACTCATAGCAGTTCCTTTTGGAACAGCTGCTACAAAATTATCTCCATAATCCACACTAATCTTTTCATCAGCCCCACCATTTACTGGATAAGGTTGAATATTTTTGAACAGATTTACCTGGAATTCCGACAACTAAACCTTCGTATTTCTTGAATAATTCATCTAACATTTTCGTAGTTACTTTAAAACGATTCAATGGTTGTTTAGACCCCATCGTAACAACAATCACTGAAAAATTATTACGTGTTGCTGTTGTTGTAATTGAGGCTCCACTTGTTTCAGAAGTTCCTGTTTTTAATCCATTTACTCCATCATAACCAAATAATAATCCTGGAATTAAATAGTTAAAATTATCCATCTTAGTGACACCAGCAGTTCCTGGTCGAAACTCCTTTGTCGCAACAGAAGAAATTTTTAAAAATTTCTGGAAAATCTAATACTAAACGTCTTGCTACAATCGCAACCGAACGAGCAGACATACTATTTTTCTGCATCATCTCCAAAGTCTGGATTCTTTTCTGTTGTACCGTATTTATTTGGCAATCCTGTCGCATTTACAATCGTTGCATCTTTGAATTCCCCAAGATTCCAACTTCTCTTTCATTCTGTTCGACCCATTTCGCTTCACTTCCAGCTAAATGTTCTGCCATCGCAATGGTTGCAGCATTTTGCAGAATAAATCGAACTTGCTTTCAAATAACTCTTGAATACTATATTTCTCATTCAGCCATAATGGCACATTTGATAAAGAATAATTTGACTTAATTTACTTGCTCGTTCACTAATAGGATTTTTGTTTCCCATGTAATTTCTGAATTTTTAATCGCTTCTAATATTAAATACTGACTAACCATTTTACTCATCGAAGCAATGCCTCGAACATCATCTTGATTTTTCCCATCAAAATTTTTCCACTTGTTTGTTCGATAGCAATATAAGATGCAACATCTTCTAAAAGCTGCAATTTCTTCTGCAGTCTTAGGTTTCTCAGCTTCTTCAGCGTGAACCACTGCTTGCATCGGACTTGCTAAACAACAAGCGATTAAAGTTGTCACTACGGCTTTTCATCCATTTGATCATAAGTTTATCTCCACAATTCTCTCTTTGCCTATCCATCGTATCGAATTTTCACTAAAAACAACTCTATTTATATTAAGGTTTTTATTACTTTTTAATGCGTTTTACATACCCGAACTAATTAAAATCCTGAATGATTTCGAAGAAATTCTAACTCTTTTCAGTTGATTTTCTTCCTAAAAATTTCATTACGATGTGATAGCGTCCAAACTGTTCAATAATTTTTCGGTGCATCTGTTCATATTTCGCACGCTTTTTCCATTCCAGGTTCAGAAAATAATTTTTCAGCCTCTTCGTGAATCGCTAATGACTCTGAATGCATAAATGGCATATATAAAAAAGCTTCGTTCAATGACCGTCAATTCTTTTTGAATACGGTAGGGCTTCTTGTGCTAATACAAGCGCCATGCCATCATATAAAAAACGCTCTTGCATCATCACGATATAAATTTCTAGAAAAATTGATCTAATACAATAATTTCTGCTAATCTTCCTTGAACAGTCTTTCTCCAATGACTTAATTCTCCAGCAATCGCAGCTAGATGAATTTTAAAAACGTCTATATATTTCTTTTATCCAATGCAACGGATCTTACAAACCAATCCTTTGGTTCTAATTCCTCAAACCAAAAATTGTAATACTGCTTGAGCTTCCATACTCTCCTCATTTCTAGGGCAAAGAAAAGAAGAACTCCTTATCAAAGTTCTCCTTTAACTCTTATCCAATTTTTGCTTTTTCTTTATCGCTTAACACTTGATTCATTCGTCCATACTGGTAGCCCGCTAAGTCTAATGCAACATAACTAAAAACCAATCGAACGTAATTTACTTTCAATTTCTTGACGATGCTCTAATAATGTAGGGACTAAATCAAGAGATACTTCAATTCTGCTAAATCTTGGTGAACACGTACACGCACTTGTTCGAATCTAATTGAATTAAATATGCTTCTGCTTCTTGTACCCAACGAACTTTTTCTGCAGTAATTTTTGTACCATATGGAAAACGAGATGCCATACTGCAAGAAGGTACTTTTATTCAATTTTCTACGCCAAGTCTTTTTGGCTAATTGACGAATCTCACTTTTATATAATCCAGCTTCTTGTAATAAACTACGAACGCCTTCTTCATTACGAGCTTTTACTCCTGGACGAAAATCATCCACATCATCCATAATCGTACCATCTGATAACACAGTAAATCCTTCTTGCTCTACATGTTCTTTAATCGTTTTATACATTAATTTCTTGCTATAATACCAAATTTTAGGGGTATTTGCTGCAATTCTTGGATCTGATAATTCTTCCATTTCTAATCCGATAACACGAGCTCCCATTTCATTAGCCAGATCAATGGCCATATCAAATTCGTAATCTGGAAATAATTCAGAATTCACTACAGCTGCTAAAAACATTCTCACTTCCAAGAGTATCCAATGCTACTTTTTAATAGGTAACTACTATCAATTCCACCTGAGTAAGTAACAACAATTTCCCAATTTCCTTTAATAATTCTTTTTAGCTTTAGTTCTTTTTCATCCATAATGGTTCTCCTTAATACAGGCTCTTATTAACCTCTCTTCCAGTAAAATCTGCTAAGTAACTAATATCTTTTACTATAATTTTTTTGATTTTTGATTTCGACAACGTCTTCCGCTTTTAAATCATGAATAATACGGTTCACACTATTGCGAGTAGAAATCCCACAAAAACCTGCAATATCTTCATTTGTTACTGCAAAATCAATTAGTATGCTGTCTTCGTTTGTACTCCAAAACTGCTTTTACTAATTTATAAAATAAACGCACATACTGCTCCTTTTTCCCATTCATCGTCATATATTGTAAAGATTCGATATTTTCAGATAATTTTTTTGTCGATAATATTCTCGAATATAGTCTTGTAATTTTTCGATCTTCTTTAACATATTCCCAAAATTTAATACGTTGAATTCTATAAAAACTTGCTTCATCTGATTCCACTCGTACATTAAAGGGTGTAGAAGTATAATTTGATACTTCGTCTCTTAATAATGAAATAATATCGATAGGAGTAATATACGCTAAGTTAAATTCCCGACCATCTTTTAAGATGATACTTGTTTTAACAACCCCTTCTTTCAATACATATGTATAAGATTCCTCTAATCCGTGATACGCTAAATACATGTGCTTCTTCTTTTTAATCACAGGTGCATTATGCGCTTCAAGAAAGTTTACAAGATAATTTTTCTTCCATTTTTATACTCCTTTTTTTCAAAAAAATTCACTTGCATTTCTTAACCATTATTATCCTCTTGATAAAAATATTTTTGTTAACATATGTTAACACCATTTGTATTCACAGGTAAAGAAAAATAATATACTATATTGTGTTAGCTATTAACAAAGGAGATGTTAAAAATGGTAGACATTAAATTACCTTATGACAAACAAATAATTACTGCTAGCATTCCTGATAAAAAAATTTCTGCAGGATTAGTTAGAATCAGAAGCTGAGAATTTTTCAAATCCTCTTTCTGAACAAGAAACTGTTGAAAAATCAATGGATAATCCTATTGGTAGTAAATCATTAGAAGAATTGGCAAAAGGAAAAAGACATTGTTTTAATTAGTTCAGACCACACTCGTCCAGTTCCTTCTCATATTATTACTCCAATTATTTTTACGTCGTATTCGTAGTGTCGCCCAGATGCTCGTATTCGTATTTTAGTAGCAACAGGATTCCACCGTCCTTCAACTCGTGAAGAATTAATTAACAAGTACGGTCAAGAAATTGTAGACAATGAAGAAATCGTTATGCATATTTCAACAAATGATGAAGATATGGTAACCATTGGTAAATTACCTTCAGGTGGTGACTGCATTATTAACCTGTCATCGCTGCAGAAGCAGACTTATTAATCGCTGAAGGATTCATTGAATCTCACTTCTTTGCAGGATTCTCAGGAGGACGTAAATCTGTATTACCTGGAGTAGCTTCTTATAAAACGATTATGGCTAACCACTCTGGTGAATTTATCGACTCTGATAAATCAAGAACAGGGAATTTAAAAACACAATTTAATTCATGAAGATATGGTTTATGCAGCTCGTACTGCAAATTTAGCCTTTATTGTTAACGTAGTATTAGATGGAGAAAAACGTATTATCGGTTCATTTGCTGGTGATATGGAAGAAGCTCACCATGTTGGATGTGAATTTGTACGTGGATTAGCTCATGTTAAAAATCCCTTGTGACATCGCTGTTTCAACAAATGGTGGATTCTCACTTGACCAAAAATATTTATCAAGCTGTTAAAGGAATGACTGCTGCTGAAGCTACGAATAAAGAAGGCGGCGTTATTATTATGGTTGCAGGATGTCGTGACGGACACGGTGGTTCAGGTTTCTATCACAATTTAGCTGATTACAACCATCCAAAAGAATTTTTAGAAAAAGCGATTAACACTCCACGTTTAGAAACTATCCCAGACCAATGGACTGCTCAAATTTTAGCACGTATTTTAGTTCATCATCGTGTGATTTTTGTATCTGATTTAGTCGATCCTACATTAATTACAGATATGCACATGGAAATTGCTAAAACATTTGATTTAGCATTAGCACGTGCCTTTGAAATTGAAGGCCCAGATGCTAAAGTTACCGTTATTCGTGATGGTTTTATCTGTTATCGTTGAAGACTAGGGAATTATTATGGATAAAAAGAGATTCTCATTCGCTTTTCAAGAGGGGCAGCTTTCATTAGAGGAAGCTACCTCTCTATTAGAAGGCATCGACGATATTGGTTTTGCTTCTTTAGATCTTTCTCGTAATAAAAAGAAATGGATTTCCAGAAATTATTTATGGAGAAGGAAAAACAAAAGAGCAAATCGAAAAATTATTGAATCATTAGAAAAAGAACATCTTCCTGTACTAGCAACTAGAGTCGATAACGAAAAAGGACAATACTTATTAGAAAAAATTCCTCACGGATTTTATTACGAAACTGCTAGAGCTTTTGTCGTTAATCCCACTCCAATTCATACTGAACATTACATTGCTGTAGTAACGGCAGGAACAAGTGATATGCCTGTAGCAGAAGAAGCTGCTATTACTGCTGAAACATTTGGAAATCCTGTGAAACGAATTTATGATGTTGAGTTGTTGGTATCCATCGACTATTCAATCGTTTGGATGATATTCGTGGTGCTAGTGTCATTATTGTCATTGCTGGAATGGAAGGTGCTCTTGTGAGTGTAGTCGCAGGATTAGTAGATGTCCCTGTCATTGCAGTGCCTACAAGTGTAGGATATGGAAGTAACTTACAAGGTCTAACAACTCTGATGAGTATGTTAACTTCTTGTGCTTCTGGTGTGACAGTTGTCAATATTGATAATGGATTTGAGCTGCTTATTCTGCTAGTATGATTAATCAGATTCGAGGTGTTTCATCATGACACATTTATATTTAGAACCTTTATCTGGCATTAGTGGAGATATGTTGAACGGTCTTCTTTATTGATTTAGGAGCTAGTTCAGACTATTTACAACAAGAACTTAAAAAATTAGCTGTAGATGGCTATCATTTTACATATTCATAAAATTGCTAAAAGTAGTATTTATGGAATTGATTTCGATGTTCATTTAGAACATGGAGAAAAGACCATGGAGTCCATGGAGATTTCACTCATGAACATGAGCATCATCATGAACACGATCATCATCACGAACACGATCACCATCATGAACACGATCACCATCATGAACACGATCATCATCATGAACACGATCACCACCACTGAACACGATCACCACCATGAACACGATCATCATCATGAACACGATCACCACCATGAACACGATTACCACCATGAACACGATCACCACTCATGAACACGAACGTCATCATGAACATGGTCACCATCATCATGATGACGTTCGTGGATTACAAGATATTATTGAAATTTTTGAAAATAGTACTGTTTCTGACTTTGTAAAAGAGAAAAAGTATTGAAGTGTTCCAAGATATTGCTCGTGCAGAATCTGTTGTTCATCAAGTTCCAATTGAACAAATTCATTTCACGAAGTTGGAGCAATTGATTCAATTGTAGATATCGCTAGTTTCTTCATTTTATTTGAAAACTTAGGAATCACTAAAGTGTATAGCGCACCTTTAGTCGAAGGTAGTGGTACTATCAAAGTCGCTCATGGCGTAATGCCGGTGCCTGTTCCTGCAGTCATGCAATTAAGAAAAAGGTACTTCTATCTTAATTCATCAAGATTTTGATATTAAAACTGAACTGATTACACTCAACAGGTATTGCCTTACTAAAGGCAATTCATCCAGACTTTACCATTCCAGAAAAGCTTGGAAATTACTTCTGTAGGATATGGATTTGGAAAAAGAGATACTGGAAAATTCAATGCTCTACGTGGAAGTCTCATGTCAGCCAACTACTCACTCGTTCAAAGAAGTACATCAATTAGACGATGATATTTATCAAATCGACACTCACAATTGATGATCAAACACCTGAACAAATGGGGTATTTGAATGGATTTTCCTATATGAAAAAGGAGCTCTAGATGTCACTTATTTCAGTGTTTTAGCGAAAAAATCGCCCAGCGATTCATGTTACTCTTCTAATTTCTCTTACACAATTAGAGGAATTTTACTAATATTTTATTTGAGCAAAACAAGTACAATTGGATTTCGTTATCAAAAAATTTCAAGAAAAAGTCATGCAACGAACTTTCCAAGAAGTCGAAACTAGTTTAGGGATGATCTCGACTAAAACAAAAACACCCTACCAAAACATCTCTAAAACAACTCTCGAGTACGAGGATTGTGCCAGACTAGCCAAACAGCATCAATTACCAATTGGAAAAAGTTTATCAACTATTAGAAAAAGAAGTATTATTATAATTTAAAAATTAAAAAAATAAAAAGGAGTCTTATATTTTTATATGTTTACACAAGAATTTATTCACTTATTATCATCAGAATTTATGGGAACTGCCCTTATGATTATCTTTGGGGTTGGCGTACACTGTGATGACGTCTTAAAGAAAAACAAAAATATGCTGGAACAGGTCACTTATTTGCTATCACAACATGGGCATTCGGTATTACTGTTACATTATTCATCTTTGGTGGAGTTAGCTTAAACCCTGCTATGGCTTTTAGTAAAAGTTGTTTTTAGGCTTATTACCTGCTGAATCAATGGTTATTTGTATCAATTGCTGAATTTTTAGGTGCATTTGCTGGTGCTGTTATCGTATGGTTCATGTATGCAGACCACTTTTACAGCTTCTGAAGGTCAAGTAGATGGAATTGCGATTCGTAACATCTTCTCTACAAAACCCTAACTGCCGTAACTTTACCTCGTAACTACTTCTGTCGAAGCATTTGCAACATTTATTTTCTTAACAGCTATCTTAGCTACTGAACATGTGAATAAAGACCAACTCCAAATCGTTGTTGGTTTAATCGTTTGGGCTGTTGGTATGGGTCTAGGAGGTACTACAGGATTCATGATGAACCAAGCTCGTGACTTAGGTCCTCGTTTAGCTTACCAAGTATTACCAATCAAAAAATAAAGTAAATAATGACTGGCAATATGGATTATTAGTTCCAGGTACTGCTCCATTTATCGGTGCTGTTGCTGCTGCATTATTTGTTCGTTATTACTTTAGGATATTTCATGTAAAACAAAAAGCTGCTAACGCAGCTTTTTGTTTTGTTCTTATTTTGACATCGCCAACACATCATCTAAATCTTGTTGAATAATTTGATTTGGATTAATGGATGGATTATTACCAAATCGAGTAGCTAGACGTAATCTTAATTTCTCATTGAAGTTACGAATCCAACGACCATTACTACGATCATTCGTGCGAGCATAAGCTGTCGCAACCGCTTGGCGATAGGCTTCTTCATCTACTGTTAAGGAATCACTACCTAATTCATATAATCCAATTTGAGCAATTTCTTCCAGATGTATAATCTTCAAAATCAAATGTATTTGGAACACGACTCGCTAATCCTGAATTTGTTTCTAAGAAGGTACTCATTTCTTTATGATATCCTGCAAAAATAACAACCATATCATGTCGATGATCTTCCATAAATTTCAAGATTTCATCAATAGCCTCTTGCCCAAAATTATCATTAGCCCCATGTTTTAAAGAATAGGCTTCATCAATAAAAGAGTACGCCTCCTAATGCAGCATGTAATTGTTCTCTTGTTTTAATGGCTGTTTGTCCTTGATAGCCTCCAATTAAGTCCCCACGAGAAACTTCCACCATTTTATTTGTTGCAATCATGCCTTTTTGATACAATAATTCGCCTATAATTCTAGCAACAGTTGTTTTACCCGTTCCTGGATTTCCTAAGAATAACGAATGTAACGTAATATTTTTTGTTTCAATTCCTTGTTCTTGTCTTACCTTCGATAATTCTACTTGGCTAATAAAGGCGCTGACTTGTTCTTTTACTTTTTCTAAACCGATTAATTGATTTAATTGCTCCCATGCATCAGCTTTATGATCGGATTCTTCATAACTTCCTTGTGACAATGCTTTTTTTCAATATCTTGGTTTTTAATTAAAGTCATATCTTCGCCATCTTGTGACATCACACGGAAAAATAAATTCTTGCATAATTTGCTCATTTTTGATTACGAATCCATCGAGCATACTCTTATCTAAGGAACGTTTATACGCTTTTTAATGTTACGAGTATAAAATTCTGGATCTTCAACTTTCGAGCTTTTCCTTCAAAAATTTTTAAGTCCCATTTGAACAATTTCATCTGGTGAATAATCTTCAAACACTAACTGATGAGGTACACGAGAGTTAAAGCCTGGATTCACATCAAAAATTGTTCCATTTCTTTTTGTATATCCTGCAAAAATCACCATAATATCATCACGATGGTTTTCCATATACGTCAATAGTTCATTAATCGCTTTCTTCCCCTGTGCTATTCGAACCTTTTTATTCAAAGCATACGCTTCATCAATAAATAACACGCCGCCTTTAGCTTCTTCTAATTTCTTACGAGTCTGCTCTGCTGTTTGATTCACATATCCGGATAATAAATCAGCCGCTGATACTTCTACAAATTTAAACTCTTCCCTTTTAAGGCTCCGTATTGGAATAAGATTTGTCCCATTAAACGTGCTACGGTTGTCTTACCCGTTCCTGGATTTCCTAAGAAAGCTGCGTGCATAGTCATTTTTCAGGGGGTAATCCTTGTTCGATTTGTAATTGATTATACTTCGCTTGTTGGATTAATTTATCCACTTTTTCTTTAACGGTTTTTAATCCTATTAACCCTTGAAGTTGAGCATAGTAATCAGTATTCGTGTGATGAGCTTTTTGTTCATTCGCTGTTCGAATAATCTCCCTTTTCGCTTCTTTCTGGAGCTACTTTTATGTTTCTGAGCAATGCTGTATTGACTCGTTTCATCTGTTTCATAATTCAGTTTTGTAGCATCTCCATTTAAATGAATAAAGTCATTGGCAATAAAGCTCGAACCTTCTTTTACACGAACAATGGAAGAGATTTCTTTTTCTACTTCAACACTGTCTCCAACAAATAAAGCATTTGTAGTTAAACTAATGGGAATATGTTGACTTTTCTTTATTTAAAAATCGTAATCTACCTCGTGAATATAAAGTGGAGTCTCCATCAATCGTAAGATTATAATTTATAGCCCCATTCACCATACGAATATGGCTATTTTTTTAACTTCATAAAGTCTACATTTAAGTTTTTGAAAAACTCCTGTACAAGATTTTTGTAAGTAAATCGTATAATAATCTTTTCCAACACCATGTATTAGACTATCTTCAATCACTAGTTCACTTTTTGCTTGCGTTTAAAAACAGCTTGACTTCCACCCTCAAATGTTCCAGAAACTTGACTTGAAAGAATTGAGAGTTTTGAATCATCAATCCATAAAGAAGTAGGTCTGCTACACTCCATTTTTGAATGTACAAATTCTAATTCAGAATTTTTCACGAATCCATAATCGATTTTTGAATCGTAGAATTTTTGAATAGAAACGGCTGAATGAATAAATTTCATCCCTAATTCGTGTTTGTCTGGTAATTTTGTCGTAAACTTCTTAAAATTGACTTTACTTTTTCTTCTGAAAATACTAAGAAATGATCATTTTCTGGATAGTCGCTTTGCAATACACAGTTTTTAAAAAAGTAACTTCCGATTCTCCCGTAATGTGAACCATATTGGTATTTTTAATATTGACATCCACAAGTTTTGAAAAATCACTTTTGCCTTATTAGAAATTTTAATTTTTTTCCCGTAATCGTATTTAAAAACCTATTCCCTTCTACATGACCAACAATTGTAATATTTTTGTAATTTCAGTAAAAGGTTCTGTGTAAAAATTCATTGTCAAATGAGGAGTAAATTCAATAATATCTCCATCCTCAGCTGCTTCTATAAGCTGCATCAAAATCCCAAGTGTCTTCAGTTGCTCCAACAAGAAATCTTTGGCATATTCTCACTCCTTGTATTTTTTTATTTCATCAAATTTTCTACATATATAGTTTTATTATACCAATGTTAGTTTGAAAAACTCTATAAAAATAAGGCTTTGTTCACGGAACAAAAACCATTGAAAAATGTTGAGATAACAACAAATTAAAAAGGAGAAGAGGAGATTTGAACTCCCGCGTCGCTTTCACGACCTATCGCATTTCGAGTGCGACCCCTTCAGCCTCTTGGGTACTTCTCCATTACTAACAATAGTATATTCCCTTTTCCCCTGACTCCTCAAGATTTTTCCAAAATTTATAAGAAACTCACAACTTATCCACAGAGTTATCCACATGTACACATGTTCGCTACTAAATTTTGTTTTATCATTTCCCTCTATCCCCTATATATTGGTCAATACCCTTTTTTGTAATTTTTCTGTCATATCTTGTTCGATTACTTTATCCACACTTTTATTCTATTATCCAAAGAGACTTAAAACATATAGAAACATTGCTATAAAAAGCTTTTTCTATGAAATCTATACTGGAGTTATTCACAATTGTTCATTATTCTGTGGATAACTCATCTTCATAAAAAGCTTATTATATCAATCTTTTTCTAAAAAAATATTTTTATTTTTCAAAAACACATAAATAAATATCCACATAGTTATCAACATTTCTGTGGATAACTATGTGGATAGCATCATCTTATTCTATTTTTATAAACTTGGACTTTCTGAACTTGTTAATTGAATCGTTGTTGTTTGTTTTTGTCCGTTTCTATAGTAAGTGACTTCTATACTAGAGCCAACTGTTTTTACTATATAATGCTTTTTCTTAATGTTTGTACGCCTGTAACTGGTTTTACCATCAATTTCTGTAATGACATCATATTGTTTTTAATCCACCTTTACTTGCACTACTATTATCTTGGACATCCGCTACAACGACACCTTCTTTAACATCGTTTGATAAATCTAATTGCTGACGGCCTTGAGAAGAAACAGAAGTTAAATCTACCATTGAAATACCTAAGACTGGACGAATCACTTTTACCAGATTTTTTTCTAATTGGTTAATAATCGAAACAACTTTCATTACTTTGGAATCGCAAATCCAATTCCTTCTACACTAGATTTACTAATTTTCATTGAATTGATTCCAATGACTTTGTCCCTGCTGCATTAACTAATGCACCACCTGAATTTCCTGGATTAATGGCTGCATCTGTTTGAATAGCATTGACAACCCAGTCTTGTTTGCCATCTCCATCTACATCGGTTGGAACAGAACGATCTTTGTGAGATACAATTCCTTGAGTTACACTTGTAGCGAACTCAGTTCCTAAAGGAGAACCAATCGCAATTGCTGTTTGACCAGCTTTTTACTTCATCAGAATTTTGCAAATTCAGCTACTGTAGTTACTTTATCTCGTTTTTAATTTTTAATACAGCTAAGTCAGTCCACTTATCTGCACCAATTAATTCTGCTTTTTCACGAGTACCGTCTGCCATTAATACTTCTAATTCTTGAGAACCAGAAATGACATGATTATTTGTTACGATATAAGCATATCCGTTTTCAACTTTTATAGATTACTCCACTACCTTCAGAAGCAGTTGTTAAATCACTATCTTCTGTTTTTTTGATTTTTGTCGACGACTTTGTCCATAATTACCAAATAAATTATTTTGATTTAAACTTTGCTTATTAATAACAGATACAACTGCATTTTTACATTCGCAACAACCTCTGAAACATCTCCAGCACCCTTTATTCGATAATGCTGTTGGACTTGTTTTTACAGTTGTCGTACTTTGTTGCCGTAGATTTTTGCTCCAGTTAATTGGTTTAAAGTTCCTGTTGCACTCATCGCACCAAATCCAATTATAACGGCTAATAATCCACCTGTGACTCCTCCAACAAAAACCTGAACGAAACGCTTTTTCTTTCTTTTGTATTTCTGACTGCACTTGGAGTAGTCTCCTGTGTATTTTCTTTATTTAATACGGTATTTTCTTGTGTGTTTTCTACTTCTTCATGGAATTCATTTTGTCATGAATATCCCTCCTTTTTCACTTTAGCAATTCCTTCATTGCTTTCTTTTGATACTCATATACTAATCTAGCTTTTTGAAAAAGTTTGAAGATAATGTAATTAAATCGTTATAAAGTTGTTAAAAAAATCCCATTATTTTTGAAAAATTCTATTAAACTCTAAACAATTCAGTCGGTTCATATGGATCTGTATGATACACTTCAAAAGTTTCATGAATTCCACAATCATGTTGTAATAAAAATCGACTCAGCTGTTTGATATGCTAATTCTTTTCAAATTATTATCTTGACTTAAATGTCCTAAATAAATTTCTCTTTGTCTTATCTCCTAGCATTTCACACATCGCTAATGCTCCATCTTCATTGGACAAATGCCCTTTATCGCTAAGAATTCTCTGCTTTAAAATGCCATGCATAATTCCCCATACGAAGCATATCTACATCATGATTACTTTCCATTAAATAAGCATCTGCATTATAGAGCAATTTTTCTTAATTTCTCACTAACATAACCTGTATCGGTTAACATCACAAATTGTTTTCGATCTTTTGAAATGAATAAAAATTGAGGCGAAGCTGCATCATGAGAAACAGCAAAACTCATCACATCAATATCTCCAAAAAGTCTTTTGTCACTCCTGGTTCAAATAAATGCTTTTTGTTCTTGCTTAATCACACCGATATTTTTTTACTTTCCATGGCCTTCCAAGTTTTCTCATTTGCATAAATATCCATACCGAATTTTTCTCGCTAATACTCCGATACCTTTGATATGATCTACATGCTCATGCGTGACTAAAATCGTATCAATATCTGCCACTGATCGTCCAATTTTTTTCCATTTGTGCCGCAATAGCTTTCCCAGTTAACCCACAATCAACTAAAATTTTTCTTTGTGGCGTTTCAATATACGTTGCATTACCCGGAGCTTCCACTCGTTAGTAAACTCACTAAAAACTTGATTCACTCATGTTTTCTTCCTTTCTATTATAGAGCATATTTCTACTACGGAGTTGTTGTATTTACCGTTTCAGTTGCCTCATTCGTTAATACTGTTCCTCTAATGGCATCAACCCTGTCGAACCAATGTTTGTCCATCTGCTTGTTTAAATTCTACATACCAAGCTGAGAGTAAATCGATAAATCTTTTTAAAAGATAAAGATTTATAATAGGATAATCGAACAACTGAAACTGTTGAACGAGTTGGAATTCTTCCTGCTAAACACAATACTTCCATTGCCTTTTGAGAGGTAATGCAGGCATCGATTAGTACCCAGTACTTCTGCATTCCTGCAAAAAGTCTGTTCATAACTACTAACCTGATTATTTGCATTTAAAGTAAATATAATTTGACTGCTACCATCCATTACTGGAATTTGATTGGCACGTTGCGCATAAATTACTTTTCGGGTAGTAGGATTATAATTAAACCATGTATACTGATTTCCATGAATAATAGACCCACTCTCTACATAAGTCGTCAATTCTGCAAAAATTTTCAATTGTGGCATTAGCATCTCGCATCTAATGTTAATTGAATAGGCGCTAATAATTGAGAAGAAATAACTCCTTTTATCATACGTAGCCACCTGACTAGGTAGTGTATTCACTTGAGATTCTATACTAGTAGGCGTAATTTGGATGATGGGAAGTGATTCGACTGTTGTATTTACTCCCGTTACGGTTATCCCATCTGTTCTCATTTGCTCCATTACATTAATACTCGTATTCAGTGAGTTTTTACTTCATTCTTCATTTGCCAAAAACATTCCTAATAAAAATATATCTAAAAAGAGGAAACTGATAATTAACACTAAAGTTGATCGTCTAAAATCCATCGTTATCTCCTCCTTGTTCGAGTGCTGGTAAAAAGCTTCTTCTAAAGTTTTTCCACTTCTTATCAACTTTTATATACCAATTAGGAACAAACTCTACTATTTGATTACTTTCTCGACTTAATTACCATGCCATATCCTAATCGAATATCTTCTATTAAATCTAATGAAATACCCTTTCCTAATATTTGATCCATTAATTCCTTCCCGCTCATTAAGGTAATCGATTGATTTTTTAGAAGGAATTGGAGTTTTCAGCTATTAAAGAGGATACTCTCATTTTTCAATTCCTGTTGCTGTAATAATAAACTGAGATAATCCTTCTTTTTGCATTCGAAAGAATCGGATATGAACCTACATACCTCATATATTCTACAATTTTACGTTCAGTATCGAAATCAGAAAAACTCATTCCTAACTTCCATCCACCCTAATTTCTTCATTTGAGCGAAAGATTGTTGTAAATGAACCGTCATTGTTAAAGCTTCATCCTCTACTCTGTTTTGATAGTATGAAATAACATTTGTAGAACGATCCATTTTAATTGGGATAAATTATCATTATAAATAATCGACTGACCATCACTTCTATTTCTTAATTCTGAAGGATTTGCAAATAGCTGAGTAATATAAAAAACTCATTGGGATTTGTTCCATCAAATAAGTTTGCTTTTCCATCGCAAATTGTATTCACTTCAATAAAAAACTTGTCGATTTTTCAAAATATACGATTCTACTCGTATAAAACTTATCTTCATCATAATATCTTGCTAATTCAGCTTTTGAGTCTCTGCATCTATTTTTGCTTGATACATTTGTTTTGTGTAATCATTTATAAAATAAAACACTTTTTGCATCATCATATCTGTAAATAATCCTACTAAATGTTTCTTGTCGTAATTCTTCGGATACACTCAGAAAAATAACGAGATTATCTCAAAAAGTCACCGGTGTATCGAATAATAACTGTGCAAATGAATCTCTTAATACTAATTGTTCATATCCTTCTTGACTCAGCATTCTTTTTCGATAAATCTTTAAACTTACTTACTAATGAACTATTCACAGATTCAACAATAGATGCTTCACTTGTCATTTTTGACTTTTATTTTCATTCGAAATAATAAAAACGAGTTGGTCGGAAAACATCTTCTAAAAGCATAAGTCACTCTAGTTTGTGTACTCGCATCTTGATTCGTAGAAGTTACATTTTTTGTAAAAACCATTCGGTGAAAAAATTTCTACCGGTCGAAAAACAACTACAAATGTTAACCCTAAACTCAATATATAATATCACTAGTAAAAACAACTAAATATCTTAACCGTATTCTCATTCCCATTCACCATCCTCTTCAAATGGAATATAAGGTAATGAAACAAAGAAGGTAGACCCTTTATTTTCAATACTGTTTACCCAGATTTTTCCACCATGTAATTGTATAACTTCCTGAGCAATAGCTAATCCAAGTCCACTACCACCCATTGCACGAGAACGAGCTTTATCTACACGATAGAAACGATCAAACAAATGAGGAATATCTTTTCTAGAAATTCTAATCCTTCATCACTCACACTAACAATAATATCTGTATGAGTTTCCATTAAACGAACAATAATTCTTCCTCCATCTGGAGAATATTTAATCGCATTATTAATAATATTATCCAATACTTGAGTCATTTTATCTTGGTCTAATTCCACCCATAAATCTCGTTGAGTAATATCTGTTAAAATACGATAATTTTTATCTCTATATGGTTCAGATTGTAAAACCATTTCAAAACGATTGACAATATGTACGACTAATTCATTCATATTAATAAACTCTTTCTCAAGTGCTAAACGATTTTGATCCATTCGAGATAAGTTTAATAAGTCCGTAATCATTCGCATCATACAGATCCGTTTCAGTTTCAATCACTTTTAAAAATCCTGGAGCAATTTCTTTGTTTTCCCAAGCTCCATCTACTAATGCTTCCGTATAACTCTTTAATACTTGTTAATGGCGTACGTAATTCATGAGATACATTCTGACACGAAATTTCTACGCTCTCTATCAATTTTTTTGTTGCTCGGTAACATCTGTTAAGACGCAAACTAATCCGCTAATAAACCCTGATTCACGTTGAATAACAGAAAAATTCACATTGAACAATCGAATCTTCTCCATCTTCTTCTAAATGAATTAATCTCTCATGTTGGGTTTCTAATAACTCTCTAAAAGTTACTTTTTTTCTTCTAAAGGTAAAAATAGATAATAAAAGGAATTCCAATCACTTTTTCAGATTTTAAATTTAAAAATATCCAATGCCGCAGTATTCATAATGACAATACGACCACGTCTATCTGTCGCAATTATCCATCACCATATGACGTAAGACACTATCTAGACTGTTGACGTTCTGATTCACTATTTTCCTGAGCTTCTTTTAATTTTTAAAAGATAAATCATTAATAGCTTGACCTAATTGACCTAATTCATCATCACTATAAATTTTTACTTCACCTGTATAATTTCCTTCAGCAATTTTTCCGTTTGCTTTTTTTCATCTCAGCAATCGGTTTTGTAATTCCTTGCGAGATTAAGAAAGTAATAATAATCACTAATACAATAGCAATTAAAGATGAACTAACAAAAATGACTCCAATATCTTTTACTTGGGTATACCTAGATTCGATATTCGTTGTCACAGAAATAATCCCTAATGGGTTTCCTGAATTCCCACTCGACGAAGAAATGGGAGATACAATCTTCCAATATCTTGTATCATGCTCTGTATAATTGTAAGTGTATACCACATTCGTTAATAACACTTGTTGCGCATCTGCCTCTGTTGTCCTTGTCCCAATAACAGATTGTTGAGATTGATTCGTCGTTCCCAAAAATATATCCTTGTGTATCTAGCACACGAGCTTCTACAATACTACTTCCTGTTGGGTAATCTTGCAATATTTTTGGAAACTTCTGTTATTTTAACTTCATCCTATCATCTCGTTCTAAAATTGGTTGGATACTATTTTTCAAAAAAATCCTACTTGCAATTGGATTTGTTCCTGGAAATTTGAAATCATCTGTGTTTCTAATTGACTGAAGGAAGTTTGCAACAATTAGTTGCAATGAAATCATCAACATGAAAAATAAATAATACAGGAATTTTAAATTGAATGGAACGAAAGAATCGTTTCACTTTTGCATTGTTTTTCTCCTTTGTAGATAATAAATGCGCTTTTCTTCCCAGAATAGTTCATGGTAAAAGAAAAAGCGCATCATTCTAAGCTTCTTTTTCTTGTTCTGGAGTTTTTAATATAATAGCTCTACTCCACGTCTTGTCATAATCCATGTAGGATGACTCGGTGTATCTTCAATTTTTCACGTAAACGTCTCACTGTTACGTCTACTGTTCGAACATCTCCGAAATAATCATAACCCCAAACAGTTTTGTAATAAATGTTCTCTCGTAATGACTTGTCCGATATGTTTTTGCTAAATAGTGAAGTAATTCAAATTCTCGATGCGTTAATTCGATTTCTTCTCCTCGTTTAGAAACAACATATGCATCTTCATGAATGATTAAGCTTCCTAATACAATTTCATTAGCTGTTTTTCTTCTTCCGGTTCACTAGGTGCTACATGTTGACGACGTAAATTTGCTTTTTACTCGAGCAATTAATTCTCGATTTGAGAATGGTTTAGTCACATAATCGTCTGCTCCCAATTCTAGTCCCTAAAACTTTATCAATTTCTGCATCTTTCGCAGTTACCATAATAATCGGAACATTACTTGTTTTACGAATTTCTCGGCAAACTTCTAATCCTTCAATTTTTGGTAACATTAAATCTAAAATCACTAAATCAGGATTTTCTGCAGCAAAAACTGCTAATCCTTCTTCACTGTCAAAGGCGGTAACAACTTCAAAACCTTCTTTTGATAAACTAAATTTGACAATATCTGAGATTGGTTTCTCGTCGTCTACTACTAAAATCTTTTTCATAACTAGCTCCTCTCTTGCGATCGAGCGTTTGGGAATTTATTTACTATCCCAAACATCTTCTAAAATGTTGGTTTGGTTTCTATCAGGACCTACTGAGAATGTTGAAATTTTTACTCCCACTAATTCTGGAAACTCTACGCACATAGTTTTGCGCTTCAATTGGTAATTCTTCCAACTTACGGCATCCTGCAATATCTTCCGTCCAACCTGGAAGTTCTTCATAAACTGGTTCACATTGTCCCTAATTCTACTAAACTTGCTGGATAATGACCACTTTTCTTCTCCATTTGACTTACGATAAGCAACACAAATTTTTACTGTTTCTAATCCAGTTAATACATCGATACTATTTAAGCATAGATTTGTAATCCCAGATACACGTTTTTGAATGTCTCATCACAACACTGTCAAACCATCCTACACGACGTGGACGTCCTGTTGTTGTTCCATATTCACGACCAACTTCACGAATACGACTTCCAATTTCATCAAATAATTCTGTAGGGAATGGGCCATCTCCTACACGAGAAGTATATGCTTTACAAACACTCGACTACTTTTGTCACTTTGAAGGGCCTACGCCACTACCAATTGTGACTCCACCTGCTAATGGGTTAGAAGAAGTTACAAATGGATATGTTCCTTGGTCAATATCTAACATCACACCTTGTGCTCCTTCAAATAATACTCGTTTTCCATTATCTAAAGCATCATTTAATAATACAGAAGTATCGTAAACATATTGTTTAATTTGTTGACTATATTCATAATATTCTTCAAAAATTTCTTCGAAATTCATTGATTTGCATCATATAATTTAGTAAATTGACGATTTTTATCCTCTAAATTGATACGTAAACGTTCTTCAAAAACTTCTCGGTCTAATAAATCCGCAATACGAATTCTACACGAGCTGCTTTTTATCCATATATGCAGGTCCAATCCCTTTTAATCGTTGTAAAATCGATTTTTCTTGTCCCCTTTAGCTTCTTCTTGTAAACGATCCAATTCAATATGATATGGCAAAATCATGCGCACGATCTGAAATTTTAAATTATCAGTCGTAATATTTCGTTCATGTAAATAGGCTAATTCCGTTACTAAAGATTTTGGATTGACCACAACCCCATTTCCAATAATACAAAAGTTTTTCAGGAGAAAAATTCCTGATGGAATTAAATGTAATTTATACGTTTCTCCACTCAAACTGAATCGTATGCCCTCTGCGTTATCGCCCCTTGATAACGAGCCACATACTCTGCTTTTTCACTTAGGAAATCAGTAATTTTACCTTTTCCTTCATCTCCCCATTGTGTACCTACTACTACTACTGACGACATATCCGCACCTCTTTAATTTATTCTTTTCTACATTGGTGGCATTGAAGCTTCTAAGTTCTTCGACGCTATCGATGTAAATTTATTATATTCTTTAATAAACATTAATTCTACGGTTCCTCGTGGACCGCTATCGGTTCTTTTTCAATAATGACTTCAATAATATTATTCGACTCTTGTTTTTGGAACATTTCCATCTTCATCTGGTTCTTGTCGATAATAATCATCTCGATATAAGAATGTTACAATATCCGCATCTTGTTCAATCGAACCAGATTCACGAATATCCGACATTACCGGACGCTTATCTTGTCTTTGTTCTACTCCACGTGATAATTCGAGATAAAGCAATAACTGGAACACTTAGTTCTTTAGCAAGTTTCTTTAAATTTCTTGAAATTTTCTGAAACTTCTTGTTGACGACTTTCTCGTCCATTTCCTTCAATTAATTGTAAATAATCACAACAATTAATCCTAAATTATTTCGTTCTTGTTTTTAATCGTCTCACATTTTAGCACGAATTTCTGATACACGAATTCCTGAGTATCATCAATATAAATGGAGTCATTCGATAAAAGTACCCGATGCTACAAAAATAACTACGGAGTTCTTCTTCGTTAAACGACCATTTTTCATATTACTTGCATCAATACTGCCTTCTGAACATAACATACGGTTTACAAGAGACTCTGCACTCATTTCTAAACTGAAAATGGCTACCGTTTCATTTGTTTTTTTGTCGCAAACATTTTTTTCGCAATATTTAATACAAACGCTGTTTTACCAACAGATGGACGTGCTGCTAAAAATAATCAATTCATCTGAATGGAGTCCTGAAGTCATTCGATCTAAATCAATATATCCGGTTGGAATTCCTGTACTTCTCCTGTATTTTTCATACTGCTCTTCAAGAGATAAATACGCTTCGTTCAAGACTTTTGTAATATCTACAAATCCTGCTCGATTTCTCTTTTTCAGAAACTTCTAAAAATACTGCTCAGCTCTATCCAACACGACTGCTACTTCATCTATTTCACCATATGCATCTGTTGCAATATCCGTAGAAGTTCGAATTAATTTTCGTAAAGTTGATTTTTCACTAACAATTTTAGAATAATATTCTACATTCGAAGCAGTTGGAACTTTTTCAGCTAATTCTAGTAAATAAAATTGTCCTCCTGCATTTTCTAATTGTTTATTTTGATTTAAACGTTCTGCAACTGAAACAATATCAATGGGCGAAGAATCATTATTTAATTCCACCATCGCTTTTAAAAATCACTTGGTGGTTTACTCGATAAAAATCTTCTGGCATTAAAAATTCCATTACAGACACAATTGAATCTGGATCTAATAAAATTGCTCCTAAAACAGATTGTTCTGCATCTAAATTTTGCGGTGGAATTCTTCCTTCAAATTGTTCATCCACTTGTCCATTGACACCTTCTTTCATTCAATACATACGGTTTCATTTTACCATAAAATTCTACAAAAGAAACAGACAGAACCTTTCAGAATAGAAAAAATCCAAGACGGTTTCTCCGTCTTGGATTTTCTAAAAAGTGCCTTTACTAATGATTAATCTTGATGTTTCATTGTTGGGAATAGTAATACGTTACGGATTGATTGGCTATTTGTTAATAACATAACTAAACGGTCAATACCGATACCTACTCCACCAGTTGGAGATAAAGTTTCCATATTCTAATGCTTTGTACGAAATCTTCATCTAATGGATGAGCCTCATCGTTACCAGTTTCTTTTTCTTCTACTTGTTTTCATGAAACGTTCACGTTGATCGATTGGATCTGTTAACTCTGTAAATCCATTTGCATATTCTTTTGTACAAATGAAGCATCTCGAAACGATCTGTGAAGCGTGGGTCTTCATCATTTTTACGAGCAAGTGGAGACACTGCTACTGGATGTCCATAAATGAATGTTGGTTGAATTAATGTTTCTTCTACAAATGTTTCGAAGAACTCATTTACGACGTGACCATAAGTCATTGAGTCTTCAACTTTCACACCTTTTTCTTTAGCACGCACGAGCTTCTTCATCTGTCATTTCTACCCAGAAGTCTACTCCCTGTTACTTCTAATGGCATCTACCATATGAACTCTCTTCCAAGGAGCTTTTAATTCAACTTCATATTCTCCATAAGGAACTTTTGTTTTACCTAAAACTTCTTGCTGCAACACTTGATACGATTCCTTCTGTTAAGTCCATAACATCTTGATAGTCAGTGTAATGCAGTATAGATTTCGATAGATGTAAACTCAGGGTTGTGAGTTGTATCAATTCCTTCATTACGGAATACACGACCGATTTCATAAACACGTTCCATTCCACCTACTACTAAACGTTTTAAGTGTAATTCTGGGAGCGATACGCATGTATAATTCCATATCTAAAGCATTGTGGTGAGTAATAAATGGACGAGCATTGCACCCCCAGCTAATGTGTGTAATACTGGTGTTTCCACTTCTAAATAATCACGAGAATCTAAGTACGATGGATTTCACGGATAATTTTACTACGTGTTACGAAACGATCCATACCGTCACGATTACTAATTAAATCTAAGTAACGTTGACGATATTGTTGCTCACATTTGTTAATCCATGATATTTATCTGGTAGTGGACGTAAAGCTTTTTGTTAAATGAATAAATTGAGTAGCTTTTAACAGATAATTCACCAGTGTTTGTCACCATAACTGTCCCTACAACACCAACGATATCTCCTAAGTCAGCTTTTATCAAATAATTCATAAGCTTCGTCTCCGACAACATCTTTACGAACATAAATTTGAATTTGACCTTTACCATCTTGAATATGAGCAAAACCTGCTTTTTCCTTTTCCACGTTTTGTCATAATACGACCTGCGATTTGAACAGTCACTTCTTCTTGTTCAGCTAGCTTTTCTTTTTGTTGCACCTTCAAATTGTTGATGAATTTCTTCAGTGGATTGTTTTTGTTTAAATCCTGTTGAAAAAGGCTCTACTCCTTTTTCACGTAATTGATGCATTTTTCACTTATGAACTTGTAATTGATCATTCAGTGTTTCTTGTACTTCTACTCGTTAGACACTGTATTTCCTCCTTTTTGTGACATGAGTCACTGTATTTCTAATCTATTGTACCAATTATTGACTGATAACAAAGCGTTTATGATTATGTTTATTTCTCTTTATTAAGCCTTCCTGACATTCTGGTCTTTTTCTTTTATCATCGTCAATATTTTTAAACATACATATAAAAAAAGACGATAGATTTTTTTCATTTTCTATCGCCCTATTGCGTCTCTATTTCACATGATAAACTGAATTCTATACTCCATTCTCATGAGCCAATTTATGTTCATAACTATTGATAAAAATCTTCATGTTTATGATGATGGAACTCTTCATCTCCAAAATGATAATGCTCATGAGTATGCATAACCACATGAGTATGTGTAACTCCATTATGTGTATGAACAATCGTATGCATATGCCCATGAAGATGATTTTTATCATAGTATCATAAACGACAAACGCCGTTCCAATGAACATAAAAAGCTAGTCCCACAAAAATATTCTACAGCTAGTTTTTTTCTCCATTTACTGCAAACGCTAAAAATGAGCCTACAAAAGGTGCCACTGCATAATAGGCACTCGTCTTAGCTGCACCTAAATTTCTTTGTGCTCGTATATATAGAAAAAAATACTTAATCCATATGAAACATAGCCAGCAACATAATCATGACAATATATTTCATTTCTGGAATCTTTTTCACCAAGTAAGACAGCACAACAAATGCGCCTCCCCAGAAAAAAATCTTTTTAACAAAAACAATCTGATATGTACTTTTCTCTGATATCTTTCTTGTACAGTTATTTTTAAGCCCCCAGCAACAAGTTGCTAAGATAACGAAAAGAGAGCCTATAGAAAACTGAAAACCACCGATTCCCTCAAATGACAAAACAATACTTGATAATGTAATAAACCCTATTGCAATCCACAGTTTTCCTGATACTTTTTCCTTAAAAAAATAAGTAACGCTATTAATGTAGTCACTACAATTTCAAAAATTACTGAGGAGTGAGGCATTAGATGCTGTCCCCATTTTTATTCCTATCATTAAAAATATAGGTGCAACTATATCTAATAGAATCATTCCAACCGTATAAGGTAAATCCTGTTTTGTAAGTCTCTCGATTTATCTTCTTTTTCAATGTGAAATAAATACATTATTCCAACTCCAACACCCGCTCCAAGATACAGAAAAGCTGCTAAAAAGTTGGTGGAACATTTTCCAATAGAACTTTTGAAAACGGTATGTATTAATGGCATAAAAATGCAGCTGCTAACAACGCTAATATAATCGCACTTGTCTTTGTTTTTTTCCTTCAAAAATATCTCATCCCCAATACTAGAAAAATATAAGAGCTATTCTTAATCAGAACAGCCTCTATTTTTGTGGTAATAGTAAATTCGATACAGTCTTACTCTCACTTCTTTTCCCACGTTCTAATTGTCTTTCAACACGTTCTAAATGTTCTTGAACAAATTGATCTAAAATTTCATTCACTTGAGATACTGTTGTAGACTCATTAATCGCAACTTTTGTTTTCGTTGCACGAGGAATTCCTTTTAAGTAATAAGCAGCTAATTTACGGAATTCTTTTGTCGCTACTGACTCACCTTTTAGGTTAGCTAAACGATCTAAATGAGTTTTAGCAATTTCAATTTTTTCCGGAACTGTATTTTCCGGTAATAATTCTCCCGTTTCCAAATAATGAACGGTTTGTTTAATCATCCATGGATTTGCTAGAGCAGCTCGACCAATCATAACTCCATCAACACCGCTATTTCAATCATTTTCTTAGCATCTTGAGGAGAACGCACATCTCCATTTCCAATTAATGGAATGCGTGTTAAGTTTTTCTTCACTTCACCAAGAATTTCCCAGTTTGCTTTTCCATCATACATTTGTACACGAGTTCTACCATGCATCGCAACGGCACTTGCACCTGCTCGTTCTGCTGCAAGAGCATTTTCAACGGCATATAAATGTTCATCATCCCAACCGGTACGCATTTTAACTGTTATAGGTTTATCCACTGCAGCCACTACTGCAGCCACCATTTCATAAACTTTATTCGGATCTAATAACCATTTTTGCACCAGCTTCAGCTTTAATCACCTTATTAACAGGACATCCCATATTAATATCGATAATTGTTGCCTCTGTATTTTCTGCAACATATTTTGCAGCTTCTACTAATGTATCTTTATTTCCGCCCATAATTTGGACGCTTAATGGATATTCATTGGGTTCAATATGCAACATACTTAATGTTTTTTTCATTTCTAAAATTGAATCCCCTTTATCACTAATCATTTCGCAAACAACTAAGCTCTGCTCCAAATTCTTTTACCGTTACACGAAAAAGCTGAATTACTAATTCCCTGCCATCGGTGCAACGACTACTGGATTGTCAATTTGAATATTGCCAATCTTAAAACTCATTTCATTTCCTCACTTTCAATCATTCTGCTTTAGCTATTGTACCATAGATAGCTATCATTCGTGTATTATCATGGTTTATTTCAATAATAAAAGAAAAAACTACAAAAAGAATCTCTCCCTTTTGTAGGTTCTATAATTTATAGGGTTGATGGAGAAAAATCCACCAACCCTATTTTAGTAGACATAAAAAAGGGCTTCATCCCTTATATTAAAAAGCGTCCAAACTATTTAAGAGGAGATGAAAACCCTATGACTACTATACAAGAAGTCGTGCTACAAATCAAAAGATAAAAAATGTAAAATGGGAAAAATAATGTGGAGGAAGTGTATTTTAAAAAAAGAAAAGCCTGTTTTTTTCTTCGCTAACTATACCTATTGCCCTAGATGCTTGCCCTAACTGTGGTTGCTGTAAATCGTGATTTTTTTCTATTGTTAAAAACGGTACTGTACTTCTAGAATTACGCTTAATCCTGTTTCTGGCTTACCTGCTTTTTATTAAATTAAGAAAACAGCGTTTCTTATGTCGTGAATGCTCCCTATAGTTTTACTGCTGATACAACTAGTATCGTTGATCTTAATGCTTTTTATTTCTAAAAATGTAAAAAAATGAAATTAAAGTCAAAGCTTTGCGAAACAGTTTCTGAATCTCATATCGCTAAAAGAAATGAACATTTCTGTTCATACTGTTCGTAGAGTTGTCAATGAAACTGCTGATTCTCTCAGAATTAAGCCTTTAAATGAGTTACCTGAACATATGTGTTGGGATGAATTTAAGTCTGTAGCTTCAGCTGAAGCTAGTATGAGTTTTGCTTATTGTGACGCTATTACTCATTAACTTGTTGATGTTGTTCAAGATAGAAAAATGGAGAATTTAGTTCGTTATTTCAATCAGTTCCCTCTACAAACTCGCTTAAATGTTAAAAACCATTTCGATTGATATGTATGCTCCATACATTGAAGTTATTAAACGTTTATTCCTAAGTCTAAAAATTATCATTGATCCATTCCATATTATTCAAGCTTTTAAACAGAGAATTAAACAAGACAAGAACAAGAAAAATGAATCAAGTACGCTATAAAGACAGACGTCTTTATAATAAATTAAAACGTTACTGGAAACTAATCTTAAAAAAATCGAGATGACCTTCAATCCTATCACTACAGCTATTACAGATTATTCGATTGGCTAACACATTCTCAAGGAATTGTAGATTATTTACTACAAGAAGTACCTTTCGCTTAAACCAGAATATGAAACAGTACATCAATTAAGAGAATCTTTTAAGGAGCGAAATTTTAATGAATTCAAAGAAGAATTGATTCATGTACAAACAAAAACATCTGTCTGATGGATTAAATCGTGTTCTACAAACATTTAAGAAGTTTTTTTACCGTATTTACAAAAATACTTGTGAGTATCCAACACTTTCAAACGGACCTATTGAAGGCATTAACAACAAGATTAAAGTACTTAAAAAGAAACGCTTATGGCTACACTAGTTTCACTACATTTTAGAAATAGAATTCTACTAATGTCTAAACTTTTTACTCCAACAACTAAAAAAGGAATTAAGCAACCTGACGCTGCTTAATTCCTTCACTAAAATTGTTTCATCAACCCTATTTGACAAAGAGCCCTTTTGTAGTCAATCTAACTTTCTTTTAATCTTTTCTTGCTAAGTCTGTAATATAATCAAAAATGCATCACGATCTACATGATAAAACAAGGTCAACTGGACGCCCTGTTTTCTACACGAATCGTTCTACCAGAACTTGCACCACTTGTAATTACATCTGAAGGAACAACTTCTCGTTTCACTAAATCTTCTTTTCCAAAAGAAGCTGTCGTTAATACATCCCATAGGAAATAGGTTGAATTCGTAACATAATGCGTCAATGGAGGAACAATGGCATAACATTGGCCTAAGAAATCAATTCCTTCTACTTTACGTTCTCTCGCCCAACGATCACGTATATCTAACGTTAATGGAACCATACGAGTACTTTCTAAGGCGACTAATTCAATAGGAATCGATGATTCCCAAACACGTTTCGCAGCAAATGGATCCCAATAAACATTCCATTCAGCTGTTCCATCATGTTCCGGTTCTTCAATATTTCCTTGTTCTAAAAAAATGTTCCACCCATCCAGTATAATTTTCCAATTTTTCTTCAATACTGGCATCCAAATCTAATGCTCGAGCTAAATCCGTTAATGGCCCTACAAATAATAAATCCACTTTATCCGTTGATTCCTTTAAAACATGCACTAAATCCTCATGTGCTTTTATAAGGGGAATCTTGTACTAAAATCGGTTTATGTTCGTTTTAAAATTGGTAACGCATCTACTGTAAATGCATGCATTCTCCACTCTTTTGGAAATGGATGAACCGGACGTGAATTTGAAGAAGCTACACGAATTCTTTGATCTTTTGTAGAACCAAATTTTTTTGAATAATTTTTTCTTACTTGCTTCAACTGCAGGTTCTAAATAACAATCTGCTTCAATAACACCCTACACCAACTAGTTCAACATCTTCCATTTTTAATAATAAATATAATGAAACTAAATCATCTACTCCACCATCATGGTTTAAATATACTTTACGCAAAAAGGGCAACCTCCTAACAAATTGTTTTCCTACTAACATTGTAATCAATAAAAGCTCACAAAAATCTACTCGTGAAATTTTAATCAAATATGTCTAGCTTTTCAACAAAAAGAAATGGTACACTATTTATAATTATTTTTAATCTTTTTAAGAATATATAGGAGGAAATTTATGTCTCGAAAGAAAATTATTGACATTATTATTTGTGGATTTGCATTGTTTGCCATCTTCTTTGGCGCTGGTAATTTAATCTTCCCCCTTACTTAGGCGTTATTTCTGGAAATAACTGGGGAATTGCAAATATTGCCTTTTTATTATCAGATCCACTATTACCGATTCTTGGGGTTATTGTTACAGCCCTATTAGGAGGACAAGCAACAGATTTAGGGAAAAAGAGAAAGTAAACATTTTTCTATTATTATTGAGCGATTTCCATTATCTTAATTGGACCATTATTTTGCCGTTCCAAGAACCGGAGCTACTACTCATGAAATTTTTGTACAATCATTTGTACCAAGTGCTCCACAATGGATTACTTCTCTTATCTTTTTCGGATTAACATTATATATTGCGATTCATTCGCACACCGTTATTGATGCAATTGGAAAAATATTTAACTCCGATTTTATTATTCATTTTATTACTTGTATTTATTGCCGCTGTAGTTCAACCAAATGCAAGCTTTCCAAACAACAACTTCTACAGGATTATTTTCTCAAAGCTTCAAAGAAGGCTACCAAAACAATGGATGCACTTGGAGCAGCCTTAATGGCAGGAGTTGTGATTTCAGACTTAACTAGACGTGGGTATACTGAGAAAAAAAGAACAACATCAAATGATGTTTGAGTTGGAATTGTATCTTTTATTTTACTAGCATTAGTATAGCAGCAGTTTAACGTATGCAGGAGCAACTGTCAGTACGGTTTACGATTCAACAATTCAACGCCCCGCATTACTAATCGGATTAATTGAACAATTATTAGGCTCATTTGGTAAAGTCGCTATGGGGATTGCCGTATCCTTTGCTTGCTTAACAACATCTGTTGGATTAATTACAACTTGTGGTCATTATTTTTCAACCTTAACAAATGGAAAAATTAGAATATAAAAAAATTGTTGTAGTGTCAGTCGTTATTTCATTCCTTCTATCACTTTTAGGGGTGGATGCGTTATTACAATTAGCTGTTCCCGTCCTAAGTGCTATTTATCCAATGGTAATCGCATTAATTTTCTTATCGATTTTTGATCGCTATATTGTTTATAATTGGACTTATACAGGTGCAGTTGTTGGAGCATTCTTCATTGGAGGAATTCAAGCGATTCATTTATTCTCTCAAATGCAAGGTGGTAACTTCCTCTGAATTAGCAGCTTGGACAAACATCTCTACCATTAAACCAATTCGGATTCGAATGGTTAGTACCCGCTATTATCGGTTCAGTAGTCTTTACAGTCATTAGTAAATTCACTGAATGGGTCATAAGAGAGTTTAAGGGTAACATAAGAAAACCGAGGAGTTTCAAAAATGAAATTCCTCGGTTTTTTTGTTGTATATAATCCTATTTCCAACTTTCTTCAATAAACGTATCACGTCCAGACATACCACGGTAACGGTAGTAATGGTCTGGATTTTTTTCTTATAAAAATCTTGGTGATACTCTTCGCTGGATAAAATGTACTCGCTGGTCTCGATTTTTGTAACAATATCTTTTTAAAGCGTCCACTGTCTTGTAAAAGCTTTTTCGAAGCTTCTGCAATTGCTTTTTGTTCTGGGGAATGATAGAAAATCACTGGTCGATAAGAATCGCCTCTATCTACAAATTGTCCCATCGCATCGGTTGGGTCTGTTTGTTGCCAATAAACTTCCACTAATTGTTCATAAGAGAAGATTTCTGGATCAAAAAGTACTTTGCACAGCTTCCGTATGTCCTGTTGTTCCTGAACAAACTTCTTTATAAGTAGGATTTTCCTTATGTCCCCTGTATAACCTGCAATGACAGATTCAATTCCAGGTTGTGTATCAAATGGTTTAATCATACACCAGAAGCATCCTCCTGCAAATGTTGCGACTTCTTTTGCCATCTTTATTCCTCCTCTTTTTCTAACGAAACATCTTGTCCAAAAATTCTCATTTTTAATCGCTAATCCTGTTCGAGTACCCTGCAGTTCCACCCTCAAACCTGTTTCTCTTAATTCACTTGGCATTCTTCTACCAATTGAGCGCATAGCTTCAATCGTTTCATCTGCTGGAATAACATTCTGTAATTCCTGCTAAAGTCCCATATCTCGCGGCAATAAGAGCATTTCCTGCTCCAATTGCATTTCTCTCACACATGGAATTTCTACTAAGCCCGCAACAGGATCACACACTAATCCTAACAAATTGCCTAATGCAATGGAAAAAGCTTCAGAACATTCTTGTGGCGTCCCTCCAGCAGCTTCAACTGCCGCAGCTGCAGACATTGCACTAGCACTACCGACTTCTGCCTGACAACCACCCATAGCACCTGAAATCATTGCATTATTTGCCACTACCATTCCAAATGCTGATGCTGTAAATAAAAAAATCTTACTTGTTGTTCATGAGTTAAATTCATACTATCTGCAATGGAAAATACAACTCCGGGTAATGTGCCACTGGCTCCTGCAGTAGGTGTTGCACACAAGTCCCATTGCTGCATTCACTTCATTTGTACCTAGTGCATATTGCACTCCCTGCCAAAATTTTTATCTCCTGATAAAGTTTTTCCTTTTTCGCGATATTTTTCATTTTTACAGCATCCCCACCCGTTAATCCTGTTGGAGAGAATACACCTTGACCCTGTACACTTCTTTTTCTACTGCTTGCTTCATTGTTTGAAGATTTTTTTCCATCTTCGCCCAAATAAATTCTCGACTTTGTTGGGTCATTTCCATTTCTTGTTCAATCATTACTTCAGAAATAGATTTATTTTTGATTAGACGCTAAAGTGACTAATTCCTGTATGCTAACAAACATCACGAAATTCCTTTCTTAATTTTATGTAAAAACATAGATTGTTTTTCCTGTTGAATCGATTGTAATTTTTCTTGTAGAGTTGGTGATAATAATCCGCTCAATTCATAACTAATAAAGCGAGATGAGCCATCCTTTAGTTCTTTTCTTTTACGAATTGGAACATTATATTCCTCTAATAAAGTGCCCACTGTTGAAAGTTCCTCTTTTGGAAGAATTTCTAAAAATAATTGGTAATGGTCCCGAAAGGTTTGAAATAAATCCATCCACTTCCACATATTTCACTTCTACAGTTCCCCACCAATTGAAGTACCAATTAAACGAACTCGTCTTGTCGCAGACATCAGTGTTAAATCAGCTGTATTCGCATGAGCGACTGGACTCGGCTCATCTCTTTCAATAAATTCTATTGAAATCCCTTGTTTTGTTGCAATCTCTACTGCTTGTGGCACACGCTCATCATCCGTTTCAAATCCCAGAACTCCACTAATAATTGCAAAGTCTGTTCCATGCCCTTTATGAGTCTGAGCAAACGATTCATAATAAATACATTGAACACTTGTCGGAGTTCCTCCAAATAGTTGTCTTGCACATCTTCCAATAGAAATGGCCCCAGCAGTATGAGAACTCGAAGGTCCAATCATAATAGGACCGATAATATCGAAACAACTTTTATAATTGAACACTTTATCCACAGTAATTCCCCTCTCTTTTCGTACCCTTTATTGTACTTTTTTTCTAGGAAGCTCGTCAAGTTTCTCAACACCTTAGTATATTCAAAATAATACGAACAACTAATCGTTTTTCTATAACTACTTTTTCTAGAAATCATTTCATTAAAACGTTCTTTATCTTATATTGCTCATTTCTATTAAATCATACCCCATTATTTTCAGAGAATTCTTGACTTATGACATTTTTAAAATTAAAATGAGAGTAACTGGTAATGACCAGTAGACGTTACAAATTCTAGAAAGGAGGAAATCAAATGGTAGAAACTGAACAAGTGCCTCTTTATTCCAAACTTAGCTTTTGATCTCATTGAATACATTACGACACATGGGCAGGTTCACCAGAAAAAATGTTGTCGGAAAGAGAAATCTGTAAAGAGTATGGAGTCAGCAGAACAACTGTCCGTACAGCATTAAAAAGAATTAGAAACATTAGGTTATATATACAAACGCCATGGAAAAAGGCACTTTTTATTTCTAGTCAATGGAAAGAACGTCAAAATTTACTAGAAGGATACAGTTTTACAGAACAAATGAAAAGAATTAGGAGAACACCTTCTACCATCATTACTGCATTTCATTACTATAAAGCTGATAGTTATATCGCTCAGCAATTAGGCATTGAAACGGGGGAATATATTTATCGACTCAAACGGATTCTGATTTGCAGATGGTATTCCAATGATGAAAGAAACAACATTCTTACCTGCTAGATTATTTTTCTAATCTTACGCAGGAACAATTACAAAAATCGTTCCTTTATATGAAGTTTTTCTCAGATGATTTTCAACAAAAATCATTTATGCAGATGAAGAATTTTTCAGCGAGTATTCTAACTAAAGATGAAGCTCCAATCTTGGAAACACTCCATGCATGCTGCTTGTTTGCGCTTAAAGAGAACTAGTGTCAACAGTGAAAATCATATTATCGAGTTTACATTAAGTGTCGCTAGAAGTGATCAATTCTTTTATAAAGTTCGTTATCATAGAAAATACACATAAATAAATCAGAAATGGGAGGTTTTAAAATGTTTCAATTTTCAAAAGAACAACTAGAAGCACTAACAGCGGAAATCACAACTCGTGAAATTCGCCAACAACCAGAATTATGGCAGGAAGCATTTGATTATTACTCAGAAAAACTTAGATCGTATTCAGTCATTCTTAGGTTCATTACTACATGAACGTTATCGCGTTATTTTCACTGGTGCCGGTACATCTCAATATGTAGGAGATACAATTTTACCTTATTTAAAACGTCATGGTCGTGAAGATCGTTTTGAATTCCAATCAGTAGGAACAACTAATTTAGTGAGTAATCCATTAGATTATTTCAAAGCAGACATTCCTACAATTTTAGTATCTTTTGCACGTAGCGGTAATTCTCCAGAAAGTTTAGCCAGCGTTCAATTAGGACAACAAATTGTCAAAGACTTCTATCAAATTACCATCACTTGTGCTCCAGAAGGAAAAATTAGCTCTAGCAGCACCTGGTGATGACCGTAATTTATTATTAATGATGCCTGCTCGTTCAAATGATGCTGGTTTTGCAATGACTGGTAGCTTTACTTGTATGACTTTAACAGCTTTATTAATTTTTGATGAAGGACATTCTGTTGAAGAAAAAGCTGCATTTGTAACAGCTATTCGTCAAATGGGAGAAAGTGTTTTAGAACGTGAACATGTATTACAACAATTTGTAGATTTAGATTATAATCGTGTCATTTATCTTGGTTCTGGTCCATTAGCAGGTTTAGCTCGTGAAGTACAATTAAAAATCTTAGAATTAACAGCTGGTAAAATTGCAACGATTTACGATTCATCTATGGGATTCCGTCATGGTCCTAAATCATTCGTTGACTCGTTCATTAGCATTTGTATTTGTTTCAAATGATGCTTATACACGCCAATACGACTTAGATATTTTAGAAGAAATGTATGGAGATAGCATTGCACCTCTAGTATGTGCAGTGGGTGTATCTGTAGAAGGTCAATATGAAGGAACTAGCTTTTGATTTTTGCAGAAGCATTTTCATCAGTTCCAGATGCTTACTTAGCACTTCCATATGCTATTTTTGGACAAACGATTGGATTACTATCTTCTGTTAAAGTAGGGGAACAAAACCTGATACACCTTCTCCAAGTGGAACCGTAAACCGTGTTGTAAAAGGGGTAACTGATCTCATCCATTAACGATTCAATAAGTGAATAAATATATTGTAAAAAGATTAAAAGGAGGGATATTATGACTACTTATATTTATGCAAAACAATTTTATTTTTGAACATGTTGTGAAAGGGCCCTGGATATTTACCAATTTTTAGACTCTGGAGTATTCGGAGAGTTTCAAGAAGAAAAAACCAGCTGATGGTGCAATTATAGACTACTCCACTTACAGCATTGCTCCAGGACTTGTCGATACACATATTCATGGATATAAAGGCGCAGATGTAATGGACAATGATGTAGAAGGCTTTAAAAACCATTTCTGCTGGTTTGCCTAGTTGTGGGGTTACTTCCTACTTACCAACTACTTTAACAGCGTCTAGAGAATTATTAAATGATGTTTGCCAAACTATCGGAGATAATGCAACGTCTATTTCAGGAGCTAAAATTAGAGGGATTTTCTTAGAAGGTCCTTTCTTCAGTGAAGTTCATAAAGGAGCTCAAAATCCCTAAATATATGGGAGATCCAAAAACTGAAATTTTTAGATGAATGGCAACAAAAAAGCAAATGGTTGGGTGAAAAATTGCGATTGCTCCGGAACGTAATGGCGCCGTTGACTTTATTAAACATGCCGTAAAAGAAGATATCTATGTTGCATTAGCTCATACAGATGCGACATATGAAGACTGTAAAATGCAGTAGAAGCAGGAGCAAATATCTTCGTTCATACTTATAACGGTATGCGTGGACTTCATCATCGTGAACCTGGTGTTGTTGGCAGCACTCACTCTTCCAAAATGAATTTGACGTATCTCGATGAATTAATTTGTGATGGTCACCATGTTCATCCTGTAGCAGCTAATATTGTGATGAATTGTTGTGGCCGTCATCGTACAGCTTTTAATTACAGACTGTATGCGTGCTGGTGGATTAGGAGAATGTGAATCTACATTAGGAGAATTTGACGTTATTGTTAAAGATGGTACAGCTCGATTGAAACATAATGGCAGCCTTGCTGGTAGTATTTTTAGAACTTATCCAAGGAGTTCAAAATGTTGTCAAATGGGGAATTGCGACTCTCATGAAGCTTTATTAATGGCAAGTCTAGTTCCTGCAAAATCTGTAGGAATTGACGATGTTTGCAGGGCACCTAGAACCAGGATATGCAGCTGATTTTATCGTACTAGATGATGACTTACAATTACAAGCCACTTTATTTAGACGGTAAAGCTTACTTTGAAAAATAAAAAGGTTAGACAGAGAAAATGAGGCGTGAGAAAACCTTAGAATAATATTATTAGGAGTGTTAAATATGTCAAAACTAACAGTTACAAAAGGAAAATACGAACATCTATGTCGTTTTATCAAACAAAAATCATGTTATCGGTGCTTTAGCCATCGACCAACGTGGTTCTCTTAAAAATGATTGCTGCTGGAAACCCAGACCAAACAGGTGATGAAGGAATTATCCATTTTAAAGAATTAATTTTCTGAAGAATTAACAAAATATTCTAGCTCAATTTTTATTAGACCCTGAATATGGATTGCCTGCTAGCAGAAAAAGAAATGCAGATTGCGGATTATTAATTTCATATGAAAAACAGGATATGATGCTATTGAAATTGGACGCTTACCTGACTGCATTACCAATTTGGTCAGCTAAACGTATTAAAGAAATCGGAGCAGATGCTGTAAAAGATATTTTACTATGATATTGATGAGGATCCAGCAATTAACGATATCAAACATGCATGGGTAGAACGTGTTGGTAGTGAATGTACTGTTGAAGATATTCCTTTCTTCTTAGAAATCGTTTCTTATGATGCAAGTAACGAAGATGTAAAAATCTGCTCACTACGTAAAGCTTAAAAACCTCATAAAGTAAAATGATGCGATGAAAGTATTCTCTGACCCTCGTTATCAAGTAGATGTGATTAAAGTTGAAGTTCCTGTAAATATGAACTTCGTAGAAGGATTTACAGCAGAAGGTGTTGAACCAGTTTATACTCGTCAAGAAGCTTTTTAGTATACTTCAAAGAACAATCAGAAATCACTCACTTACCATTTATCTTCTTAAGTGCTGGTGTATCTGCATCATTATTCCAAGAAACTTTACGCTTTGCTCAAGAAGCAGGTTCTAAATTCAATGGAGTATTATGTGGACGTGCTACTTGGAAAGATTCAGTAGCAGTTTACGCAACTGAAGGCGACGAAAAAAGGTCGTGAATGGTTAGCATCAACTGGTCGTCAAAATATTGAAGACTTAAATGTTGTTTTTAGATGCAACAGCTACTTCATGGTTAGATCGTGTAGAAGTAAAATAAATTATATACAAAAAAGGTTGGAGTTATTCTCCAACCTTTTTAATTGGCTTTTCTAATTTTTCTTTTGATAAGCAATTCTGATATCTCGAATCCATTCATATAATTCTAAAACTATACATGCTACTGAACCAATACCAATTAAAATCATACAGTACAAAAATTTGTCCATAAATAGATTGAGAATAAAAAGGATGGCATGAGATAAAATGAATTTAACACTATCTGGCGCTTTTCTTTTATATACCATTCTACAAAAATCCTTCATGGTATGAACTGGCTAACATTATAATCTTCACGTAGTTCTCTATACCACTCTCTCATTCCATTCACCTACTTTTTGTTGTTTGTTGTATTCTACTCAATTCTTATAAGCTTTGTCAATAGGGGAATAATATATATTCAGTCATAGAAAACCACCCTAGCCGTAGCTAGGTGGTGTAAGTTCTATTTTTATGCTAAAGCATCGTCCATAGATAAGATTTCGTGGAATACACGTTGAGTTAACTCAGCTTTTTGTTCTGGAGTTAAGTATTTAGTGTTTACACAGTATCCAGAGATACGTACTGATTACGTCTTCACCAGATAAGATTTTTATCTTTAACGTCGTTTAAGTCCATTACGTTTAAGTTAACGTGTTGACCGCCGCTTTCGAAGTATCCATCTAAGATTGTTACTAAGTTATCTACTTGTTCATCACGAGTTTTACCTAAAGCACGAGGTGAAACTTGAGTTGTTAATGAGATACCATCAGCTGCATAACTGAAGTCTAAGCTTGATAATGATTTCAAGTTATCTAACCAACCACCTTTAGCTTTGTTAGATGGGTTAGCACCTGGTGAGAAGAATTCAAGTTTAGATAAGCTTTACAGTACCGTCTTCGTTTAAGAATACCCCTTTATGAACTGGAGAGTTACCAGTTTGTTTAGAGTAAGCAACGTTAGAAGTAATTGTTAATAATGAAACTGTAGCTTCTAGCGTCTTTATATAGTTTGTAGCTACGTAGACGAGTTGTATAAAAGCTTCTGATTAACCATTCTGCTAATTCATTTGAACGAGGGTCATCTTCACCCCAACGTGGGTATTCACCAATTGTTTCGTAGTCGTAGATGTATCCATCTTCATCACGAATTGGTTTAACTGTAGCGTATTTAATCGCTGCTAATGTATCTACAGTATTTGCGAAATCCACAGATACTGAATCCCATGTTTGCATGTTGTTTAGTTGGTAAGAATGCCATTTGAACAGCTTCATAGTTATATTTATCTGTCATGTAGTGGATGATATTTAATGCATCTACATAAGTGTCTGTTAACCAGTCAAGAGATTTTTCGAAGTTAGCTTTTAACTGATTCGAATTCAAGAACTTCGTCACGGATTGGGATCGATGTCAAATACTTTGTAGTCTTCTGAACATCGTCGTAACCACCGTTTAAACCAGTTAGAAGAGCTTTCAATACGTTTACACGAGCTCCAAAAGTATTGGATGTTGTGACGTTGTTCTTCGTTTTCTGGGTCAAGTGGTGATACACAGCATGAGATACAGCTCATTTCACCATATCCATCTTTTAGCCATTGTTGTTACACCTTCATATTGGATTGAAGAGTGTTTTGTGGCTCATGTGCATGCAGTAGCGACGGAAGTTGTATGGTAATTGATCAGTCCATAAAACTGTTAAGTTTGGTTCTGGAGAGTTACCAATGTTGTCTAATGTGTTTAAGAAACGGTAGTCCATCTTAGTAACACGGTGACGACCGTCATTACTCATACCAGCCATAGAAGTTGTGATGAATGTTGGGTCACCAGAATATAATTGGTCATAAGCTTTTTGTACGAGCAAATTTAACTGTACGTAATTTCATAACGAAATCATCAATGAATTCTTGATTTCTGATTCTGTAAATGTTCCACGAGCTAAGTCACGTTCTGCATAAACATCTAAAACGATTGGTACACGTCCTAAAGATGTAGCAGCACCATTGATAACACGACATACTGCCATGAATGCAATGTTTACCCATTGAACAGCTTCTTTAGTGTTCATCGCTGGTTTACGAACATCAACTCCGTATAAGTCACCTAAGCGAACAACTTGTTGTAATGCTTGGTATTGTAAGCTGATTTCTTCACGTAAACGAGTTGTTTCTTCATTGATATCTTCAATTGAGTTCCAGTCGCTTAATTTTTCTTGCATTAAGTAGTCTGCACCGTATAAAGCAAGACGTGCATAAACACCGATGATACGTCCACGAGAGTATGCATCTGGAAGACCAGTTACAGTGTGTGCGTGACGAGCACGACGGATGTTTGAAGTATAAGCACGGAAAATACCATCATTAACTGTTGTTACATATTTTGTAAAGATTTCGTGAACAGCTGGATCTGGTTCATATCCATTTTCTTTCAAAGTAGTTTCCGCCATACGGATACCACCTTTTTGGCATGAAGTTCAATTTGAACAATTCATCATTTTGGATACCGTAAATAACTTCGTTTTCTTTGTCGATATATCCTGCAGGAATATCAGCAATAGAAGTTGGACGAGTGTCCATTGGGAAACGAGTTGCTTCATAGTGAGCTTTTAGTTTCTTCTACTACTTTTTAATGTGTAGTGAACGTTCTGTTGGCCCAGCAAGGAAGCTTTCATCTCCATCATAAGGTGTGTAGTTAGCTTGAACGAAAACGAGATACACTTGCTTTCTCTTTCCAATCTACACCTTGAAGCCTTCCCAAAGCTTTTTCAAAAAGTTCTTGGGATTCAACAACTGCTTTATTAACCATTTATTTTTCCTCTTTTCTTTTTGGGTTTTATTTTTGTTTTTTTCTTTTAATAAGGTCATTATACATCTTTTCTCAAGAATAATCAATGGAATAATGACATAAATCTGTACTATTTTTATTTAAGTGATATTTATTACAAGTACTTTGTTATATATAAAGAAAAACTATTGAAAAGCTATCTTTTAAGCTTTTATTCTTAAAAACACGTTGGATTTTAAAAATAAAACACATTTAAGTATCTGTATTAATACAGCGTTGTATTATATAGATTTGATGAAATTATTTTATTTGTCAAGGGATTTTTATCGTTATGAATAAAAATTCTGCATCTAAAACTCTTGATTTCACTGTATCCGCTTGCATTTTTTTGCCTTTTTAAATTCCTTTTTATAATTTCCTGTAAGCCTTTGATTACTTTTTGATTTTTAAATTCCATGTAAATTGTTAACTGTTGTATTACATATGATAAACAGAAAATTTTTATTTTGTATAATGATTCTTTTTGTTTTAAATATTTAGAGATATCATCATAAAAATTTTTTTGCACTTTTTTAGTGTACTTCCTCTTTTTCTTTTTAACTCACTCAGTTTTTTTCTTGGAATTGTTAGGGCAACTTTTTATTTTAACATCGTAATAGTAGCTTCTTCTCCTCTAATATAAGAAATAAAAACTTTTTTGTATTAAAATAAGGTTGATGGAAAATCCATCAACCCTATCAATAATTTCTAACTTGTAATAAGAAGCTTAGTCAATAACAACTGCAGTACCAGATGCCATTACCATTAACATACCACCTGTTCCTACTGTCTCAGCATCGATTTTTCACTCCGACAACTGCATTCGCTCCCAAATTAGCTGCACGCTTTTCTAATTCACGAAGAGCATCTTCACGAGCTTTTTAACAATTCTTCTTCATACCCTTGAGAACGACCACCGAAGAAATCACGAAAACTTGCTCCAAGGTCTTTTAACACATTTACCCCTGAAATGACTTCTCCAAAAGCAATCCCCTTTATATTCAACAATATGATGTCCTTCAATTGTTGTGTTGTTGTAATAATCATCCTAACCACTCCTTTTTGTGATTTTTATCAACTTCATTATACACCCAGTTTATCCCGTAATCAATGGGAGAATCCAATTAATCCATCCCCAACTTATCGGCATAACAATGAGCATTGCAGGAATCATATCGGCTACTGGAAACATTTTAACCTTAATGATTCGAAATCCTGTTGCTAACATAATCATGCCACCACAAGCTCTAAAAATCCGCCAACATTGCAGGATTTGTCAAAGGTAAAATTTAGGTCCCAAATAAATATAACGAAAAAGAACGTTATAAATTGTGGTACTGCCACTAATGAAACAACATATCCAACATTACAAGCAAAAATAGCAGCCGTGAAATCTAAAATAGACTTCGCAATTAAGATACTATGATCTCCTGTCATTCCAGAATCAAGCGAACCATAAATCCCTGTTCCACTAAAACAAAATAATACGATTACTGTTACTAATTGCGTCAAAAATTCTTCCTGACTTAATCCACTATAACCTCCACTGCTAAATCTAGCTACTGGACGTTCCAATAATTGCCCCAATTGATTGATTCTTACTCCTACTTTTACAAGAGATTCCTACAATTGTTCCTATAACCATAGATAGAATGACTGCTGAAATATTTTTACTAATCCTATAGAAGTAATTCCTAGCATCATAGCAGACAATCCAAAAATTAAATTTAATTGAATTTTGATTTTCCGATGGAATTTTATGTCCTGCAAAACCTCCAACGATTCCCTCCTAATAAAATGGCAAATGAATTGATAATAATTCCTACTGGCATATAATCTCCTTAGTATGATAAATTTTCTATTCATCCTACCATTATTCAAAAAATGGATGCAATACTTTTAATCAACATAAGTTTCTAAAACGATAATTCCCTGCTGTAAAGAATACTAGTGCCATTACTAATACCATTGGAATACCTGGAAGCAATCTTGACGATCAATGACTTGAACAAACCAATAAACTGGACTAAAATGCGCTACAATATCAATAATCTCAGACTGAAATAGTTTTGGGGCCATTCCAAGTCCCGCAAGGAAAAAGGGTTCCGAAAACTCCTATTTGTTGTGCCATCATTGGATTTTTAAAAATTCTAAATAAAAATAATCCTAGACTCAAAACTATAAATAATCCCACTTGCAACTAATAAACAAACGTTAAACCAATTTGGAATGCCTACATTCATCACTCTATCCATAAAGAAAATAATAAATAGATTCGCAACAAACATCACTATAAAATAAGCCCCTCAAAAAGCTTTCTTTGTAATCCACGCATTAGAACGTGGCGCTAATAATGAACGTTTCAATACAAAATTTTTTTCTTAAAAAGTAATTAAGTCAAATGAAATAGAAGCGGCATTAAACAAAAATATAAAAACAGCACTAACATTAGCAGTAAGACATAGCTTACAGTTGTTGTATTTTCTTCTTCAAAATGAACGAGTTGATTTTTCACTTTGCTTGAATAATTCTCCCTTTTCTAATATTCGTTCTTTTTGAAGAGCTGTATTGACTAATTGTTTTTGCAAGATTCCTTGCATATCCTGTTCTAATAAAACTTCTTTTTGTTTTTGACGACTATACACTTCCATCTGTTTTTCTTGTCCATTTCTAAAGATTGAACAAAAATTTTTCGAACAACATATACACTTCGAATATATCCTTTTTCCAAATCATTTAAGGCTTTTTCTTTTATCCGTATAAAAAAACATTTTCAGAATATAAACTTTCTAATTCTTTTTGAAACTCTTCATTTCCTTCTTCCAATACAATCGCTAATGAAGGAGTTGATGAAGAAGTTGTTGTATTGTTTTTTTATTTGTAGTCGATAATTGAATGAATACCATAAAAAGTGTCACTATTGTTGGAAGAATTACCATTTGACCTATCAATGCTGGACTTTTTACGATTCTTTTAATATGAAATCCTATTCCTCTTAATAAATCCATCAGTATTCCTCCTTCTTTGTAAACAACGAATTTGTAATTCAGTAATTATTAAAGCTACGATGACGATTACAACATAGATAATCATAAAAATCTCCTACTGATTCTTGTTGCATGATACGAATGATTGGTTCAATCAATACTCTTCTAAAATGGATTATCTCCAAAACCAATGAAACATTGGACTCATTTTATCAAGTGGAATAGCTCCTGAAAAAAAGAACAAATCCAATTGAGATAATAGAAGAAAAATAATCCTAATGTTTTCTCCGTAATAAAAATACTTACAAATCCTGCTATCGATAGCATCGCAAATAGTTGAATGGTTAAAATTCCTGCAATCCCAAATAGATTGCCATTAAAGGTTGATGGATTAATCACCTTCCAACTTCCTACATATAATAAGGTGAAAAATATAAAATTGTATAAAATTCGAGATGAATCCATATGTTTCTCTTTGTCGAACACTAAGTGGTAATAATTTCACTCGTTTATTTAATCCACTTAATTCAGGCTTCACAGCACCTGCCACCACTATTGATAAAAACCATGGACCAAATCATCGTTAATTGCGCAGTAGAAAAAAATATTGCTCGCTTGTCAACATTCGGCTCTGTTTGATAATCATTTCGTTGATAGAGTTCTGTACTAAGAACCTCATTTGTTTTTGAAGAATTTGAGTAGACAATACAGCTGCTGTTGCATCATCCACTTGTTTTTATTCTTCACCAATTTCTCTTCAATTCCACTTGTTCTAATAATTGACCTGTAATATTTTTTTCAAAAATGATTTCATACGTCAATTGATTACTAGTTGAAACTTTTGATTTCTTTTGTATTTGAATCGGATTTGTTTGCTGTCCTTCCGATACAGTTTTTGGAAAAAATCTGTTGGAATGGTAGCAATCAATTCTGCCTTTTTCTTTATCAGTTGTAAGGGCTATGATTTCTCGTTCATTCAATTGTTCAAGTGCTTTTTGGACAATATTTCCTAACACTTCTTGATCTTGATTTTCCACATATAATAATGTATCTACTTTTATTCGGTTTACGTTCAACCACACTTTTCCCTGAAAAAAATTAATAAACAGTCCTATTACTAAAGGTGCTAATACAATCATAAAAACTGCATATGAAACTGTTTGAACATCATCTGAAGATTTGCTTTTTAAAAATACCAAAAATTTCATATTACTCTCCTTTTAATCTCGTAATGCTTTTTCCTGTTAATTTCAAGAATGCTTCCTCTAATGTTGTTTCATTGACTGAAACTTTTTAATGACTAAGTGATTTTTCTTCTACTAAAGAAATAAATTTCATCATAGAGTAAATCGAACGATCCACGACTAAATTCATTTGACGATTTTCAACCGTTACTTCTTGAATACCATTTTCACTATCTAGAACCACTTGCTCAAATCCTTGTGGAATACGATCCAGTAATACTTCAATAGAATACGTTAAACCTACTAATTCTTTCTACATATTCTTTTTGTTCCATATGCCACTTCTTCTCCAAGATCCATAATAAATACACGGTCACATAATGCTTCCACTTCTTCCATATAATGCGAAGTATATAAAATAGTAGTTCCTTGTTGATTTAAAGTTTCTAAAAAGTCAAAAATATGCTGTCTCGATTGTGGGTCAACCCTCAACCGTTGGCTCATCTAAAATTAAAAATTCTGGTTGATGTAGAGCGCAATCCCAATATTTAATCGTCTCTTCATCCCACCTGAAAAAGTTTTTTTACCTTTTCTTTTTCTTTTCTTCTAATCCAGTTACTGCTAGAATTTCTGCAATTCTCTCTTTTAACGTATTCCCATATAGTTTCATATAGTCCACCAAAAATACGTTAAATTATCGACTGCATTTAATTCCTCAATAATCGCCAATTCTTGTGGAACAACTCCTAATTTTTGTCGAATCGTCAAAGCATCTTCTTTAATCGAACGCCCATCAATCAAGACATCTCCTTGATCTGTTTTTCTTTAATCCTGTAATAATATCAATTAGGGTTGATTTGCCAGCACCATTAGGGTCCTAATAATCCAAAAGCATTCCCTTTCATAATTTCAAAAAGATACTTGATTTAATACTTTTTCTCATCAAATGATTTTGTAATAGATTTAATTTCAACGTATGCCATATTTATTCTCCTTTTTAAAGTTACTATTAATGTAAGAAAAATTTATAAACGACTAAAGCTAAGAGTATTCCTAATATGACAATTACAATTTTTTCTTTTTCCTTTTTGATAGGTCATCATACTCTCTTCCCTTCGCTTTACTGTATCCTTATTATACAAATTATTCCTACACTCGCCTACTGACTTTAGTCACCAACTAGAATGACTTTAGTCATTTTTTCGATACAAAGTGAGAAAAACACTATTGTTTCTTCTCACTTTACAGTTTCCTACTATATCAAGTAGTAACCTCATTGATTTTTAATCTATTCTTTAAAAACATTATTTTCTACAGTCTAGTCTTCAGGTTTATTCATTTTCTTTTGTAAATGAGCGGGTTTTGCGAAAAATCATTCTTCCCTGCTGCTGTTTGTAATGCACTCGTTACAATGACTTCGATTTCTTTGATTCATATAATACTGACCATCTTCAACTACAATCATTGTCCCATCATTCATATAAGCGACCCCTTGTTGTCTCTCAGTTCCAGCTTTAATCACTTGAATTTTCATCATTTCTCCCGGAATCACAACAGGTTTAATAGCATTTGCTAATGCATTAATATTGAAGACAGGAACATTTTGAAACTCACTGACTTTATTCAAATTATAATCATTCGTAATAATGACTCCATCAATCGCTTTAGCTAATCGAATTAACTTACGATCCACTTCTGTAATATCATCATAGTCTCCATCATATGTTTCAACAGGAACTTTCGATTCTTTTTGTAAAGCATTCAGAATATCTAATCCTCTACGTCCACGAACTCGTTTCACACTATCGGAGCTATCCGCAATATATTGTAATTCATTCAGTACAAATACTGGAATGACTAATACTCCTTCTAAAAATCCAGTTTGCGCAATATCATAAATTCGTCCATCGATAATCACGCCTCGTATCTAAAAATTTTTATATTTATGGAAAGCATCATCCACTTTTCTTTCAAGCACTTGAGGTTCTTCTGCTTTTTTCTTTAAACTCAATAATTTATGAAAATCCCCTCTTCGACTTGTTCCAATATAAAATCCTAAATATCCAAAAATGATACTCAATACTACAGGTGCTACTTGTGTAATAGCCGGTATTTGTAAATTCGTTAGTGGTAAACTAATAAAGGAAGCAACTACTAATCCAAGCAACATCCCTAATAATCCAAATACTAAATACGTAACGGATAATTGATTCACTAATTTTTCTAATTTTTAAATCCCTGCCATGATTGGTTTTGGTTAATAATAAAGAAATAAAAAAGAAAATAATGGCACCAATCACCGCGCTACACACAGCAGAATTCAACCAATCATTGAAATACCTATTAGTTCCCAAAAATGATGGGCAAATAGGTCACTCTAAACTACCTCCTAGAATGACAAATATAAGGCTCATCATTCGTTTAGCAAAAAGCTGACCTTTTACTGATAAATCCATTTTACTCACCTTCCTTATCTAATGGATTTCTTAAAAATGCTTTTTGAATAGCTTCTTTCACAGAGGAAACTCCAATAACTTCAATTCCATTTGGAAATTCCCATCCATCAATATTATTTTTTTGGAATAAAAATCCGTTTAAACCCTAATTTTTGTGCTTCTTTTCACACGGTCACTAATACGATTTACACGACGAATTTCTCCCGTTAATCCAATCTCTCCTACGAAACAATCGTCTACTGCTGTCCCCTGTTCTTTATAACTCGAAACAATACTCATGGCAATGGCTAAATCAATTGCTGGTTCATTTAATTTCAAACCACCTGTAGATTTAAAAATAAGCATCTTGATTTTTGTAGCAATAGTCCTGCTCTCTTTTCCAAGACTGCCATTAATAGCGCTACTCGATTATAATCCAATCCACTCGTTGTTCTTCGAGCATTTCCGAAAATTGCTGGAGATAATAAACATTGAACTTCTGCTAATATTGGACGACTCCCTTCGAGCGACACAACAATTGCTGAACCAGTAGCTCCTTTTAATCGTTCCTCTAAGAAAACTTCTGACGGATTGATTACTTCTTTTAATCCATCTTGCATCATCTCGAACACACCAATTTCATTCGTTGAGCCAAAACGGTTTTTCACCGAACGTAAAATTCTAAAAACTATGATGTTTTTCTCCCTCAAAATATAATACAGTATCCACCATATGCTCCAACATTCTAGGACCTGCCAACGCGCCTTCTTTTGTCACATGCCCTACAATAAAAATCGCAATTTGATTTAACTTCGCTAATCTCATCAATGTTGCGTTGATTCTCTTACTTGAGAAACACTTCCTGCAATTCCTGTCGCTTGTGGATGTGCCATTGTCTGAATTGAATCGATAATCACATAGTCTGGTTTGAGTTGTTCAACTTGTGTTACTACAGCTTGTAAATCTGTTTCTGGATAAATATAAAATCCATCTGCTTGCATCCCTAAACGTTCTGCACGCATTTTTACTTGCGCAGCACTTTCCTCACCTGAAACGTATAAAACACTGCCTCCTGCTTTTTGTAACTGACTCGATACTTGTAATAATAAAGTAGATTTTCCAATTCCAGGATCTCCACCACTAATACAAGCGAACCAGGAACTACTCCACCACCTAATACACGATCTAATTCTTGCATCGAAGTTTCTACACGTTTCACACGTTCGTAGGCAACTTGGTCAATACGAAGTGGTTTTGCACGATTTTCTTCTTCAGAATGACTCACTAATGATAGTTTTTTAGTACTACTCGTAGCAACTTCCTTATACTCTTCCATCGTACTCCATTGCCCACAATTCGGACATTTCCCTAAATATCTAGGGAGAAACATATCCACATTCTGAACACAGATAGCTAACAGTTGCTTTTTGCCATAAAAACTCCTTTTCTAGCGAACACCTGATGAACCAAATCCACCCTGTTCTTTCATTCGCTTCTTCTACATCATCTTCATCTGCTTTCAAAAATGAATGGAAAAATCCCTTTGACCAATACGATCACCTTTTTGAATTTCTTTATCAAATAATCCAAAATTCAATAGTTGGAAATAAATATGACCTTCATTCCCTTCATTATTATAATAATCACTATCCACAACTCCTACCCCATTTGGTAATACTAAGAAGTGTTTTTAATGGATTACTAGAGCGGTTTGCTAATTGTAAGTATTCATCTTCTTGCATATACGCTTTTAATTCCTGTAGGGACTAAAAATCGGTTTTAATACTTTTTGTTCTTTTTCTAATTCAGCTTCCACTACTCTTTATCACTACGGTACACCCATTGTTTTAATTGAACAGCACAATATTTAAAAATCATTTTCCAAATACTTGGTAATACAATTGTTTCTGCTGCTTCAAAAATCATATCCCTGCTGAATATTTTTGTAGAACGTTTTGGGGATATTAATCCCTTTATCTTGATAACTTGTAATAATTTCGAATCCACGTTTTCTTTCCATTTCATCACCTTTTCTAATCATTCTATTCTCTTCTATCATAACATTGAAAGCGTAAAATTACACTAGAAGACCCTTCAAATTTTACAAAAAACCTTATATACCCTAAAAAATAATAAAGAGTCACTCAGCAACTTGCACAAAAAAGCAAGGTTAATTTTTAGGCAAGGGGACTGTAGGTTTTGAAAGCTTTTTCAAGTATAATGAACTCATCCAATAATATAACAAAAGGGGATTATAAAATGGTACTAAATTGAATTAAATCATATTCACAAAAAATATGACAATGCTGATTTCTATTCAGTAACAGACTTTAACTTACATATCAAAGATCGTGAGTTCATCGTATCTCGTAGGGACCTTCTGGATGTGGTAAATCTACAACTTTACGTATGATTGCTGGTTTAGAAGATATCTCTGAAGGAGAATTAAAAATTGGGGATACTGTAATGAACGATGTTGCTCCTAAAAGATCGTGACATCGCAATGGTATTCCAAAAACTATGCATTATATCCACATATGAGTGTTTATGATAACATGGCATTCGGATTAAAATTACGTAAATATGACAAAGCTGAAATTGACAAACGTGTTAAAAATGCAGCTGAAATCTTAGGATTAGCTCAATACTTAGAACGTAAACCTGCAGCTTTATCAGGTGGACAACGTCAACGTGTGGCTTTTAGGTCGTGCAATCGTTCGTGATGCAAAAGTATTCTTAATGGACGAACCTCTATCAAACTTAGATGCTAAATTACGTGTTGCCATGCGTGCAGAAATCGCTAAATTACACCGTCGTTTAGAAACAACTACTATTTATGTAACACACGACCAAACTGAAGCGATGACAATGGCTGACCGTATCGTTATTATGAAAGACGGAATCGTTCAACAAATCGGTTCTCCTCAAGAAGTTTACAATACTCCAAACAATGTATTCGTAGCTGGATTCATCGGATCACCAGCAATGAACTTCTTCAAAAGTAACATTACAAGATGGCGTTATTTCAAACGGTAAAGGTTTAGCTTTTACAATTACCATTAGCTAAACAAAAATTATTAGAAGATAAAGGATACAATGGTAAAGAATTAATCTTCGGTATCCGTCCAGAAGATATCAAAGGTTCACAAATCGTTCTTGAAACATACCCTTCATCTTCTGTAAAAGCTGAAGTTGTTGTATCAGAATTATTAGGTGCTGAAACTATGTTATATACTAAAGTAGATGACACTGAATTCGTATCTAAAGTAGATGCTCGTGACTTCCACAACCCAGGAGAATTAGTTGATTTAGCATTTGACTTAAATAAATCACACTTCTTCGATGCAGAAACTGAAATGGTTATTCGTTAATGCAAACAAAAAGAAAGCTCTCTAAAAGGAGCTTTCTTTTTAATCCTCATTCAAAAAAATCGGCATTTTCTAATCGTTTGCTATCCATAATCGCCACTAGCATAATATTGTCTTGAATTTCAAAAATCCGCACTCAACTGAGTTTTTAACGGTGCATTTTCTTCTTGACGATATCCAATCAAGTTTAAATCATATTGTTGACGTAAATGTAAATCTTTTAAGGATTTTTCCAACCCATGATAATGGTGGATAAAAATTCTACTAAGGAAATATTTTCATCTAATGAAAATCACATCAGCTAATTTATGATGTAAGATATTTTTCGCAACTCGAATTCCTGTTTCTTTTTCAGGATTAATAATTTTAGTTGCACCCATTTTCATTAGAATTTCTGTTGAAGTTTTACTTTTTAGCTTTTTGCTACAATTTTTTTGGAACTCCTAATTTATGGCAATGCATCACTGCTAAAATACTTGCTTCTAAATTATTTCCTGTAGCAATTACAACAACATCACAATCACTAATACCAATTTCTTCTAAATACATGAATATCAGTAATATCCGCAATGACCCCTTTTTGTAACATAAGCTTCCAATCTATTTACATTTTTCTTCTTGACTATCAACTGCTATAATATCACAGTCATATTGACTTAGTTGTTTGGCAATCGTTGTACCAAATACTCCTAAACCTAAAATTCCAACTGTTTTTGTCATACTTAATCCTACTTTCTATCCAATTAATAATGGTGCTTTCGCATATTTTATAAGTGAATCTTGTTTCTTACGATTTGAGAAAACTTAATAATACCGTTAAAGGTCCAATTCTTCCAATAAACATTAATATCATAATAATGATTTTCCCAAATATTGATAAAGTTGGTGTTAAATTAGCCGTTACTCCTACTGTACAAATGGCAGAAATCGTTTCAAATAATGTATATAATAAAGGAGCTTGTGGATCTGTAATACTTAATAAGAATAAACTACTTAATATTAATACTGTAAAGATAATAAAAATCATTAATGATTTTCTTGCCATTTCATAAGAAATCGTATGATGTCTAAAAATTAATGGACTTTTTCTCATAAATTTCTGAGCGAATAAATAATAAAACGACTAATACAGTTGTTGTTTTAACCCCACCTGCAGTTCCTCCTGGAGAACCTCCAATAAACATTTGAATACAATAAAGTAATAAAGTAGAGGGATTAGCTTTTTGTATAATCAATACTTGCAAATCCTGCTGTTCTCATCGTTACAGTTTGAAAAAAACTCACTAGAACTTTTTCCAAAAATAGGCAATTGTCCAATTGTATTTGGATTATTCCATTCTGTCATTAAGGTTAATAACGTTCACCCTACTAATAAAATCACTGTTAATAATAATACCACTTTTTGTATGATATTGTAATCGTTGATAGAATGTTTTTCTTTTTCTTCGAATTTGAAAACTGATGTAATAAGATAGAATTTTTCACATCAAACCAAACTGCAAAACCAATACCACCTAATATAATTAATGCTGAAATACCAAACATTAAAAAGTGGATCTGTTGCATAATTGATTAAACTATTGTCACCTAAATTATCAAATCCAGCATTACAAAAAGCAGAAATCGCAAAAAATATGGAAGTAAATATCCCTTTTCCAACCCCTAACATTGGAATAAAACGTATCATAAATAATATAGCTGCTATTCCTTCAATGATAAAAGTATATTTAAAAAAATCGTACGTAAGTAATCTTTAAAAATTCTTTTGTATCATCTCTGTTCAAACTATCTTGTAGTGCTAAACGATCTGTTAAAGATAGTTTCTTTCCTGAATCAAAGAAGAAAAAAAGGCAATCATACTCATTAACCCAAGCCCACCAATTTGCATTAAGAACATACAAATTATTTGCCCAAATGTATTATAAGTAGCAGCGACTGGTTGAGTAAATAATCCAGTTACACAAACCATAGAAACTGTCGTAAACAAATGATCAAAATATGTTGCCTGTGAAGTCTCTAATTGTGAGATAGGTAAGTTTAATAATAAAGAACCCACTAAAAATGACGATAGCAAAAACTAGCTGCTATTCTTTTAGGAATGGATTGTTGAAATAAAAAACGAATCATTTAATTCCTCCATTAATGATAAAAATCTATTCTTGAAAAATTATAATGCTTTTTCCAAAAAAATCGATAAATTAATGAAATCTTTATTCAAATGTTTAGTATAATACTAACGTAAACTTTTTAAAGGAGACTTATATGAATATTACTATTATTAGTGTTGGGAAATTAAAAGAAAAAAATATCTGAAACAAGGAATAGATGAATATGCCAAACGATTAGGGAGTTATTGTAAACTACAACTCATTGAAGTCCCAGATGAAAAAGCTCCAGAAAAATCTAAGTGAAAAAGAAAATGGAACAGGTCAAAAGATAAAGAAGGAGAAAAAGATTCTTTGCAAAAATAAAAGGATTCTGATACCGTTATTGCTATGGCAATTGAAGGGAGATTTAATAAGTTCAGAACAATTAGCTGAAAAAGATTGAAAATTATGGAATAAATGGAAAAAGTTCCATTGTTTTCATTATTGGTGGTTCATTAGGGTTTAAGTGATACGGTTAAAAAACGTGCGAAATGCTAAAAATTTCGTTTGGTAGAATTACTCTTCCTCATCAATTAATGAGACTAGTTTTAGTAGAACAAATTTATCGTTCTTTCCGAAATTACAGCGGGACATGCCTATCATAAAATGATTTTTTTATAAAAACATAATAAAAATCTATAAATTTATTTCATAATTTCTTCATAATCTTCCTCTATACTTTTAGTCATTCCCAAATAAGAATATTTATCCTCCCAAAATAAATATTTCTAATCCTTTTTCCACCGATGAAAAATCGGTGGTTTTTATTATTAAACTTTTGTGAATATTTTAACAAATAAGTAATAAAAAAGCTGTGGAAAAACTTATCCACAGCCTTTAGTCATTCAAAAATTTATTGAGCAACAATATTCACAGTTAATGTTGCTTCTACATCATGATGTAATTTTACTGGTACTCTAGCAAATCCTAGTGCACGAATTGGTGCAGCTAATTCAAATTTACGACGATCTAATGATACATTAAATGTTTTATTGAATTCTTCTGCAATTTGTTTTGCTGGAATAGCTCCAAATAAACGACCATCTTCACCAGCTTTTTGCTTTAATCGTTACAACTGTTTCTTCTTTTTCTAAGAATTCTTTTTAGTTCTTTTTGCTTTTAGCTAATAATTCAGCATTATGTTTTTCTTCTGCTTTCTTTTGACCTGCTAAAGTTGATAAGCTCGCAGTTTGTAGCTTCTTTTGCTAAACCATTTTTAATAAGGAAATTTTTGTGCATAGCCATCTGCTACGTTTTTACATCTCCTTTTTCCTTTACCTTTAACATCTTGTAGAAAAAAATAACTTTCATTTTTCTTACCTCCTATAAATCTATATCATTTCCTAATTCAGAAATCACTTCTTTTAATTGAATAACAGCCTCTGCAATCGTAGTATCACTTAATTGAGTAGCTGCATTTGAGAGGTGTCCACCACCACCCATTTTTTTCCATTACACGTTGTACATTTTATTTCCTAAACTTCGACCACTAATACCCAATACGTCCATCTTCACGTTTTGTAACAACAAATGAAGCATCAATATTTTCCATTGAAAGCATCATATCTGCTGTTTGTGCAGCCACCACTGTTGGATAAGGAGTATCTTTCTTCTCCTTGTACAATACCAATATTATTTTCTAATAAAAATTAATGAATTTAATAAATGACTTCTTAATAAATAAGTTTCAACATTTTCTTTCAATAATCTTTTGAATTAATATTGTATCGGCTCCCAACTGATTTTTAAATAACTTGCTGCATCAAAAGTTCTAGATCCTGTTCTTAATGTAAAGTTTCTTGTATCTACAATAATACCACCTAACATGGCAGTTGCTTCAATTGGTTGAATACTTTCTATATTATCATTCTGATATTCAAATAGTTCTGTAATTAATTCACCAGTTGAAGAAGCATATGGTTCAATATAAACTAATACTGGATTTTTGGGAAAATCTTGACTTCTTCTATGGTGGTCAATGACAACAATTTTATTGGCTTGTTCTAACACCTCTGGAGCAGCAGCAATTACTGGGCGACTGACATCTACTAATATAACTAATGTAGCTTGGTGTTAGTTTTTCCAACGCTTCTTCAGGAGTAATAATATCCTCTCGTAGTGCTTTTTGTTCTCGAATAACATCCATTAGTTTATGAATATCATGTGAATATTGATTTTTCATTTGTCACAATCCAAAAGCTTTTTTCTGATTCATGTTTGCAATACGTCGAATTCCTAAACATGCTCCAATAGCGTCCATATCTGGAAACTGATGTCCCATTACAATGATTTCAGATGCTTCTTCCATTAAATCTTTTAATGCCTGAGAAACCATTCTAGCTCTAACTCTTGTACGTTTTTCCATAGGGTTTGATTTTCCACCATAGAAACGTGCATCTTCATTTTGGGAACGAACAACTACTTGATCTCCACCACGTCCTAAAGCTAAGTCTAAGTTTGCTTGAGCATATGAAGCAATTTCTGGATATTTCACATCACTAGTCTTCTTATCTGAATAGGAGAACCCCATACTTACCGTTAATGGAAAAGTTTTGTTTTGCTGTAGTTTCACGAATCTTATCCATAATATCAAACTTTTTCTTTTTCCAAAGTTTCTAATGATTTTACGATTTAAAAAAATGCAATAAAACGATCATCATCCACTCTTTTCATAAAAGATATTATGATGGATTGCCCAACTAGATAATTGATTCGTTATGAAAATTATTTAAATTTGATTTTCTTCTATCATTTAATGACTGGGAAACTTCAGAGAAATTATCTAAAAAATATTTGTCCAAATACAATTTGTTCTTCATGATATTTTTCCTCAATACTTGCATATTCTGTAATATCCGTTAAATAAATCATTCGAATATCTGGATGTACGATTACTTGGTATTTTTATCTTCGTGAGTAAAAATATCATTTTCTTTTTGATTTTGAATTTGTCTTTTTCACTTGATAATATAATCGTTCATTTAAATCCTTTTAGTGGAATCCCAATAACATCCTGTCTTTGGAGCTTTTTCTGAAGATAAGGATTAATCCATGTAATATTTTCATTCATATCATATAAAATCATACCTATTGGCATTTTTAAATATGCATCTTGCTCACCTTTACGAATCTTGTAGCTAAATCAATTGCATATTCATTTATTTGTTTACTAATATGCTGAACTGAAAAAATATACTAATATGGCAAATAAACATAACCAAAAGTAAGTAAAATGAATCCTAACCATATATGAGTCACAAAACTCATAATACAAAGAATAGTTAAAAGGATTATGAAGGATCCTCCATAATATTTTACAGAAGGAATTTTTAGATAAGATGGAAGCTTTTTCATACCATTCTTTAAAATGATTCAACATATGTTTATCACCATCTTTCTATAACTATTTTAACATATTTTAAAGCTAAGGAATACCCTTCATGCTTTTTTTCAAAAATGTTTCCGTGAAACATTTACTCCAACATCAGAGAAAAACTTCTAATGTTTCACGTGAAACATTTTGATAGAAAAAAGGACTGGAAAACCAGTCCTTTGTCATTAATAGTCTACTGTTGTAAATGGTAATAATCCCATAATACGAGCACGTTTGATTGCAACAGTTAAAAGACGTTGATATTTAGCTACAAGTACCTGTTACACGACGTGGTAAAGATTTTACCTTTTTTTCAGAAATGTAGCGTTTTAATAATTCTACATCTTTGTAATCGATATATTTAATGTGGTTTTGCAGTAGTAGCAAACTTTTTACGACGACGAACGCCGCCACCTCTACGTTGTTGAGCCATTACGGTATCCTCCTTTTTGATTAGAATGGTAAAATCATCGTCAGAAATATTAATTGCTTCACCATTTAGCTAAGAATGGATCTGCTGGAACATTTCAAATGATGATGTAGGAGCACTTGGTGAGTTAAAACCACCTTGTGATTGATACTGATTTTTGTTGTGAATAACCATTATATGCATCATTTTCTGGACGTTGTTCAGTAACATTTTTGACTCTAAGAATGAAAAAGTTATCAACGACTACTTCAGTTACATAAACTTTTTGTCCTTGTTGATTTTTCATAACTTCTAGTTTCAATATGTCCTTCAACTCCAATTAAATGAACCTTTACGAGTAAACTTCCTAAATTTTCTGCTGATTTTCTCCAAACTCTACAGTTAATAAAAGTCTGTTTCTCGAGTTCCTTGTTGATTTGTATAACGGCGGTCACATGCAATTGAAAAAGTTCCAACTGCTACTCCATTTGGAGTATATTTTAAGTCTACTGGTCGAGTTAAACGACCTACTAACACAACATTATTGATCATAGTATCTGCTCCTTTCAAGATTTGTTTTACTTAATATTAAGCAAATGCTTCTACTTTAACAATCATATGACGTAAGATGTCATTGCTGATTTTAGCTAAACGGTCGAATTCGTCAATTGCTTTTTGCATCTTCAGCAGTGATATTCACTAAATGATAGATACCTTCGTGGAAATCTTTAATTTCGTATGCAAAACGACGTTTCGCCCAGTCTTTAGATTCAACAACAACAGCGCCATTGTCTGTTAATACAGCATCAAATCTTGCAACCAATTCAGCTTTAGCAGCTTCATCGATGTTTGGACGGATGATGTATAAAAATCTCGTATTTTTGATGTTTGACTCATTGACTGTCACCTCCTTATGGTCTTTTTGGCTTATTCTTTTGAATAAGCAAGGAGAGTATTAAATACTAATACTCACGTTCCATTATTATAGCAGAGAAATTGCATTCTGACAACGATTTTTGCATTATTTTTTATATAAAAACAGTATGCAGAAAAATCCACATACTGTTTACAAATTATTTCCAAACTTCACGAACAATTTCGTCAATTAGTTTTAATTTATCCCATTGTGCTTCAATCGTTAAAATATTTCCTTCTTCAGTTGAAGAAAATCCACATTGAGGACTTAGACATAATTGTTCAAGAGGAACATATTGACTTGCTTCATTAATACGAGCAATCACTTCATCTTTATCTTCTAAGTCACCAGATTTAGAAGTAATTAATCCAAGTACCACTTTTTGGTCTTTAATATAGCGTAATGGAGTAAAGTCTCCGGCACGATCACTATCATATTCTAAGAAGAATCCATCTACACGGCAATGACCGAATAAAGTCTTAGCAACTGGTTCATAACCACCACTAGAGAACCATGTTGAACGGAAGTTACCACGGCAAATATGCATGTTTACTACTAAATCTTCTTGTTTCCATTCAATTACACGGTTTAACACGTCTACATAATCACGAGCAATTTGTTCTAAATCAAATCCACGTGCTTCATAGGCTTCACGTTTATCTAAAGCACAGAATTCTCCCCAACTTGTATCATCTAATTGAATATTACGGCATCCTAAGTCATAGAAGTATTGTAGAGCTTTACGATAGGCTGCCACAACATCATCATAAAATAATGCTTCATTATCTTTGTAACGATCAATTGGGACATAGTTTTTCTCACGTACTTGTGTAATTAAATGCAACATACTTGGTGAAGGAATTGTTAATTTAACTGGTGTATCTCCTGCATGTTCTTTTTAAGAATTTGAAATGTTTTACGAATGGATGGTTTTCAGAAAAATCAATTTTGCCAACAATGCGTAAAGTTTTTGGTTTTACATCTTTATCTTTAAATTGAACAGAGAAATGTTCTACTTCTACTAGTTCCACTCCATCTAAGTTTTCTAAAAAGTCTAAGTGCCAGAAAGCACGACGAAATTCTCCATCTGTAATGGATTGAAGTCCAAGTTCTTTCTCTTTTTCAACTAAGGCAATGATTTCTTCGTTTTCTACACGTTCTAATTCTTCAGCAGTAATTTCTCCAGCACTAAATTTTGCACGAGCTTCTTTTTAATCGTTCTGGACGTAAAAAACTTCCTACGTGATCTAAACGGAAAGGCGCTTTTTGACAACAATTACAATTTTCATGATTTGACATATTTATTCCTCTTTTTCTTTTTATTCAGCTTCTGGTAAATAAGCAATTGCACGCACAGGTGAACCTGGTGTTTGTTGAACTCCATTTTCATCAAGAAAGCCTCCACCTTTTAAAAAAATGGAAGGCTATGGATTAACATAAATCTCCATAGCCCTTTGTTTGCTTTTATAATACTATGTTTATTTTCCCCAAACTTCTTGTGCAATTTCGCTAATTAATGCAATTTTTCTTCCATTGATCTTCTTCTTTAATGACATTTCCTTCTTCTGTTGAAGCAAATCCACATTGTGTACTTAAATATAGATTTTCTAATGGAACATATTGACTAGCTTCCTTTAATTCGAGCAATAATTTCATCTTTATTTTCTAAATCAGCAAATTTTGATGTTAATAATCCAAGAACTACTTTTTTTCTCTGTTCCAACTTTTTGCTAATGGTTTAAAGTCCCCTGCACGGTCTGTATCAAATTCTAAATAATAGGCATTTACATTTTCTCCACCTAATAACTCATCTTCTACTTTTATTGTAGCCTCCTTGAGAAATCCAAGTAGAATGGAAATTACCACGACAAACGTGAGTGTTAATCACTAAATCTTTAGGTGCATTTGCAATAACACCATTGTTTAAACGTAATGCACAAGCAGCAAACTCTCTTCTTACTTCTTCTAATGGACGATCTTCACGGAAACGTTTTTGCAAATCCATCGTCTACTAAAAGCTCCCCATGTACAGTCGTCTAATTGTAATGTTTCTAAGTCCTGCATCATATAAATCTTGAATCACTTCAGAATAAGCTTTAATAATAGCCTCGAATAATTCATCTGTTGTTGGATAAACAGCTTCCCAAGCAGCAACATGCTCTGGTGTACGAATTAATTCAAAAATAAAATTGTGAAGGTGAAGGAATAGTAAATTTAACAATGACATCTTCTTCTTTTACTAAATCTCTTAAAAAAACTCAAAAATGTTTAACAAATGGGTGATTTTTTTCCCATTAATCGGTGCTTTAAGATACTGCAGTATCAGCTTTTGTTTCAATTCCATGAAATAAATAGCCACGTTCACCCACTACATGTTCTACTCCGTTAAAAACCCCAAAAGAAGTCTAAATGCCAGTAAGCACGACGGAATTCTCCATCTGTTACCCCTTGTAATCCAGCAGCAATTTGTTTTTTCACAATTTCTTGAATCGTTTTATCTTCCACTGCTGTTAATTCTTCTCGTGTAATCTCACCGTTTGCAAATTTTTTTCTCTTGCTTCTACTAATTCTTTTTGGACGTAAGAAACTTCCTACGTGGTCTACTCTAAATGGTGCTTGTTGTTTTGTCATAATATATTCCTCCTAAAATAAAAAAATCCTTACAGTTTTTTTCACTGCAAGGACGAAAATTTCGTGTTACCACCTTGTTTTAGAATTATTTCGCAATAATTCCCTCTTTGAAGTATCTTTATACTCTTGCTATATCGGGCTACCCGTAGATATTTAATCATTCAATATCTAACACTCCAAGGCCATCTTCAAAAATTCAATCTTGATCTCTTTTCACCTACCGAGACTCTCTAAACAAGTTTCCTTCTCTACTCACCTTTTTCACAGTGCGTTTTCTTTAACTGAACTTAGAATAACAGGAGAAACTGTTCTAGTCAATTATCTAATTATTATCTTTAGTTATAGTTTTTAAACTATATTATAAAACTATAAAAAAACTCCATAGTATAAAACTATGGAGTCTATATATCATCTTACAATTCTTAGTAAATAAATAGTTTTTGTAGCAAGATATTTAAAACAATCCCTAATTCTTTTAATAATTCTTCTTTAGAATATTTTTCTCCTTTATCATGAGGATCAATTTGATGAAGCATATTTTTGATAAAACTCATCTACAACTACTTCACCATTTTCATTAATCATCTCATCAGAAATTTTCAGGGAAATCTGTACTTATAGATAATACTTCTTTTTCAGTCATTTCTACATACTCCCCTCTCTTCTATTATTATAAGACTTTTTTTCAATTTTTCTTAAATAAATATTCACCAAAGAATAGACCCTAGTCCATTCAGAAATGATAAAAAGCTGCAGCTCCTATAATATATCCAATTGTTTCTGGAAGGAAAGTGAATAATTGGGAAAAGAAGCCACTATACAAAGGATTAAAAAGGATAAATAAAATAAACATTAAAGAATCCTAATAAAAATTTATTTCCTCTACTTTGTAATTCGACAATATTACTCCAATTTAGGAACACGTAGACGATAGTCTCTTTCAAATCCCCAAGCTGATAACCCAAAAACTAATTGAAAACCAAGTAACTATTATTGTTAATACTAATAAAACTGGCATGCGTAGTACTAATAATACAAATACTTAATAATAAAATTGGTACAGAAGATTGCGTTAAAAAAATAATACTTTAAATTTTTTTCACGAGCATATTTTTTTCATATCGATTGGTAATACTTTTTAAATATTCAAAAATTATCTCTTTCTAAAGAAAAAAACCAATACTTGTTAAGTTATTTCCAATTGAATTCGTCGTTGCAAATAGTAATGCAAATAATAAATAAGAAAGTAAAAAAATCGGAAAGGTAAAAAAATTCTGTAACATTAATTCCTTCTCTCATTATTCCAAAAAAATCATTGGTAATAACATCAAATACGGTAAAATACTTGGTGCAATGATCCCTTGAACAATAATTGAACCTTCTTTCATTAATTGGATATGGTATTTTCTCACTAATTTTGAAAAAAATTATCCAATGTAAAAGCTACGAACTCTTTTTAGAATATTGTTGAATTGAACTAACTTCCATCGCTTTTTTTCATAAAAGGTTGGTAATACTTTATAGTGAATATTTACCAATAAGAGAACTGTAATACCAATCCATCCAATATAGCCAATGATTCCATCAAATGATAATGGATGAAGAATCATCGCATAAAAAAAGCTTCAAAATGGAGGAATAAAAAGCTCTCTCTTGTTTTCGTTAATATTGAAACAGTATTATGATTAGAAATTAAAAATATAAAGTAAAGCCTGAAAAAAATAGAAACAAATCCCTAATAAAAATATTTGAAATAATATTTTTATGCTTTTTAAAAAATGACAAACTTGTCAAATAATGTACGAGTGTAAAAAAATAAATACTCCTAAAAAAAGACTAATAAGATGAAAGCAGTTAATGATCATTAAAGGAATGGTATACCAAAAAAATCTTTTCCATATTGAATCGGTAAAACGATAAAATATGCAATAATAGGTCCCTAATCCCATTAAAGCAACCATCATAACAGAAATAGCTTTTTCCAAGAATAATTTCTACTTCTCTAAAAAGCATAAGGTCGATAAGAAGTTAAATCTTTACTTTCATAAAATACATTATAAAAAAAGCAATAAAAACTTTGAGAAAAATGTAAAAAGCACTAAAAAAATACTAATCATATTCGCAAATAGGACAGGATTTTCTCCAATAGGGATTCACAAATGAATTAAGCACCCCAAAAAAAGCAATATAAATTAATCCAATCATAAGCTGAGAACGAAGGATTTTTTTAGGAATATCGATTTTTTTCAGTGGATTTTTTTCTTGTTTTTGTCGGTAAGCAGCTAATTGAGCAGGAGCAACTGCATATAATAAATTCAACTTCACTAATTTTCTAACAGCTTGTAGATTCATCGACAGTCTCTCCTTCCTTACGTCCCGCTAAAGATAAATAAATACTTTCAAGAGACTCTTGAGGATTATGTTCTTTTTAACTCTTCAATTGTACCGTAAAATAATAATTCACCTTTTTTTCAAAATGGCAATACGATCACATAATTGTTCCGCTACTTCTAATACGTGGGTAGAAAATAATACTGTTTTTCCTTTTTCGGCATGTTCACGCATCATTTTTTTCAAATCGTAAGCAGCTTGTGGATCTAAACCAGTTAATGGTTCATCTAAAATCCAAATATCTGGGTCGGATAACAAAGCCCCAATGACAAATACTTTTTGTCGCATTCCATGAGAAAATGACTCAATCACATCATAACGATAAGGAGTAAAAGTCAAATAACTCTAATAAATACGTTAATCTTTCTTCTATTTGATTCATTGTTAATTGATAAGAAACTGCAATTAATTCCCAAAATTCATTAGCCGTTAAACGTAAAAATAAATCTGGAGAATCTGCTACATATCCAATTTTTCGCTTAATTGTTAATGGATCTTGTGATAGAGGAACACCATCTACTTCAATGGTTCCACTAGTGAGTGGTAAAATACTCACTAATGATTTAATGGTTGTAGATTTTCCTGCACCATTATGTCCAATTAATCCAACAATTTCTCCACTTTCAATTGTTAAGTTTAAGTTGTTTAAAAGCTACCTTATCTCCATATTTTTTTGTTGCTTGTTTAAATTCAATCATGATAAACTTCCTCCCATCCTGTAATTACGCTGATTATACACCTAAAAATAGCGCTTTACTAGTGACTAAAGTCTGATTTTTTTCTATAGAATTGCTTGATATTTTTGTATTTTTAATCATAATTAGAAAAAAAGACTTTTCCTCATAGCATGAAAAGGATGTTATACCTTTGCTACTTTAGAAAAGTCTAATTTTTACTATTTTATTCTTGTTCGTCTACTAATTCTTGTGCGAAGTTTTGTAAGTTTTCTGTTACTTTTTCAGAAATAACTGTTTCTTCAGATGAAATGACAGTTTCTTCTGCTTCCTCTTCACGATCAACAATGGCTAATGAACTTACAATAGCATCTTGATCTAAACGCATCATACGAACTCCAAGAGCACCACGACCTGTTTGAGAAACATCTGAAGCGTGGAATCGAATGATTACTCCTTTATTCGTCATAATCATTAAATCTTCCTCGCCCGTTACGGTTCTTAAGCATACAAGAGGACCATTTTTCTCAGTAATACGAAGGGTTTTAACTCCTTTACCACCACGACCTTTTAAGGCATATTCACTGGCAGCAGTACGTTTACCATATCCTTTTTCACTAACGACTAATACTTCACGTTCAGGTGTTAAAATATCCATTCCAATCACGTAATCATCATCACGTAAAGATACGCCTCGAACCCCTGCAGCTGTACGACCCATTGCACGAACTTTTTCTTCATGGAATGTTACAGCATTTCCGTGGTAAGTTCCAAGAATGATGCCATCTTGACCACTTGTTACGACTACACGAATTAATTGATCATCTTCTCGTAATTGAATCGCACGTAATCCATTTGGTACGAATATTTTTTTGAAGTCTGATAATTTCACACGTTTAACAGTTCCACGTAAAGTTGTAAAGAATAAGAATCTTTCTGTTTCATCAGATTCCGGTACACTAATAATTGCTTGAATTTTCTCAGTTGAGTCAATATTCAATAAGTTAATGACTGGTAATCCTTTAGCAGTACGACTGTATTCTGGAATTTCATATCCTTTTGCTTGATATACTTTACCTGTATTTCGTAAAGAATAATAATGAATCATGAGTTGAACATGAAATCATATTTTCTACAAAGTCATCATCATGGACGCTCATTCCTTGTACACCACGTCCTCCACGACGTTGTGTTTTTAAATTCAGAATTTGCTAATCGTTTAATATAGCCATTCTTCGTTAATGTAATAACTACATCTTCTTGTTCGATTAAGTCTTCATCTTCTAAACTTAAAGCTTCTCCTACTAATAATTCAGTACGACGAGGATTATCAAATTTTTGTTGAATTTCTAATAATTCTTGTTCGATAATTTCATAACGTCTTTCTTCGCTTGCTAAGATTTCATTTAATTCCTTGATAAGTGCTTGTAAATCTGCATATTCTGCATCGATTTTCTCACGTTCTAATCCTGTTAAGCGAACCATTCTCATATCTAAAATAGCTTGAGCTTGTTTATCACTTAATCCATATTCATTCATGAAACGTTCTTTAGCAATATCACCACTAGCAGAACTACGAAGAATCGCCACAATGGCATCGATATGATCCAAAGCTACTTGTAATCCTTCTAAAATATGAGCACGATCTTCTGCTTTTTTCTTTTCGAAAAATACTACGACGACGAATCACTTCTTCTTGATGATTTAAGTAGTGTCGTAAAATTTCTTTTAAGCTTAAAATTTTTGGTTCTTGCCCTACAATTGCTAACATATTAAATCCAAAATTTGATTGTAATGGCGTTAATTTGTATAAATTATTTAAAACGACTGAAGCAGAAACATCTCTTCTCACTTCAATAACGACACGCATTCCTTTACGGTCAGATTCGTCATTTAAGTACGTAATTCCTTCAATTTTCTTTTCATGATGCAATTGCGAAATACGTTCAACTAAACGAGCTTTATTAACCATATATGGTAATTCCGTAATAATAATACGTTCTTTTTCCATTTTTTTAATTCTTCGATTTGTACACGTCCACGAACCGTAATAGATCCACGACCTGTTTCATAAGCTCGACGAATTCCAGATTTACCTAATACAATTCCACCTGTTGGAAAATCAGGTCCTGGTAATACTTCCATCAATTCAGCTGTTGTGACATCAGGATTTTTCATTAATAAATGTAATGCAGAAATCACTTCTCCTAAATGATGTGGAGGAATATTCGTTGCCATTCCTACCGCAATCCCTGTTGCTCCATTGACTAAAAGGTTTGGAATACGAGATGGTAAAACTTCTGGCTCACGTTCTGTTGCATCATAGTTATCACGATAATTAATCGTATCTTTATTAATATCTCGTAGCATTTCTAAAAGCAATTTTACTCATTCTTGCTTCGGTATAACGCATTGCCGCTGGACTATCTCCGTCGACAGAACCAAAGTTTCCGTGACCATCAATTAATGGATAACGATATGAGAAATCTTGTGCCATACGAACCATTGCATCATAAATGGCAGAGTCTCCGTGTGGATGGTATTTACCCATTACATCCCCAACAATACGAGCGGATTTTTTATGGGGTTTATCTGGCGTTACTCCTAATTCATGCATTCCATATAAAAATACGACGGTGAACGGGTTTTAACCCATCACGAACATCCGGAAGCGCACGAGATACAATAACACTCATGGAATATTCCAAAAATGATTTACGCATTGTTTTAGCTAAATCCGTTGGTTCGAATTTTTTTCTTCGAAAAATTCTAAATCTTTTTCCTCAGACATTTTGTCTCTCCTCTTCTTCAATCATTAAATATCTAAATCATTCACATCAATAAATTTCGCATTTGCTTCAATAAATTCTCGACGTGGTTCTACTTTATCGCCCATTAACATATCTAACACTTGATCAGCTTCAGCAGCATCTTCAACTGTTACTTGTAACATCGAACGATTTTGAGGATTCATCGTTGTTTCCCATAATTGTTCCGCATCCATTTCTCCTAAACCTTTGTATCGAGAAATTTGTGGTTTTGGACTAGCAGGAAGTTCTTTTAATTTTGCTTCTAATTCCTCATCATTTTGAATATAAAACTCTTGTTTTCCTTGTTTTAATTTATAAAGAGGTGGTTGCGCAATATAAACATATCCTGCTTCCACTACTGGACGCATATAACGATAGAATAATGTAATTAATAATGTTCGAATATGTGCACCATCGACATCGGCATCGGTCATAATGACTAATTTATGATAACGAGCTTTCGATAAATCAAAAATCTCCACCAAATCCTGTTCCCATTGCAGTAAATAGTGAACGAATTTCATCATTGGCTAAAAATTTTATCTAATGATGCTTTTTTTCAACGTTTAAAGATTTTTCCCTCGAATTGGTAAAATCGCTTGGAAGTGATCGAGAACGTCCTTGTTTTGCAGAACCTCCCGCAGAATCTCCTTCGACGATGAAGATTTCTGAAACACTTGGATCATTACTTGAACAGTCTGCTAATTTCCCTGGTAAATTAGAAATTTCTAAACCTGATTTTTTTACGAGTTACTTCACGTGCACGTTTTGCCGCTAAATCGAGCTTTAGAAGCTAAAAATTCCTTTTTCAACAATTTTACGAGCAACTTGTGGATTTTCCATTAAGAATTTATCAAAAATGAGTCGCAAATAATCGATCGGTAATCGTTCTTGCTTCAGAATTTCCTAATTTTGTTTTTCGTTTGTCCTTCAAATTGTGGATCAGGATGTTTAATCGATACAACTGCCGTTAATCCTTCACGTACATCTTCCCCACTTAATTTTTTTCTTCGTTTTTCTTTCATTAATTTTTTTGACGACGAGCGTAATCATTAATGACACGAGTAAGGGCAGTTTTCATTCCAGATTCATGTGTTCCACCTTCATAAGTGTGGATATTGTTTGTAAAACTTAATAAATTCGTATGGTATCCTGAAGTATACTGCATAGCTACTTCCACTTGAATGCCATCTTGTTCCCCTTCAACATAAATCGGTTCTTCAAATAATACTTGCTTAGACTTATTTAAATGTTCAACATAACTTTTAATTCCGCCTTCATAATAAAAATGTTTTTTTACAACAGGCTCTTCTACTCGCAAATCAGTAATCGTTAGTTTTAATCCTTTATTTAAAAAAAGCTAGTTCTCGAACACGATTCGCTAATTTTTTTCAAAGTCATATACCGTAGTTTCTTGGAAAAATTTCTGGGTCTGGTACAAAAATAAACACTCGTTCCATGTTTTTCAGTTTGCCCAACAATTTTTAAATCTTCTAAAACAGCACCACGTTTATAAGACTGTTCATAAATATTTCCATCTTTAAAAACTTGTACCGTTAAATCTGTAGAAAGTGCATTTACAACAGAAGCACCTACCCCGTGAAGACCACCAGAAACTTTGTAACCTCCGCCGCCGAATTTACCACCAGCATGAAGTACTGTAAATACTGTTTCAACAGCAGGACGTCCAGTTTTTTTCTTGAATATCAACTGGAATTCCACGTCCATCATCAGTAACACGAATATGGTTTTCAGGTGTAATCTCAATTTCAATATGAGTCGCAAATCCAGCTAAAGCCTCATCAATTGAGTTATCGACAATTTCCCATACTAAATGATGTAAACCGGCACTACTTGTAGAACCAATATACATCCCTGGACGTTTACGTACAGCTTCTAATCCTTCTAATACTTGAATCTGACTGGCATCATATTGTGCAGCAAGAACTTCTTTATTTTCTTCTGTCATTTTCTCTTCTCACACTCCATTTTTCATTGAACTTGACCTTGATGAATCGGATATACAATTGGTTCATTAATAAATTGCTTACGAATCCCATCTAAACTAGTCGTTGTTATGAATGTTTGTACTTTATTTTCAATTGCTTTAATCAAATGCGTTTGTCGATCATCATCTAATTCAGATAACACATCATCTAATAATAAAATTGGATATTCTCCAGTAGCGATGTTCATTAATTCTATTTCTGCTAATTTTTAAACTTAATACAGTTGAACGTTGTTGCCCTTGAGATCCAAAAAAATTTTTGAACAGGTTTATCATTTAAATAAAAAAATCAAATCATCTCGATGCGGACCTACTAAAGTACTCGCTTGTTCTAATTCTCTTTTTTTGTACAGATTCAAATTGTTTTTGATACAATTCTTTTACGTCATCTTGAGACATTCCTTTTTTTCAATCGAAAGGGATGTTTGATATTTCAATGAAAAACTCTTCTCTTCTTAATGAAATTTGTTCATGAATTGGTCTAGCTAAAAGCTTCCAATTGTTCCATAAATTCTAAACGATGGTTTAAAAATTGCACTTGCCTTTTTCAATGACTTGTTCTGTTAAAACTTCTAAATAAATATCAGCTGTTGATTTTTTTTATCGCTAATTGTTTTAAATAATGATTTCTTTTGTTTTTATAAGGCGTTGATATTCTACTAATTCATGTAAATAAATAGGATTCATTTGACCTAGTTCCATATCCATGAATTTTTCGGCGATTTGCTGGGGCACCTTTCACTAATTCTAAATTTTCAGGTGCAAATAAAATGACATTTAATTGTCCTAAATAGGAACTGAGCTTCTTTTTGTTCTAAATGATTGACTCTTCCTATTTTTTTCCTTTATTTGAAAAAAACGAATTTCTAATGGGAATACTGCTAATTTTTCTTTTCTACTTTTCCTTTTATGGTAGCAGCATCTTGATTCCACATAATTAATTCTCGATCTTGATTGGTACGATGGCTTTTTCGTCATTGCCAAAGTATAGATAGATTCCATTAAATTCGTTTTTTTCCTTGAGCATTTTCACCAATGAAAAATATGAACTCCTTTCCCAAATTCAAGAAAAAAAGTTCTTCATAATTTCTGAAATGATTCAGTTGTAATTCAACTAATCTCATCCATTACTTCCTCAGATTCTCTCTTCACAACAAAAAAATACCTTCTTCAGGAATTTCTACACGTGTTTTATCATAAAGTTTTTCTACCACGACGATTTTTCAATTTCACCATCGACAAATACAACTGTTTCTTGCAAATACCATTTTGCTTGTCCACCTGTTGTAATGACATCAATATGTTTTAAAAAAATTGTCCTAATGTAATAAATTCTTCTGTAATTGTTACAATCTTTTTGTCATGATTTTCCTCTTTTCTCTCATTTTGGGTATACGCATACTACTTTATTATACCTTTTTTTGGGAGAATTCTCAAAGATTTTGCAAAAATTTCGCCTATTTTTGCAATTTTTTTATCAAAATAAATAAAAAAACCTTTTTAAAAAGGAAAAAAATGAAATTTAGTAGGATTTTTTTCAAAAATTTTAAAAAAATAAGCAAAAATCCATGATGACCAAAAATCATCATGGACTATTTTTTTATCCATTAAATGTACGAACTGGAGTAACTAATTGAATAAAAGCTATATGGAATATCTGAATGATTATCTTTTAATGTTAATGTAAATGGACGATTCGCTTCTAAAAATTGAATCGTTGCTTCTGAAGAACCAAATAAACGAAGCGCATCTTTTAAATAATCAGGATTGAAAGAAACATCTAATGAAGCACCTTCATAGTTTTTCTACCATAATTTCTTCTTCAACTTTTTCCGATTTCTGGAGAGTTACCTGTTAATAAAAATACGATTTTCATTAATTGATAATGTCGCAATATTATTTTTATCTGTATGTGACATTAATGAAGCACGATCTACAGCTGCTACTAAATCACTCGCAACAACCGTAATTGCTGTATTAAATTGATCATTAATTAATCGATCTGTATCAGGATAACGTCCTTCTAATAAACGAGAATAGAAGGAAAGAGTTTCAGTTTGGAAAAGAACTTGATTTTCAGTAATTGCAAAATCAATTGTTTCTAAACCATCAATAATACGTGATAATTCAATTAATGTTTTACCTGGTAAAAGTAATCTCAAATGTTAATGCATTACTTGTTTCAGGCATTTCTAAAGGAATAATTCTTTGACTCAAATCGGTGAGAGTCTGTCGCTACAGCTTTTAATTGATTATTCGCAATCACCATATGAATTCCCGTTAAAATTGGACGAGATTCAGCAGTAGAAACAGCAATAGAAGTTTGTAAAAATTACTTGTCTAAATAAAGGAACAGGTAATGTCAATACATGGTCTTTTTCAACTTCTGGAAGTTGTGGATAATCATGAGCAGATAATCCATTTAATGTAAATGCAGCACTTCCTGCTGTAATCGTTGCTTGTAATTGGTCATTTGTTTCTAAAGTAAATGTATTTTTGAGGTAATTTTTTTAACAATTTCACCAAAGAAACGAGCAGGTAATACAATTGAACCTGTTTCATGAATTGATAATTGTAATTCTTCATGTTCTACTGGAAGAAAAAAATTTCAATAGAAACTTCAGAATCACTACCTGTTAAAGTAATTCCTTCTTGAGAAACAACTAATTTAATTCCTGTTAAAATTGGAATGGTTGTTTTTGAAGGAATAGCACGTTGAACGTCTGCTAAATTTTTTTAGAAAATGCTTGACGATTAATTGAAAATTTCATTATTTGCCTCCTAATTGATGTGTAAGTTTGTTAAATTTAATTTTTATTTATAATAAATTATAGTAATAGTAGTAGGGTCTGTTAATTTTGTGGAAAAAGTCTCAAAAATTATATAATTTCAAATATTTTTTTAATTGTGGATAAATATTGTGTATAACTATTTAGTAAACTAGAGTAGTTATACACATCTTAAAAATCCAAGTTTTTTTCTTTAAATCATTAACAGCTTTTAGTAATATCCCCTTGAAGTTTATATTCTTCATTAATTTTATCATAGGCATGTAATACAGTAGAGTGGTCTTTGCCAAATTCTGTTCCTAATTTTGGAAGGGAACTATTCGTTAGTTCTCTTGCTAAATACATGGCAATTTGACGAGGTTCTACAATAGATTTAGTTCGTTTTTTACCTTTTAAATCCTCTAGAGAAATATGGTAATAACGAGCAACTGCTTCTTGAATATCTTGAACGGATACAATTTTTTTCTTTACTTCCAGGTAAAAAGTTTTTGTAGAGCTTCTGCTGCTAAATTTGTTGTAATATCTTCTCCATGAGTTACAGAATAAGCTTGAACTCTAACAAGAGCCCCTTCTAATTCACGGACATTGGATTGAATTTGTCCAGCTATATAACTTAATGTATCTACAGAAATATCAATACCAACCGTTTCTGCTTTTTTTGATAAAATTGCAATTCTTGTTTCTAAATCTGGTGGAGTAATATCAACTGGAAGTCCTGAAACGAATCGTGAAATTAAACGTTCTTGCAAGGCTTTAATTTCTGTTGGTTGTCGATCACTTGTTAATACAATTTGTTTTTTTGATTATTAAATAGGGCATTAAATGTATGGAAAAAAATTCTTCTTGAGTAGCTTCCTTTTTCAGCAAAAAAATTGAATATCATCGACTAATAATAAATCAACATTTCGATAATAATCTCTGAATTCTTGTTGTGTGCTTTGTTCTTAATGAAGTAATCATTTCATTTGTAAAAGCTTCACTCGTTACATATTTTACTCGTGCATTTGGATTTAACAACTTTATATTGATTTCCAATCGCTTGCATTAAATGAGTTTTTACCTAATCCAACACCACCGTAGAAAAAAAGAGTGGATTATATAATTGTCCAGGTCTTTTCACATACAACTAAAAGCAGCAGCATGTGCCATCTGGTTTCCTTTTACCGATGATAAATGAATCAAAAGTATATTTAGGATTTAATAGTGAATCATCTTCTATGTAAATATTTTTGAGTCACTTCATTTTTTTCTTCATTTGTTGAGATTTGTGGAGTAGATTCCATAATCGCTGTTTTTGGCTGAAAAAAATCTTGTTCATCTGAAATAATAAATTTAGGTTCAAATGATTTTCTGAAAATAATCATATCCACGTTCCATTACATCCATTAATAGATTATCTTCCCAGAAATTAGCATATGTTTGAGAAGGAACTTGTATATAAAGATAATTTTTGGTCAATTTTTTTAATAATTTAGCAGGCATAATCCAGTGTTTAATGGTAAAAATCTGAATTTGTTTTTTTCAAAATGAGCTAATAAAATTTTTCCAAAAATTCATCTAATGGATTCATAAAAAAACACCTCCTTGTGGATAAATAATATAAAAATCTATGAGTAAGTGTAGCATTTTTTTTTAAAAAGTTTTCCACAGAAAATCATATTTTTAACAAAAAAAATTTTGAGTGAATTTAGGAAACTTTATCCACAGCTTTTGTGGATAAAAAAAACACAAAAAAAGAGTAAATTTTTACTTATCCACAAGATTTGTTCATAAGTAAAACTCAATAATGATAAAGGATTTCTAGAGTATTATCCACATTATCCACAATTTGTGGATATGTTTTTTTGTAAACAGGGTTTGAATTTGTTAAAAAAATTGTGGAAAATTGTAAGGATAAAAGGTGAATTTTTAAAAAAAGTTTATAAAAATAATTGTGGATAACTATTGAAAGATGAATAATTTTACTAGGTATTTTTGAATAAAAATATGGTATGATACTCCAGTACAGTGATGCAAGAAACAAAGTATTGACTTTGTTAGAGAATATCATTATAATGATGTAGACTGTCTAGGATAGTTAGACATGACACAGAACTAGGAGGTGCAAGAAGTTATGAAAAGAACATATCAACCAAACAAACGTAAACGTCAAAAAGTTCACGGTTTCCGTAAACGTATGAGTACAAAAAATGGCCGTAGAGTATTAGCAAGCAGACGCCGTAAAGGTAGAAAAGTTTTAGCAGCTTAGATCACTGAACGTCTCAGTGATCTTTTTTTATAAATGTTTTAAAAACTTAGATAAAGGTGAGTGTATGCGTAAGTCTTATCGAGTAAAGAAAGAGCAAGAGTTTCAAAGAGTTTTTTTCATCATGGAAATTCAGTAGCGAATCGTCAATTTGTGGTTTATCAAATCGATAAATCGAATCAATCTCATTTTAGAGTAGGAATTTCTGTGAGTAAAAAATTAGGGAATGCAGTTGTTAGAAATCGTATCAAACGATTAATACGAAGTGTATTAACAGAACTAAAAGCCACAATTACAGTCAGAGATTGATTTTATCGTGATCGCACGTAAACCTGTAGTATCTATGAATTATCAAGAAGTAAAAAAATGTATGATGCATGTATTAAAAATTAGGAAAGATTTTAATAAAAAGATGATTATAATGGAGAAAGTAGGGAATTAAGTGAAGAAAAAAAGCATAAATTAGCTTTTAACATTAGCGGTTTTAACATTATTTTTTTAGCAGCATGTAGTACAACTCCTGTAACAGCAGAAAGTACAGGAATTTGGGATAGAGTCATTATTTATAATTTATCTCAATTTATCATTACTTTATCTCATATTTTTGGAAATAGTTATGGTTTAGGAATTATTGTTTTTACAATTATAACAAGAATTGTACTAGTACCAATTATGCACTTCCAATATAAGACAACAAGACAAACAGCTATTTTACAACCAGAAATTAATAAACTTCGAGAAAAATATTCTGCTCGTGATCACCAAACTCAAGAAATTTTACGAGAAGAAATTTCAGCTTTATATGAAAGAGAAGGTGTGAATCAATATGCTGGATGTTTACCAGTAGCGATTCAATTACCTGTAATGATTGCTTTATATCAAGCAATTAGTCGTACAGAAGCTTTAAAAACAGGATCATTTTTATGGTTTAATTTAGATCAACCAGATCCATTTTTCATTTTACCAATTTTAGTAGTAGCTACAACTTATCTAACTTCTTGGTTAACAATGAAAATGCAAGACAGTGGAGCGGCTGGAAAAATTATGTTATTTGTATTACCAGCAATGATTGGGTTTACAGCTTTATCATTCCCAAGTGCGTTATCACTATATTGGGTTGTAGGGAATATCTTTATGGTTATTCAAACATTAATTATGAATAATCCATTTACATTTATTGCAGAACAAAAAAAGCTATTACGCAAGAGAAAAACGATCGTCGTGAAAAAGCTTTTAGAAAAAGCAAAGAAAAAAACATGGCAGAAAATTAATAATAGACTTGTTCAGATGAATAGAACATGAGATAATACATGTAAAATTTGCAATATGGAGGATATAGAAGATGACACAAACGATTCGAGTAAATGATAGTTCTGTAGAAAAAAAGCTATCCAAAAAGGGATTACGTCAATTACAATTAACACAAGATGATGTAGAAATTGAAGTAATTGATGAAGGAAAAAAAGGATTATTTGGTTTTGGACAAAAAAAGATGCTGTAGTGTCTATTACTGTAAAAGAAAACAATTGAGCAAGAAGAAGTTGTTGTTGAAGAAGTAGAAGTATCTTTTAGAAGAAGATGAATTTGACTTTGAAGATGATGAAGAATCTAAAGAATCAGTTGAAGTATTAGATAATCATATTGAAGAAGCTGCTCATATTACAAAAAGCATATTTAGAACAAATAGCAGAAATATATGGTGCAACAAGTGTCGTTCATGTAGAAGTACAAAAAGAAAAAAATGAATTTTGTTTTTGAAACAGAAAAACCAGGTTTATTAATTGGTAAATATGGTAAAAAAATTTTAAATGCTTTACAAGTATTAGCACAAGTTTCAGTTCACCGCTTTTGTAAAAGGAAGAATGTCTGTACAAGTAGATGTAGGGCGATTATCGTTTACGTCGTACAGAAGCTTTACAACAAATAGCAGAAAAGAACAGCACGTCGTGTTCTAAAAACAAAACAACCGGTATATTTAGAACCATTACCGGCATATGAAAGAAAACAAATTCATGCATACTTTAAGTAAAAAAATAAACGTATTTCTACTCATTCAGAAGGTAAAGAACCACATCGTTATTTAGTAGTAGAAATTGCAGAATAATGAAACAGAAGACTGGATTGATTCCAGTCTTTTTTTATGTAAATGAAAATAGAAAAACAATGAATTCGGAGGAATAAAAACAAAAATAAACAACTATAGTAGAAATTAGAAACTATAAAATAGAAAGAAACTTGATAAAAATCCTATATTTAAAAAGGTTGAAACTTTTAACGAATCAGGTTAAAATGAATTATCCGCAGTGTCTTTAGAGAGAAGACAATGATAAATATTTGTATTTTTATATAAAAACATACAACAAATTTTTATATAAGGAAAAAAATAAATACATTATTGGAAAAAAATTTCCCAAAAAAACAGATGTACAATAATAATGAAAAAATATAAAAGTTAGGAGAATCATAGTATGGATATTCAAGTGTTTTATAAGGCGCCGTAAAGAAAAAAAGGCTTATCTCAAATTGAATTAAGTCATGGAATTTGTACTCAAGCAACATTTAAGTCGATTTTGAAAAATCATGGTCAAATTCCTTCAATGAAAAATTTTAAGTCAATTGTGCGCACGACTGCAATTAGATGTGGGGGACTTATTTGCAAGTGTCAATACTAAAAGAAGTTGCACATAATAAGCTTTCTAGATAAAAATAGAAGAAAGTATTGTAACAATGGATTATGAATTGGCTGAAAAAAATTAATTGGAACTATTCAAATAAAGATCAATTGAATGATGAACAAAAAAATTCACCTACTGTTATACTTAAGAGGATTTCACCCAAGTTTTACAAGGTAAGAAAATGGAAGATGATTTGTTTCTATTTTCAATAAAAATTTTAGCAGAACAATATGAAAAATCATGATACTTATATTCACTTTAGCATATACTGGATTTAGGCTTTAGTCTATCAACAACAAAGAAGATATTGAAAAAAAGCAGAATATTTTCTTTTTACAAAAAGCAATTCAAGAATCAGAAAAAAACATCAATTAGAAAAAAATGGAAGATGTTTGGAGAGTTTTAATGGTTTTATATCATAGTGCTATGTTCTTCTCAAAAATAATAATAAATTATAAAAAAAGAGTAATGAATTACTAAAAAGAGGAATTGAGTTATGTAGTCAATACCATATTACATATTATTTAGTCAAGATTGTATTATCAATTAGCAGTGAAATGCATTAGAAAGTAATGCAGATATCGAAGAAGTTCAAATTATTGTTAAATGATGCAGCAGCTTTTTGCTAGAATTAATTCAAATGATGATTTATTAATTGAAATTGAAAAAAATTAAATGAGTCTTTATCATAAAAATTCATACACTTTGAGATTTAGGAAGAAAACTCTAAACTTGCGTAGTGTTTTTTTGTAAAATAAATAAAATGATTGAAAAAAATAAAAAGAGACATATAATAGAAATAGAAGGAGTGATAAAAATGGGTTTACGATTTAATAAAGATGAATTTTTAAAAAAAGAAAAAGTTAATTTTTACCGGAAGATATTGAATTACCATCATTAGAGGAAGAATATGATTTTTGACAGTTTTCGGAGATGCATTTATTATGATGCCAAAAATTGGAAGAAGATCAACGTCAAAAAAATCTTGAAAAAAATATCAAAAAAAGAATGGTTAGAACCAATAGATAATAAAGAAGAAAAAAATAGCTATTATTCTTACAGAAATTTTTTTATAAAAAGACTTGCAAACAGAAGCTAGCTATGGTAAATTATATACGTTGTTGACGAACGTTCGCTTTTTGAAGCGATTACGAAAAAGAAATTTAAAATAAATTTCAAAAAAAGATGTTGACAGAAGAAAAACACCTATGATAATATATAGGAGTTGTCGCGAAGAGCGACGTTGACCTTTGAAAAACTAAACAAAGAAGACAAACCAAATGTGTAGGGGACTTCACGAAAGTGAAGAAACAACAATTTCTTTTCTCTAAGGAGAAAAAAACAATAAGTCAGTAATTAAATGAGCTTTCAAAAAGCTTATGAAAAATATTTTCATGAGAGTTTGATCCTGGCTCAGGACGAACGCTGGCGGCGTGCCTAATACATGCAAGTCGAACGAGAGCGACCGGTGCTTGCACTGGTCAATCTAGTGGCGAACGGGTGAGTAACACGTGGGTAACCTGCCCATCAGAGGGGATAACATTCGGAAACGGATGCTAAAAACCGCATAGGTTCTTTAGTCGCATGACTGAAGAAGGAAAAGAGGCTTCGGCTTCTGCTGATGGATGGACCCGCGGTGCATTAGCTAGTTGGTGAGGTAACGGCTCACCAAGGCCGTGATGCATAGCCGACCTGAGAGGGTGATCGGCCACATTGGGACTGAGACACGGCCCAAAACTCCTACGGGAGGCAGCAGTAGGGAATCTTCCGCAATGGACGCAAGTCTGACGGAGCAACGCCGCGTGAGTGAAGAAGGATTTCGGTTCGTAAAAACTCTGTTGTTAGAGAAGAACAGCGCATAGAGTAACTGTTATGCGTGTGACGGTATCTAACCAGAAAGCCACGGCTAACTACGTGCCAGCAGCCGCGGTAATACGTAGGTGGCAAGCGTTGTCCGGATTTATTGGGCGTAAAGCGAGCGCAGGCGGTCAATTAAGTCTGATGTGAAAGCCCCCGGCTCAACCGGGGAGGGTCATTGGAAACTGGTTGACTTGAGTGCAGAAGAGGAGAGTGGAATTCCATGTGTAGCGGTGAAATGCGTAGATATATGGAGGAACACCAGTGGCGAAGGCGACTCTCTGGTCTGTAACTGACGCTGAGGCTCGAAAGCGTGGGTAGCAAACAGGATTAGATACCCTGGTAGTCCACGCCGTAAACGATGAGTGCTAAGTGTTGGAGGGTTTCCGCCCTTCAGTGCTGCAGTTAACGCATTAAGCACTCCGCCTGGGGAGTACGACCGCAAGGTTGAAACTCAAAGGAATTGACGGGGACCCGCACAAGCGGTGGAGCATGTGGTTTAATTCGAAGCAACGCGAAGAACCTTACCAAGTCTTGACATCCTTTGACCACTCTAGAGATAGAGCTTTCCCTTCGGGGACAAAGTGACAGGTGGTGCATGGTTGTCGTCAGCTCGTGTCGTGAGATGTTGGGTTAAGTCCCGCAACGAGCGCAACCCTTATTACTAGTTGCCAGCATTGAGTTGGGCACTCTAGTGAGACTGCCGGTGACAAACCGGAGGAAGGTGGGGATGACGTCAAATCATCATGCCCCTTATGACTTGGGCTACACACGTGCTACAATGGATGGTACAACGAGCAGCGAACTCGCGAGGGTAAGCGAATCTCTTAAAGCCATTCTCAGTTCGGATTGTAGGCTGCAACTCGCCTACATGAAGCCGGAATCGCTAGTAATCGCGGATCAGCACGCCGCGGTGAATACGTTCCCGGGTCTTGTACACACCGCCCGTCACACCACGAGAGTTTGTAACACCCAAAGTCGGTGAGGTAACCTTTTTGGAGCCAGCCGCCTAAGGTGGGATAGATGATTGGGGTGAAGTCGTAACAAGGTAGCCGTATCGGAAGGTGCGGCTGGATCACCCTCCTTTCTAAGGATAACTTCTAATGTTTAAGACGTTAGAAGAATACGGAACCCTACAGGTTGACATCTTTGTTTAGTTTTTGAGAGGTTAACTCTCAAAAACAATAAGTCTAAATCCGAACGGGCCTATAGCTCAGCTGGTTAGAGCGCACGCCTGATAAGCGTGAGGTCGATGGTTCGAGTCCATTTAGGCCCATAAGTTTCGAATTTAATGGGGGCTTAGCTCAGCTGGGAGAGCGCCTGCTTTTGCACGCAGGAGGTCAGCGGTTCGATCCCGCTAGTCTCCATACTATCCGAAAGGATAGAAACTCGACCTTTGAAAACTGAATACTATATCACAAATTTAAACCAAAAATTTACCGAGAGTTAGAGAAATCTAACGAAAAAGAGTTTTTTAACAAGAAGCAACGCGACCATAATGGTTAAGTGAATAAGGGCGCACGGTGAATGCCTTGGCACTAGGAGCCGAAGAAGGACGGAACGAACACCGATATGCTTTGGGGAGCTGTAAGTAAGCTAAGATCCAGAGATTTCCGAATGGGGGAACCCAACACCCGTGATGGGGTGTTACGCATAAGCGCAGGCTTATGACGAGGTAGACGCGGGGAACTGAAACATCTCATTACCCGCAGGAAGAGAAAGAAAAATCGATTCCCTGAGTAGCGGCGAGCGAAACGGGAGGAGCCCAAACCAGTGTGCATGCACACTGGGGTTGTAGGACTTTCAAGAACGTGTATGACAATCTGTAGCAGAACCCTGTTGGAAAGCAGGACCAAAGAAGGTGACAGTCCTGTATGCAAAACGGAAAGTTGGCACAAGAGAGCACCTGAGTACGGCGGGACACGAGGAATCCCGTCGGAATCCGCCAGGACCATCTGGCAAGGCTAAATACTACCTAGTGACCGATAGTGAACCAGTACCGTGAGGGAAAGGTGAAAAGAACCCCGGGAGGGGAGTGAAAGAGTACCTGAAACCGTGTGCTTACAAGTAGTCAGAGCCCGTTAATGGGTGATGGCGTGCCTTTTGTAGAATGAACCGGCGAGTTACGTTAACATGCGAGGTTAAGATGAAGAGTCGGAGCCGTAGCGAAAGCGAGTCTGAATAGGGCGAGATGAGTATGTTGACGTAGACCCGAAACCAAGTGATCTACCCATGTCCAGGTTGAAGGTGCGGTAAAACGCACTGGAGGACCGAACCAGGGCACGTTGAAAAGTGCTTGGATGAGGTGTGGGTAGCGGAGAAATTCCAATCGAACTTGGAGATAGCTGGTTCTCTCCGAAATAGCTTTAGGGCTAGCCTCGGAATCAAGAATCGTGGAGGTAGAGCACTGTTTGGACTAGGGGCCCATCTCGGGTTACCGAATTCAGATAAACTCCGAATGCCATGTATTTATGTCCGGGAGTCAGACTGCGAGTGATAAGATCCGTAGTCGAAAGGGAAACAGCCCAGACCACCAGCTAAGGTCCCAAAAATATCTGTTAAGTGGAAAAGGATGTGGGGTTGCACAGACAACTAGGATGTTGGCTTAGAAGCAGCCATCATTCAAAGAGTGCGTAATAGCTCACTAGTCGAGTGACCCTGCGCCGAAAATGTAACGGGGCTAAACAGATTACCGAAGCTGTGGATTCAGTTTATAACTGAGTGGTAGGAGAGCGTTCTAAGGGCGAAGAAGCATGACCGTAAGGACATGTGGAGCGCTTAGAAGTGAGAATGCCGGTATGAGTAGCGAAAGACGGGTGAGAATCCCGTCCACCGAATGACTAAGGTTTCCTGGGGAAGGCTCGTCCTCCCAGGGTTAGTCGGGACCTAAGGCGAGGCCGAAAGGCGTAGTCGATGGATAACAGGTTGATATTCCTGTACTTCTGTTAATTGTTTGAGCAATGGAGGGACGCAGGAGGCTAAGTTGAGCGTACGACTGGAAATGTACGTCCAAGCAGCGAGTCCGCTGATGAGTGAAATGCTTGTCACGTATGGGGTGAGCTGTGATGGGGAGCGAAATCAAAGTAGCGAAGCAACTGACGTCACACTGCCGAGAAAAAGCTTCTAGTGAGATTGACAGAACCCGTACCGCAAAACCGACACAGGTAGTTGAGTGGAGAACACTAAGGTGAGCGAGCGAACTCTCGTTAAGGAACTCGGCAAAATGACCCCGTAACTTCGGGAGAAGGGGTGCTGGTAGCAATACCAGCCGCAGTGAATAGGCCCAGGCGACTGTTTATCAAAAAAACACAGGTCTCTGCAAAAATCGAAAGATGACGTATAGGGGCTGACGCCTGCCCGGTGCTGGAAGGTTAAGAGGAGAGGTTAGTCCTTTGAGGCGAAGCTTTGAATTGAAGCCCCAGTAAACGGCGGCCGTAACTATAACGGTCCTAAGGTAGCGAAATTCCTTGTCGGGTAAGTTCCGACCCGCACGAAAGGCGTAACGATCTGGGCACTGTCTCAACGAGAGACTCGGTGAAATTATAGTACCTGTGAAGATGCAGGTTACCCGCGACAGGACGGAAAGACCCCATGGAGCTTTACTGTAGTTTGATATTGAGTGTTTGTGTGACATGTACAGGATAGGTAGGAGCCGAAGAGATGGGAACGCCAGTTTCAAGGAGGCAATGGTGGGATACTACCCTTGTTACATGAACCCTCTAACCCGCACCTAGAAACAAGGTGGGAGACAGTGTCAGACGGGCAGTTTGACTGGGGCGGTCGCCTCCTAAAATGTAACGGAGGCGCCCAAAGGTTCCCTCAGAATGGTTGGAAATCATTCGAAGAGTGTAAAAGGCAGAAGGGAGCTTGACTGCGAGACCAACAAGTCGAGCAGGGACGAAAAGTCGGGCTTAGTGATCCGGTGGTACCGCATGGAAGGGCCATCGCTCAACGGATAAAAGCTACCCTGGGGATAACAGGCTTATCTCCCCCAAGAGTTCACATCGACGGGGAGGTTTGGCACCTCGATGTCGGCTCATCGCATCCTGGGGCTGAAGTCGGTCCCAAGGGTTGGGCTGTTCGCCCATTAAAGCGGTACGCGAGCTGGGTTCAGAACGTCGTGAGACAGTTCGGTCCCTATCCGTCGCGGGCGTTGGAAATTTGAGAGGAGCTGTCCTTAGTACGAGAGGACCGGGATGGACACACCGCTGGTGTACCAGTTGTTCTGCCAAGAGCATCGCTGGGTAGCTATGTGTGGACGGGATAAACGCTGAAAGCATCTAAGCGTGAAGCCCCCCTCGAGATGAGATTTCCCATCATTTTAAATGAGTAAGACCCCTGAGAGACGATCAGGTAGATAGGCTAGAAGTGGAAGTGCCGCGAGGCATGGAGCGGACTAGTACTAATCGGTCGAGGACTTAACCACGAGTTGTAGGTGGATTGAGGAAAGATTTGGATATAGATTCAGTTTTGAGAGAGCGAGAGCTTTTTTTCAAGAGAGAAGTGTGGTGACGATGGCAAGAAGGATACACCTGTTCCCATCTCGAACACAGAAGTTAAGCTTCTTAGCGCCGATAGTAGTTGGGGGTTTCTCCCTGTGAGGGTAGGACGTTGCCACGCTTTTTCAATATTCCGCAATAGCTCAGTTGGTAGTAGCGCATGACTGTTAATCATGATGTCGTAGGTTCGAGTCCTACTTGCG
>BNJS01002333.1_pt1 | contig 160890 bp, 288 predicted proteins | sample 8540461 | NCBI WGS metagenome assembly BNJS01 (sample SAMD00202454, study PRJDB9452) | human saliva metagenome | isolation source: human saliva | place: Japan | reverse complement strand
GATTTTCTCCATCATGATTCCTGTGCACATCGGATCCAAAACTTCTGGGGAAGGTGGGTTTTCCGGCGCTCATGGCTCTTGTGGTGGGTTTTGGCGCGAGTTTTGTCGGCGATCAAGCCGGATGGTCGCAGTCTTTCGACAGCTGGTTCCTGGATGCATGCCATGGGTGCTGCTGCTCGTCCGGTCTGGCAGCCTGGGCTGCGTCACTTTTTGTCCATTCGCAGCTACGGTAGGACCACTGAATCAGATGAAAACGCAGAAAACCGCAGCTTGCCCGGCAAGGCGTGGTTGCGCGGAAGGAGTGGTGAGATGAAGAATTCCAGAAATATCATGAGGGTTGATGTAAACATCCTGGGCTCCTCGGCGCTCTGGCTGTGGTGGTTCATTGTGGGTTTGGGGCAGTGGTGATAAAGGCCGATTGGTTTTGGCGTACGTGCTCTCCGGAGGTGTATTCGGGGGCTGATAGGCACTTTCTTTTGTAGTTTTTCCTCTGAAGGGGATGCAAGGCGATGGTCACTCTATGACACCTTGCCCCTGCGGCGCAGGACGAAATTATCTCGCACTATCTGGCCTCGGTGATTTGCGGCGGTGTGCTGAGATATGGCGGCGGTGGCGCTGGTCGTCTAGAGATTTTATGGGATGAAAACCATCGATGACTGGTGGTGGTGGTCGTCATTTCTGCGGGAATCATATTTTCTTCTTCCCGCGATGTGTGGCTCCCGTACTGATTCGTTTCGGACTTGGCGCGGGGATTACTGTAACAGTTCTTGGGGTGTGATCTTGCTGGTTACTGGTGTTATTTTGGTAATCTGACGCCAACCCCGGAATGGGGGCGGGCATGGTGGCCGTACCTGCTGGCCTTTGCCTGGTCTTCTATACAGCATCCCTGCTGCCGGTGGCCATCCGTGTCTACCAACGACGGGACCGGCCTCGTCAGCGGAGCGACGTCTGGAGGTCCCGGGCCGGTAGGCGGAGACGCTGGGTCGCCGGGCAGCCAGAGACACACGGGTGGCGTTCGCCGTCGCGCCGGGCGATACTCCACCCGCCGTCGACCACTCGCCGGGCGGAGTCGTTGGGCAGCCACCGACCACTCTCGCCCATGGCAGGTCGGCGCCGTCGGTCTCGCGCGACGACCCGAGCGCACAGATTCCCGCGCGCGGGCCGAGGTGATGCTCCGGGCAGGAGTCGAACTGAGGGCCTCACCGTCCGCCGGCTGCTGCGCGAGACCGCGCCCTCGATGACCTCGCCAGCAGCTGGCAGGCACCCCGTCCAGGACGCCCTCCTCATCGCACACCACGTTCAGGGTTGTGGTGCGTCCCGTAACTGACATAGCAGTACAGGTGCCGGACACTGAACATGGTGGCGTTGCGGGCGGTCCGGCCCCGGAAGGCGTGCGACCCCGGGTCGAGCGGATCCCGGCGTGAGGCCTCCACCTCCGTGATGCGGACCGCGACGGTGCCGTCACCGGTGCGTCCGGAGCCAGCGCACGGCGGGCATGACGGCGGTGCGCGGTCGAGGACGGGGCGACGGAGACCGGTCGCGGGAGGCGCGTGCGAAACCGCGACGCGCCCAGCGGGCGGTAGTACTGTGCCGCGTGCATCGCGTGCTGGCCGACCATCCCACCTGTCCGGAGCGGACTGCTGGCGGCAGGGCGCGGCCACTAGACCTTTCTGCTTATGCTGCTGAGCTGGAAGTCGCGTTGTTCTTTGCGGGCATGGCGTCTCGAGTTTCTACCGCTTCTGGTCGGTGGGACGGGCGCGGCAGCCGAAACGCGCGCTCAACGCCGAGGGCGCGCCGGCCCGTGACCTTACGCCGCCGCGTCAGTCCTTCCTCGGTAGACGCGCCGGGAGGCGCGGGTGGTGTCGTCTGGTCCCGGGCAGCGCGCGAAACCGCCGCTCCCGTGGCCGAGCTGTTCAGGGTTCCGTCACCCCAGAGCGGGTCTGGGACGAACTCGCCTTCGAGGGAGTGGGACGGCCTCGCGCGCGACGAACTGCGCGGCGAGAAACCCGACCAGACTCCTCCGGTTCTGGGGTACGAGACCTTCCGGGTGCCTGGCGGTGAATCCCGTAGACCTTTACACCGTCACCATTCGAGAAATTCATGGGGTTCAGCGGCACCGGTGGTGGTCAGCCGTGGGGGTCGATCGAGTTGCATCGCTGGTGCTCGGGATCGTGCTCCCGCGCGGCCTCAGCCTCGCGCGGCATCCTGACTCTTCGCGGTGAAACTGGGGCCCGCAGGTGGGTTCATAAGTGATCTCGGGGCGCGGGTGACCCCGCTGGGAGCATCATCAGCTTTGGACGTCCCGAGATGCTGCCCCAGGCGTGGGCACCGCGGTAGCCCGGCGCCATCGGATGGCTCTGACCTGTCCGAGTGCTCGGTCAATCACGGGAACCCGGGTAGTCAGCAGCAGCATGAACAGCGGCGGGTTCATCGCGACCAGCCCGGACACGATCTGGGGGCGCCCAGCACACCAGGAGTCCGTTCTGCTGCCAGGGGTCATCAATCCAGGTGGAGGAAGACCGAGGAAAATCGTACCCACCCAGGCCGTCCCGGCCAGCAGAGCGCGCCGAGGACGCGATGTGTCGCCCGCGCGGCTGGGCGGGGCCGCGCTGCGCGACGGTGGCAATGGTTCGTGTTCTGACGTGCGGTCGAACCCCAGGGTAGGCTATGCGCGCTGCCTGGCGGGGGACCCGACGTCCGTTATCGACTAGCAACCTGCAGGCGTGCAACCCGACCCACACCTCAGGGTAGAACATGGCACCCACAAGCTGGAAGCTGCAAACCCCGCACCGAGATTCGGTAAAGGGCTCGGCCCTGAGCTGCGCCGCGCAGAACGAGTTCCCGCCGTCATCTACGGACCTGGAACCCGACATTCATCTCCTGCCGGCCGGGAAACCTTCCTGCTGCTCACGAGACGGGGTGACCTTCGAGATCAGCATCGATGGCGCCGATTCGTGGTGGTCGCGCCGGAAGCAGGTCACAGCGCGACCCGATCACCGGTTTCCTGGAACACGTCGACCTGATGCCGGTCAGGGCGAGTGAGTCCTTCGATTCATCTCGTGGCCGGGCTCGGGAATCCGGGCCCGGCCTAGCCCTCGACCCGCCACAATGTCGGGTTCTGGGCGGTCGATGACATAACCTCTCGCATCGGGGCGCGGTTCACCCATCGCCCGCGGGCAACGGGCCGAGAGTCGCACAGGGCAGCTCGTGAACACCGGTTGGTGCTGGTCAAACCCACTACCACATGAATGACTCGGGGATCGCGGTCGCCGCTGTCGCTCCGGTTCCACAAGATCCCCCACCGACGTGATCGTCATCGCGTGAGACTCGACGCTGAACAAACCCGTCTGCGCCTCAAACTCGGCGGCGGCGACAGCAGTCTAACGGACTCAAATCCATCCGTGCCCTCGGCACGGCGACTTCCATCGCGTGCGGGTGGGCATCGGTCTCCAGGACGCCAGCGCCGCCGACTACGTGCTCTCAGGATGCGCCTCACCGGCCATGGACGCCATGCGACTCGACGCAGCGGTCGCGGTCGATGCGTCCGAGACCCTGGTGACCGGAGCTCGTGGCAGCACAGAGACCGTTTCAACACCTGAGAAGCAAAGACGCAAATCCTCTGGGCGCCATGGTGGTGCGCAGCGACTCGGGAGATATCGAGAGGGATCCAGGATTTTCGGTGGCGATTCGTGCAGCAAAGATGACGGTGAGATTTCCCGGACTTTTCCGCCCTCGAGGCCAGACCAGTCGGGCCACCTGCGCGACTCCCAGGTTGCGGGCGCCGAGGCGCGCGATATTACCTGCGCCACCTCCTTCTTCGCCACCGCGACGGCGGTGCTAGCATCCGAGTCCGGGCGCACGATGCTGCTGGTCACCTCCACCTTCCGGGAGGCCGAGGCCATCGCGACCCGAGATCTCCGGGCTGCTGGGGAGGACGCCGTCGCCTACTACCCGGCAGGAAACTCCCTGCTGAACGCCTCTCGCGCGCCGGCACCGTTGGCAGGCGGCAGCCGACAATACTGCGACGGCTCGTGTCCCGATGCGCCGCCGCGGTGTGGGTGGTCGCACCCGTGCGGGCCCTGCTCCAGCCGCGGGTCAAGACACTGGCGTCGATGCGGCCCGTCGCCGTCGCCGGCCAGGGAACGCGACCTCACCGACCTGCAGACATCGCTGGTGGACGCCGCCTACAACCGCGTCGACACTGGTGGAGCGGCGCGGCTTGAGGTTCGCGGTGCGCGGCGGCATCGTCGACGATCTTCCGCCCCACCGCCGAACAACCCGTGCGCATCGACTTCTTTCACGGCGACGGGTGACGAGATCTGGGCCCTTCTCGGTGAAAGCGCGACCAGCGCTCCACCGGCGGCAGCTGCGGCGGTCCTGGCCGAACCACCCTGCCGTTGCCTGCTCGACGCCGTCACGCGCGCCGCGCCGCGGCCACTCAGCTCGAGACACCCGCGCTGTCCGACATGCTCTCCCCGCCTCGCTGTCACGCCGTCGCGGCTGGGCTCTTATCCCTGTCCTGGTGGGACGGCCTCGAGCAACGACGATGACGTGCTGCCTGCCGCGTTCCCTGGTGCTGGTGTGCCGCGAACTGTGGTGCGCGCCCGCGCCGTCCAGGCTGGTCGCCACCGGCGAGGAATTCACAGACGCCAGCTGGGCGGCCGCGGCCAGCGGCGGTGCCTCACCCAGTCGACACCGGGCGCCTCCTCCTGCGGGCCCTCGGCGAGGAATCCGGGAACGCACCATGGCGCTGGGGCTGCGGTGGTGGAGCCTCGCCGTTCACCGCGGAGGGCGCTGATGCCACCTCGACGCGACTCCGTGCACTCCCGGCGGCTCAGGATCACGCGCCGACGATTTCCGCGGCGACGTGGACGCCGCCGTCGCCCACGTCCAGGCCCGGCCATCCGCGACGGCTGGCGCTGATCGGCGTCGCAAAGGGCACTGGCCAGCCATGCGCGACCAGCTGCTGGCCGAACACGACGCATCTGCGCGGGTCTCCGGCCTCGACACCGAACCCGAGGCCGGGACCGCGCACGTGATCGTCGGGCGCTTTCCGGCGCGGCTGCGAGCGGGACCGCGAAAAACTCGAGACTGCTGACCGCCGCCCGAACTCGTCAGCGGCCACCAGCAGCGCGGAGCGACGGGCAGCGGAAACTGCCGTCCCGCCGCCGTAACACCATCCAGCCGCTCGAACTCAAGGCAGGCGACCCGATCGTTCACGAGGTCACGGGGTCGGGCGGTTCGTGGAGCTGGTGCAGCGCACCGTCGGGGCGCGGTCCGCGACTCCTCGTCATCGGTACGCCGCCAGCAAACGCGGCCAGCCCGGCGACCGGCTGTTCGTGCCGATGGACCAGCTCGACCAGCTGACCCGCTACGTCGGATCCGAGACCCCCGCGCTGGACAAGATGGGTGGCGCGGACTGGGCGAAACACAAGTCGCGCGCCCGGAAGGCCGTCAAGGAGATCTCCGCCGAGCTCATCAAGCTCTACGCCGCCGGCAGGCCACCCAGAGCACGCCTTCGGGCCGGACTTTACCCTGGCAGCGGGAACTGGAGGACGCCTTCAGCTTTCGTCGAGACCCCCGACCAGCTGTCGGCGATCCAGGAGGTCAAGGCCGACATGGAGAGGGTGGTCCCCATGGACCGCCTGATCTGCGGCGACGTCGGGTTCGGCAAGACAGAGATCGCCGTCCGGGCGGCGTTCAAGGCCATCCAGGATGGCAAGCAGGTGGCGGTGCTGGTGCCCACCACCCTGCTCGTCAGCCAGCACTCGAGACCTTCGCCGTCACGGTTCGCGGGTTTCCGTCCACATGGCGCAGCTGAGCCGGTTCCAGGGCGACGCCAATCGAGGAAGGTCCTCGAGGTTGACAGTCGCATCGACCTCGTGATCAGCACCCACCTGCTGCTGGCCAAGGAGGTCGTTCAGGACCTCGGCCTGGTGATCATCGACGAGGGCAACGGTTCGGACGTCGGGCTACAAGGAACGACCTGAAGGGCTGCGGGTCAACGTCGACGTGCTGTCGATGTCGGCCACCCATCCGCACCCTGGTCGCGATTACCGGATCCGGGAGATGAGCGTGATCGCCACCCGCCGAGAGACGCCACCCGTGCTCGACCCTCGTGGCCCCTACGACAAGGGACGAGTGCGGGCCGCGATCCGGCGCTGAACTGGCGCGGGAGGGGCCAGGTGTTCTTCGTCCTGACGCGCGTCGACGCATCGACAAGGTGGCCGCCGAGCTGCGCGACCTGGTGCCGGAGGCGCGTGTCACCGCCCACGGGCAGATGAGTCGAGGCTGGAGCAGAGTGATACCGACTTCTGGGAGCGCCGACGCCGGCGTGCTGTGTGTACCACCATCGTCCGAGCGGGCCTGAGCATGCCGAACGCAAACACCCTCATCATCGACCGCGCCGACGTGCTGGGGCTCTCCCAGCTGCACCAGCTGCGGGGCCGGGTGGGGCGCTCACTTCCGAGCAGGGCTACGCCTACTTCCTGTATCCCGCGGACAAGCCCCTCACCCAGACCGCCCATGAGCGCCTGACGACGATGGCCTCCCACACCGACCTCGGCGCGGGAATGTCGCATCGCCATGCGCGACCTGGAGCTGCGCGGTGCCGGGAACCTTCTCGGCGAGGGGAGCAGTCCGGGCACATCGCCGACGTCAGCTCGACATGTACCTGCGCGCTGGTGGGGAGGCCGTGCGCCCAGTACCGGGGCGAGACACCACGCCGGGCGGCTGCGCATCGAGCTGCCGTCGACGCCCACCTGCCGACGAGTACGTGCCGTCGGAGCGGCTGCGGCTGGAGATGTACAAGCAGATCGCGGAGATCCGCTCGCCTGAGGACGTCGAGGCGGTGCGCTCTGAGCTGGCGGACCGCTACGGTGAGCTGCCGCCGCCCGTCGAGCAGCTCCTGGGGGTCGCGGTGCTGCGCAACCGCGCCCGCGACTCCGGTGTGGTGGACATCGTCGCGCGGGAAAGAACGTCCGGGTCGAGCCGGTGACGCTGCCCGAGTCGCGCCAACTGCGGCTGCAACGTCTGTATCCGGGGTCGGTGTACAAGGCGGCGGCTCGCAGCCTGCTGGTGCCCAAACCCGACGACGACACGGTCGCCTGGGCGATGTCCCTGCTGGACCGGGTGATCAGTCCGTAGCGACAAACGGGGGCCGCGGGTCTAGACCCGCGGCCTTCCAGCCTGAGTAGCAAAGTCAGCTTTGTCCCTGGTACTTCCACGCGCACGTGGTCGATGACGAACTCGGTCCTGTCGGCCGTCTGCTCGGCATTGGGCTCGCGGTATCCCGAGCCGACCTGGATGTTCGAGCGGAGATTGTGTTGTCCCCGACCGAAGGGTCTTCCAGCGGGGTCGTTCGACTGTCCGACATCTAAATAGTCCTGGCATCCACGAAGAGGTGATCTTCTCCGGCGTCACTCCACGGTCACGTGTGTGAATTAGCCATCGTGACATCGATCCCCGCCGGCGTGATCGCCTTTTCATTGAAGTGCTGCTGTTTCTGGCGGTGCTTATCTGGCTGCACGTGAGTGCCAAAGGTGGCCGTGGGACTGGGTGCTGAGTCCGATATGAGTCGTCTTCGTGGCTTTCCGCTGAGTTGCCGTAGGCCTCGAGATATCGATCTCGCACCTTCGTTGGTGTCAGCATTATCTGGGCGCATCCAGAATGCGGGCCAGATGCCGCATGAGGAGTAATCCTTTGATCGTCGGCAGCTTGCGCATAAACTCCAAACAGCCGTGCTCCTGGGAGAATTTTCCATTCTTGGTCTGGAGGGATCCTGTGGAGTACCAGCGTTGCTTGATGATATTGCCATCCTTGTCTATATCCCCCTTTTTGTGGGATATCGGCTCCGCTGAGACGTTCGGTGTGAATGACAGATTGCCATCACGGACGTTAACATTGTCTGCCTTGATCTCCCCCAGTCCTATGGCGACATAGGTATTATCTTCAGTATTCCCACTTATTCTTCGTCTGGAAGTCATTGAAATCGTCATTGAAGCACGGGTCTCCCCAGCCCTCGACGTGGCTGTCTGCTGCGTTCTGCTGGTTTGTCTGCTGTGCTGTGCTCGCCGCGGTGTCCGCGGAGGTCGGATTGCTGACCGTCGTGGTGACGAGGGGTGCTACTGCCCTGCCCACGTGAGCGGTCACCCGATCTCTGATGATGGTGCGAAGGGCTCGCTATGTCGGTTGCCGTCACCTGCCACTGCGGAGCAGAGGGCTGACCTCGCAGACCCGTGCGGACAGGGTCGCCTTGTCGCTTCCCAGCTGCCTCAGTTCGAGGCGGTAGCTGGTTCGAGTCTTCGAGGCCCGTTCACGCTTCAGCGCCCTGGAGTGCCTCGAGTGGTGCCGTTGGTGACCTTCTCCAGCTGGATGTAGGTCGCTTCCCTTCGGTGGAGCGCACGACGACCGGTAATAGCTCTCCCCGGACTTGCGGACCTGCACTCGGTTGTAGACGCTGGTGGAGGGGATCGAGTCCAGCTGGAAGGTGTAACCCGTCAGCGTGGAATCCGCTGCTGAGCCATCGCTCCGGCTTGTCTTCTGGAAATGACCCGGGTCGGCGGTGAGCTGGAACGGCGCACCGTTGTCTCCCACCTCGGACGGCGCGGACTGGAATGAGGGAGCCTCGTGCGTTCCTGCGCTAGCAGGTGTGATGGGTAGGAACGATAAGACGCCTATGAACGCCACCGCTGCCGTCGCCAGGTGAAATTTACGGCGATAAATCTTCATCAGCTTATTGACTCCTCGATAGGACGGTACCGGTCCCGGCGTATCCACGTCGTGGTCGAAGGAGCGAATCCGAGGTGGTTGTCTTTTAAACAAGACGCCTCGAATCGAGGTGACTCCCACTTCTGCGGATATACCGTGAGCGGTGATGAGCACGCCTCACGCTACTGGGCTGACTACTGGGATGCAACGAGAGCTGCGGAAAAAGTCCTTGTGAAACCGCCTTTCAGAATTCATCAGCCCTCATCGCGGGGATGCGCTGACATATGGTGAGGTGGACGCTATGCTTCGGGAGCGAGGCTGTTTGTCGGAGGGAGACCCATGAAGTTCGCCACCCGTACTGCCGCTGCGTGCCTGGCCGCTGCGGCGCTTGCCGGCTGCTCGCACAGTGCGTCCACCGCAGCAGTCGTCGGTGATGTGGCCATCCCGGAGGTGAGGCTGACTGAGACGGTGGAGTCGTGCAAGGCGGCTGGCCTTGGTCACCACGAGCCCGGTACTGTTCTTCCTGGTGGCCGGTGACATCGCCGACCACGTAGCGCCAGGCATCGGGACCCCCTTCGATGAGGCTGGGATCCGGCAGGCATCGAGTCGGACCCCAGGGCCGAGCCCTGGCCGGAACTCCCTGCGAGAAGGTGCTTCAAGGCCGCGTGAAACTGCGCCTTGTGCAGCGGAATGTGGACCCGGACACCGTTCAGCAGCTGCTGCCGTGGTGGAGTTCAATCCGCGCTATGGCAGCTGGGACCCGAGGCAGGGACTTGACCCGCAGGGGCGGCTCCATCTCGGTCGCGACGGAGGACTGATGACCATGGCCGGTGAGCAGCTGATCCGCCTCCCGCGAGGTGATGGCCCGGCTGCGCGTCGGAATGTCCCTGGGACCGGGAACAGACACCGCAGTCGCTGCTGACCCACCTCGTCGAGGAGACCTGCGAGGTGGTCGACGCCGTCGAGCGAGGTACCGACGCCGACCTGCTGGAGGGCTCGGTGACCTGCTGCTCGGGTCTACTTCACGCCCAGATAGCTCGGGGACGAGGGGCAGCTTCACCCTCGACGACGTCGCCCGAGGGTATCGCGGACAAATTGATCCGTCGCCACCCCCGTCTTCGGTGACGAGCGAGGTGCGAGGATCTGCGTGAGGTCTGGGAGCGTCGTAAACGTCAGGAGAAGGGGCGCACCTCGTCGCTGGAGGGCATCCCGCCCAGCTCAACAGATGCGCTGGCGCGCACTCAGAAGGTGATCTCGGGCGGGCCACGCCGGCGCTGTGGACCTCGCTCGACGAGCCGATCACGGCTGAGGTCGGCAGCCGGATCCAGCCTGTCGCGCTCGCGCCCAGGCCAGTGGTGTCGACGCCGGGCTTGCGGCGGGTTCGCGCCGCCTTGCGCGCCCTGGGTCGCGCATCGCGCTCGCGTCGAACAAGGCCCGGACCCCGGGCGGCGGTCAGGAAGGTCGCTGAGCGACGGTTCACTGACCTCTCCACGCGCGCGCTCACATCGGAGCTACTTCTTCGCAGGGTTGCAGTTGAAAAGCCTCTGACAGGTGTGTACTGTTGGCACACAGCAACGGCACGAAGCGGGCCGAGAAAGGGATCGGTTACCACTGTTAATGGACGGGTCGCGGGTTCGAGTCCCGCCCCCTCCGAGGGTAGCTCGGGTGGTGGGAAGCGGTCGGCGAAAGCCAGCTTCGGTTCTCACGCCACGTCCGCTCGGCCCTCACAGCTTCATTTCGCTGCCCGGGCCGGGTGTTCCGGTTATCGGTAAAATCATCTGGAGATGGGGTTCAAATCTAACGTGGATCGCCGATCGGGTGATCTGACAGGGCGATCCTCAGGGCGCTCTGACGCGGATGCCACCCACGCCGGGCAGCCCTCAAAGCTCGGCCGGGCGGGCCGAAGGGCGTCGGTTATGCACTATTTATGAGGGGTCGCGGGTTCAGATCCCGCGCTTCGTAGCTCAAGCGGCCGAGAGCGCCGGGGCGTAAGCCCAGCCGGGTCTCTCCACGCTCACGCACCAGGCCCAGGAATTCGTGGTCACCACAGCAGCAGAAAGGGAGGCGGGTCAGCGGACCTTCGCGCCATCAGCGCGAGTCGCACCGCAGAGTGGAACCGGCCGACGCACGTCAGGTTCGATTCGGCGGGCGGATGCACCCTTCCAGCTCGATGATCGGGCGCGCCTGCGTCGCTTCCTGACCTTGAGGGGTCGCGACGGGCACTCTTTCACTACGTCGCTCCACGTGAGCTCGCGCTCGACAACACGCCGAGTTCTCACGAATGGCTTCCAGTGACGACGACGAGCCTCGTCGAGACCATCAGCAGGTGCTCCGAGGGGAGCGTCGCGCCAAGCCAGAGGACGCCCTGTTCGCCTGGCCTACGCGACCTCCGTGGCGGAGTCGGCGCCTCTGGCTAGCGCGGCACTGCCGCGTCGCCCGCACAGGGAACGCACTGTTCACCTTCGCGGTAGGCGCGTCGGTCGGTTCCGCGGCTGGGGACATGGGCTCCGGCGACGTGCCGTCGGGTCTGAGAGCCTTGCCTCGACAGGACAAACGCCTAGCCCCACCAGGCGGTCAAGTACCGGCAACGCGTGAGGGCTGGAGCCACCGCGATCTGCGCGACTGTGCGCCTGCCACGGTGGTGCCGGGCTGCGTTCCGCCTTCGAATGGATCGTGCGTTCCGGTGTCGACGAGCACACGCAGACTCATCCACACGGTTTCATGGCCCGCCCAGGCAACCCCGTGACGTTGCGGTGGGTGGAGCTGATCCATCAGTCACCGCCTCACCACGGGAGATGCTTCCCGACGAGTGCCGTGACCCAGGCCGAGGTCTGGGAAAGACGCGCTACTGGATCGGTCGAGCGCACGGACCGCGCTGCTGAGGCAGCTGCATGACGTCACCCGCCTCGGTTTTGCTGCCGGGGATCCGACGCACCGACTTAGTCGTAGTGCGCAGCTCGCGATCCGGGCAGCTGCGTCAGGCCGGGTGCACCCGCATCACCGTGCTTTAGCGGCGTGACCGCACCTACGCGGCTGGTCGTTCGCTTCCGTGGCGGTTCGACGTGGAGCCCGTCATGCACTGATGCCCTCGATGCGGCCTTCCAGGCGGCTTTACGGGCGATCGCGCCGAGCGAAAGCGAGCCGCCATGCGGGCTCGACGTCGGGTCGATGGCATTGGGAGGGTCTTGCGGGCACCGTGGGAGGCTGGCGGCCTCTGCCTCGTGGTTGGGGGGGTTGGTGTGGTTGGGTTTTGGTGGTTGGGGTTGTGTGTGGTGTGGGTGGTTGGGGGTGTGGGTGTGTGGTGGGGGTGGGGTGGTTTTTTGTGGGTGGGTTGGGTGTTTGGGGTGGGGGTGGGTGTGAGGCTCATCGTGGTGGGCATGGACGCGACCAGGATTCGCATCGCCGACCCGGTGATCCCGGCATGTTGGATGTCCGCGAAAGACCGACCTGAGCTGATCCCGAACCTCATTTCCGAGTTCTCGCGTGGGCTCTGATGACCCTCTGCGTGGCGTCGTCGGAACGAACCAGTGCCCGGGACGGCGCACGCAGCACGCACGGTGTCGAGCCTCACGGCAGCTCGTGCCCGGGAACTCCATGAGGCAGGCGGCGGAGGCGGAACGCCGCGCATCAGTTGAGCCGAGCGGGACCGGCTGATCCGTCGCTACGCGACGAGGATTCCAAACGATGGTCCTACGGCGCCCTGGCGAAGGCGATCGGGTGCAGTCGTGAACTCGTGGCCCAGGTGTCCAAACGCCGAGTGACCGGGTTTCTAACGCCGTGATGTGGCGATTTGGAGGTGACCCTGTGCGGGCGTCGGATGGGCTGGAGTGGGAAGGACACCCTATGGTCTTCATTTCAAGGAAGGCAGCCCCATGGCAGCTCATTGAGTTCATCGACGCCCGCGAGGTCCTCGACTCTCGCCAATCCCATCGTTGGGTCGGGTTGATCCTCGACTCTGGCAGCTAAAGCGCGCCATCGTCCCCTCGGTGCCTCCACAGGTGCCTTTCGAGGCCGTCGAGCTGCGTGACGGTGGCGAGCGCTATCGGCGGCAAGGGCGTCTGACAGCGGTCAAGGAACGTACTCGACGTCATCGGCGAAGAAGTCCTCGGCTACGACGCGGATGCAGCAGCGCGTCGTCGATCTCCGCGATGAACTGAGCTCGACGGAACCCCGAACAAAGGCCAAGCTCAGGGCCAACGCGATCCTCGGCGTCTCCTGGCCGTCGCGCATGCCGCAGCGGAGGCTGGGCTCCCGCTGTACCAGTACGTCGGCGGTCCCCAACGCCCACATCCTGCCCGTGCCCATGATGAACATCCTGAACGGTGGTTCGCACGCCGACTCCAACGTCGACATCCAGGGGTTCATGATCGCCCCCATCGGCGCAGGGTCCTTCGCCGGGGCCGTCGAGATGAGGGCCTGGCGTCTACCACGCCCTAAGAAGGTGCTGGGGACCGCGGCTGTCCACCGGCCTGGGCGACGAGGCGGTTTCGCCCGAACCTCGACAGCAACCGCTGAGGCCCTCGACCTGATCGTCAGGAGCCATCAAGAAGGCCGGGCTACGAGCCGGCAAAGCAGGTGACGCTGGCCCTCGACGTCGCGGCCTCCGAGTTCTACAGAGGATGGCGTCTACACGTTCGAGGGGCACCGCACAAGACTGCCGAGCAGATGATCGACTACTACGCCGAGCTGGTCGACGCCTACCCGCTGGTTCCATTGAGGACCCCGCTGAATGAGGAGGACTGGGACGGCTGGAAGGCCATGACCGAGCGTGTCGGTGACCGGGTGCAGCTCGTTGGCGATGACCTGTTCGTCACCAACGTCGAGCGTCTCGGCCGGGGGCATCGACTCCGGTGTCGCCAACGCCCTGCTGGTCAGGTCAACCAGATCGGCTCGCTGTCGGGACCATCGACGCCGTCGAGGATGGCCCATCGTGCCGGATACCGCACCATGATGTCCGCATCGCTCGGGTGAGACCGAGGACGTCACCATCGCTGACCTCGCCGTCGCCTGGGCTGCGGGTCAGATCAAGTCCGGCGCCCCGGCCCGCACGGACCGCGTTGGCGGTACAACCAGCTGCTGCGCATCGAGCAGAACCTCGATGACGCCAGCCGTCTACGCCGGCGCTCCGCGTTCCCGCGTTTTCGAGGGCTGATCCGGCGCTCACGCATCAGTCGCACTGGTCGCGTGCCGGTAATCCCAGAAGCAAACCGACGGGCGGCGGTCCGGGACGTGGTTCACCGCGGTCCCGGACCGCTGCCCTCGCCAGGTGGCGGGTCTCCAGCGGCTCACGGACCCGTCCGCTGGATGCTGGGAGGCTATGTTGAGCCACCGCGGAACGTCCCCAGCCCTCACTCCTCCGAACGTGCGCTCGGGATGACGTGGCGGCTCCTGATCTTGGGAGAGTCGTCATGGCCGCTCTGCCGTCACCCTGGCGCAGAGCCTGCGGGTCTACTTCGCCCAGAGCGAGGACGGCGATACTGCGAGCAGATCGCGCAGCGCAAACGGAGATCGCGACCCTGGAAGACCAGCTTGACGCGCTGGAGGACCCTGCCTTCGTCGAAAGCGGAGGCCAGGTACCCGGCTCGGCTGGGTCGTTCAGGAGAGACCAGGTACCGGGTGATCGGCGCCGATGGCAAGCCATCCGGCGGCGACTCACAGCTCTTGGCAGCTAAACCCAGCACCGGCGTATGGTGGCAGCAGATGTGGGGGACCGTCAGGTGGCCGATGCGCCCGCGGAGAGAAGTAAGGAATCGGAACACCAGCAGCAGACTCTGGCCCTGTGGGCAGGCCCGAACGCCGCTGATATCGACGTGATAGGAACTAGTTGGGACGCGACACCGCAGGGTGGTCGCGGTGCGTGGCGTTGGCTCCTGCAGGGCGGGGTCATCACAACCCTTCCCAGGGCTGCGATAACGGCACTCCTTTCCCGACCGTCTACTACCTCACCAACCCGCGCTATGTCGCTGCCTGTTCGTCGTTGGAGGCCTCCGGGTTGATGGCGGAGATGACCCGGCGGCTCAGTGAGGACGGAGACTCGCCGCGCGATACCGGGCAGCCCACGAGGTATCTGCTGATCGCGCCGCTCTCGGGTTGTTCCGAGATCGAGGGCATCTCCGGGCGGCATGCCAGACCAGGGTCATGCCTCCACGTGCTCGTGGGGCATTCGCACTGGCAGCGGGCGGGGTGAATCCCCTCGGCGATGAGGCCCTGGCGCTGGTCCGTGAACGGGTCGGGGAGTGCTGTGAGGAACCGGCATGACGGTGGCGCCATCGACTGCGGAACCAATTCCATCCGCCTGCTCGTGCTCTCGGGCAGCCGCGCATGCCCCCGTCAGACTAGCGCGTGAGGTACGGCTGGCGCGCTGGACGAAGGCGTCGGCCACGGAGGAATTCCATCCGATGCCCTGGCCGGACCTTCGCGGTGTGCGACGAGTTCGCCCAGATCGTGCGTGATCATGGCGCGGAAGGTGCGATTTCGTCACGCGACCTCCGCAGCCCGCGACGTCTCCAGCCGGCGGCTGCTGGTTGATGGGGTGCGCGAACGCCTGAGGTGTGAGAGTGGACGTGATCGGGCCGGGAGGAGGCCAGCTGTCCAGCGCAGTGCGCTCTGCGCCTGGACTGGCGACTCAGCCCTGGTCATCGATATCGGTGGCGGTTCCACAGAATCTGGTGCTCGCGGACGAACCGGAAACGATCCTGCACTCGAGTGTCCCTCAACGTCGGTGCTGTGGCGGCTCCGGGAGCGTTTCCTGCTGCACCGATCCCTCGGACCCGGGGAACAGAAAAGCCCGGGAGTTCGTCGGTGAGCTGTTGGATGGTTCCGGGATCGATTTCACGGCGAGCCGCAGGTAGCGGTTGGAGTGGCGGGAACCGTCACCGCATCGGTGCGCGGGTCGCTCGGGCTGAGAGCTATTCCCGTCAAGGCGTACACGGCCTGGTGTTTGGAACGCGGTGATGTCGAGGCGGTGACGAGGCACTGGTTGACTCACCCCGGCGGGTCTCGCAGAGCAGGAACCCTGCATGCAGCCGCTGCGCCTCCGGGGTGATCAGGGCCGGGCGTTGATTCTCGACGAAAGACGATTTCGCGATTCGGAGGAAAAGAAATTCGTATCAGCGAAACGAGACATCCTCGACGCAATAGCCTTGGGTTGCTGGCCTGATCAGGCCCCCGTAGCTCAATCGGCAGAGGCAAGCGGCTAAACCCGCTCGGTACAGGTTCGAGTCCCGTCGGGGGCGCCAGCAGCATCCACGTCATTGTCGTTTTGTTGGGCGGGTCGAGTGGTTGACGAGGTCGCTCGGCCCCTCCGGACGCTGTATGTACCTGGTGGCAGGGAATGAGGTCTCGAGAAAACCGTAGTCACGGCTGATGTGTGCGCCTGGGTCCCCGCGGTGGCCCCTGTGGCGCAGAACAACGCCACCAGTCGCGATGTCCACCCGGGGGCGGCCAGGAACCGCCGAGACTGCTGTACCGCCAGAGAGGCCGTCAGCGAGGCGAACTTCGGGCGCTGCTCCAGCAGCCAGCCGCTAGGGCAACGGGCACCAGGCCTGAGGCAAAACACTGCGCCCGTCGCGTCGGTGACTGGGTCGTCACCGCGGACACCACTCCTCCTCACCTGTGTCCTGGTCGATGATAGGCGCCACGCCGACCACGTCGAGTCACTACGGCGAGGAACGCGTTCGGCGAGTTTGCACTGCCAGGTTGGAAGTTCGTCGGGTGTAGCCATGGCCTCACCGCGTTTGGGGTGAACGCTTTGCAGTACGCAGCGGTCGTAGATCTGCGGATCCCAACGACCAGGTGTCGAAACCGATGTAGCTGAACAGAATGGTGCTACGCGACCGCAACTCGTCCCACCAATTGGTTTCACCGCCGAGATCGACCACCGCGGTGCGCGACGCCGGTGCTGCCAGGATGTGGAGACAACGACTCCGGTAGATCGTGGCCGTGGGTGACCATTGCGCGATCCCTCGACGGTGACGGAACCGTCAAGAGAGGTGTGGAAATCGTCGTAGCGGGGCGACGTGGTCAGGTTGATGTGTTCCTGCTCCAGGAGGGTTTCCCAGATCCAGTCCGCGTAGGCGTCGTCACTGAAAACCCCGCCACCAGGCCGTGCTGCAATCCCAGCCGGGCCAGCGCCGTCGTCCAGGTTCGCGATTCCCCAGGCAGGAACCCAGCCTGTGCTCCACAGTTCCTCGCCCGGTTCGAATGCGAGGCAGCCCCGAAGATGATGTCGAAGAAGATGGTGCCCGAGGGTGATGACGTCGAGCGAGATCAGGTCGTCGTCGCGGCGGGTATCGGCCAGCGGGATCGAAGCTCAGCGGCGTTCGCAGGAATTCCTCGGATCGGGTCGGTTGGGTCATATGGATGATATGGGCTCCTTCTGGCGGCTCGGCTTCGGACGGCGCCCGGCAGCACAACCATGGGACATGCAGCTGTGCGGGCGCAGTCGCCGACCAGCTCGCATCATCGCGGACCGCGGCTGCAGGGCATCCGTGATCGGGTTTCAACCGAGGCGATTTGGTCCCGTGGCGAACATCCATGGCTCGCGCATTTGGAAACGACCTGGAGCGTGACGCGTGCGCGGCTCGGCCTGAAGGACGACGAATGCGCGCGCATCGGGAGATTCTCCAGTCGATCGCCCACCGGCGCCAGGCTGGCGATGTACTCGTGATGGCAGGCCGCAGCGTGCTCCTGCGAAATCTTCAGATGCTTACCAAGAAGAAGTTCGGTGAACTCAGCCAGAACACCCCGCGCGGCGCTCGCGCAGGTATCGGTGAAACGCCGGTATCGTCGACATCGGACGGGGCTATGCCGTCACGTTCAAGGCGGAATCCCACAACCATCCCGAGCTTTCGTCAGGCCCTACAGGGGCGGCGCGGGGTTCAGGCATCGTCGCGAGCATACCTCGAGTGGGGGCCCGGCCCATCGGCGTGATGGATTCGCTGCGTTTGCAGGCGCTCGATAGGCCGACACCCGCCGTGTCCTGCCGGTGTCGTCGCCGGAGTCAGCGTGCAGCAACTACTGGGGACTGCCGAACAGCGGCGGTGGTGCAGTTCCTAGGAACCCTATCTGGCAATCACTCGTCAACGCGCTGTGCGTCAGGGGTGCTGACACGAGGACCTGCACCGCGCCCGCGCCTCCAGGAGTCGCAAAGGTCATCTCCGGTGCTGCCACCGGCAGGACGGCATCGGCGGAGCATCCATCCTGGCCTCGAGACCTTCGACGAGACCGGGCCCGCAGAAACGCCCAGCGTGCAGGTCGGTGACCCGTTCATGGAGAAGCTGCTCATCAGTGCACCCTCAGGCTGTTCCAAGGCCGGCGTCATCGTCGGCATCCAGGATTTCGCCGCGAATTTCTGCGCCGCCTGGAACTGGCCTCCGCACCAAGGCCAGCGATCGTGTATGTCCATCAACCTCGACCTCGTGCCGCTGCGTGGCCCGAATCCTCGCTCCTGAAATCCTGATGGGCCGGAGTCGCGGGAGCTGCGTTGATGGCGGTGGTGGAACCCAGAACGTGGAACCAGTTCGCGGAGATCTGCCACGTACACATGGGATGTGGCGGCCACCGTCGTCATTGAGTCGCGCCGACGGCGAACAGCTCATCATTCACTGGCACAACCCACTGCATCTCGTCATGACGGTGGATCCCGGCACCGTCGCTCACGAGGTCGTCTGCCACCGCTCCGCCGCCGCGGACGGCTGCGGATCAGGTCGACGCCGTCATCTCGGAGAACACTGCCGCGCGACAACTCTCCCGAGGCCGCTCCGCGTGGATGATGATGGCAGCATCGTCGACGAAGTCGTGGATCCACCAGCCAGTACCGGCCGAGCATGTGCGCGGGAACTCTGCGTCCTGGCGCGGCCGAGGACGCCGGGATGTTGCGGATCGACGAGGCACGCTGGGTGTCGCGCTCGCGCGCGCGACGCAACTCGCGTTCACTATCTCGACCCATTACGTCGGGGCGCAGCGAGTCACTGAGCGAGGCATACCGGAATGTCGCGGTGACGCCGAGATCGCGATCGCCGACTGTCTGGCAAACAGATCGCCGGGACCCGGAGGTGATGTGTGGAGTTTCGTCAGAAATGCGCATCCTCGGGCTGGTCGATGCGCACAAAGACTGGGCATCGGTCACCGGGAGGTAGCATCGTCCTTGTACAACCAGAGACCGGAGGACTGATCCTTCCACCCCGACCGTCGGCGTGCCAGGTGTGATCGATCGACGTCCGGCCGCCTGCGCTCGAGTTCGCGAGCCGGTGACGGGGTCCTGGCTGCTGGGATCGGCACGGGAGGTTGTCAGGCACGATCTGCGATGCCATCCCGCCGGGCACCTGGGCGTGTTCGCCGCGCGACGGATCTGCGAGCGGAGGCCAGGCTGTTAAAGGTGATCGCGACGGCATCGTAGACGCGTCTCATGCCGTTCCGCCGTGACGTCAGCGAGGAGGCCTTGCGGGTGAGCCTGGTGAGTCGGCGTCGCGGGGTGGTTTCAGGGTTCACCCATCACGCGCGGGTGAGGCCGACAGTGCAGCTGTTCAGGTGAGTCGGCGGCCCGGGCATGCTGGCCATCTGCCCGAGTCATCCGGTGGAGCGGGTGAGTCGTTGTGCCGCGAGGACGCGTCCCGTTGACGCGGCTCGGTGAGGTCGTCGAGACGCTCTGGAGGCAGGAACGTCACCGTTTTGCTGAGCGTCCGCGTTGGGCGAATTCCACGGACTGCAGTCGCAGGCCCGTCCGAGATGCCGCGAAGAGCCGATTCGTTTCACGCGATGGTGGGCTGCCGCCCGTCATGGATCATCGGGAGGTGATGTGAGGTGTGCGCTGGCTACCAGGTCGAGGATCGTCCAGCCGGGCACCACATCGCAGACGCTGAGCACGGCGAGTCGGGTCGCCGTGGAAGGCCCTTCCTCGCGAATCACGTCGGCGTTTCACAACCTCAGGTAGGCGTCCTCGATGATCCGGTAGTATCTGCACCGATGCTCGTTGCGTTGAAAGACACGTCCGCATCGACGCGGGGCGGATAGCTGGTGACCACGCATCCGCCCCAGTCGGAGATCACCGGGCCGGGAAGGCGTTACCCAAGATGGGAGGTCGTTGTGGTCGATAGCAAGACCCGGGCTGGATCCACCGACGACCAGCGACGCACCTGACGCTCCATCGCCTGCGAGCGCCTCACGCGCAGGTTGTGGTGTCGATGTGAGGCCGGGTGAAACTGCGGGCAGGCGAAGGCGGAGCGAGGCGGGACATATGGTCGAGATGGGGACGGCGTCCTCAGGCCAGTGCACTTCCAGGACAGCGTCGTCGGATCCTCGGCTTGGGTACGCTGCTGAATCCGTCGCAGCGACAGCTGGTTCCGCAAGCCCAGCCAAGGAATCAGCCACGTTGTTTCCTGGCGGCCATATGTTGCGCCCTGATCAGCTTGGTGACGAACCAACCAGTTTCGGGATGGACCGCTGTCATTGGTACCACATGCTCACCGGCGTGGCGTTCCAGCACCTGCCGCAACGCTGCTTCGCCTCGTAACGCGGGGTGGGCGGCTTTGAACCAGTGGCGACCCGTGTCACGTGCGACCCGTCCCAGGTCCGATCCCCAGCCTCGTTCCCGGACCACCTCGACGTCACAGCGTGGGACGTGCGAAAAGCCTGCCACGCCACTGCCAGGCCTCATCGTGCCCATGTCATCGTTGTTCCTGTTCGGGTGTTCGTACCCGACGGATGCCATCGGTGTTCTTCCGTATCGGTTCTGTCGATGACGGGGAAGAGGTTTCTCCTACTCGCGGGTTTTCCCTCCGGTAGCGCTGGTGGGCAGAGACCGGCCTGCCCGCAGGTTGTGGATCATTCCGAAACGTTCGGTGGCGTGGGGGAGTGCGACCTCCCTCAGGTATTTCACCAGTTCCGTCTCACCCTTGTGTGTTCCAGGTGGGCCCAGCAGGGCTGCTGACGTCGTCGAGAGTTGGCGGTTTCTGGCTGGCCTTCGCCCTGGATCTTCTCCCACAATGTCCGCCCTGACGATTGCCCGCGCCATTGTGCGCAGCTTCTCCTCGCGACGGCCTCAGTACCTCAGGCGGTTCCATTCGCGGGTGAGCTCACAGGCTGCTTCGAGGGAGGCCTCGGGGGTCGGCAGTGAAGCGGACCTCTCCGGTGACGTGGATGGTGATGTAGTCCCAGGTGGGAACGTTCGGGAGGTCCGTGTTGGTGGCGTACCAGGACGGGGAGACATGGGCGTCGTCGACGTCGATGATCACCAGCGCCGGACCGGTGACGGGGCTCGACGGCCTGCGGGTTGTTGCGCATCAGGTGCGTCACGAGAACCTGCCGGTCCGCGCCTCTCCGGGTGGAACGGGACGAAGGTCGCCCTGCGGCCCCGATTCGTGGACCGTCACGAGATTTGGCGCACCCGGCCACGAGCAGCTCAGCCAGGTGATCCGTCGAGGGAATCTCCGAGTGTTTCGCCGTACACGCTCCCGAGCTTAGGTCGCATCAACAAGATGGGTCAGCGGGTGATGTCGTGGCGCAACGGTTTCCATGTGTCGGCCTTGCGGGTCCGAACCCTGGAGAGCCAGCAGCTCGGCGTAGATACCGCCGGGAGGTGGCCAGTTCGGCAGGTGACCGATCTCGTCGATGCGCCGTCGCGCAGCGTGACGATCGGTCCACCGTCGAGATCGTCGACAACCGGTGCGCGATGATCGGCGTCGTGCGCCCTCCATCCAGCTCGGCCAGAGCCGGCCTGGACGGCGCGCTCAGCAATTGTCCAGCGCGCTGGTGGCCTCGTCGAGGACGAGGATGGGCGCGTCCTTCAGCGGGGCCCGGGCGACGGGAGATGCGCTGCTTCTGCGCCCGAGCTTGATCCCGCGTTCCCGATCTCGGTGTCGAAGCCATCGGTGGGTTTGCCGATGAACGCGGCGTTGGCGCGCCGGGCTGCAACGGCGAGCTCCTCATCAGGTAACCCACGGTGCCGTAGACTTATTGTCGCGGATGGTGCCGCTGAACAGCAAGCGTCCTGGAAAACCACCCCGATCTCGCGACGCAGCGCGGCGACGATCTCGTTCACCGGTTGCCCGTTGCCGGACCTGCCGGATGTGGCCGGGTAAAGCTTCAGGATCAGGTTGACCAGGGTCGTCTTGCCTCCCCCGGACTCGCCGACGAAGGCGATGCGTTCCCGCGTCCGATGGCCAGGGGTGTCCTCAGGACCGGCCCGGAGGGTGTCGTCGCCGTAGCTGAAGCGGCGTGGTCGAACTCGATCGCGGGGCCTCCGCGGTGGACCAGATCGGTGGTGGGGACGACCTCAGGGGCATTGTTCGGTTCATCCGGCTCGTCATCACCGAGAAGTACTCGCTGCTTCCCGTGATGGCACGCTGACTGGTGTCGACCAGCCAGCTCATTGACGTCACGGGATCGCGCGCCATCGTCACCAGCTGGATCAGCAACACCATCACCCCGATGCTGTAGACGCCCTGTGCGGTCTGGAGAAGATGATGGTGAAGATCGCGAAGAACACGACATCAACACGGCCCGCCGGATGGTGTCCATGGAGTGCCAGAACCGCGACTGCTCGCGGGTGGTGGCGACGGTGCTGTCATACAGGTTCGAGAACCGGTCGAGTTCGTGACGTTCGGACAGGAACGACTTGACCACCCTACTCTGCCCGATGACCTCCGCGAACCGGCCACCCGCGACGTCCCGTAAGCGCTCGTTCTTCGTCTTCTCCCAGACCTGCCACCGCTTCCCGAGTGAGATTCGTCACACGAAGGCCGGATGGTCACGATCAGCAGCACTGCGGCCAGGGTAGATACCGGGATGACCAGCACGCACCGATGGTGAGCAGCGGGGAAGAGGAATTGGCGAAGGTCTGAGGAAGTCCGTGATGGCGGTGATGGACCGGCTAGTCGGGAGATGAGTGGTGCCGGTCAGTTCGTTGTCGTAGTACGGTGCTGGGGGCTGCAGCAACTTGTCGTAGTAGCGCTGCAGAGGTCACCGGAGCGGGCACCCATCACGTCACCCCAGTGGCGGTGACGTTGGTCAGCTCGAGTTGGCGAGGCTGGTGATCAACAGCAGCACCGCCAACCAGACCAGGCCTCGATCGAGCCGCCGGTTCCCTGCGTGACCGAGACCACGGTGTCCGTGGCCTGGGCGATGATGAAGGGATCAGCGGCGTCGTCGCCGAGATCGTGACGGCGCCGCGATACTGCAGTACAGCGGCCACAGCTGCCGGGTGGTGATTCTTCCCGATGCTCGCGCCAGAACTCTGAGCCAGAGCCGAGTCCGGCGCACCGGCTCAGGAACTGGGCTGGCGTGATTCACACGGGTTCGCGACCTCTCGCCATCGCTGAGTCAGTTTCAGCGGCGGTCCACCTGTCGAATGCATGGCCCGTCCTGCTGTACTGCTGGTACATCCAGCGGATCGCCACGAGAATCAGGTGCCAGCAGATCGTGCACGACGATGAATGGCAGACCGGACAGCCCAGGGAGCCTTGCGAAGACCAGGATGGTCCTCCCAGGGAGCTATGAGGGTGGCTTTATGGCTCAGAATGTCGTGCGCATCATCCACGCGCCGAGCCTGGCAAGACGGTTGTTCCCGGGCTTCATGGCCTCGGCCAACACATCTTTTCGCATCAGGGTGAAGCTGTAACCCCAGAAGAACCTGATCCACAAGACAGCTGGGACGTGAACAACACAACCTCCCAGACCGTGGTCACGTTGTGCGCGAGATGCCATGTCAGGGGAATCGGGCTCAGGCCGGCAAGGAGGGTGGCGACGATGAAATGCCGTGTCAGCAGTTGTTGTCGCGTGTGACGCAGAAGCGCTTCCCGTGAGGCTCTGTTCCGGTTGGTTCTTCTTTTCTTGTCCTGCCCTTTCTCCTTCTGCGTTGCACGGTCTTTTCCCAGTTTCCTGATGCGGGTCTCGGTTGCCTCCGCATTCTTCCGGGTGAGGGCTGCCTCCTGTTGAGTGGAGCGTGCCAGGCGCATCCGTTCGTTTTCCAGCGAACGGCTCCGGATCGCAATCATGAATCCGCAGGTGAACACCCCGCCGATGGGTAGAGGAAGCAGGAGTGGGGCGCGTTCCGTGAGCCAAGGAATTGCCAGGTGATCGCCACCCCGGCCAGACCGGCCAGTATGCAGGACGATTCCCTCCCGCATTTGCTGGAGGGCGACCTGCTCGTTCGTCACGTGGTCGTCTCGGTCCGGGCTTCAGGCTGCCTGGATCGAGAACGCGATGTAGAGGGGGTCAGGAGGGCGAGTAGCACTGGAGCATGATCGCCAGCAGCTGGGCGAGGTCATCGGTCGCGAGCTGTTTCCACGTGCGGGTGATCTGTTCCAGCAGGGCGGCATGAATTCGAGCGAGGCCACAGAAAACGGCGAACTAGCTGGATCGAGAGATGACGATGACCAGCACCGTCGTCAGAACGAGAATCGAGACTGGACAGGAAGGTGAGCCCCCGTGGCCTCGGGAGATGCTGCGAATCTGCGCGTAGGTGTTGGCGTTGACCGTGCGGTCATCTCTCCGGTGGGTGCCGGCTCGCGCTTCGAGGGTTCAGGGATCCGGGGCGGGGAGACGAGTCTGCTGGTGGTTCCCCGAGGATGGGGATTTGGCCCGGCTGCGGGACGGGCGAGTTCGTGCAGGTGAGTCACCGGGCAGTGGCGCGGTGATCGGTTCGGATGTCTCTGCCGATGTTTCTCCCGGGGGAGAAGGCTCTACGGCCTGCCGGGCTGTATGCGGCACCTCATCGTCTTGTGACAGGGCGGGTGCCTGCGTGGACAATTCTTCCGATGCGCGTGTCCTGAGGGTGGATGTGGTTGACCTCGCGAGATCACCCGGTCAGGTCACCGCAGGTTCCCACGGCACCAGGGGTCAGCGGTGGTTCGGCGGGACTCTCACCTGATTCCGGGTCCCTCTGCCGGATTGGTCGTTGAGAGGACCGGCCCATACTCCAGGAAGGTCGCACGGCCTTGTCTGGGGTGGAGAAATGACGATGAGACGTAGGGCCGAGGTCGCATCGGTCAACGTCCCGCACGTCGCGGCTCTTCCTCGTCATCGTCGTCAGCCCGATGCGCCGGTGGGGATGCTGAATCGCTGTGCGCTCACCGGCGAAGCTCAGGGTATCCGGTCAGTGGGTTGTATCCGGTCAGCCCAGAGGGTCAGGCGATTCGGAACGTTCGGAACGTGAGGCACCCGATCCGGTATCGGGGCGTTTCGGGATGGTGGAGAGGGATCTTTGGGTGCTGCGGCTGGTCAGCTCCAGCCACAGGGGCCGGCGGGTGGCCCGAGGGGGACGGTACGGGTGGGAAGGCGCTTTTTCCGGGACTCCGGCAAGCGCTTTGAGTAGCGCCCTGTCCCGAGGGCGGGCAGCAGGGCCTCCCGTTCCTGCGACGATTTTTCGTGGCACGACGGGCTGTGAGGCCTCCCCAAGCACCTCCCGCTTGGGTGACGCGGTTGGGGCCGGATCTTGGTTGTTCGTATTCCCATTTCGTGTTGTGACCATGTCCGCTCCGGTCTCCTCGAACTGACGGCACGATTGGACATCGTTCACAACACTTTACGTTCTGGTTGCGCTGAGACCAGACTCACCGGCCACAAGGGGTGTCGTGAAGCGATACGGGGTGTCCCTGAAGTCCATGGTCTACCGAGATCCCCACCGGGTCAGGGAATGCGATGGGTCCACTCCGGGGTGGCGAATTTCTTTTCCACCAGCTCAGCGGCAGCCGTCAGCTCACTCGTCGGTGTAGTCGCGGCGACGGGTGGAGTAGCGCGACTCGAAGTGTCTCAGGAAGGAGTCGATGATCTGGTCGCGGGGCAGGCTGGGTCTGCGAACGCAGCGAGTCGACGCGCTTGTTCGCCGATTTCGTTCCCTTGTCCGAGAGCTTTCTCCCGTCCCGATGCGCAGCACCTGGAGCATCTTGTCGGCGTCGATGTCGTAGGCCATCGTGACGTGGTGCAGCACCACGCCGCTGGTCAGCCGGCGTTGCGCCGCGCCCGCGATTTTGCCCTTGTCGGAGGCGATGTCGTTCAGCGGCACGTAGCGGGCTCTCACCCCCAGTTCTGCAAGGGCTCCCATCACCCACTGGTCGAGGAACTCGTAGCTGCGCTCGAAGCTCAGGCCCTCCACCAGGGATCCCGGGACCAGCAGCGAATAGGTGACGCAGTTGCCGGGCTCCATGAACATCGCGCCACCGCCAGTGATGCGCCGCACCACGTTGATGCCGTGACGTTCGCGGCCCTCCTCGTCGATCTCGTTGCGGTAGCTCTGGAAGGAACCGATCACCACCAGCGGCTGGTTCCAGTCCCAGATCCGAAGCGACGGCCCGATCTCGCCCGCGGGCCATGCGGCCCGCCAGCACCTCGTCGAGGGCGACGTGCAGGCGCGGATCGAGGGTGACCGGACCGATGACGTCGAAAGGTGTGGTCGTCCCAGTTCGTGGCGTGCCCCAGCGCGCGGCGCACCGCGATGCCCACCGCCTCCGGGGAAAGCCCAGCAGTCCGCGTCCTTCTGGCAGGCAGGGAGTTGATGGCTGCTGCCAGGGTCCGCGACCGAGGAGGTGTGGGCAGGCCGGTCGGCGCTCGGACGATGTCGTCGAGCGCATCGTCTGGTTCCAGGAAGAAGTCCCGGAGACCACCACCCGTGATCAGTTTTCCCGTCGACGACGTCAGGTCGACCGCCACCAGTTTTCCATCCGGCACCTTGTACTCGCCATGCATGCAGTGGGAGCCTACGGGAGATCAGGGGCGTGACGTCATCGCGTCCGCAAGATAGCCCGGCGGCGTTTGTCGCAATCCTGCGACGAACGCGCCGTGCCGCTCGAGAACCCGACAAGCTTGAGTCATCAAGCGAAAACCACATTCCTCCAAGGGAGCAGCCATGAAGACTCATCTTCACCCGCACCGCCATCGCCGCCCTGGCCGTTGCCAGCTTCGGGTTCGCCGCCTGCACAGCGGGTGTGGAGGCCACGCCGCAGGACGCCCGGCAACGCCGGCGGCTCCCAGCAGGCTCCGGCGCAGACGAACTCCCCGACAGCAGACAGAGGCAAGAGCACACCTTCCGAGGAGACCACGGTCGGTTCCGGTGGGATTTCTGCTCCTGGTGTCACTGTCGGTCGGTGGGATTTCTGCTCCTGGTGTCACGGTCGGTCCCGGCAGGGGTTTCTGCTCCTGGTGTCACGGTCGGTCCCGATGGGGTTTCCGCTCCCGTGTCATCGCCGGTCAGCAGGGGCCACCGTTAGTGCGAAGCGTCCGTTCCGCCGACTGCGATAAAGGATTCGGTGGTGCAGAAACCGGTGCCGTGCTCCGCTTTTCCGGGCACTGCGATTCCATCGTCATCAAAGCGCGGGGGCGGTTGTCGAGTACGACTGGGTGAGACACGCTGATCATCGAGGGAACAGGGGTGGCCGTCAAAGGCGGTGACATCAAGTCACTCAGGATCACCGGAAACAGGGCAGGCGTTGTCTCCAGCGGTGACGTTGATGAGGTGACCATTTCCGGCACCAGCAACGCCGTCACGGTATCCGGAACTGTCGGGAAAGTCAGCGATACCGGTACCGCGAACGCCGTCAACTGACCTTCCAGGCACGCTGCTCATCCGTGACCGGTCACGGTTTTGGGGTGGAGCGGGTGTTCTCGCACTATCTTTCCCCGGCACAATGTGCTTGCTTTCTAAACCAGTTACCCCCTGGAGACATCATGAAGACCACCCCTGATCCGCATCACCCTCGCCACGGCCGCCATCACGGCTCTGGGCCTGAGCGCCTGCTCCGCCGGTGCAGAGACCAAGCCTGCCGGGAACACCCAGGCAGTTTCGACCAGCCAAGCCGGCGCCACCAACACCCCGTCCGCCGGTAACGTGGCCACCACCAGCAACGGAAACGATACGAATGCCACCGCGAGCGCCGGCGGCTCTGACAACAAGAGCGGCACTGGTGACAACGACGACGGCAAGAACAAGGGCGACAGCGACGACAAGCCCTGCGTCGGGGACCCGAACGTCTCCACCAGCGACGGTGTGGTGACCCTCAGCGGACACTGCGACACCATCAAGATCACCGGCAGCGGCAACCAGATCACCTTCGAGTCCGCTGACAAGGTGATCCTCTCCGGCGGCAGCAACTCCGTCACCGGCCAGGAACTTGACGACGTGGAGATCACCTCCAGCAGCACACTCAATGTCACCGATGACCTCGACGAGGTCACGGTCAGTGGCAGCACAACACCGTCTCCTCCAAGGGCGTCGCGAAGAAGAACGACACGGGTGGCAGCAACAACATCTCGTGAGCTCGGTCCTGGTCGTTGATGACGACCCCATGATCCGCGACCACCTCGCCCGCACTCTGGAGCGGGCGGGGTTTCATGCGTTCACCGCAGCCGATGGTGTGGCGGCCCTCGAGTGGTCGAGCACCAGCACCCGACTTGATCGTCCTGGACGTGTTGATGCCGCGTGCCGATGGGCGGAGGTGCTGGCCAGGCTGCGCAGGGAGGAGACTGGACCCCAGTGATCCTGTTGACCGGTGTCGGACGGTCCGGGAACCCGAGGCCGACGCCCTCGAGAGGGGGCCGATGACTACCTCATAAACCGTCGATCCCGCCGAGCTGGTGGCTCGGATCCGGGCAGTTCTGCGGCAGGGGGCCAGCTGGGTCGGACTCTCACCCACGCCTCGCGCATCCGGGGCGGCGGGCTGGAACTCGACCGCTGGCCAAGACGGTCACCGCGCGGGGGCAGACGGTGCAGTTGACCCCGAAGGCACGCTTGCTGGAGTACCTCATGCGTCCACCACGGAGAGACCTTCAGCCGCGATCATCTCCTGGAACAGGTCTGGGGGTGGGAATTCGCGATCACCACTCAGGCCGTTGATCATCGGGTCGCCGAGCTTCGCATAGGTGCTGGGGGCGCGGGGGCTGAGGTCATCGACACCGTCCAGGGTGTCGGGTACACTTCCATCCCGAGTGCGCGCCGCGTGAGAAAACCGGTGTGGCCTGGGCGGTCGCCGTGGTGGGGGTGCTTCTGGCTGTCGGGATGCGGGTCGCAGGCGACCCAGATGTTCAAGGTGGGTGTTGAACTGTGGGCGCTGCCGCTGCTCGCAGGAGCGGTTGTGCTGATCGTGGTGCTGGTGCTGAGATGGCGCCATGGCAGGAACGCCAGAGCCGTCGAGGAAACCGTGGAGGGCATCAGAGCGGGCGCGGGAGGCCCATCGCACGCTTTGTGGGACGCCTCGACCACGAACTGAAGAACCCTCTGATGGCCCTGCGTGTGGGGCTCGGTGAGGTGCGGGATCCGGCACTTGCGGGTCGATGCGCGTGCAGATCGATCGGTTGGCTTCGCTGGTTGCCGAGCTTCGCAGAGATCAGTGAGATCGACTCCTATCCGGTGGCCGACGAGCCGGTGGACGTAGCGGAGGTGGTTGCCGAGGTGATCGAGACCGTGGTGCCCGGTGACCGCGAGGGTAGTGGTGGCCTTTCCACGGGCCCCACGTCCCCTGCCGCCGGTACGCGGTGACCGTGATCTGGTTTTCCTGGCCATCTACAACGTGGTGAGCAACGCTGTGAGTACTCCTCGCCGGGGGCGACGCTGGAGGTGCGCGGTTTGGAGGAACGCGGGCGCGTGGTGGTGGACGTTTCCGACACTGGACGCAGCATCCCGCCTCCGAGGTGGACCAGGTCTGGGGCGAGTTGGCGCGTTCCACAGAGGTCCGGCACATTCCCGGCAACGGGTTGGGGCTGCCGATGGTGGCGGCTGTGCTGCGCAGGCTCGGGGGGTCCTGCGAACTGAGTTCCATCCAGGGCCGGGGCACCACGGTCAGGATGCGGTTGCCGTTGTTGGCAGATTTCCGGGCGAAGGAACCTTTCGATCTCGGGTGATCGGGAACCTTCCCGACGTTGCTGAACGGCAGGGAGGATCCGCGTCGCCGCCGATGGGTGTGCTGGTTTTCCCGTTCAAAGGGATCACCGTAGGCTGGAGTCAGGGAATCCACGAGCGGGGAGGCATAGCTCACGGGAAACCTTCTCTGCTGCTGGTGCGGTTTGCCGGGGGAATTTCTCGATCAGGTACGCGACCCAGCCTGCTCTTCTTACCGTCTGCGTCAGGGTTCAGGTCCATGGCCATCAACCAGGGCACAGATCGTCATCCTGCTCCAAGCGAGGCAGAAAAGTAGGAGATCTTTCTCTGCTCGCAGGCGATGATCAACACCCGTCATCGGTCATGAGACGTCTCAACTCGCGCAGAGGAATTCTCCAGGTAGCGCCAGTGGAGAGTGGGTCTGGAAGGCGCATATCAAGTCGAAGGACTCTCCCGGATATCCCGTGTCCTCGACGTCTTTTACGTCGAAAGGAGAGGCTGTTGGCTCTGTTCCTCCCGGCTTCTGTGATGGCTTCCCTGAGATGTCGATCCGAGGACTCTGCTCCCGGGGAACCGACTGCAATGAGAGCAACACCGTTGAAGCGCCGTTGCCGACACCGGTGTCCAAGATGTTCTCGGAAAGGATCGACGTGGCAGCTGGGAAAGCGCCCATTCGACCATGGGTAGATAGGCCCTGTTCCAGAGCCTCATCATCCATACGCCAATCCGCCCCCTGGGGTGCTTGGATTGTGCTGCCAGATGCTTCAGGATCAGCCGGCAGAGGATCAGAATGGCCACGATTGTGGACATGGCGATCATCGAGGCACCTCGCCTTCAGCTGTTCTTGCTCACATGAGGTGGGATGTCACCCTGACCGGGAGCAGTGGTCACGTCCGGATCACAGTTGCGTGCCGAGTACCTGCTTGTGGGACATGGGTGTGGTTTCTGGGACCACGCTTCTGGGAGGTGTGGGTTTGAAGGCCGAAGTGAACTAGCGAAATGCCGGCTTCCTGGGTAGAATCCCCGCCGTTCATCCCACCTTGTCAAGCGCCATTGCGACGATATCATCAACCCCCCACTGTCTTTCTGCTGGAAATCGCAAGACTTCACAGACTTCATCTTCGCCATTCTTTCAGGGCATCCGGTCATAGCGACCGGTGAAGTTGGTTGATTGTATGAGGTCTTTCAGATTGTCCGCAAAATAAGTGCGTGTTGAGCCTGCTGAAACTTCAGGGTCAGTGATTTCCTTGCAAGGGTCTCTGATCCCTTTTTCTTCCGGGGCTGTGGTGCATCCGTGTCAGAGAGACGGTGGGGCCTCGAGGCCGGAGAACGTCACCGTCGCAGTTCTGTGTCTTTCCTGCCCTTCGCCTTCCTGGTCGGGTCATGGTGCTTCTCCAGGGCAGTGCTCAGCTGGGTCCATCGACTCGTTTGAACTCGCGATGGTGCCGAGGAGGGTCGCTCGGTCAGGATGTCGGGAGAAAGCGGAGGTCACTCCGGGGACTTTTTGTAGCGCGTTCTTCCCTCCCGCGTGAAGGCCACGATGTTTCCCCACCGGTTGATGCGGCGGTCGTGGCGGGACCTGTTTCGGCTGGGAGCTGTTCCGCGTGGCCCGGGACCTCAGGTCGAGGAACAGTTCGAAGAGTCCTTTGGTGATTCTCGTCCCAGCGTTGTACTGGCTGGGGCATTCGCGGCTGGTGAACCGTCCTGAGGCCTTTCCGTAGGCGTGAATTCCTATCACGAGGTCCTCGTCGGGCATGTAGAGGGGTGATCCGCTCTGGGCGGAATGGGTGTCCATCGAGTAGCAGAGCTGGTTGCCCCGGCTCACCGCCACCGTTCCGCTCATGCCCCAGAGCTCTCCCGGGTTCTTGTCATCTGGATATCCACGTAGTTCGGTCTTGACGTCCTTGTACTCTCCGGCACGCCAGGTAAAACCAGACCAGCCACTCGCTCCCGAGCCGTTTGTCGAGCTTGACCACTCCCCAGTCGAGCGAGGGCTTCCTTTCCTCACCCAGGAGGTGTCGGTCCAGGTCTGTGCCGCCTTCGCGGTCTCGAACGGACGTTCTGAACCGTTTGCTCCAGGGCTGAACTCCAGTCCTGAGAGCCACTCTTCGCGTTCGAAGCTGTACACGCAATGCCCGGCAGTAACCAGGGTGTCTGCCGAGATCATCAACCCGTGCAGTGGATCTTCCCATCCTTGGTGATGTAGACGATGGCCGAGTTCGGATAGGGAGGTGGTGTCGGTGAACTGCATCCGACCGTCCCTGCGCTGACGCTGCGTGGTGCGGATTCGGCTGAGATCTGGCGTGTGCCCGGCAACGGAGTCCTCGGAATCCGCCGAGCTGGCGGCCTCGGAATTGGTGGGGTGCCATGGCGGGAGGATTTCCGGAGAGTCGATACCGACTGGTGACACCTCTGTGGTGTCCAGATCTGTGTCGTCATCCGCCGCGACGGGAAGGGTTGGGAACGATGTGGCCAGAGAGGGCTGCGGTCACCACAAATGCCGCTGCCATAGTAATTGAATTTCGGAAATTTTTCACGTTGAACAACCTCGCGTCGGAATACGAACAGCGGTCTTAAGTTGTGACGCTAAGCCTTGACGAATGTTAAGTCAGAAAGACTCTCCGGAGAAGAAGCCTGTGGTGCCTTTGGCGCGAGCAGATTCAGGTCGGTGAGTCGGAGCGAATTATCGACTACGCAACGGTCTTCTGAAATTGCGACGTGACCGAAGCGTGATCCAGAAGAGACTGCCTGATGACATGGGGAGAGCCGGAACGCCGGTGGCGGAAACCGATGCGCCGAGATGGGGAAAACTCACGCATCCGGCGCCGCGGTTTTGCTAGTTGTGATCAGTCGGGTGGTTGTGCGGATCTGGTCAGCGGCGGCGACCTGTCAGGGCAGGATGCGGTTTGGCGGTCTGCGTCGTCTGGAACCTCGACGGGGGTTTGCAGATTCCTTCCTGGTACAGGACCTCATCCCATGACCGGATGCGGGTTTCCAGGAGATCCAGCTCTGCGGGATGTGAGATTGAGGTCGTTTCCGGTCGCCTGGTGGATGTCCCAGGCGTGGACGATCAGGTCGAAACAGTAGAAGCTCAGCAGCGTGTCGGCCAGGGTGGTCGGTCGAGAAGAAGGAGTCGTGGGTGGCAGGGTGTTTCCTTGTCGTTCACCGCCGACCTCACTGCGGCTGCGTGCGCGGCCCAGACCTCGTGCGGTGCTCCGTCTGGGCGAGGTCCCAGGTCCAGACCTCGTTTGCTGAGAGATGTCGCGTTGGGTGTGTCGATGACGTGGTCGAGGAACTGCATGATCTGGGTATCCATGAGTGTTAGTGGCGTGGCGTTTAAATAGCTTTACGGTTTGGCGGGGTAATGGGGCATGGCGAATAAACCAGCCCCGGCCCTGCTGCTTCGTGACGGTGACCAAGCGATACTTGAGAAGGTGGTGCGTTCGAGCATCGCAACAGCAGGGGGCAGCGCAGCGGGCGAGGATCGTCGCTGCCCGCCCGCCTGGGGAGTACACCAAGTACACGGTCACCAAGGCCTGGAAGAAGTACGGGGTCTGGCCGTGGAAGGTTGACACGTTCACGTTCTCCATCGACCTGGAATTGGAGGCCAAGGTCACCGACACTGTAGGCCTGTATCTGTACCTCCGGTTGACGCGATCGTGTTATGTGTCGATGAGAAGTCCCAGTTCCAGGCGTTGAACCGCACCCAGAAAGTGTTGCGATGCAACCTGGTCACGACGAGCGAGGCAGCCGCTGACTACGTCCGCCATGGCACTACCACCTTGTTCGCTGCGCTGGAGATCGTCACTGGGAAGGTGGGCGGGCTCTGCGAGGACCGGCACCGCCACCAAGAGTTCCTCGGTTTCCTCAAGCATGTGGCCCGTGCCTGCCCGGGAGCTGGAACTACACCTGGTGATGGACAACTGCGCCGGGTGCAAGCGAGTCGAGGTCCGCAACTGGCTTACAGCAAACCCGTGTATCAAGGTCCGCTTCACCCCGACGTCGGGGTCATGGTTGAACCTGGGCGAGGTCTGGTTCGGCATCATCAGAACGCGAGCCATCCGACGCGGTACCTTCGTCTCAGTCCGCGAAATTCATCAACAGCTGAACAACCGGAAGTGCCCGTTCATTTGGACCAAAATCGGGACGAAATCTTCGCCAAAATCAACCACAAACGTAAACACGCCTCAACGCCACGCCACTGGGTCCGGGGTTTGCCAATCAGTAATCCCGCGGATGCTGTTGCTGAGTTTGATCGGATAACTGTCGAGAGCTCGGCGGCCAGTAGGGAATCTCTCAGTATCGTTGTGCAGCCGATATACACCGAGTCGTGGTAGATCGGACATGCCGCGACAAAGCTGCGGTCGTGGGGCAGGATCATCAGCGGGCATTGCTGCACTAGTACAGGGAGATCGCGGGCAAGCCATGACAGTGGCTCGTGGATCAAAATAACATCCCGCAGGGATGCCTGGAAGATCGCCCTATGCTGTCCGGGGCCAACGACAGGTGACGCACGAGAGGCGGCGCAAGCGAGGCACGTCCAAGGTGCGCCTCGTCATGGTACTGTTCTCCGTGTGCCCTTCCAGGGCGAGTAGCATTCACCGTCCCGTCCCTGCGCAAGAGCATCAACGAGCATCGCTGCTGTCTGGCCGGACAAGTCCCCGTATGGAGCATCCATCAACTTCGGGGCTCTGTCGCAGATTTGTTCCCAATACACCTCCCCGTCAATCTCTACGGAATCGACGACGTCCTTCCAGATCTCACTGCCCGCGGCGCCTCGGACTGGGAGCAGGGACTCGCACTGCGCACTCTGCGTCCTCGCCCACCAGATCACTTACCCGCATAATTGCACCTCCTCATGCCCTGAAACCATAGGTCACAATGTCATATGGATACTCCGCATCCAGCGAATCGATATGGTAATGAGACCTCCACCGTCACAAACGCGGAGGCTTATTCACAGGTGGGGCGCCGGTCAGCGCAATTCTCTGGCGAGGGGTGTGGCCGAGGTCTCGAGGGACGGTAGCCGATTGAACCGGCCTGCTCAGTCCGCGAGCCGGTCGCCTCAAAACCCCCGGTGGTCGTGTCCAGGGAATTGTGGCGGGCTCTGGTGGTTTCGAGGTGGACTGCTCCTTCGTCGCGGTCCGGCTCAACCAGTTTCGGAGAGACTGTGTACAAGCCTCCAAGTTTCGTGAGAACCACCCCGCCTGCTGGGGTCAGCGCATGCGATTCAATCTGTTTTCCATGTGATCTTCCGAGTTCGACTCGGCGCCTCGGGCGGAGTACGCGTCAGCGGCGGCGACCTGTCAGGGCCAGGATGCGGGTTTGGCGGTCCGCGTCATCTGGCACCTCGACAGGTCGTTGACCGAATCCCGTCCTGATAGAAGATGTCTCCCCACGACGGGAATAGATGGTTTCCGGGAAGGCGAGTTCCGTATCGCTCAGTTCCAGATCTTTACCGGTCGCTCGGTGGATGTCCCAGGCGTGGACGATCAGGTCGAAGCAGTAGAAGCTCAGCAGCGTGTCGGCCAGGGTGGTCGGTCCGAAGAAGGAGTCGTAGGTGGCCAGGAGCGTTTCCTCGTCTTTCACCGCCGATCTCACTGCGGCTGCGTGCTGGCCCAGACCTCGTGCGAGTGCTCCGTCTGGGCGGGTCCCAGGTCCAGACCTCGTTTGCTGAAGATGTCGCGTTGGGTGTCGATGACGTGGTCGAGGACATCTTTCGCACTCCATCCCCTCGCAGGGACTTGGGTTCTCCCAACGGTCGGTCTGGAGGTTCGCGATTCTCTGGGTGAAGGTGTCGACGTGGCCGAGGAACTGCGTGATCCGGGTATCCATGGACGCTAGTGTGCTCGTGGGGAGGGAGGAAGTATTGAACGAATACGACAGCATTCTTCCTGGGAGCAGGGCCCATCTCGCCGACGACCGCGGCTTTCAGCCCGCCGGTGTATCGCTTCGCGCCAGGGCTGGGCTTGGCGGACGTGGTGCGACGTTTTTGGGTGCCGGTGTGGGATCTCGCTCCGGACGAGAGTCGGTCCAGCGGGTCCTGCAGTACCCGGTCTGTCTCATCACGTCTCGCCGCCGATCACGCCAGCCTGGTCGGCCCCACTAGCGGACTCGCCACCAAGAGACTCACAGGTCGTGGCTGGACTGTCGGAGCGATGCTGCAACCTGCTGTGGGACGTCAGCTGATCGGGGCGGACGTCTCGACCCTGGTCGACGGGCAGATCGCGCTCCAGGACTCCACCCTGACGGAGGTTCCTCGACTGGTCGCTGACATCCGGGCCTGCATGACTCACCCCGATGATCCGCAGCCAGGGAATCTGCCGTCGCGGTGATGGAACCGCGCTGCGGAGGTTGACCCCGGTGGATCCTGAGGGGCCTTGCGGTGAACACCATTGTCCGCACCGTCGAGAACGACCCCACCATCCAGCGGGTCTCCCAGATCTGTGAACGGTTTGGCATGAACGAACGCGCGCTGCAACGCCTGGCGGCGAGAAGAATCGGGCTGACACCGAAATGGCTGATCCGCCGCAGAGCGACTCCACGAGGCCTCCTGGCAGCTGTCGGGATGCGGCTCCTGGCCGATCTGGCCGCATCCCTCGGATACTCCGATCAGGCCCATTTCGACGCGACTTCCGATCGGCCACCGGGAATCACGCCTGCCACCACTATGCCGAGGCAACGAGGAGCCGAGTGACCCCACGATTCAACTGCCAAAAACCGTGTCCTGCTGGTCCTCGATCAGGTTGCCCGAGATGTCCTTCAGCGGTCCGGTTCCGCCGTCGGAAGGATCTCGCCGTTGGTGGAGCATGGATAGGGTCGGTTTCTCTGGCCTTTCGGTTCGATGAACATCGGGTTGATCAGCCACTTGCCGTCCTCGTTGTCGTAGGCGTTGCACATCAGCTCGGTCTTGTTTCCGGTTGATGACCAGACGCAACTCAGTGGCATCGGTCAGAAACGAGACGTCGGTGTCGGAGTCTCCGGCGCTGAAGGCCTGCGCGCTGCGACTCCGGGGCGGGTTTGAAGGCATCAGGCCGGTGATGCCGAGGACATCCTGGTTCACCCGGCAGCGTTTCCCCTCGATGTAGGGCATACTCGCTTCGTCGCCGCCGCAGGGCATCAGGGACATGGTGATCCGCTCGCCCTCATGGGCCATCACCACTCCCATCACCTTGTTGTCGGTCAGCCAGGGGTTCGGCCACACCAGGCAACAGGCTCGGCGGAGGCTGAGATGATCCTCACGTCGAAGACCGTTCTCCTTCAGGTTTTGATCAGATCAGGTGATCTGGTCGTAGTACCGAACCCATCCCGTCACATCCTTGGACCCGATCCTCTGGGTGGCTCCTCCTCGAGCAGCGATGTTCTGTTTCCGGGCCTGGGACGCGAACCCGGCGATTTCCTCGACGTCTGGGCGTGTAGCCTGCGGCCTGGGCGGCGAAGGCGTATTGGGGTTCGATGCGTCTGGCGTTGAAGCTTTCTCGAAGGCTTTCTCCCCGCGCGTGGTGGTGCCCTCGGACTAGGGCGGAAGAATCGCGTCCGCGCAGGCCGTGCCTGCCTCGGAACCGGTGGGCAGGGGCTGCCCGGGCTCGGCAAAGCGCAGACCGCAGGACGACGTCAGGTCCTCCACCGCTGCCGTGTCCAGAAAAGGGCTGACCTGTGTCCAGTCGGAGGGGTTGCAGAACCTTTGCTGTTGGCCAGCAGCCAGAAGGTGGTGGCGTCACGATGTCGTTCCTGACCACGGTGTTGTCCCAGTCGAACGGCGCGAGCAGTCCCACTTCGCCACGTCTCCATCACCGGTACGTCCCGATCTCCTTGATCATGGCATCCAGCCGTTCGCGGTTGTCGCCATACCATCCCTGGGTCACGGTCAGGGCCCGCACGTGGCGCTCACGCGACTGATCCGACGCTTGATTGCGTTGCTGCATTCTGCGTCGATCCTCCGCGCGCTGACAGCGCCATCGCCGAGACGGCAAGCGCCGTACCACCGACCACGAGAACTTCGAGCTCATCTCCAGACTTCTTTCGTCCATGCGCACCGGAAACTCAGGCCGGTGCGCGTCCTCACCATCCCCTCAGGACGGACCCAGGACACGCTACCAACGCGAGGACAGCGTTTCCGGGGAAACGGAAAACCAGGGATTCCTCGTCATGAGTGGTCGTGACGATCTCAGTCGGGCAGCGATCGGGTGCCGTAGACCTTCTCCCAGTCGTCTATGAAGGTGTCGACGGCGGCCTCGATTCCCGGCGCCGACAAGGGCGACGCAGCAGCTTCGGCGACAGCGTCACTGCGTCGGCGCCCGCCTCGAGGGCGTGGGAGACCTGGGAGACGTTCTTGAAAGCTCAGCCGCCATGATCTTGCTGGGGGCGTCGAACCGGCGGATGAAACCGGCGAGGGCCTCCAGCGTGCCGCGGGTGTCGATGTCGAGCGACTGCATCCGGTTGTAGTACGGCGCCAGGTAGTCGACGCCGGTCGCGATCGCCAGGAAACCCTGGGTCTTGGAGTAGATCGCGGTAGCGGTCACCTTGACCCCCTCGGCCTTCAGGGTGGCGCATGGCCGCGATACCGGCCTCGGTGGTGGGGATCTTGGGGTAGACCCTGTCGTCGATCCTGTCCAGCAGCTTTGTGGGCGTCGTCGATCATGCCGCGGGTGTCCTTGGCGAGGACCTGCACGTGAAGGGTGCGGTCCGGGGCCGATGATCTCGCGGATCCGGCGGAAGTGCGCGTAGAAGTCAACCTTGCCCTCGGCCTTGAGGATCGTGGGGTTGGTCGTCACTCCGGTGACGGGGTAGATCGGGGTCAGCCGCTCGATGTCGCCGAGATTGGCCGTGTCGAACAGGATGTCCATGGCGCACACCCCTAACGCCAGGGCCCCCATCGCCGCTCGTCCACCGTTCGACCGTCCCGGTGGGTGCTACGCCGCTCACTCCTTCAGCGCGTACAACCAGGCCAGCAGGAGGAACGGGAGAATCCCGTCGTCGATGGGAACCGCCTCTGCCAGCTCGATCGCCTGTTTCCGGGCCTCCGGTCCGGACAGAGGGCCCAGTAGGCCAGCAACAGGGTCCCCGTCAGGTGCGGTTGAAGGTGTCGGCTGTCAACGCCTTGTCGACGTTGGTCGCCACCCTGGCCGGTCCACCCCGAGGTAGGTTGAGGCGGGGTCACGGGAAGAACCTGAATAGCAGGCCTGCCTCGGGATCGGCGGAAAACCATGTGGCGAAAGTCCCGCTGCCGCCGAAGTTCAGCGGCAGATAGCTGTACTCGAGCGGCGCGTAGAGCGGGTCGTCGACATTGAAGTTCAGCCAGTATTTCAAAGGGCAGCATCGGCCTCGCTGGACTGCATCCAGGCGGCCTGGTCCGCCAACGCCTGATCGCCGCTGGTTTCCGCCCAGAGCCGCAGCCCCATCCAGGCCGCGACGGCCTCGCTGGTGGATTCCTGGTTGTTGGCGTCGGCGAACGGTGAGTGCCGGGAGGCCCACGAGTGGGAGGCGTAGACGTCGCGTAGACGCGCATGGCGGGGAAATTGTCCGGAGTCCGTCGGGCGGGCGATGTCGCAGGCCAGCAGGGTCGCCACCGGCGACAATTCCGGGAGCAGGCTCGGGTCGTCCATGGCGGCGAGGGCCGCCGCGTGCAGGAAGTAGCCGTAGTGGAAGTGGTGGTCGTTGAACTCGTCGCTGCCGAAGGTGGACACCAGACCGACCATGCCGTGATTGGTCTGGTCGTAGAAGAAACAACGGTCGGCCTTCGAATCGGCGCATCCCGCCGGGTTCAGCCACGTCTTCAGCTCGGGCACCAGCCGGTTGCGGACCTTTGTCGCCAGGTCATCGCGCCCCAGTGTTTTCGCCAGGTGCATGAGCTGGGCATCCCGGGCCATTGCCTTCCCGGCGAAGTAGGTGTCGGCGGGATAGGCCGGAAGACCTTTGCACGTCTGTCTCGAGGTGCGTGATGAGTTTCGTGCGGGCGGTTTCGTCCGAGCGCTCCCAGGTCGTAGGTCGCCGCTGGCTGCTTCGGGTGTTCCAGGTCATCGACGACGTCAGACACAGCTGGAGTGTGCCGTAGACGCTCTTGTAGGTTCCCAGCTGGCATTCCTGGGCGGTGTCGGCAGCTTGGTGGGGCATGGCGGCCACCAGGGTGGGTGCCCCGTCGGCGGTTCGCCAGTCGATGGTGGGTGGAGACTTTTCGTCGCTGACCTGCCAGGACGCCTCGGACGACGTCACGGGGTGGATCTTGTCGAGCAGGTCGGCCGTTCGACATCCCGTCAGGACGGCGGCCCACGTCGCTGTTTGTCCCTCGGTGAGCTGCAGCTGGGAGGCCGCGGAACCAGGGTCGGGGGTCAGTGCGAAATGATCAGGCAGCGGTGAGGTTTCCAGGGCCACCGCCCTCAGAGGCGGTGAAGGTGATCTGGGGGACCCCTGGGCCAGGGGTGACACGGCCCCACCAGGCCCGTCGCATCCCGTGCCTCCGCGACGACGGTGACCGTGTCGTATGCCACCACCTGCCACCCCGATGCCCGGCACGGTGATGGGACCTCAGGTCGGTGGCCGCCGAACAGTGTCTTCTCGGTGAGTCTCACCTCGGCGGTCCCGAAATCGAACCCAGTGGGCTTTCAGCAGGAAGCTCAGCGCAGGGGATACACCGGGCAGGGTTCGGGGCCGAAAACCATCCCGAGAACCACCGGTTGGTGGGTGGCACGAGACCCTCAGCGAGGCGGGCGGGTTTGAGATCCTTGCCTGGCGATGGTCCACTGCGTCCGAGGGCGGTGGTCTCACCGGGCAACTCACCTCGTCGACGTTTGCCCGTTGGTGTTGGTGTCGGAGTGTGGTGGAGGCTCCCAGGCATCTGCTGATCAACAGGATGATCGCGATCAGAGCAGGTCAACGTCAGGAGAGTGCGTGTGAATAACGTTTCACCGTAGACCAATCTTGACGAGAAAACTCCCGGAAGGCTTGGTGGGTCCGGCCAGGATGCCATCGTCCGCAGGCCATGACCGCGGTGACGGGCGTGCTCGCATCTGGTGAGCAACATGAGGTCGTCGGCCTGGAGATCGTCATGGCGACCGTCACCTCGGTGACGGTCTTTCCCTCGAGGCCTCATCGGTGCCGATGCTGACGCTCATGACCTCGGGCCTTCCGCGAGCTGGCCATCGGGCAGGTGAACGGTCGACCTCTGCCATTCTCCTCGATGCGTCCGTAATCGAGTTGGGTTGAGCTGGAAATCTCGCCACCACGGTCTTGTTCGTGCTGGAGACTGATCTCGGCCAGACGCTCTGATGCCGTTGACGTAACTTCCCTGACGAGCCGTGAAATTGTCCAGGTAACCGGCAATGGTGGCGTAGAAGGTGATGGTGCCGACTTTCCAGGTCGATCTTGTAGCCGTCGGTGCTGTTGGTTTCCATCCCGAGGGCTCGCCATGTCCCTTTCAGGCTGGCGCTGGTGATCGTGAAGAGTGTCGTCGCCGAGACGTATCGCCGGGGTTGTGGTTTCTGTTCCGTGACCACGACCCCGTACGGGGACGCGATCACCGTGCGGGGAGCCTCGATGCGGGCCGTCGACTCGTCACCTGATTTTGCCGCTGGTTGAACAGTAGCGTCAGGAGACCCGAGGACCAGAACAACGACGATGATGCCGACTGAGTAGCTTTGAGACGATTCAGAAGGACATGGATCAGCTCTTTCGGTCTTGAAGTTTCAGGATTTCTCGGCGAGGGCGCGTCCCTGGGCCGCCTGGGCATTGAGGGATGGCTTCGGCGTCCAGAGGCTCAGTCTGCCTGGCCCAGCCGAGGACGCTGCCTCCGGATCGAGCGCTGCGGTTTCAGCTGCGTCGCGGCACCGCGCTCCGCTGCGACTTTCTCCGTTTCTTCTGCCGGTTCTCCAGGAACGCAGTCACGACGAACGCACCCGAGGAAGAATGGCGTTCAGCACGCACCAGAAACGTGGCGATGTTGGATGTCCCATCGAGTAGTCTCGGTAGATCGGATACGATCGAGGTGCCGACCATGAGCACGAAGGCCCACACCTGCACCATGATGAAGTTGAACGCGGAGGTCCTGCCTGCCGGTGGCTCCCGTGACCGACCATTTCGTATCCACTTTGAGTAGGGCATTGAAGAATGCCTTGATGTAGATGGGGAAGGAGTTGGCGGCCAGCAGAAGGACCTCCCAGCGGAAGGTGCCTGCGATCACCGCAGCCAGCACGATCTGCATGACGTAGAAACCGGGATAGAACAAGGCCCACTCGTACCATTTCTGACTGCCAGCGTCACGGGTCGCAGGTCGAAGAAGACCTCCATGACAGGGACCAGCATGAGGAGGCCCGGTGCTATGCCCGTGAAGTAGAACGTGCACGTGACGAAGTACATGAGCCGCTGGTCCATGTGGAGACGACGCCGTGGGCTGAGCGGGTTGTGCGTGAACAGGATCTCGAAGCCTCCGGTGGCCCAGCGGAGCTGCTGCTTGCTGTATGCCTCGATGGTGTCGGGGGTCTCGCCGATGGCGAGCTCCTTGGGCTGGAAGATCGAGCGCCAGCCTCGTTCGTGCAGGAGGATCGAGGTCCAGATGTCCTCCGACTTGGACTGGGTGTAGATCCCGCCGATGTCCTTGACGGCCGCGCGGCGGAACAGCACGTTGGTGCCGACGCAGAACGCCGCGTTGAACTCGTTGCGCCCCGGCTGGATGAACCGGTAGAAAACCATCTGGATGAACCCGGCTCCCCGGGAGACGATGTTGTTGAGGTTGCAGTACACCTGAGGCGCCTGCACGAACGCCACGTTGGGGTCCTCCATGAACGGGATCGTCTCGCGGAGGAAGTCGGGTTTGGCCACGAAGTCTGCATCGAAGATGACGAAGAACTCGGCCTTGGCCACCGACAGGGCGTTGTTGACGTTGCCGGCCTTGGCCCCGGAGCTGCCGAGGCGGCGCACGTAGCGGCAGCCGAGGGTCTTGGCCAGCTCGCGCACCTCATCGGAGTCCCGATCATCCAGGATCCAGGTGGTGTGGCGACGCGCATCGCCATGGCGGCCCTTGACCGTGGTCTCTGATGACATCCAGTGATTCGCCGTAGACCGTGATCGAGTACATCCACGTCGATCTGGCGGCCGTTCAGGTACATGGGCCATTTCGTGGGGTCGTTGCTGACTCAGGCCGGGCGTTGAGCTGCGGGTCGAAAAGCAGCTTGGCCTGCGGTCTGGAAACCTGTAGCTGGGCTGGCGGCCGTAGCCGGACAGCATCGTCCACAGGGCCATGGCAGCCTGGAAAGATGAGAATCACGTGCACGAGATGACGATGAGCTAGGGATGAGGTCAGCTGAAAGCGGGGTTCGAGGATGGGCCTGCACGTAGGCCAGGAACACCGATCGACGCGACATGGCGACCGAAAAGAGCAGGGTGGGGGAGTAGCGACCCGGAGGTCGAGGCCCGGCGTTCCTCGAGCGAGGCCGTCGACGAGCGCGAGCTCGGTAGTCGGCATTAACGAGTTGACAATCAACTTTTGGGTCGGCGGCGCGCGGAACGGCGTGGCGAGGCACAGGGCCTCCTGGTGAAGTTGTCTTCTGAACTGCGGGCTCGAGGGTGCAGGGTGAGACTTTTGTCGATCGATCACCCACCGCCTCGAGGTTGAATCGCGTCGCCAGGCATGAGAGGCATTCCGGTTTGCAATCTGCGGTTTTTCGTGCTCCCCGCGTATTCGTGCGGACGTTGGGCAGGGTGAGGTTTACTCAGCGGAAAGTCGGCGCGGGTTTATTCGCGGGGCCCTCGTCGGTGAACTAGTCAGGGATCGGTTTGAGGATGCATCCGCTTTCTGTCGCGGTGCTTTCGCTTGCGTGTGGTCGAGCTATCGAAACTCCGAGCGTTCGGAGGTTTTCCTGCGCGAGTCAAGGTGTCGGGGCTCTCTCGAGTGGTGTGTATGCCGCCGTGATCATGCTGCATGTAGTGCTGCTTTGAGTGCAGGTGAAGGGCGAGGGTCTGTGCGTGTGACGGGGCTTTATTGATTCCTCCGAGCGGGCGTCGGCGACGTTCATCGTGGCGGACGCATTCGAGCTGTGAGCGATCTGCGTTCCCGTCTTGACGTCCGAAAACGATGGTAGTCGTGGGTCTTGCGAAAAGAGTTTCGTAAGTGAACAGAAGGGGTCCAGCGATGGCGGTGGAACGCACGGAACGCGAGAGCGCGATCCTCGCGAAGCTGGCCGACGACGGCCGGCTGAGCGTCTCCGGCTCGCCAGCGACTTTCGTCTCCGAGGTGACCATCCGCGGCCACCTGCGCACCCTCGAACAGCAGGGGCATGCTGGTGCGCACCCGTGGCGAGGCGCGGCCCATCACCCTCGAGGAATCCTCAGCGGCAGCAGGGTCAACGTGGAGGCCAAGGAGAAGATCGCGCAGGCCGCCGCCGAGCTGATCGGCGACGACGACACCGTCATGATCGAGGGCCGGCACCACCGCGGCGCTGATCGCCCGGCACCTGACCGGCAGGGCGAGGTGCAGATCGTCACCAACTCGACGCTGGTGTTCAACAACGCCCGCGCCAACCCAGCGTTGAACATCATCCTCGCGGGCGGGGTGTTCCGCCCGGAGTCGGAATCCCTCGTCGGTCCCTCGCGGAACGCGCCATCGCCGACTTTCAACACCCGCATCGCCTTCCTCGGCACCGACGGTTTCTCTCCGGAACGCGGGTTGACGACGCGTTTCGTCGAGGGGCGCAGGGTGGCAACCACCATGCGGAGCGCGCCGAACAGACCTGGCTGGTGGCCGATTCCAGCAAGTTCGGGCAGGCGGGTTTCGTCTCCTTCCTGCCGCTGGATGCCATCACCGGGCATCATCACCGACTCTGGTCTCCCCGACGATGCCGTGGAGGCCTCAGGAACACACCACGTTCGCATCGTCTAGGGAGAAACCAAATGGCAACCGTCATAGTCATGCCGGCTCTCGGGAACAGCGTCGAGTCCTGTCTCATCGTGTCCTGGCTCGGTCAGGGAGGGCGACACCATCGCCGAGAACGGCATCCTCTGCGAGGTGGAGACCGACAAGGCCTCCATGGAGGTGCCCAGCACCGCGTCCGGGACCGTGCTGAAGCTGCTGTGGGCCGAGGGCGACGACGTCCCCGTCAAACAGCCCCTCCTCGTGGTCGGGAAACCCGGCGAGGACCCCGCCCCCGTGCTCGCGGAGGTGGGTTTCAGGCGCCGCGCAGGAGGAGGCCGCTCAGACCAGCCGTCGCGGTCGCTGAGCCCCCGGCGCAGGTGCCCACCGGCGCTTCCGTGGCCGGTGACGAACGCGGCTCCAGTCCGCGCGCCCGCAACCTGGCCGCCGCCGAGGGCATCGACATCGCGGCGGTGCCGCGGGACCGGCCCCGGAGGTCGCGTGATCGCCCGTGACGTCGCTGCCGTCGCCGAGACCACCACCAGGGCGGCGGCCCGGGCCGGAGCGGTCGCGGCGAGGGCACCGGGCCTCTGGTCGCGCGTCAGCCAGGCCGACCTCACCGCCCCGCCGCGCGGCAGAGGAAACCCCCCGCCGGTCCCCGCGGCGGTCGTGAGAGCCGACCCGGACTTCCCCGGCCCCAGCACAAGCACCCGCTGAAGGGCATCCGCAAGGTGATCTCCGAGCGGATGATGCACTCCTGGCCAGCTCCGCGCAGCTCACCTACACCACCACCGCGCGGGCCCAGGGCTCCTCGACATGCGCAAAAGCTGAAGAACTCCGACCCGGCGCTCGGCCTGAACAAGGTGACCATCGGCGACCTCGTCGGATTTCGCAGCCGTCAGGACCGCCGCCAAACACCCGCCACAACGCCCACCTCGAGGACGGCGTGCTGACCACCTTCGAGCGGGTCCACCTCGGTTTCGCCTGCGACACCCCGCGCGGCCTCCTCGTCCCGACGGTGCGCAACGCCTCGCAGCTCAGCCTCGGCCAATTCTCCGCGATCTGCAAGGACCTCGCCGCGCAGGCCATCGAGGGCACCATCAGCCCCGACCTGCTGGGCGGGGCCACCTTCACCGTCTCCAACCTGGGTGGTTTCGGCATCGAACACTTCACCCCGCTGCTGAACGTGCCCCAGACCGCGATCCTCGGCGTCGACGCCATCTTCCCCCGCGCCTACGCGGATGAGAAGGGCAAGGTCCGCGTCGAACAGCGCATCGGGTTGTCGCTGACCGCCGACCACCGGGTCATCGACGGCGCCGACGCGGCCCGTTTCCTGCAGGACCTCGTGGCCTTCCTCGAGAACATCGAACTGGCCGCCCTGAGCTGAGAGGACGAACAATGACCGACCACGACGTCATCGTGCTGGGCGGCGGCCCCGGCGGCTACATCGCCGCCGAGCGGCTCGGCCACGCGGGGAAGAAAGTGCTCCTCGTCGAGGCCGCCTCACTGGGCGGCACCTGCCTGAACGTGGGATGCATCCCACCAAAACCCTCCTCGGGGCTGCCAGACCTACGACCACGCCCGCCACGGCGCCCAGTTCGGGGTGAAGGTCGACGGCGCCCATGTCGACCGGCTCGCGCTGCAGAAATGGAAGGACAAGGTGGTCTCCACTCTCGTCGGTGGGGTCGCCGCCACCGAGAAGAAGGCCGGGGTCACCGTCGTGCACGGCCACGGCACCTTCGACGGTCCCGGAAGGGGTCACCGTCGACGGCACCACCCACACCGCCACCCACGTGATCCTCGCCACCGGGATCGGTGCCCGTCATGCCCCCATCCCCGGCGCCAAGGACAACCCGTTGGTCATCGACTCCACCGGCGCCCTCGTCGCTGCCGGAGATTCCCGGAAACGCCTGGCCGTGATCGGCGGCGGCGTCATCGGGTGGAGTTCGCCTCGCTGTACTCGCATGCTCGGGCACCCAGGTCACCGTCATCGAGATGCTGCCGAGATCGTCCCTTCGCCGACGACGACGTGGCCGCGCAGCTCCGCAAAGCCCTGAAGGACGTCACCTTCAAGCTCGGCTGCCGCGTCACCTCCATCGACGGCGGCAAAGGTGAACTGGACCACCGCCGACGGCGCGGAGGGATCGGTCGAGGCCGACTCACGTGTTGATGGCCGTCGGGCGCAGGCCCGCCGTCGACGGCTGGGGTGCGGAGAACACCGGCTGGAGTACTCCGGCCGCGGAGTGGTCGTTGACGACCGGATGCGCACCAACCTGCCGAACGTGTGGGCGATCGGGGACGTCACCGGCACGCAGCCTGCTGGCCACGCCGCCTACCGCATGGGCGAGGTGGCGCCGCCAACATCCTCGACCCCGAGGCCCACCGCCGCGGCGAGGTGATGCGCTGGCACACCGTCCCGTGGGCCGTCTACACTGCGCCCCGAGTGCGCCGGCATCGGACTCACCGAGGCCGCGGCCAGGAAGGCGGGCCGCGACGTTATCACCGCGAGCGTCCCCGGCTACATGTCCGGTCGGTTCGTCGCCGAGAACGGCCTCCAGGCCCCGGGACTGGCCAAACTCATCCTCGACGCCGAGACCCGCCAGGTGCTGGGCATTCATGTGCTGGGCAGCTACGCCGCCGAGATGATCTGGGGCGCCTCCGCCGTGCTGGAAACCGAACTGGACCTCACCGACCTGCGCCAGCTCGTCTTCCCCCATCCCACCGTCAGTGAACTCATCCGCGAGGCCGCCTGGGCGGCCAAGGCCTGATCGACAAGGAAAGAGACAACGAAACATGACCCGCTCACTCATCGTCGATCCGACGAACGTGCGTGCCAAGGGCGTCATCACGGCGCCCGAGATGCCCGTCAACGCCACGAACCGACTTCAAGGCGGAACTGAAAACGCTACGGCAAGCAGGGCTCATCGACATCCTGCACGACATGATCGCCGTGCGCTCTTTCGAGACCATGCTCAACTCCATCAAGACCACCGGCGCCTGGAACGGCGTGGAGTACAACCACCGCGGCCCCGCGCACCTCAGCATCGGACAGGAGTCCGCCGTGGTGGGGCAGGCCTCGCAGCTCGGTGCCGACGACTTCGTCTTCGGATCCCACCGCAGCCACGGCGAGATCCTCGCCAAGTGCTTTCTCCGCCTCCCGCAAACTCGATGCCGCGGACCTGGAACGCATCATGAGGGAATTCCTGGACGGCGAGACCCTCTCCTTCGCCGAGCAGGTCTCCAACGACGACCTGGCCGACGTCGCCGAGAACTTCATCCTCTACGGCGCGGTAGCCGAAACCTTCGCCCGCAAGGCCGGTTTCAACCGCGACCTCGGCGGCTCCATGCACGCCTTCTTCACCCCGTTTCGGTTCCATGCCGGAACAACGCCATCGTCGGCGGCTCCGCCGACATCGCCACCGGCGCGGCGCTGTTCAAAGCGCATCAACCGCCGGCCCGGCATCGTGATCGCGAACATCGGTGACGCATCCATGGGCTGCGGTCCCGTCTGGGAATCCATGATGTTGGCCGCCATGGACCAGTACCGCACCCTGTGGAAGGACGGCGTGGAGGGCAACCCGCCGATCTGGTTCAACTTCTTCAACAACTTCTACGGCATGGGTGGCCAGACCTCCGGCGAAACCATGGGCTACGACATCCTGGCGCGCGTCGGCATGGGCGTGAACCCGGAGGCCATGCACGCCGAACGCGTCGACGGCCTCAACCCGCTCGCCGTCGCCGACGCCGTCGCCCGGAAACGCGAACTCCTCGACGCGGGCCGCGGACCGGTGCTCACCGACACCATCACCTACCGCTTCTCCGGGCACTCCCCGTCGGACGCATCCTCCTACCGCACCCGCGAGGAAGTGGAGCTGTGGGAGAAACACGACGGCCTCAAGAACTACGCCGCCTACCTGATCAAGAACAAGGTGCTCACCCAGGCCGACGTGGACGCCATCCAGCAGAGGTTCGACGAGCGCCTCACCAAGGTGATCGCCCTGGCGACCCGCGATGAGGACCTCAGCCCGCGCGTGCACAGGACTTCATCGACACGGTGATGTACAGCAACGGCACCAAGGAGAAGCTGTCGGAGGAGGAACCGCAGCTGCTCACCCGCTGGCCGAGAACCCGCGCGTCAAGGCGCTGAAGAAACAAGATCCGCACCGCCCGCGACGAAAACGGCAAACCGGTCTCCAAGAACAAGGCCTTCGCCTACCGCGACGCGATCTTCGAGGCCGTCGCGCACCGTTCGCCACCGACCCGACGCTCGCCGCGTGGGGTGAGGAGAACTCGCGACTCGGGGTGGCGCGTCTCGCCGTCTACCGTGGCCTGACGGAGCTGCTGCCCTACTCATCGCCTGTTCAACTCGCCCATCTCCGAGGCCGCGATCGTCGGCGCCGGTGTCGGCTACGCCCTCTCCGGCGGTCGCGCGCTGGTGGAGCTGATGTACTGCGACTTCCTGGGGCGCGCGGGCGACGAGATCTTCAACCAGGCCGCGAAATGGCAGGCGATGTCCGCGGGTCTGCTGGAGATGCCGCGTGGTGATCCGCGTCTGCGTCGGCAACAAGTACGGTGCCCAGCACTCCCAGGACTGGTCGGCGCTGTGCGCCACATGCCCGGGCCTGAAGGTCTACTACCCGGCCACCCCCTACGACGCCAAGGGCATGATGAACCTGGCGTTGCGCGGCACCGACCCGGTGGTGTTCTTCGAGATCCCAGCTGCTCTACGACAAGGCCGAGGAGTTCCAGCCCGGAGGTGTTCCGGAGGGCTACTACGAGGTTCCGGAGGGGAACCGGTGGTTCGCCGCGAGGGCCCTGACCTGACCATCGCCACCCTCGGTGCCACCTTGTACCGGGCCCTCGAGGCCGCCGACATCCCTGCAGTCGAAGTACGGGCTGTCGGCTGAGGTCATCGATCTGCGGTTCGTCGCCCCGCTGAACCTCGACCCGGTGGTCGAGTCGGTGAAGAAAACCGGTCGGCTGCTGCTCAGCTCCGACGCGGTGGAGCGCGGCTCCTTCCTGCAGGACGTCGCGTCCAAGGTGCAGAGCATCGCGTTCGATCACCTCGACGCGCCCGTCACGGTGGTGGGGCTCGCGCAACGCCATCACCCCGGCGGCGGAGCTGGAGAAGGAGTTCTTCCCGCAACCCGGAATGGCTGGTCGACGCGGTCCACGAGCGGATCCTGCCGCTGCCCGACGTGACGATCAGCAACCAGACCACCGCCGAGCTGGCGCGCGCAACCGTCTGACGGCTCTGCCCCACCCGTCTCGATCGCTGGTTGACGCCGGTGTCTCGCCTGGGTCCGCTCATACCCAGCTGCGATAATACGCAAACCGGCCTGACGTCGAGTGACGTAGTGACGAGCGGAAACACACATGAACCAGACAAACGACCCGGGGATCAGCCCTTCGAGCGAACGCCTCGCCGCGCTGCGATCGTCGCCGGGCCGGCGAGACCTTCCTGCAGTGGGTGGTGGAGTCCAACAACCACATCCACACCTGCTACTCCTTCCAGCCCCTACACCCTCCGGTGCGGCGCTGGGCGCCAGGCGCGCGGGTTGCGCGGTGGTCGGTTCCGTCGACCACGACTCCATCGCCGCCGCCGCCGAGATGAGCGAGGCCACCCGCATCCTCGGGATGGGCAGCGTGACCGGGGTTTCGAGTGCCGCGCTTCTTCGATCCCGGCGGCTCCCTTCTGCCGACACGGAAACTCAACAACCCCGACTCGGCGGGGATCGCCTATGACCGTGCAGGGCAATCCCCGCCCCGGCCAGGCGCGGAGGTGGATGCGTGGCTCGCCCGCGGCGTGCAGCGCGGCTGGAACGCACCTCGCGATGGCGGAAGCCGCGAACGCATCCTCACCGGCCTCGGGCCTGGCGCCCTTCGACCCGCAGATCCGACATGGTGGCCTGCTCCCAGTACGCCACCGGCGGCGGCATCACCGAACGCCACCTCTTGGCGGCGATGGCCGATGCCCTCATCGACGGGCTTCGGTCGCGGTAGACCCCTGGTCACAGGGGCTGACAGGGCATGGGCATCGACGTCCCCGCGAAACTCGCCGGCAGTCCTGGGCGATGCTGACAACCCGCACCTGATCTACGACCTGTCTGGGCGTGCTGAAATCGGAATACCTGGGCGGATCTACATCCAACCCACCGCCGACGAGTGCCCGACCGCCGAGGAGGTGGTGGCCTCGCCGACTCCGTCAGGAGCGATCGCCACCTACGCCTCACCTCGGTGACGTGTCCGCCTCTCGCCGACCGGGCGACAAGAAGGCCGAGAAAGTTCGAGGACGACTACCTCGACGAGCTGTTCGACGCCATGGCCGAGACGCGACTGCGGGCATCACCACATGCCACCGCGCAACACCCCCGAGCAGCTGCGCCGCATCCACGACCTCGCCACCCGCCACGGCATGTACGAGATCTCCGGGGTCGACATCAACCAGCCCCGCCAGTCGTTCACCTGCCCCTGAGCTGCGCCGATCCCGGGTTCGCGGCACTCAACGAGGCCACACTGGGCGCTCGTCGCCCACGAGGCCCTGACCTCCGTCGACCCGTCGCTGCACATCTCGGCGAGGGTCGGCCACGACCTGAGCGGCTCGCCGCCCGCATCGCCGCCTTTCGCGCCTCTTGGCGCGCCTGGCCGACGGTGCCGACGCCGCCGAACTCGCCGCCACCGCCCCCAGACTGTGAAACCTGAAAGCCGGGAGACCATCATGAGCAATGCCCCGAAGGTGAGGGAGCGTTCCTCACCGCCTTGAACCGCCCCGTCCTGCGCGCCCAGCGACGCTGAGCGCCACCATCGTCCTCGACGAGACCACCATCCCCGCCGACGTCCCACCGCCCGCGGTGGTGCGGCTGGGGAGGAGACCTACGAGGTCACCGCCACCCCGCGCGGTGAACGCGAGATCAGCGGCCGCGTCGCCCTGGTCACCGGCGGCGCTCAGGGATTCGGCGCGGAAATCGCCAAGGGCCTCGTCGACCAGGGCTGCTTCGTCTTCATCGCCGACCTCAACGGCGACGGGGCCGCCGCCAAGTGCGCGCGAACTCGGCGCAGACCTCACCCACCCCATCACCGTGAACGTCGCCGACGAGGAATCCGTCGCCGCGATGACCGCCGAGGTGGAACAGGTCGCGGGCGGGCTCGACCTGGTGATCTCCAACGCCGGGATCGTGCGCGCCGGATCCGTGCTGGAACAGGACGCCTCCGCGTTCAGGCTCTCCACCGACATCAACTACGTCGCGTTCTTCCTCGTCACCAAACACCTGGGCGGTCTCCTGGCGCCAGCACGAGGCCGCGCCGGCTGGCTCACCGACATCATCCAGATCAACTCGAAATCCGGACTTGTCGGCTCCAACAAGAACGCCGCCTGCGCCGGCTCCAAGTTCGGCGGCATCGGCCTGGTGCAGTCGTTTGCGCTGGAACTCGTCGAACACGGCATCAAGGTCAACGCCGTGTGCCCCGGGAACTCCTACGACGGCCCGCTGTGGTCCGACCCCGACCGGGGGCTGTTCGTGCAGTACCTCAACTCCGGGAAGGTGCCCGGCGCGACAACGATCGAGGACGTGCGGGCGTTCTACGAGGCCAAGGTGCCGATGCGCCGCGGCACCACCGGCATCGACGTGCTGCGTGCCATCTACTACATCGTCGAACAGGCCTACGAAACCGGCCAGGCCGTGCCCGTCACGGGCGGCCAGGTCATGCTCAACGCCTGAACCCCGAGAAACCGAAGGAAGAAACATGAGTGACATTCCCGCCACCCAGCACGCCATTCAGATCGTCGGGGTCGACGAGTTCGTGCTCAACCCCGCCAAACCCGTCGACGAGGTGGGGCCCCACCAGATGCTGCTCAAGGTGGAGGCCTGCGGCATCTGCTTCAGCGACACCAAACTGCTGCACGCCTTCCGGATCCCCACCCGCGCAAGGCGGAGGTGATCTCGGGGATCGCGCCCGAGGCCCTCGCCGAGATCCCGCCACCGTCCGGCGGGCAGGCGACGGTGCCCGGCCACGAACGGTGGGGACGCATCATCGCCGCTGAGAACGGGTGACGCACTTCACGGTGGGGACCGGTGCTGGTGCAGGCCGACTGGAAGCACCTGCGCACGCCGAAATCGAACGGGCGCGTTTGGCTCACAACTCCCCGAGGGGGCGTTGCAGGAGTACGTCGTCATCGACGAACGCTGCGTGGTTTCGCCGTCGCGAGGAGTTCCTGATCCACGTCATCGACGGGCCGTCGGCGTCGCCGTCGGCTGATCGAGCGCGGGCCACCGTCGAGGCTCTACGCGTGGGCGGAGCGCAATCACGTCGCCGATGGTGGTCGGCTGCTGGTGGTCGGTGACGGCGAGCTTGGTTCCCTCACGTCGCTGCACCGGCCCGCGGAGACGGTGCTGGCCGCCCCGGAGGAGGTCGCGGGGCTGGACGGGGAGAGTTTCGACGACATCGTCTGTTTCTGTCCCGACGCCGAGGTGATCGGAGGCCTGCGCGAGCTGCTCGGCACGCGCGGCGTGCTGTGCGTCGTGCTGGGCGGTGGGCGGATCGACCGCAAGGTGAGCCTCGGACATCGGTCGCGTGCACTACGACTTCATCCGGTTCTGCGGCACCACCGGCGACGATCCTGCCGACGGCTACGCCTGGATTCCTGCGACGGGTGAGCTGCGCACCGGCGACAAGGTGGCGATCATCGGGGCCGCCGGCCCGATGGGGCAGATGCACACCATGCGGGCCGTCACCTCCGGGGTGCCGGGCGTCACCGTCACGGGCACCGACGTGATGACGACCGCCCGAGCATCTGCGCGGGGTCGGGACCGGTGGCCGAGGCCCGGAGAGGTGCCGCTGAAGATCGTCAACACCAGCGCCGCCCCGCTGGAAACCCGGCACACCCACCTGTCGCGCTATGGTGCCGGTGCCGGCGCTGGTCTCGCAGGCCGTCGACCTGGCCGCGCGAGGGCGCGATCGTCAACGCCTTTGCGGGCATTCCCGCGGGCACCTTCGGTGATTTCGACCTCCAGGGGATCATCGAGCGCCGCGTGTTCATGCTGGGCACCTCCGGTTCGGACGTCTCCGATATGCGCACGGTGCTGCGGAAGATCGAGGACGGTGTGATCGACACCACCATCTCCTCGACGCCATCACCGGCATGGCTGGGGTTTCGCCGATGCCATCGGTCTCGGTGATCAACCGCACCTCGGAGGAAAAGATCATGGTCTCCCCGTCGCCGCACGGACCTCGGCCTGATCCGCCTCCGTCCGAGCTGGAGACCAGGCCCTGCACGTCGCGGCGAAAGCTCTTTCGAAGAACGGTCGCTGGACGAAGGAGCGTCGAGGGAGGCCCCGCTGGCGGGAGTGATCCCGACACAACGTGAACGCTGGTCGTGGATCGTCGGTTTCCACGACCAGCGATTCCTCGTCTCCCACCGCGGTGCTGGACATCGCACCGGCAGGGCTGATGTGATGGCGATGGTACGTGGTTCTCGAGGATGAGGCGGGTGATCATGCACCACTTTCGATGTGAATGTTTTGAAAACTGGAACCCGGAGGTTTATCTACAGCCATCCTCAAGGTGGTCTGGCTAGGGGTTTTGGCCAAGGACCGCCGCCCGTGAATAAGCCTCCTGGTCAACCGATCCCAGACCGTCCACTGCGTTTGTAGGTATGCCACGAGGTCCTGATGGTGGCCAGGCTGGTACGACGCAGCCCTGCGGGCTGGGCGACTGTGAGGTGATCGGAGAGCGTGAACTGGGGATGCCTAGGTCCCGAGATCTGGCTGGTGCGGACGTGGTCCTTGCCTGGAGGTAGGTGGGAGAATCTTGATTGGCCTGCATGTGCCAGCGCTGCATGGGTCTCCCTATAGATCCTTCGGCATTGGGCCATAGCGAGATACGGCTGCGGTGTTTCAGACCAATCCAAGCCGAAATGAATGCCGTTCCAGGCGACAGCGTGGTGCCTGTGTGAGTCGTGTGAAGGATGTACCACTGGTGTATCCACCCGGCTTGGGAGCAGTGTCGGCGGTCCGCCCGGGCAGCCCCGCCGGACCGTTTCATGTACTTGAGGGCCTTCCGTGCACGGGCGGCACCTGCGGTCGCGGTCCGCACCGTTGACGAGAATAGGAGGCAGTGCTTGAAGATTCAGCCCGCCCGATCAATGGCGGCGCCATTGCGATACCCGGCGCTTGTGGCGGCGATCACGCATTTTCAATGCCGGAGCGCCGCAAGCCATTTTATGGACTGAGGTTAACCGCCGCAGAAGACCCATCAGTTCGTGAAGTATGCTTGAATCGGCGCATATGTTGTGGGTGATGGTGTGGCGGGTCGGTGTTCGTTCTGTGTCGAAGGTTCCAGTTTGCAGTGCGTAGGTTAGAAGGCTGACCTACGAGCTAGTTTTTGGGGTAGTGTTAGTGTCAGGGTGATGGTGTCACGTGGCTACCTGTTCTGTGTCGGTTGTCTAGTTTCAGCAGTGTCGATTAGATTGTTGACCTCCTCCGGGTGGTTTTGCGCTAAAGGGTGGACAGTGGCGGGGCTTTTCTCGTTCCGTGTCTGTCTAGTTTCAGCAGTGTCGATTAGATAGTTGACCTCTCCGGGGTGGTTTTGAGGCTAGTGCTGTGGTGATGGTGGGCGGGCTTTTGCTTGTTCTGTGTCGGTTGGGTCTAGTTTCAGCAGTGCGTCGATTAGAGGCTGACCTCCGGGGTGGTTTTGAGCAAGCAGTGCTGTGTGATGGTGTGTAAGGGCTTGCTTGTTCTGTGTCGGCTGGGTTCAGTTTCAGCAGTGCGTCGATTAGATAGCTGGACCTCCTGGGGTGGCTTTGAGTGCTATGCTGTGGTGATGGTGTGGCGGGCTCTGTGCCCGTTCCGTGTCGGCTGGGTCCAGTTCAGCAGGCATGGCGGATTAGAGTCTGATGTCCCACGGGGTGGTTTTGGGGAGCTGGAGTGCTGTGGTGACAGTGGTGGTTTGTGCTCCGTTCCGGTGTCCGGTTGGGTCCCAGTCTCCAGCAGTGCATGCAGGTAGAAGGTTGACCCTCCCACGAGCTAGTTTTGGAGTGAGTGTTGGTGCTGTGGTGATGGTGTTGGTGTTGAGCTTGCAGTGACTCGTTCCGTGTCGGTTGGGTCCAGCTTTCAGCAGTGCGCGTCGATTAGATAGGGGTGGTTTTGGGCCAGTGTTAGTGTTGTGGGTGATGGTGTGGCGGGCTACTGCTCGTTCCGTGTCGGTTGGGTCCAGTTACGGCAGAAGCGTGTCGATTCGATTGTTGATCACTCCACGGTGCGGCGTGGAGAAGCACGCAGGGATCTCGCCTCACCGGGCTGAGGGCTACCCCAGTGAGCGGAACTGGCTATCGGCTCGAGGTGTCCCAGGGCGCTAGAAGCTCGCTCTCAGGCACTGGCCCGGGCAACCTGCCTTGTTCCAGTCCTTCGGATTGGTCTGGGTGGTACACCAACATCAGCTTCCTCCAAGGCGATCGTTGACTACTTCCTGGGCCGAGTTGGGTGATCCGTGTGGTGGGCGAGCAGGTCAACCAGCTTGCTGCGCTTCTTGTGGGCAAGCGAGTGGCCATGGGTAGGAGTGACTCCGCCCGCTCTGGGTCGACTCATGTAATGAGGTAACGCGATGCTGCCTCTGCTGCCTATGGCTGAGGAGACAAATGCGTGTCTGGAGACCAGGTACTCGCAGGGTGCGCGGAACCAGCGCTCGACCCAGCACGGTCGTGGGCCGAGGGATACCCTGTTTGGGCGCGATATTGTCGAGGGCACGTCCCATGGCCTCCGACGCGTCGGGCGGCCTATACGGTCCGCCGATGGTCTCTGGGCCACACGCCCAGCAGCCCACGCAGAGCACGACGCTCGCCCGGCCTCCCAGGCCCACACGCGCAGGATTGCGCGGCATGCAGGCCTGCCGACCGGCTGCTCCGTCGCCGCCCAATCCTCCGTGGGCCAGCCAGCAGGCTCGATGATGGTTCACGCTAGAGTTCCCGGCGGCGTCTCGGCAGCCCTGATCCGGCTCCTGCTCGGTCAGCATGCAGCAGGAAAGTCGCGCACACGGTCAGGCTGGTCGCGGTGGCGCGGAGTTCTCGACAGATTCTTCACGAGCGCCGCCGGACGGGTGTTACGGGCCGTTGACGGGTTCCCCTGTGAACCAGGCCTTGATGTGTATTAAACGTGACATCCTCGCACCAAGCGCAGCTCGGTGAGGGTACGCAAACCCGCGTCTCCTGCGCTGCCCTGCAGAGCTCGAGACCGCGCTGTGCCACGCCTCGAATCGCGACACGTCACCACCAGCCGGGCGACCCGGCGTCTTGTCAGAGAGCTGGAGCAGCGTCCTGGCGCTGCTAGCCGAGCACCGCCTTCGTCGTCCGCCACCATCGCCAACGCCCGTGCCCGGGCGTAGGGCCAGCCGGCGAATCTTCTCCTGCGATCTGGCGTGGGACCGGTGCCGCCTCGGCCAGCCCGTCGAGCCGGCTCTCGCGCCGTTTGATCCTACCCGCCACCGTGGTGCGAACAAGGGAAGCTCGACCGACGCGGGATCCACCCGCGGGTCCTGGAGCTTTTCAGCGCCGTCTCGGCGGAGCCTCACGCGCGATGCGCCGGCGGCGAGCCACGTCTTTTCTGACCCGCGCCACCCAGCACGCCGTCAACAGCCAGACCCTTCCAGGGCCTCCGCCAGACACGGTCCCTCTGCTCGTCCACCGATCTCCAGCGACGCTCCACAGCGACGGTCACGCCGATCCTGATCCACTTCCCGCCCTGAGTCCACGGGCGAGTAATCCCAATCCCGAAATCTGATTTCTCCGGGTGATCGGTCAAACTAGCCTGGCGTCCGTCCGCTACTCCCAGTACGATCATCGCGCAGCTGGTCGATGCTGCCGCGTATCATCGTGCCGAGGGCTGGATCTGCGCAACCATCACCCTCGGCCCGCTTGAGCTTCGCAGCTGGTGGTGCGTTAGAGGTGATGCACGGCACGTCTCCTAACGCCGCACTCGGGGTCCGTGCCCCAATACTCATCCTCGCACTTGGCCGGCGTGAGCACGGCCTCGGCTGCTCGCGTGGGATCAGAGTGTCCCGCTTCCGGCGATCAACTCGTGGCACCGGCATCCTGGCTGCCTGAACGTACTCGATCGCCCGTTGCCAGGCCGGTCGCGGTCCACGACGTCTGGCGAGGCGCCTCGCCCATCGTCGCGGTGTGCCGCTTCCGGGCCTGCTTCGCAGCCTCCTTTCCTCAGACGTCTCGATCCCGGAAAAGCTTTACCGCGGGCCACCAGCGCTCGCCAGCGGCCGCTACTCCCAATCGCTCCGAGCGGTCCGCTCCGCGGGCGCGCACGACCGCGACGGCTGCCAGTGCGTCCACACTAACCTCCGGAGACGTTTCGCCATCGCCATGAGCTCACTGCCTCTGTCGAGCACCCTGGCAGTAGTCAGGGCACCATTGTCCCGCCCGACCTGGATGCCACGCCAGAAGGACCTGCTCCGGTCGATGGGGCGGCTACACACGTGACTATGTCATCGGTCACTGCGTCTCGGCTGTCCTCTTTGGCACATCGTCGGACGCTCCCCGAGCCGAAACCATCCGGGCGGGTTGTCGACCATGATCGACAAACCAGGAGCGGGTATGCGTACGTCGACCGCCAGTCGACACGGACGTCTCCCGCAGCCGCAACGGCATCGAGCACGCTGAACATCGTGGACTTCCTGATGGAGGACCCGCTGGCCAAATAGAGATGGCGATCTCCGATCATACAGTGGGTGGCGGGAGAAGCCGCGGAGGGACAGGCGCGATCGATATGCCGACAGCAGAAGGCTGTGCATTTGTGAAACCGCGAAACATGTGGATTCACCCGAGGGTCTTGGCAATGGTCAAAGTCGAGGGCGGCGTGAGCGGTCGCACCTGTCGTCGCCGATTAATCGACGATTATCGTGATCAGTCGATGTTCGTAATATATGGGAGGTTTGTTTTGTTGGTTGGTGGGTTGGGCGATTGCAGCTAACATGGTCAGCTGATTCAGGCAGTGACATGCGTTCCGTAATGCGGTTGTTGTGGAGACTATGATCGAAAGTATAGCGTGGGTAAAATTCACTAAGGCCCATGCCGCCTGGCGGCCTCGATTCTTTCGTTAAGTCCGCCTTTCTAGCCTTGCGGATTGCTCTTTGTCGAAATTTGTTTCACATTGTTAGGAGCTCAGTATGAAATGAGCGACCATCCCCAAATGATCATCCAGAAAACGATTAGCAATGCATAGTAGTACTTAGATACGCGCTATGTTGGGAGGTTGACTGATTCTTTTGTTACGGAGGTAGCCTTGCGTGATGAGGCTTCTAAGAATAGTCTAACTGCTCTCAGTTTCTCAGAGCGCGACTCATATATCCCGACATATATCTGTGAAACTTGCCGATCAGCAGAATTAATACCAAGAACGGCGACCGTAAAAGCTAGTAACTGAGGATTTGCGGTGTCCGATATCGTGGAGCAGGTGAGGGCTCCCAATGACTAAGCAAGACCGCTGTTGAACGGTTGTTTGCACGCGGCACTTGGTATCTGTACACGTAATGTGGGCGGGAAAGCTCTTGCGTGAGTTTTCAAGGCTCGTGACACCCATGGTGTGAGAGCCTTTATCTATGCTTGGGCCTGCGGTGCTGGGCTCTGAAGGGTGCGATTTCTTGTGGTTGTATTTCCTAAAGCCGGAGCGGGCTGTTTTGGCGCCAAGTGAAGTTCCAGCGGATTCCCACAGAAAGCGAATACTGTCGTTGTTTGAGCTTTGCAGTGATATCTGTCCGTCCTTTTTCGGATGCGACAGAGTATAGGTCTTAAGCAAGTGACGATCCTGGCTCTTGGAGGCTCCTGATCTTGGGTGACGAGGATGTGAGTGTACGCCGAAGGATGCAGAATGGGAAGCCGACCGAAGCATCGCTACTCTGAGGAGGAGAAGACCGCCGCGGTGGCCGGATCGATCAGGACACCGCGAGCGGAGCTCGCGTGTCGCCACAGGGGACGTTCTAGGGGACTCCTGACGGCGAGGGCTTTGGCGCGAGCAGGTCTCGGAGCCGGCGCAGACACACTTCTTCGGCTGAGGCCGTCATGCAAGCAGCGAGCGACTCGATCTCACTGAGAGGCCACCATGATGACCGTCGAGCGTATGTCAGGTATCGTATTTCTTCTTCAGGACGTCACCACAGGGAAGCTCCGGCTCTTCAGGATCCACGGCAAACCAGGAAGAAACATCGCGGCAGCGCCGTCGAGATCAACAGGGCGCTACCCCCGCGTTGGAGAAGACCTCACCGGATTTCGGTGGATTTGGTAGATCCACGAGGCTGACCTGCCCGGTCTTGGGGTCCAGCTACCGATACTGTGCGGAGGACAGAATAATGACGCCCAGGGGCCGTCACTGAGGGAAGCACCTGTCGACGACCGGATGGAAACTCAGGACCTCCGTCCTGGTCCCTGCGCCAGAGCTCTTTCCCCGTCGCCGGGTCCAGCCCCACAGCTTTCCGATGCGTCCCTCCGTGACGTATAAGGCGAGGTCGTCTCCCCAGCCCAACTTGGTGTAGCCGTCCTCGAGCCCGACCGTCCCACAGCTCGCTCACCACCTGCCGGTCGAAAACCCTCAACGGCCCGTCATCGTTTTTCCGTCCTGCCAGGATGTTGCCGCCAGGCTGAGCGGTGCCGCGCACCGTCCTTCACCACCGCCGCTGCGTCGTCGGTGTGAACGGCTCAAGGTAGCGGGCGTACTCGTGGACGGGCCGGCACGCGTCCGTCACGACGCAGAAATCGGTCACGCCGTCGTGGCACCTGCACCCAGAACCATTCGGGCGGGTCCTCTCAGACGTCGAAGGACCACTGTTTGTGTGCCTCTGACGCAGATGCGCGGTGGCTGGTTGCGACGTGCGCTCTGCGCGAGTCGCCTCCGTAGATCGCCCGGAGGCGCACAAGGCCAGGTACGCGCTCGGGCTCTTCATCGAGTCGACCGACGAGGCCTGCCATCGGTGAGTGCAGCGGGCACGCAGCGCACCTTTGCCGCTGAACGTTTCGGCACATCGCCACACTGCCCGGGCGAGGCGTCCGGTATTTTCCTGATGATGTGGAAACCAGGGAGGTCGCTGGACGCCGATCCTGACGCGCCGCGCCTCGCCGTATCGGCCCAGCTGAGCATCTCGTTTGCATGCGCCGCCCGCGGCGAGGTCTGGAGCGACCACCCGCCTCGTGAGCTCTCGAGGAGAGGACTGCCTCGGCCCAGCTTCTGTGACTTCCCGCGCGCTGTGGGCCGGGCCGGGAGTCGCGCGGCGAAAGACTCGGGTGATGACGGGACCGTGAGACCGGCGACGGTGTCTCGGATCCCGATTCCCCAACTGCGACTTGTGACGTGGTCACAACACACGTGCTTACGTCAGCGGCGGCGCGAAGTCCGCCACCTCGATGCGGGTCCTCGTCGCGGCTGTTGAGGTGGGTGACCACTTTCATGCCGGCGTTGGCCTCCTCCCAGGTTCATGGATGGGCTGCGCCGGGCGCTTCGGATCACGCAGATGGCTGCGTGGATGCCCAAATAAATCTTTGCGGGCGACATCAAACCGCTCTGATTCACGACCCGTTTCGCGTCCCGGCGGGTATCCAGCCTGCACGTCGTGGTGGGTCTGAGCGCAACCTGAGGGCCGGATGGACAAGCAAAGCGGTTGCGTCAACACTCAACGCCGTTTCAGGCTGTTTCGGACAGTTTTGAGCGACGGCGCTGCGCGCAACCGGGTGGCGCAACTGCCCGGCGGGGACGCAGTGGACAGGGAGGGCCTGTCGACTATGCTACCGCCTGGATGTCGAACCGCCTCTGTGCGCTTAGGTCCCGGCTTCAGCAAGGACAGGGCTGCGAGGCCGGTGCGGGTGAACGGAACCATGACCGACAGCGGCAGTGCCACGGCAGTGCAGTGCAGATGAAGCGAGGAAGCAAGAAGAGGGCGAGGTAGCATCGTGGGATTGACAGTGATGCGTACCACCAGCAGGGCTGACAGCCGCGGAAACGGGAACCGTCGTGCAGCGTGCGCGTCCGTGTTGCGCCACTTTCAGTGAGCCACCACCACGGTCTCGCCCGACGGATGCGGCGGCGAGATACAGTTCCAGCAGCCAGACGAACACCGCGGTGGTCGCCACCGCCGCAAGGCCACAGGACGCTGATCAACGGGATCCACTCCGAGCTGCTCAGCAGCAGCATCATCATCGCGCGGAGGACCGCCGGTGGTCCCGCCACGAGCCACGGGGACGGCGTCGATGAAACGCCTGTGCCGGCGTCGCCCGCCACCGTCACCGGGCGCGGCGGCTAGCCTGCCGCGCCAGCTGGGTGGGCGCGCGGCATCCACCCACAGCAGCACCGCCAGGACCGCTCCCCAGGGCCGTGCCGGAGGGTGCTGGTCATGAGGTCGTCCACATCGCAGCGGATCCGGAAAGCCGCAGGGACAGATGAACCACAAAACCAGTGAGCTTCGGCAGTCTCGGTGAAGAGACTGGTGCCTGCCACAAGGGTTATGTGGACGAGAACGGAAACGCTGAAAACGCAGCGCAGGATCGCTGAACGGCACGAACGGCTACCACGTTGAAGCGCCACCTCGGCACCGTGAAGCTGGTGGCATCAGGCGCAGCGAACGCCCCGGCGCGGCACGTGCGGATGTCGTCGATGAAGGCGAACGGCCGCAGGTCTCAATCTCCTGGGCGTGGGCAAGTTGACACCACTGACCGAACGCTCACAAAGCGGCGTGTGCCGGGCGGTGAGCAGCGCGGTGGCGGCGCGCGCCGCCGCGAGCCTGAGCAGACGAGGCGAAAGCTCAACCGAACGCGGAAGCAGCGGCGAGCACCGCTGCACCAGCGCTCCGGCACGAGACAGTCGCCGCGAACGCCGCGGGCTGATGATCGCTGCGTAGACCATTGTTCACCCAGTCCCGCACGGCTCACTCCAGTTGTGACGGCCGAACGGGAGGATATCAGCGTGAGGAGGCCCAGAACCGGGGTCCCGTGGTGATTGAGGTCAGGTCTCGATTATGGGCGACGAGATCGGAGGTCTGAGGTCCCGGATGTGACATGGTGAGCCGCGTTGTTCACGCTGACCTTTGCTATGACGCAGAGATGTAGGGAGGAAACCCGCGCCCTCTCCGGAAGGCGGCTGAGGTCGCGATGAAACCCTCGAAAATCACCTCGTGATGATGAGCCCCGGATCCGCCATCGGAGCCGGAGCTGTCATGGGTTCCGGCGCGGCAGCATAGCGCATGCAGGACCTGCTGTGCTGCTCTCCTGGGCGGCCCTCGGGCGACTCGTTCCCGCCGTGATGCGCGTGACTCGGCGAGATGGTGACTGGCGGAGGACCCGAACCCGCATTCTCACTACTACGCCGAGACCAAGGGCCTCCGGGCCCGCCGCCGGATTCATAGCGATCGGCTGGTTGTGGTGGATCGAGATGGGGCTGGTGGTCGCGACCGAAGGCAACCGCGGCGGCGCGGTACTTGAACACGCTCGTTCCCGGTGTCCGCGGTGGGGACTCGCTGGCAATCATCATCATTGGTGGTCTCACGGGAATCAACCTCGTTCAAGGTGGGAAGTTTCGGGTAATTCGGAATTCTGGTTCTCGCTGAGTCAAGATCGCCTTCGTGGCGGTGACCTGCAGTGCTCGAATACCCTTCCTTCGTCGGGTTCCTTCAACGCTCCTCGCCCGGAGTGGGGGAACCTTCTCAGAGGCTTGACTTCGATGCCTCACGGAGCCGGTGGAGTCCTTGCATCGGCATCCCGCTGGTCGTCATCTTCGCCTTCGGGGGTGTGAGATAGTCGCTGCATCGCCGCCGCCGAGACCGCCGAACGGGAACGCAGCATCAGGAAGGCCGTCAACACGCCGACGATCACTGTGAGCGCATCCTCATCTTCACCACATGGGCGCTGTGACGACCGGGCGCTGCCTGCCCTGCCCTGCCGATCTCCTCAAGGAAAGCGCCCATTCGTCGCGGTCCTCGAACGCGGCAGGACACGCCATCGCGGCACTCACATCGATCAGTGATCGTCGTCGCGCTGCTGTCCTCGCTCCAACGCGAGTCTCTCACGGCGGGTCGCGCACGTCTTCTCGCCCGCTGAGCGACGCTGAGCCCGCGGTGATGCGCGGCACGGGCTGCTCGAGGCGTGCCCGTGGCGGCCGTGCTGTCCACCACCTCGTTCCTCCGGGTTCGTCCGCGGTGGCACTGAGACTTACTTTGACAGGCCGTGAAGAGGCTGCGAAATTCACGCACTGTGGTGTCGGCTCCTGCACCATCGGAGTCGTCGTCTGGCTGGGGATCATCGTCTCGCACCTTGCGCTGCGCCGTCGCGCCGTCACGCGACGGCAACCTGCGTCCCAGGGAGCTCCCGGTCGTCGCATGTCCTGCGACGCTGGTCGCGCGCTGGTCGCAGTGGTCGCGCTCGCGTTTTACGGTGCCCGAGATCGCAGCTGCAACTCCAGCACCTTTCGCCCTGACGGCACTACCTCGGCGGCGTTCGGAGGCTGGCTCGCCACAGTGCGTGGCGGCACTGGCCGCAGGCGGAACCAGCTGTGTGGACAACAGGTTGTGAGAGGCTCACCGTGACCCTGGGCCAGGACCGAGCAGCGCCCTGCACGAGTCCTGAAAGTGCCTGCCATCTTCCGTAGTGTGAGTCCCTTTGGACCACTTGCACGATGCTCACTGCCCTGAGGCACTTCTGGAGTGCAGGAGACAATTTAGCTGGGACGTCCTCATACCCGGCATGATCGTTCCGGAAAGGCCATGCATCTTTGACCCATCACGCCATGAGCGAGAAACACGCGCACCGCCATGGGGCCTCGTCGACACCTGCACGCGGCAGCACGCTCGCTCGCCTTTGCCCGTCGTCGTCACCGGGGCGTCCGCGCGTGGCGCTGGCAGATAAGCGGACGAGTCGCCGCTTCCTGGACTGCGCCGCCGCCTACTCGGCCGCGATCTCGGGCGCGGCTACATCTTCATCGATGTCGCCAGGCGGCAGCTGGATCGGCCCACCCTCACGCAGCCGCGCTCATCGCTGACCGGCTCCGGGCCCGTTCGCCCATGAAACTGGCCCGCCCCGCGGGCAAGGACATGACCCGCCGATGAACACCGGTGCAGAGGCCATCGAAACCGCCATCAAGGTGGCCCACTGCTGTCACCAGGATCACGGGACGCTACCGCAGGACCGCGGGGAGATCATCGCCACGCACGGCAACTCCACGGCCGTCACCACGGCGATCGCCAGCTTCCAGCGACGACGAGACCGCGCGCACGCCGACTGCGCACAGCGGGTTCCGGCTCGCCGACTTCGCGACGTCGACTCCGCAGCAGGCCATCACACCCGAGCATCGCCGCCGTGCTGCTGGAACCCATCCAGGGCGAGGCCGGCATCATCGTGCCGCCAGGCGGGATACCTCCGCGAGCGTGCGGGAACTCACCCGCAGGAACAACATCCCCGCTGGATCGCGACGGTGCGTGACCGGCATGGGGCCGCACATGCGACGCACGACGTTCCGGTTTCGAGGCCGCCGGACATCGACCCCGACATCATCACCGTCGGCAAGGGCCCTGGGGCCGCTCGTGCCGCTGCATGGCGCGGTGGTCGCCGACCGCGAGATCACTCAGGTTGCTGCAACCGCCAGCACCGGATCGACCTTCGGTAACCCTCGCCTGCGCCATCGGGGCGACACGTCTGTGACGTGCTGCACCGGCGTGAATACCAGCGTCGCTCCACCGAGCTGGGCGAGCGCTCGCACGCGGGACTCGAGACTCTCGTCGGTCGTGGTGTGACCTGCAGTCCGGGGGCGCTGGGCATGTGGCTGGGCGTCCGCGCGAGTCCTGCGGTCGGCACCGCTGTGAACGTGAGCCCGACCTCCTCTCGATCGCGGCATCCTCGTGAAGGACACCCCACGGTCGAGGACCACCAGCCCGCGCTGCGTGATCACCGAGGACGAGATCGATCCCATCGTGCGTGAAGGGATTCCGGGCGTGCTGAGCGGCGTCCACGCGTGCATCTCCTGAGGCAGAGAAGACCCGGCCTCGATGCCGCGTTCAGCCGCTGAACTGATCATCGAGCGGGCGCTGCGCGCTGTGGAGTGCCGTACCGGCGTTGAAGCGTGGTCAGCTACCGGCGGACACTCGCGGAGCTGGTGGTGCCGTCCGCCTGGCGGGTGCGTCATGGCCTCCGCCGGGTCGAAGTGCCAGCGGTGGCGGGCGGTCAACGCGGCGATGGCGCTTCCGCCCATCTCGTGGCGAGGCGTCGGTGCTCGGGCCGAGGAGACTGCGGTCGCGACGGGCGGTGATGGCGATGTCGCGTGCGGGCCGGTACCCACGCACTGGCACCTTGTACCACGAGACCCGGCTGGCTCTCGTCGAGCGGGAAACCCGGGTCTCAGGCCCTGATGTCCTCGCAGGTCAGTAACCCGCTGGTCCTTCAGCGCCAGCACCCGGGCCTGCGGATTCGAGCCAGACGATCCGTGCATTGCCAGGTTCGCCGCTACCCACGTGATGGTAGCGCTCAGCATCTGTGGTCCGTCAGCGACGCTATCGCGTTGATGAGCAAACCCCACCCGCTACGCGAAGAACCGGATCGCCCGGTCACCGGTGTGACATCTCCCCACGGCTGACCGCTCACGCCCAGACGTCGCTCATACACTCACTCCGAGATCGAGGCTCGCCGCACGCAGCAGGCCGGTGATGATTTTCCCGCAGCCCTCCTGCTCCGGGTCAGATCACGTGAAGATCGCCGACGAGACTCGTCACCGGAATCAGCCCGGCCTCATTCCCGCTGCGGAACGGTTCCAGGGATTCGCCGTCGGCGCTTGAGTGTCGCCGTCCCTTCGCTTCACCCCGTGGTCGCAGTTGACCGTCACCTCACCCGGCCCGGGAAAGTGCTTCCAGAGAAGTCACGTCCTCGCCGTCCTGCATGCCCTGTGAACTCCACCACCGACCCTGCTCACCGTACGCTGACGTCATTGCCATGTGCGGTTGGGTCTCGATCAGGAGCGTTGCGTGCGTTTCTGTTTGTCCTTGGGCACCACGTCCGTGACCGGCGCGAGGTCGTAGGATGCGCCAACCTGCTACAAAGCTCGTTTCTGCGTCTGGGCCTCCGACTCCGCAACTGGGCGTCCGCCAACGACCCTGCTCGAGGGCGTTCGGGATGTCGCAGGAAACCCCGGTCCCTTGAAATCGTTGTATGCGACCGCCCTCCTGGCTCGGCGGCGATCAGCAGCGGCATTCCAGCGAACGCATCTCCCAACTCCGGAGGTGATCGCGCTGATCCGATGCGCCCTGCCAGCGCTGCTGCCGGAGACAGCACCACACGGCTGATGTTTCCTGACTCGATGGCTGCGTGTCGTCGCCGTCCAACCTGGAGGTGCTCACCCGATCGTGAACGACCGCGCCTGCTCGCTCGATGGCTGCGAATCCGCCTTTAGCGCGACACCCTCGCCGCAGCGGGTGTGGGGTGAGGGAGACGGCGACGAGATCGGGTGGCCCATCCGACGTGGCTGGCGTTCGAGACCTCCGCGATGGTGGCGCGAAGCGCGAGGACGTACCTGCAGGCTCCGCCGAGCAGCCGACCAGCAGCGATGCGGACGGTTGCAGTGGCTACGGCGAGACGATCGAGTGCAGATGCTGCTTTCCCGATCCGGTGATAGACGTGTGCCCGGTTCGTCCCCATGCGGAACGCGCCTGCGTACACGGGAGTCGGGAGTGGGTGGCATGTGAAGCTCCGAGCTGCATGTTTCTCCAAAAGGAGACGATGATACTGCAGGCCCGGCGCGGTCCTGTCTGGAAAGGGTTTCGCAGTCCGGACGATGTGCTGGGCGGCTGACGGCTGAATCCTATGAACGACAGAGCACTACCCCGATGATCAGCGCTGTTCCACCGGCCCTGATGCTGCGGTGCATGACGACGAACCAGGGCGTAACTCAAGAAAACTCAGAAGAACGAAAGGCGATCCCACAAGCGACCGACAGAAGGGATGAACAACATGACAATCGTGCAGGATGCAGCACGATCCTGAGTGTTATCGCCATGTTTCGCCCGCCCAGCTGGTAGACATCGCCCACGTGTAGATACACGCTGAAAACTGGCGCGACGCAGGGCCTCACACCAAGGAGCCGGATTTCACTCGGACCGCTACGAGACTTCCTGCGGTAACCGCAGCCGAGTGGGTGGAGGCGGAGACCATGCGCCGTCTCGATTCCGGCATGGGGTGTGCCTCCTTCCGAATTCTTTGGCTTCGTTCACGACCGTTCATCTTCGCCGTAGTCGTAGAGCATGGACACCATCCTTCTTCTCTCAAGTGTGGAGGAAGTTCTTGGGAAGGAAACACGCTCACCGAGGTCCGCAGCCGAAATCCACCGGTATCGTCAGGGGCCTCACGGTCGAGGGGCCCCGCGATGCTCGCCCACGAGACCCTGGGCTCTGTCGATGAGGTCGAGCTAATGTGTCACCGTTGATCTGAACCAGGAGATCCGCCAGCTTCTGGAGGTGAGACGGTCCTCTCGACGCTCCGTCCTCGAGGAGGCAAACCGACCCCGTTGGAGCATCCCCGGCCGCATGGTGACCATCGCGCGCGTGGGGGCTACGCGATGCTCGTCGCAACGCAGGAGTCCACGATCATGATGGCTCTACAAGCTACTCAGCTCATCGCCACCAGGCGTGCAGCTGCACATACCGAAACAGTCCTGCCAGCAGGTTGCATGAGGTAGACCCGCAGGGCCGAGACAGGTGGCAGCCTTCATTCTTCTCCATGGAGAGAGCGGAGGTCCGATCCAGGGATGTGGGCTAGCGCGAGATCATGCGCTGCGAGTGCTTGCGACAGGTTGCACATGGGCTTTGATACTGCAATGGGACCGTTGGATCAGGCAATGCAGCATCCAGTGGAGGAGATGCACTGTGGAAATTGTTCTGCACTACCCGCAGGTAGTCCAGCAGATCGACACTTTCAGCGTCGCATCGATTGACTCCGCTGACCTTCTGCCGAGCTGCAACGATCGCCTTTCCGAACGTGGCTGCTATGGGCGGGCGGGAAGTGTTTCCTGAGCTTGGATTCCTCGACCGAGCAGTGCGTCCTAACCGTCCATGCATCGCCGTCGAGAAGCACGGCATGAGGGTGACGAACTGACCCTGGATGTCCCTGAGGATGAGGACCGAGCAGCTTCGCGGCGACGTGGCGTAGCGTTTTCGCGCTGATCCGCGGACATTCGCGACGACCGAGGCGGTCGGGTTCGACAGCGCTGGTGAGGAACTGGACATCGACGAGGCATCGTCGTCGGCGCTGGTGAGGATCCAACAAAAATCTGAGGCGCAACTCGCAGGAGGTTTCACGTCGTCCAGTGTCTGCCGACCAGTGATCCGGTGGATCTGCTGCTGGCGAACATCCCCAACGGCTGATTTCACGAGCGGCGATATCGCCTGTCGTGCGTACCGTGGCCGTTGCCCGGCGAGTGCTGACGCACGGATACGAGCTTTTCGATCGTGCGACCTTATTGGGTTTCATTCTGGATCTAGCGGAGCCAACTTTGGCGCTGGTCGAGGACCTGAAAGCTGCTGCAACGGGACAGAGAAACTGGTGCGTGGGAGGAGCTGCTTCGTCGGTGCTGGCTGATTCCTGTTCTTGTTTCCTTGGCTACACACAGGACTTCCCAGAGGTCGTGGAATGAAGACGCGATGCGGACGATGCCAGGAGGTCCGTGGTGGTTCCCTGAGGACTGCACCGCACGGTGCGTGCCTCATGTGAGTTTCCGGAAGGCCACCGTCCTGAGGGTCGTACGGTGAATGTGTGCGTCATGTCACCGTTGATCTGAACCAGGAGAGATCCGCCAGCCTGGAGGCGGTCCTCGATGCTCCGTCCCTCAAGAACAACCGACCCCGTTGGGTATCCCGGCCCGCGGTGATCATCGCCCCGGGCGGGGCTGCATGATGCTGTCGCAACGCGAGTCCGATCCGGTGGCGGTTGCTTTGCCTGCGTCGCGGATTCCAACGTGTTCGTGCTGCGCTACTCGCTGCGGGGAGCACGCCGCCTATCAACCCCGCCGTCGACGCAGCACAGGCCGTGAGGTGGATACGCGCCCATGCTGGCGAGCGCTGGTGTCGATCCACGGCAGGTGAACCTCCTGGGGTTCTCGGCGGGCGGGCGTCGCAGCGCTGCTGGGCACCCACTGGAACCGCGACGACCTGCTGGCTGCCGAACGCGCGCGAGTACGAGGCCACCGGTCGGTGTGACCTGTTGCGTCACGGGTCGCGACCCGAGCGCTCGTGATCTGCTACAGGGGCGCTCCAGCGTCGACTGGGCGGACGGTGATAGAGGATCCTGCGCACCGCGGCCCGCGTGGACTGCATCTCGGCGGTGACTAGGGAGACCCACCCGCCTTCGTGTGGACCACCGGTCAGACGAGGTGGTGCCGCCCTGACAGTCGCTGCGTTTCGTCACCGCGCTGGCTGAGGCCGGTGCCGTTCGAATACCACCATTTCCGGTGGGGCCGGCCTCGTCGATCGCCGACGAGCTGTGCGGCGCCGACCGGGAATCGCTGCCGGTCAATGTGGGCTTCCTGGGGGACCTGGCAGTCACCTGGCTGCGCAAGATCGAGAGAAGAAAATGACCAATGTATGGCGTGATCTGGATGCCTACACCAACCTGCCGAGACTGGGGTCGCTGAGATCTCTCCGCAGGGACGGGTGGTGGTTTCTGTCGCCCACCGGAACCGAGAACACACCGGCACCGGTCGTCGTGAGGTGAACTCGGCTCGAGGGCTGCCGCGACCTGCGCGGGCGCCTGACCCGTTCGGAGGAAGGAGCAGAGATTGCCATGCCTTCACCGCGGACGGACTTTCCTGTTCGGTTCCGAAAACGACCGTTGCCCGGTATACCACGGCGAGACAAGAAACTGGAGGAGACTGACGAGTGGTCGGTTGCTGCCAGCCGCGGGTGGTAGCGACGGTGCGCGGCGCGTCGTAACCGGAGGGTTCAACGGGGTCCTCGCCGCGACCAGTCCGGCACGGTGATCGCCCGCACGGCCCACATCGGTGCCGTGGATGATGAGGCCGACGCAGCCATCCGCAAGGCCCGCCGCGAACGCAAGAGACCGCCATCCTCGCGACAGCTATCCCGATCCGATACTGGGACCACGACCTGGGGCCCGTAACCGACAGGCTCGCGGTTCTGATCTCGACGGCGGCTGCGAACCGCTGACCGGGGATGTGGGACGTGCCTTTGAAGAGACGACACTGTCGCTGAGCGCCGACGGCCAGAAGCTCGCCACAAGCTGGGCCTCACCGCGGGAGTCGCGAGGTGGCCCTGTCCGTGGCGGTCATCGACGTTGCGACGGGCACGCCGGATGGTACGCATCCGACGACGCTGACGAGTTCGCCAGTCCTGTGATCTCACGTGACGGTCGGTTGGTCGCGTGCGCGCATCACCCGCTCCACCCCGGAAACCGCTCCGGTGAAGCCCATGGCTGGTCGGGGAGAACGGCGAGGGCAGGGGACCGGCCCCGACTCGATCGCTGGGGCACGCCGGTGGCCTTCAGCCCCGATGCAGGGACGCCCTACGCCGTGGCTGACGAGGACGGTGATCTCGGTGTTCTAGCCATCGACATGGCCTCCGGGGAAGGTGCGCCGCCTCACCGGTGAAGGCGCTTTTCACTCGGTGTGGATCACCGAGGATGGTCGAGACCGTACGGTGCGGTCGCTACCAGAACCGGGCAGCGTCGTCGCCATCGACACCGCCACGGGGAGACCCGCCCGGCGCCCGTCGACTATCCGGAGCTGCGGCAGGGGCGGGAGCGTCGAGTTTCATCGCCGTCGACGGGGGCGCGTGCCCGACTACCTGGCTGCTTCCCGGCGACGATCCCGCGCTGCCGGCGTTGTGGATCTGCGGCCCGTTGTCCTGGAACTCGTGGAGCTGGCGCTGGTGCCCCTGGTTGGTCGCCGGGGCTGGGCGGTGCTGCTGCCCGATCCGGCGCTGTCCACGGACACGACCAGAACCACATCCAGCGCGGCTGGGGGACGCTGGGTGCGGGAACCGTTCACCGACCTGATGGTCCTGACCGACCACGTCGTGGCCCGGGACGACATCGACCGACCGCACCGTCGCCCATGGGTGGTCGTTCGGCGGGCAGGCGGCCAACTGCGGCGGGACACGGACCGATTCCGTGCCATCGTCACCCACGCCAGCCTGTGGAACCTGACGCCTCGGCAACACCACCGATGCTGCCTGCGTACCGAACGCGAGATGTCGCCCGAGATGCGGAGCGCTACTCGCCTCACCGACTCGGCGCAGCGACATCGTCACACCGATGCTGGGTTGTTCACGGACACAGGGACTACTGCGCCGATCGGCGAGGGCCTGGCCCTGTGGCGGGAACTGGCCGCAGAGTGGGCAGGGGAAACCGGAGGACTTCCCGCACAGATTCCTGTATTTCCCGACGAGAACCACTGATCTTGTCTCCACAGCACGCTGAACTCTGGGTGACGAGACCGTGATCCTCCTTCATCGAGGGCGGGTATCGGCGAGGCCGAGTTCACCCGGCCCGAGCTGCTCTGATCCGGGTTCACCGGTCGGCCGACGCATCCGTTCCGCCTGACCGGTCTGCGGGCGTACCGTGCTGGTCGACCGCCGAGGGACGGTGGATAGCACACCAATCGGTCCGCGATGGCGCCGGTCAGGTGCTCCCAGCGGACCCGAGACGAACACCCGCGACCACGCCTGCACGCCACCACCAGCCCGAGACACAGCCAGCCCTCGACCCAGCCTCGCGAGGAGCCCATCCGGTTGGGCGATCGGTCGGGACCACGACGTGGGCACATATGCCGTCAACGCCATCGGACCCGACGCCCGTCAGGGGCAGCAACACCCACCGCGACCACGGCAACCGACCCAGCAGTACCAGACCGGCTATCAACGCGAGCGCCAGACCTCCCGAGGAAAACACCTCGAAGGTGGTGCCCGAGGTGGGCTCGAAGGACCACAGCGCCTGCTGCCAGTCGATGCCGGTCGCCGGATCCGTGGTCTGTCGATCCCGGTGGTCAGGGCTGACGCGCTGGACGTCGGCGAACAGCGGCGCCGGGGAACCGGCGGAGACCACGAAGGCGCCGCTGAAACCGGCGAACAACACCGCGCGCGCCACGAGGAAACCCTGCAGTGCCCTGGTGTTGTCCAGCCCGAAACGTCCCAGGCCATGCCCGCCAGGACGAAGCCATCCACACCAGCGCGGAGACGGTGGTCACAAGCAGAGTGGGGACGACATTGCCTCCGAGGTCGGGGGAGCCGTATCCCCAGGTGGGGATCCACAACGGCAACCCGGTCACCAGCAGCTTGCCCACCAACGCCAGACCGCAGGCTACGACCAGGAGGGTGTGGGGGACGCCAGCACGCGCGGGTGAGAGGACGAACCAGAAGGCGTAGGAGGCAGGAGCACCTGATGGTGGTCGGGATCATCGACAACACCCCCGGCGATCAGCAGCAACACGACGGCCCGACCCAGGATGGTGGTGTGGCCCGCAGCAGGTCGTCGCCCCTGACCTTCCGGGATCCCGCTGATGATCGCCATGACACCCGACACGGTGGCGAACAGGATGCCTGAGCGACCGTGGGTGAAACCGAGCAGCGCGGTCGGTCCCGAACCCACAGGCGGGGTGAGCACCGAGTGCGCGATCACCCATGCCCAGGACGCCAGGGCTGCGGGCTGCATCGAGCCCGGGGGTGCGCTGCCCCGGGGAACCGGTCACGGCGTGCTAGGGCCACCAGGGACGGGCAGGTCGGAGGAACGGCATCTGCTGGGTGACTGACACCCAGCAAACCTAGGCCACTCCAGGACTGGGCGTGGGTTTTCACGAATGTCTGTAGGTGCGGCAGCCGGGAAAGCGCTGCTGGGGACGCGAACTTTCTGAACGCTGTTCGCCGTTGACCCCTGTCAGCAGGGGTTGAGACCCGGATCGAAAGCGGCGCGTTGATGGAGGGGTGCTTCCCCCAGAGTTGTCCCGGCATGGTTGGATAGGGACCATGAGTCCCTCGAAAGATCGGCGTCACCGAAGTAGCCCTCCGGGACGCACACCAGAGTTTGATGGCAACCCGCATGGCCTATGGAAGACATGGTCGATGCCTGCGCAGACATCGATGCCGCAGGTTACTGGTCCGTGGAGTGTTGGGGTGGTGCCACCTTCGATTCCTGTATCCGCTTCCTCAACGAGGATCGTGGGTCAGGTCTCGCACGTTCCGTGAACTGGATGCCCACCCCGTCTTCAGATGCTGCTGCGTGGCCAGAACCTGCTCGGCTACCGCCACTACGAGGACACGGTGGTGGAGGAGTTCGTCGAGAAGTCGGCTGAGAACGGCATGGACGTCTTCCGTGTCTTCGACGCCCTCAACGATCCCCGCAACATGGCGCATGGCAATGCAGGCCGTCAAGAAGGTCGGCAAGCACGCGCAGGGCACCATCTGCTACACCATCTCGCCGGTCCACACCGTCGAGGGCTACGTGAAGCTCGCCGGGCAGCTCATCGACATGGGCGCCGAGTCGATCGCCCTCAAGGACATGGCCGCCCTCCTCCAGCCGCAGCCCGCCTACGACATCATCAGGCCATCAAGGACACCTACGGCGACATCCAGATCAACGTTCACTGCCACTCCACCACGGGCGTCACCCTGGTCAGCCTCCAGAAGGCCATTGAGGCTGGTGCCGACGTGGTGGACACGGCCATCTCGTCGATGAGCCTTGGCCCCGGCCACAACCCGACCGAGTCTCTCGTCGCGATGCTCGAGGGCACCGACTACACCACCGACCTCGACATGGAGCGTCTCGTCAAGATCCGCGACCACTTCGCGAAGATCCGCCCGAAGTACGCCGAGTTCGAGTCGGCCACGCTGGTCGACACCGACATCTTCTCCTCTCAGATCCCGGGCGGCATGCTCTCCAACATGGAGTCGCAGCTCAAGGCCCAGGGCGCGGGCGACCGCATCCGAGAGGTCATGGCCGAGGTCCCGCGCGTCAAGGCTGATGCCGGGCCATCCGCCGCTGGTCACCCCGTCCTCCCAGATCGTCGGCACCCAGGCCGTGTTTCAAGCGTCCTCATGGGCCGCTACAAGGTCCTCACCGGGCGAGTTCGCCGACCTCATGCTCGGCTACTACGGTGAGTGCCTCGGTGAGCGCAACCCTCGAGGTCATTGCGCTGGCGCAGGGCGCAGGCCAAGAAGGAGCCCCATCACGGTGCGTCCCGCTACCTCCTCAAAGCCCGAGTGGGACGAGCTGGTCGACCCAGGCAGCTGAACTCTTGAGGTGCTCGGACGGCACCGAGGAGGACGTCCTGACCAACGCCATGTTCCCGGGAGTGGCTCCCGGGTTCTTCAAGACCCGCGCTGAGGGGCCCAAGAACGTCGGCAAGACCGCTGAGCAGCTGGCCGCCGAGGAAGAGGCCGCCAAGCGCAAGGCCCAGGGGCATCTCCGGTCCCGTCAAGTACAACGTCACCTTCGCTGGCCGTTCGCACAGCGTTTCCGTCGAGCCCGCCTGAGGAGCGAAATGAGCAAGCAACACACCATGGCCGAGCGCCTTCAGCAGCTCGAGGAGGCCCGGACAAAGGTCGAGGCCGGAGGCGGCGCCGACAAGCTGGACAAGCAGCGTGACCGCGGCAAGCTGACCGCCCGCGAGCGCATCGAGACGCTGATCGACGAAGGCACCTTCCAGGAGACCGGCGCCTTTCCGCCGCAACCGCACCACCACGTTCGGCATGCGGACAAGGCGTTCACTGGCCGCCGACAGCGTCGTGACCGGGCTCCGCGACGGTGCTCGGGTCGCCCTCGTCCACCTGGCCAGCCAGGGACTTCACCGTGATGGGCGGCTCCGCCGGTGAGCCCCACTCCATCAAGGTCACCGAGACGCTGGAGGCGTCGCTGCAGACCGGGCACCCGTTCATCTTCATCAACGACTCTGGGCGGCGCCCGCGTTGCAGGAGGGCATCGACTCCCTCTCCGGCTACGGCAAGGTCTTCTACGCCAACGTGCTGCTGTCGGGCGCCGTGCCGCAGATCTCGATCATCGCCGGTCCCCTGCGCCGGTAGGTGCGCCTCATTCGCAGCCCTGACCGACTTCATCATCCAGACCCGCAAGGCCCATATGTTCATCACGGGGTCCGGGCGTGATCAAGCAGGTCACGGGCGAGGAAGTCACGCAGGACGATCTGGGCGCGCTCGACGCCCACGGGTCGTTCCGGCGTGGTGCACTTTCGTGGCTGACGATGACGAGCAGGCCATCCTGATCGCGAAGAAGCTGCTGAGCTTTGCTTCCGCAGAACAACACGAGGGCGCCGATCGTCGATCCAGATGACTCCGATTGAGCCCAACGAGAAGCTGCGCGACATCATCCCGACTCGACGAGCAACAAGGGCTGACATCCGTGATGTCATCGCCGAAATCGTCGATCACCGCGACTTCCTCGAGGTGCAGGGCCGGCTGGGCCCAGCAGCATCGTGGTCGGCTTCGCCCGCATCAACGGCCGCTCGATCGGCATCATCGCGAACCAGCCGAGCGTCATGTCCGGGTGTCCTTGACATCGACTCTTCGGACAAGGGCAGCAAGTTCATCCGCTTCTGCAACGCGTTCCAACATCCCCGTGGTCAACCCTCGTCGGCGTCCCCGGCTTCCTGCCCGGCGTGGCGCAGGAGCATGGCGGCATCATCCGCTCACGGCGCGAAGATGCTGTTTGCCTACTCCGCCGCGACTGTCCGAAGATCACCGTCGTGTTGCGCGAAAGGCCTACGGCGGCGCCTACCTGGCGATGTGCTCGAAGGACCTGGGTGCCGACAAGGTGTTCGCCTGGCCGACCGCCGAGATTGCCGTCATGGGTGCCGAGGGTGCCGCGAACGTGGTGTTCCGCCGCGAGATCGAGGCCGCCGAGGACACTGAGGCTCGTCGCGAGGAGCTCGTGGAGGAGTACCGCGAGACCTTCTCGACGCCCTACATGGCTGCTTCCCGTGGTCTGGTTGACGACATCATCGACCCGGCGGACACCCGCCGTGAGATCGCGCTGTCGCTGGAGCTGCTGGCCGGTGGCGCCAGCTGCGTCCGCGAAAAGCACGGCCTCTTCCCAGCCTGATCGGGTCGCAGATGTCTGACAACAACGCTGCGCTCCTTGCGGCGGTCGAGAAGCTGACGGCTCAGCTCAAGACCCTCGATGAGCGTCTCGCCAAGCTCGAAGCCCGGCAGGGGATCCCCGAGGAGGATCTCGTTGCGATCGGGGCTGCCGTCGCGGCCTCCCTTGGACACAAGGCCAAGGTGCGGGCGGTCCGTTTCAGGTCCCAGTCCGGCTGGGTCCAGGCCACCCGTGAACAGTCCCACAACCGTGCTGTCCCGCACGTTCGCTGATTGAAGGAGACAACCCATGAAACTGAAGGTGACCGTCAATCAGACGGAGTACGAGATTGATGTTGAGGTCGAAGGAAGTCCCAAGCCTTCCGCCGATCGTGATCGGTGGCTCGGGCGGCGCACCGGTGGCGGCCCCGGCCCGTCGGGTGCTGGCGCGGCCAGCGCCAACGCCGTTGTCGCGCCGCTGGCCGGCTCGGTGGCCCGCATCCTCGTGGCCGAGGGCGACGAGGTCGAGGCAGGCCAGGTGCTCCTGGTCCTGGAGGCCATGAAGATGGAAACCGAGATCACGGCCCCTGCGGCCGGCGCGGTCTCGGCCATCCTCGTCAAGCAAGGTGAGCCCGTCCAGGGCGGCCAGGCTCTGATCGAGCTCTGACCTTTCAATCACGCGAGGTCGCACCCACTGGGTGCGGCCCCTCGTCCTGTTCCAAGCGGCGACTGGATGTCCGTCCCGACGACTGACCCCGGACGGCGACGAAAGAGATCTGCGTCTGTCGCATCTTCCAAGGTTGTCGCCGCAGCTGCGGGTCAGTCGGCGGTGAGGTTTCCGCCGGGACCGGGCAGACTTGGTGGGGTGACGAGGAAGAAGACCGCGAAACCCCGGCCCCCGGTTGCGCTGTGGCATCCGCTGCTTGCCCTGGCGACGCGGGTGGTTCCGTTGCTGGCGTTCGGTGTGTGGCTGCTGTTGGCAGGGCACAACCCCTACTGGTACGACGAGGGACGAGCGATCCTCGGTGTACTCAACCTGGTGTTGCGTGGTGGCTGCTCAGGCGGGAACGGACGAGTTTCCGCAGGTTCCTGGGGCCGTTTACGGCCCGCGACTTCGGGTGGTCGCTGGCGGTCGGGGCCTGCATGGTCTGCGTCTCGCTGCTGGCCTACGCCTTCGCGGAGAGCTGGCTCCGCGTGGAGGAAAACCCACTCCGGCGCTGGACACCCCGCTGTGGGTGCTGGTCGCACAGGTCCTGCTGGTACCGAGCCTGGACGGTTTTCGTGGACGGTGTGCTGTTCTTCGGCTATGCGCTGCCGCGGTTGCGCGAACGACTCGGGGTGGTGTGGGCCGCCGTGATCGTCATCCTGGGGTTCACGTTGCTGCAGGTCGGATTCGCGCCCCTTTCACCCAACCCGGGTGACCGCTGAGGCTGTCCGCGGGGTGCTGCTGGCGATCCCGCCGGTGCTGGTGGCGCTCAGGGAAACGGAGCGTGTGGCCGGGTGTTCTTGGCTACCTGTTCATGACCCTGCTGAACGACTGGCCGAGCGTTCTGTACACCCTGATCCTGCTGCTCAGCTGGTCGGGGCTGTGGATCGGCCTCTTCATCGGTTCTTCATCGTCACGATCTTCTGGCTCGGTATGAGCCGCCGGAACTGACTCGTCACCGGAGCAACGAGACGGAGGGGCCGCCGAAGTGACCCCTCCGTCTCGTGCACGACCCTGCGTGCGACCCTGTCAGGTGTTGCTTTCTGGACGGACCTGGTCGCCCTCGTTCGGGTTGAGCGGGCGGATCACCAGCACGTCGCAGTGGGCTCGCCTGACAACGACGCTGGCGACGTCACCGAGCAGGCGGCCGGCGATCGAGCGGTCGCGGATGGCGCCGATCACGATGAGATCCCCGAGGTGCTGTTTCGAGCTGCTGAGCAGCGCTCGGCGGGGATCCGCCTCCACCAGCAAGGGTGGCCTTCACGCGCGCCCCGGCGGCGATGGCGATGTCCTTGGCGTGTGTGACGGCCAGCGTGGCCGCTTCCTTGCCCGGAACCTGCCCGATGCGGCTCGGTGCGGTCTCGGTCAGCGGCACCTTCGCGTCGGCCCTTCGGGAACCGCCGCCATAGGCGCACACGATGACAAGATCGGCGTCCTCGCTGACCGCGATCCACGCGGCCCGGGTGACGGTCGGGCCGGCGAGTTCGGAACCGTCGGTTCCGACGACGACCGTGGTGTAGTCCTTGAGCATTTCCTCCAATCGTGGGAGATCAGTTTTCGGCAGGCACGGGTTCGGACAGATCGTCGACGTCCTTGACGATCGGCGGCTCCTTGATCCAGAGCATCGCGATGGCCGCCAGGGCCAGGAGGACGGCGGCGAAGGTGATCGCGTTACCGGGGTGGTCACCGATCAGCTTGTAGACGGTGCCGAAGGTGACGGTCTGGATGAGCATCGGGATGACGATCATCATGTTGATGATGCCCATGTAGACGCCGTAGCGGGTGGACGGGATCATGCGGACGGCCATGATGTAGGGCACACCCAAGATGGAGGCCCATGCGATACCCAGGCCGATGATCGGCACGAACAGCAGGTACTTGTCGGTGATGTGCGGGAAGAAGGCCAGGCCGACCGCCGCCAGCAGCAGGCAGGTGGTGTGGACGAACTTCGCGCCGTGCCGTTTGGCCAGGACCACCAGAGCGAAGGCCACGCAGAAGGTCACGACGTTGTAGGCACCGTTGACCAGGCCGGTCCATGCCGTGGCCTGCTCGAACAAGGTCTTGTACCGATCCGGATCGGCTTCCTTCAGTGCATTGGTCGCCCCGAAGATGGACTCCCCTACGGACAGCGACACGTACTGCCAGTAGCAGTTCATGGCGTACCACTGGAACAGGTAGACCAGCGCCAGCTTGCGCAGCTGGACGGGCATCTCGACGATGGCTTCCCAGATCTCCTTGAGGGCGCCAACGAAACCGGTCTTGTGGGCGCGCAGCTCGGCGAGTTCCCTCAGGCGTGGGTTCGAGTTCCTTGGTGCTGAGGATCGAGACCAGCACGGTGGCGATGGAGGCGACGGTGCCCAGCATGAAGGAAGCCATCACCCAGGAGGGAAGGCTGCCGAAGATGCCGGGGATGACCTGCTGGAACACGAACAGCGACACGTTGGCCAGGGTGATTCCGAGGCCGGCGAAGAAGGACTGGGCCAGGAAGCCCTTGGCCAGCTGCGACGGCGGCAGTCTGTCGGAGATGAACGCCCGGTAGGGCTCCATGGCGGTGTTGTTGGACACGTCGAGCAGCCACAGCAGCAGCACGGCCATCCACACCGCGGAGGCGAAGGGGAACAGGAACAGGCACACGGAGCAGCCGATGGCGCCGGCCAGCAGGAAGGGACGCCTGCGGCCCCACTTGGGAACCCATGTCTTGTCCGAAATGGCTCCGATCATGGGCTGGATCAGCAGGCCGGTGATCGGCCCGGCCAGGTTCAGCAGCGGCATCTCCTCGGGGTCTGCGCCGAGGAACTGGTAGATGGGGTTGATGGCCGTCTGCTGCATGCCGAAGGAGTACTGGACACCGAAAGAATCCCAGGTTCATCAGCAGGATCGCAGCGGCATCGTCATGAGCGGCTTCCGCCCGCACGACCGTCGCGCTCATCAGGAAACTCCCTCAGGGTTGGCGGCCAGGAAATCCTCGAGGCGGTTCAGCTCCCGCTCCCCAACCGGTGGCGTGGTACTCGGCGCGGGAGAGGTTCGTAGGGTCCCTGCACGATGCGCACGAGGGTTCCAGCACCGTTGCGACCGTACTTGGTGAATTCGACGCGTAGCTCCATCAGGGATGTCGATCGATGCCGGGGGTCACCGGTGATGCGCTGGCGGGCGACGAAGACGTCCGGATCGAAGTATTCGGTGAAGACCGCGTCCGTGGTGACTCTGACCGTCGGGTCGTTGTCGCGGATCTTCACGTGGTGGTGCTTTCCGCCGAGCTTCAATTCCGAGGAAACCGTCTCCTGCTCGACGTGCCACCCGGGGCTGCCTCGCCAGAGCATCATCTCCTCAGGTGCCGTCCACGCCTTGAAAACACGTTTCTGGGGGTAATCGAACTCTCGCTCGACGATCAACATGACATTGGCGACCATTGCTCACTCCTGTTGATGGAACTGTCCACATGACCTGGCCCCAGCTCAAACCTGTCCATGCTTCAAGGGATGGGTTTTTCGACGAATACTTTATGGCGTTGCCCGCGTTCTTTCGAGCACTGGTAGGCGTCACCCTGACGCCGGGGCTGAAGCGATCGGTGTCGTTACCTGTTGTTTCCTGGTGCGGCTGTGTAAACGGAGAGTGCCGACCGGTGATCGTGGCTCGTTGCTCGACCATCTCCGTGGGGTCCCTCGAAGGTCAGCAGCCCACCGGCGTTCCGGCGCCCGGACCCAGCTCGATGATCCAGTCGGCGTGGGCCGCTGACCGCCTGGTGGTGTTCGATCACGATCACCGATTTCCCGAGGTCGACGATCCGGTCCAGCAGCGCCAGAAGCTGCTGCACATCCGCGGATGCGAGGCCGTCGTGGGTTCGTCCAGCACCTGGATGGTGCTGCCGGCATCGAGTTCCGATGCCAGCTTCAGAGCGTTGGCGTTCGCCACCGGACAGAGCAGTCAAAGGCTGTCCGAGGTAGAGATAACCAGCCCGACGTCCACCAGACGATTCAGGATCGGTGCGCCGCGGGAACCCGTGCCTCGCCGCCCTGAAGAAAATCGACCGCCTCGGCAATCGGCATGCGCCAGTACCTCGGAGATGTCGTGGCCGCCGAGACGCATTCCAGCACCTCGCTACGGAAACGACGTCCCCCGCACTCGTCGCAGGTGGTCGCCACGCCCGCCCATCATCGCCAGATCCATGCTAGATCACCCCGGCCCGCTGCAGACCGGGGCAGGCTCCCTCCGAATTGGGGAGAACAGGGACGGCTTCACCCCGTTCACCCTCGCAAAGGCCTTTGCAGAACCGGATCGCAGACCTGTGGTCGGGTGCTTGGGCTGCTCGGCGTGACCCGTGATCACCGACTGGTCAATCACCGCGACCCCGTCGCGCCCAGCCTCAGGCCGTGGATCAGCGACGACTTGCCGGATCCTGCCACCCCGTGACGACCACCAGACACCCCAGCGGGATGTCGACGTTCGCACGCAGGTTGTTGGTGTTCGCTGCCCGGACCTCCAGGAAACCCTTGCGCTCTGCGTACCCGGTCTTTCAGATGTGCCCGGTCGTCGGGTGGCGGCCCGTGAGGGTGCCGCTGGCGCGCAGTCCGTTGACGGTGCCCTCGTAATCTAAACCCGCCCGCCGTTGCGCCCGGCGCGGACCGAGATCGACGACATGGTCGGCGATGGCGATCAGATTCTGGTTCGTGCTCCACCACCAGCACGGTGTTTCCCTTGTCGCGCAGCTCAGCAGCAACTCACCCATGCGCGCAGCATCGTCGGGGATGCAACCCGATGGAGGGTTCATCGAAGACGTAGGTGATGTCTGTCGAGGAAGACAGGTGCCGGACCATCCGGGTGCGTTGCGCCTCACCACCCGACAAGGTTCCGCTGGGGCGGTCCAGCGACAGGTACCCGAGTCCGATACGCACGAAGGCATCGAGGGTTTTCCGCAGGGAGCCAACAGCAGAACGGGCGCTACGCAGCGCCTCGGTTGCAGGGGCCACACCGCCAGTCGCCCGGCCTGCATCGCAGCAGGCATCCGCGATGGAGATGCCATCCGATTCTCTGTGGATTCGCGGGCCCGCGTGGTCAGCCTGGTGCCTCACATCCAGGACAGAATCGCAGGTGACGGCGCGCTCCACGAAAGGACCGGATGTAGGGCTGCATGGCCTCGACGTCCTTGCTCGGGAAAGGAGTTTTCTGGATCCTCGGAATCAAGCCCTCGAAGATGACGTTGACACCATCCACCCAGTCCGGGTGGCTTCTTTGTGCAGCGGAACATCGAGTTCGCGTCTCCGGAGTAGTGGCCTAGGGGTTTGTCCGGATCGAGGAAACCTGATTGCGGTAGATACGACCGGTGCAGCCATCCACGGAATACCGAACCAGCAACGCGCCTCGACCAGCGATTTCTCTGCGTCGTAGAGAGCGGCCAGGTTGAAATCGGAAACCCTCCGCGAGTCGCTTTCGCAACGCGGACACGTGCACCGCCGACCACCGCAATTCGCGTCGCTCCTACGACCTTCCCTCCCGCTTCGGCGACGGTGGATCGCAGCGGAGACGGAGGCGACATTGAACGAGAACGCTTGGAGCCTGCCGATGTGGGGTTTCCCGGAGGCGGCTGAAAAGAATGCCGGAGCTGAGTGTACACATCGGTGGCGGTTCCCAGTGTGTGAACGGGGTTTGCGTCAGCCTTTCCTGATCCACGATGCTCGCGGTGGTCAGGCCGTCGAGGACATCGACGTCCGGCCTGGTCGAGGGCGTGGCAGGAAACCCTGCACGAAAGCCGAGTGGGTTTCGCTGATCATCCGCTGCGACTCGCCGCGATGGTGTCGAGAACCGGCGACGACTTCCCGGAACCGAAATCGTGAACACCGTGAGACGGCGTTTCGGAAGATCGATGTTCACGCCCTGCAGGTTGTTCCTCCCAGGCGCCGCGGACGGATCAGCCGTGGGAGTCGGCAGGGGATGGGGATTCGGCGTGAGCTCCTCGGGCTCGTCGGGTGATCGACACCGCGGTGCTCCACCGCATTCGGGACCCCGGAAGCCGGGTGAGTGAGACCGCTGATGAAGGAGTTCTAGAGTGGGGAGGACGTGGGTTCCGGATCCGTCCCCCTGTGCACACGCGCCACAAATCAGCACGCCGGAGCCCGAGGCTCGGCGTTTCGCCGCCGCTGTTGTCCTGGCGGGAATCACCGCGGGTGTCACCGGATGGGCCTGCGCTCACCTGCTGCACGGCGTGGAGCACTTCGTCTGGAGCATTTCGAGGGCACGGTCACTGCCACCAGGAAACCGTTCCGTGGTGGCGTCGGTTCCTCACACTCGTGGCTGCCGGCGTGATCGGCGCGGCGTCGTGGGTGTTGTCGCCACCGCATGGTGTCCCGGGCCCGGTGTCGACGGAACAGGCCGTGCGCGGGCAGGCGCATGCCGGTGCTGCGCACCACCATCGGCAACTCCGCACGCAGATCGTGTCATCGCCATGGGCGCCTCGCTCCGGTCGTGAGGTCGCGCCGCGGGAGGCCAGTTGCCGCTCTGTCCGGATGGATCAGCGACCGTTTCGCTGGACGAGGAGGATCGGAGAATCCCTGGTGGCCTGCGGGGCCGGGGCAGGCTCTGGCCGCTGTCTACGGCATTCTGTCCGGCATCTTCTTCGCCCTTGGAGGCTCTCGTCACCTTCTCGAAACGCTCTCCTGGCCTCGGCACTTCGCCGTTTCCGGCATCGCCGTGTTCGTCTCAACCGGGCTGGGCCAGACCAGAGGGCTCCACAGGATGCCGGAATCTGGTCTCCTCGCCCGCACTGGTGGCGTGGGCCGTGCTGTGCGGTCCGGTGATCGCTGGCCGCGCTCTTTCGGTGAGGCGGTGACACGCGCCGAACAAGCGCCCGACCACCACTCGGTTGCTGTGGGTCATGCCCTGGGGTTCGCCGTGGTCGGGGCGGTTCCATCTGGGTGCCGTGGTGCTGGGCAACGGGCATCCGGTCACACAGACTCGTCACGAATCAGGGTGGCGGAGGTCGGGCCGCAGGCCCGCTGATCACATGTGCTGCTACTCGCCAGGCGGTCACCACGCTGATCACGGTCGTGGGCGCCTGGGGAGGCACCCTGAATCCCGGTATCGCGTTGGGCGCAGCCTCGGGGGAATGACCGCTCGTGTGGTCGTTGATCTGGCTGGGATCCAAACCTCGTCGCCTGCGTTTTCATTGCCGCGGCATTTCCGCGGTGCTCCATCAGGCGCTTGACCGGATTTGCGCTGTGTAGGCTGACCACGTATTCCGGCGCGACGGTCCTGGTGCCGACGGCCCTGGCGATCGCAGGGGGCCACGGCGGTCGCATCCTGGTGGCGCAACCGCGGGAAAAGGAGACACGACGAGAACACGACGATGAGGAAACGGGTCCCCGTCGCTCTCGACAGGACCCGTTGAAAAAGGGATGAAGCGTCCGACCACTTCTTGCCCTGATTCTTGACGGCCTCGATGGATGCGGCAGCCGCCTCCGGGTCGAGTAACGACCGCCCTTGACGAAGGGCCTGTGATTCTCGTCGAGTTCGCATAGAGCAGGGGGATCCCGGTGGGGATGTTCAGCCCGCGATGTCCTCGTCGGAGATGGTGTCCAGGTGCTTGACCAGCGCGCACGCGAGGTTTGCCGTGCGCGGTGACCAGACGGTGTGACCGGCAGCCAGGTCCGGACGATGGATTCCTCCCCGTACGGCAGCATGCGCGCCACGACGTCCTGAGGCACTCGGTGCGGGGACGCTCGTTGCGGGGATGTCGGCGTAGCGGGGATCGTTGAACTGCGAGTACTCCGCGTCGGTGTCCTGCACCGGCGGCGGGGGATGTCGTAGCTGCGACGCCACAGCATGAACTGTTCGTCACCGTACTTGTCGCGGGTGGCGGTCTTGTCCAATCCCTGCAGCGCGCCGTAGTGGCGCTCGTTCACGACGCCAGCTGCGGCGCACCGGAATCAGTGGCGATCGCAACCGTCGAGGGCGAGGTAGGCGGTGTGGATGGCGCGACGCAGCAAAGAGTGTGTGAGCACCGTCGGCAGCAGCCCTCCGAGGCCAACAGCTCTGCGGCTTTCCGGACCTCGCCTCCGCCCTCGTTGATGTCGACGTCCACCCACCCGGTGAACAGATTCTTCGCGTTCCATTCGCTCTCGCCGTGGCGGAGCAGGATCAGCTTTCCGGTCATGGCGTCCAGGCCCTACAAGGCAAGCGACCCCTGCATAGCGGCTCGCCGCACCCGAAACAGCAGGCTCAGGCGATCACCCGAACTTGTAGCCCGCCTCCAGGCGCTGATGATCCTGGGGCATCGCCTTGACCGTCAGCGTCCCTTGCCCTCCAGCGTCATGGGCGAGCATCACCCGAGACCTTCAGGCCCTCGCTGATCGCAGGGGTCGCCATCTTCACCATGCCCGCGACGTCCTTGGGCTGGCGGTTCTTCAGCTCGGCGTCACCGGTGAGGCAGTTCCAGTCGATCCAGTGCACACCCTCGGCAGCTGCTCGTCGGCGGCCTCCAACTTCTTCAGCTCATGTGACCGCCGGGGTAGCGCCAGGTGTTGGTCTTGGAAAATCGCGCCCAGGACCTCCTCGAGGCGGCTTTGGTTTTCTTCGTACTCAGCCCTTGATGGCTTCTAGGGCTTCCGGCGCACCGGGGTAGAGCTTGTTGTAGTTGGGGTGTAGTGTGCATGGCCACCGAGTGTCCTCGCGATCTCACGTTTGAGGGCGTCTCAGGTGCGCTGCTCACGAGGTTCCCGACCACGAAGAACGTGCCGTGCACCCGCCGGCTTTCAAGGCGTCCAGGATCTGGACTGGTGCTGTGATTCGGGCCGTCATCGAAGGTGAGGAAGACGATTTTCTCGAGGGCCGAACTGGGATCCTTCATCCATGCCTGGACCTCTCCGAGGGGATAGGCGTACTCGGCTGCCGCGTGGTTTATGGCTGGTGTTCGCTTCAGACTGGAAGACCCGCTCGGGAAGGCGACGTGAGGCTCAGGAGGAGACGGGCGAGGCTTCAGTCGTGGGACTCGTCGATGGGGGCGGGTTCCTGGGAGTTTTCTGACGATGCCGGGGCAGATGCGTCGACTCGTGGTTTTCGGGGAGGCCACAGGCTCCCCAGCCCGACGGCCATGGCAGCCATGGTGCCCGTCAACAGGCTGCGGCGGTTGAACGGCATCATTGAAATCCCCTCGATCGAGACAAAAACCAGCTACGGAGAGAGTCTAAACCTTCCGTCATTTCAACCTTCTGATCACCCTCAGGCGTTTGGCCACTCCGCCCTCCGGGAACCGCCCCGTGATGATGTAGATGACACGGCGCGCCACTGCGACGGCGTGGTCCGCGAAACCGTTCGAAAATAGCGGCCCAGCAAGGCGACGTCGATGACCTGCTCCTACCGATCCCGACCAGCTTCCTCCTCCAACAACACTCGAAGTGGTCGCGACGCAGGTGATCCATCTCGTGATCGATCTCCGCCATCCGCATGAGCGGAGACGGCGTCGCGGTCCTTCAGCGACTGGTTGGCCAGGCGGATCATCGCCACGCACACCTCCGACATGCGTGAGAAGTTCTCCCGCAGCGAATCGGGCACCGCCGAGTCCGGGAAACGCAACCGGGCGATCTTGGCGACATGTGCTGCCAGGTCGCCCATGCGTGCCAGCTCGAAGACCACCCGGATCGCGGAGACGATGGTGCGCAACTCGCCTGCCACCGGTGCCTGGAGGGCCAGGAGGGACAAGCGCGATACTCGAGCCTCGTGCATGGCGTCGAGCTGGGAATCGTTGGAGATGACCGCCTCCCGCGCGGGGCCAGATCGGACTCCAGCAGGGGACGAAGCTCTCGCGCACGGCCACCTCGACCAGAACAGCCATGTGCTGCGAGGCTGGTCGAGCAGGCCGTTGAGTTCTTCGTGATAATTGGCGCGCATTTCGTCTCCGCCCTTCGGGATGACAACTCTAGAAACGGCAGTGTAGTGGCCGTCACCTACCCCATGGGCAGAAGTTCTGACAATAGGATTCTGGGCATGGACCTCGTTCTCTGCCGCCCTGGCAGGTGAGTTGCTCGCGCTCGCGACGGTGTGTGTCGCGGAGGACCATCGGTCGTCGTTTCTCCTCGGAGGAATCGCGACCCGCGCCGCAGGCTCCCGACGGTCGCGGATGACCTGGCCGTCTCGTCGAGGGTGCTTCCCCTGGAGCGTTTTGATCGGTCCTCACTGACGAAGTGGTGAGGGTGACGATCTCCGGAACAGTCATGGGGGCTGACACGAGGAACACGGGTTGGATTCCCGGGGCTGCTGGACCGGTGCGACGTATGTGCCAGAACGAGACCGAGTACCTGGGAACCGTCATCCAGGACCGTCCGCCAGGGAATGGAGAACGTCGGGCTGCGCACGCGGGTGATCCCGCTTCGCGGAGGGCGCGTTCTGGTCATGGCTGATGAGCGCGCACCCGCCGCGTGGACGCCGTCGGAGGACTTCGTGGCGGATGTCTCCCCACGGGCAAAACCCCGATCGGGCCATCGGAATCCTCGCCGAAGACCATTGAGGCTGCCTCCGGGGATCCCGGCAGGTGATCCCACTTCACCAGGTCTCCACCGCGAATCGGCCCGTCTGGCTGAACTCGTCAACCAGATCATCGAGCCTCCGGGCTCCAATCCTCGGATCCGTGCTGAGCCGCGAGGTGGTGGATGTGGGAGAGATCATCGATGAGGGCGATCGGTCGCACCCGGGGAGACCCGCTGAGGCCCGCAGAATCAACCTCGTGCGAACCGCCGTGCCCCTGTGCGCGGGTGATGGGGGACACGTCGGCAGCTGATTGATCGCCCTGGTCAACCTTGTGCAGAACGCCATCAACTATTCCGACGACAACGCGGGGTCGTGGTGGCGGCGACGCGAGATGCTGACGAGGGCGAGAACGTCGAGATCACGGTGAGCGACAACGGCATCGCATCTCAGAGGATCAGGGCGTATCGAACGTTTCTACCGCGTCGATTATGGAAGATCCCGGGAGTAGCGGAGGAACGGCTGGGGCTCTATCGATCGTCCGTCACATCGCCTTTGGCCCACCAAAGGGAAGGCGACGTTAAAGTGTGGTCGCGGAAACCTCGCCAGGGTCCCACCTTCACGCATGCGGCTTCCGGGCACCAGGAGAGGGCCGTCGACGGGGAGACCCAGGAGGGATGAAGGGATGACCAGGATTCTGACCATCGAGGACGAAGAGGCCATCGTGAGGGCGACTCTCACGCTTCATGCTCAACAAGGAAAGGTTTCGACGTCGCCACCGAGGCTGATGGCGAAAGCGGCGAAGCAGCCGAGCACGACCGCACTGGCGCGGACCTGGATCTCTGTTGGATCTGATGCTGCCCGGAATACCCGACGGAGAGTGTGCCCGCCGGCTCCGGGCCCGCGGCAATGTCGCGATTCATCACGCGTCTCGGCGCGGGACTCGGGAAACGGACAGGTAGTGTGCTGGAGATCGGCGCCGACGACTACGATCACGAAAACCCTTCTCCCATCGCGCGGAACTGGTTGCGGATCCGCGCCATCCTCGAGGCGTGGCCACGACTCCACGCTGATCTCAGAGATTGCTGAGGATGGACGGAGGCGCAGTGATGCTGAACGCCACCAGGTCGTGGTCGACGGGCGGGAAGTGAGGTTGGCGCTCCGGAGTTCGAGGTGCTGGAGCTTGTTGCTGCCGCAATGCACTGGACGTGCCATGACCCGAGGTCAGATCATCATCGACCGTATCCTGGGCACTCATTCATGATCGGTGACACCAAAACCCTCGATGTCGCACGTCAAGCGTCTGCGCAAGATTGAACGCGATCCTCCAACCCCTCCCGGGTGATCACGGTGCGCGGCCTACGTTCCAGGGCTGACAGGAGGTTCGATCGCGTGCTCGATCTCGCGCAGCCCTACAGGGAGGCAGGATCGCTCATCGGGGGCGATCCTCTGTTGCATGGTAGGATTGCCTTCGGAAAGGCCTGCAAGATACGACTTTTACGGTCGGAGAGACGGTGGTCTACCCGAATCACGGGGCGGCTGTCATCGAAGACATAGAGACCCGACAGATCAAGGAGAGGACAAGCCTCACCCTCGTACTACGCGCATCATAGGTCAAAATGATCTGGTGGTGCGTGTTCCCGCCTGCAGCCCTGGACCTCGTCGGTGTGCGCGACGTGGTCGACGCCGATGGCCTGGAACGCGTGTTCCAGGTGCTGCGTGCTGAGCACACGGAGGAACCCACCAACTGGTCCCGCCGTTACAAGGCGAACCTGGAGAAGCTGCACTCCGGGAACGTCATCAAAGGTTTCCTGAAGTGGTTCGCGACCTGTGGAGGCGTGACCGCGACGCGGGAAGCTCTCGGCCGCGAGAAACGCATGCTCGCGAGCGCCCGTGCCATCCATCCTCGTGGCCGAACTGGCCCTCGCCGAGGACGTCGCCGAGGAAGCGTTGCCGGTGATGCTCGACGAGGTCCTGGCCTCCTGAACCATTGAAACAAACAGTACGGAAGAGACTGGTCGTCGCACTCGTGGTGGCGGCCGGTTCCGATCTCGGCTCGAGCGCATCCGTGCCGAAGGCGCTGGTGGAACTCGGCGGCAAGTTCTGGCGCTGCCGCAGCGTTCCGGCAATGCGTGCAGGTGAGGCGTGGGACGCGGTGGTCACCACCCGCAGGTTCCCCGCCGATCTTCGGAGACGGCTCTGGCAGGTCTGGACGATGTCGTCTGCACCGCCATTAAGGAGCCGAACGTCAGGATTCGGTCGGGCTCGGGCTCGACGCGTGCTGTCGGAACGTTTCGGCCCGAGACCATCGTGTTGGATCCATGACGCGGCCTGTCCCCGGTGCCTCGCAGGTCGTCACCACCGCCGTGGCGTGCGCGGGCGGCGGACGGCGCGGAGGCTGCATACCGGTGATCCCGGTCCACGACTCCGATCAGGCAGGTTGGTGATGACGGGTCCCGGATCGTCGACAGAGCCACCCCTCCGAGCCGTCCAGACCCCGCAGGGGGCCCGGCTCGGTCTGCTCCGAGACGCCCACGACCATGTGGTCGAACAGACTGGCCATCACCGATGATGCGTCCGCGGTTGAGACCCTCAGGCACCGGGTGGCGCTCGTGCCAGGACATCACGACGCGCTGCAGATCACCCGAGCCAGCTCGACCTGCACTGACAGGTACCTGGACGAAGAACAGGAGGTCGGGCGTGAGGTCGGCATCAGAACCGACGTCCACGGCTGGAGGCGGGAATACCCATGTGGGTGGCGGACCGCACTTCCCGGAAGAATCGTTCGGGCTGTCCGGGCACTCCGGATCGACGTGGCTGCGCACGCCATCGTCGTGATGCGCACCATGGCGTCGGCTGGAATAGACATCGGATCGACACTTCGGCACCGATCGCCCCCGAGTGGTGCGAGCGCGTCCGGGATCGCTTTCCTGACCGAAAGCGCCAGGCTGCTCCGGAGCGCTGGATTTGGGATCGGCAACGTCAGCGTTCGGGTGATCGGCAACCGCGCGCAGCGGCCGCGCGCCGCGGTGAAGGCGGAACAGGTGCTCTCTCCGAGGCCATCGGGCGCTGTGTCGGTTTCCGCCACCACCACGGACGGGCTGGGTCTCACGCGGCGTGAAGGGAGTCGCGGCGCAGTGCGGTTTGCAGCCCAGCGACGATGAGGTGGCAACGGCTCTCGCACAACACCGTGATCGCTAGCGATCAGGCCTGGCCATCGACCTCTCGCTGGCCGGGGCGTTAGTTAAAGGTGTCACTGCGGCCGAGCGAGACCTCCGAGTTCGAGACCACGTTCAGCCGCAGTCGACGGTTCTGGCTCTTTCCGTGGTCGCGGCCTCGTCCGGATCACCGCTGGCCGCGCATTCGCTGAGCCTGTCGTCGCCGACGTCCGCAGTGACTTATCCCAGGATGTCCGCGGTCGGTGTCGATGATGAGTCCCTGCTCCAGGAGCCGAGAGCCGCACCTGCGCGAAACAGTCGGCCTGGGTTTCCGATGCGGCGGCTCGTTTCACTGCTTCTCGGAATCGTTGGCGTCGTCAACCGACAAGGTGACCACTGAGCGATATCGCTCTGCCCTTGGATGACGTGCCCGTATTCATGCGCACATCATCAGTTGAAGACGATGCGCGCTTGTGAGACCATCGGCTGACAGAACACATCGAGCACGTGCGACCTGGGGAGATGTATATCTGCTGGTCGAGGTGCAGTAAACGTTGTGGGATTGCTGGGTCCTGCATCCCGTGGTGACGGTCTCGCCTTCCGGGTACACCGTGAGCTTCGGTTGGAATGCCGTGTAACCGGCCTGGCACGAGGAGTGAGCCGCGGGTCAGGCAACCGGCAGCCAGGTCTGCAGACTGGCTGCGTGTTCACTGGTCGTCCTGCTCGCGTCCCGGAAAGCAGTTCGAGATCACGCATCGCACGAGACTCAAGGACGCGCGCGTACAAACGCAGGTTGTCCTTCGTCAGGTCGATCATCTCCCGCTTTGTTCGGTTTCTCCAGGGGTGGCTGGGTGGTGACAGGCGGCACCTCCCAGTCCTCGTTCTTGTAATCAGTCGAGACAGCTTTGCAGGGGTTTTGCCTGGTTGATGCGCGACGACCACCATGCCGCCCAGGAAGAGCAAGGGCAGCAGAACAGAGCCACCAACAACCCTGTTGGACGACGCCTCGGGTGGCGCCGCGTATGGGCCGTAACCACCGGAAAGTGACAGATGCGGCAGTGCATCGCAGGCGCGCTGCACGAGAAGGAAGCCCTGAGGTGCGGGACGAGACGCGGGCTGGCCGTATGGAGGAGGGCCGCTGCTGGATGGCTGCGCCAGGAACGTGGCGGAGGCTTAGTATGGTGACTGAGGGGCTGCGTCTGGGGAAAGGCGCGCTGTGGGGCGCGGCCCGTTCAGGGAAGTCTGAAGGTGCTGGCTTGGTAAAGGGAGTTGCTGCGTCGGTGGCTGAGGAGTCTACCATGGGATGAAACCGGCTGCAGCAGGGCCGGAGGGTGCTGACCATGCGAGGCATTGGCTGATGCCAAGGCGCAGACTGACGAGGTGGGGTATGGATTTCCTCCGGAGCCCCTGCGAGGCTGCGCTGCCCAGCATTGCAGGTTGCATCAGGTTCGCACTGCGTTCCGGAGTAGCTATCAGGGGGTCGGCAGTGTGGTCTCCGGGAGCAAGTCTTGCGGTAGGAGGCACTGGTGGTCGTCGTTGCCCGCGACCCGCTGAAATGTTGCTCTCCACGTGTGGCAGTGGGTTCTTCGTCCTGCTGAGCAAAGCCTCACTGCTCGGTAGATGTTTTCGTCGCTTTGCCGGCGCGACACGGTGTCTGTCTCCTTTCAAAATGCGGTACGGTCGGCACCGAGAACTTTGATCCGAGGAGCCTCAAGGGTGCGTACCTGCGCTTTGTTGCTGGTCCCGCTGGTGCTGTTTTTCGCCCTGGGCATGGTGCCGCAGGACTCACGCTGATGAGCCGATCCGCCCAAGTCACACCTGCCTGAGGGCAAACTTGACGAGGACGGGACCCTGACGGTCACCGGACCATCAAATTTGATGCTCCGCCAGCGAGCTGACCCAGCGGATAGCGAATCAGCGCACCCATCGACGCTGAACGCTCCTACACCTACGGCATCTCCGGTATGCGTCGGCGACAGGGGCCGAGAACGTCGACACCAAGGTGGAGGGCGACTACACGGTGCTCTCGATGAAGCCCTCGCACGGTGAAGATCAGCCACCAGGTCGACGGGACCACCCGCGCGAGCCTGGATACAACGGTGACGACAGCGTGTTCACCTGGCGAGCGCTCCAAGACTGTCGGTGGCTGCTGAGGAGGGCCTCCGGCAGCTCTCCAGGTGGGCGCAACATGCGCAGCTGGTGGACTGCACCGGCGGGCCGCCCGGACCTCGACAAAGTGCCAGCTCTACCGCAGGCAGCGCGCACAACTCGCTCAACGCCGATGTTCGAGATCAGCGCACGGGGCGCCGGGGAGCAGGTGACCTTCACGGTCGGGGTTTCAGCCTCAGGAGCGTGGCGCCGACGACGCAGGTCCATGAGCAGTGGAACCTCGACCGCGCCTTCAGGGATCGACCTCGCACACGGCAGGAGCGCGCGCTGGCCACCCTCGTTGTGGGATCGCTGCCGCTGTGGTGGCTGCATCGCCGCACCGGGGCGGATCTGTCCTATCTCCGGCGACGTCGCGGCAGTCGGATCCTTCCGACCCGTCGGCGACGGGCGAGTCAGTGTTCGAGCGGGCCGAGGGCGTGCGTCCCGGGCTGGTGAGCACCGTCGCTGACGAGCGCGTTGATCCCGATCGACGTCACCGCCACGCTGATCGACCTCGCCGTCCGTGGGCACCTGCGCATCACCGAGCTCCAGCACACTCAGTACGGCCTGGTGGACTGGCAGTTCAGCCGCTTGGAGAATCCAGGATGACGAACTGCTCCCCTACGAGCGCTGCTCCTGGACGCGAGTGGTGCCTGACGCAGTCACTCCCTTGCCTCGCAGCTTTGCCCCAGGTCCTGGCCCCTCCCGCCCTCGGCGACGGTGCAGGACGCCCTCTACGACGAGGTCGTGGACCGCGGGCTGGTTTCGAGCGCCGTCCCGGACTCCACCCGCAGCTCCTGGGCTGTCCGCGGCTGGGTGGGAGCTTGGCGTCGCGTTGGCGGCGGGAGCCGCCCTGATCGCCTTCACCACGTTTCGGCTGGTGGCTCTGGTGCTGCTGGCCCTCGCCATTTCGCTGTTGTGGATAGCGCCACGCATGCCTCGCCGCACGGCGAGGGTACGCGTGTCGTCGCGGCTCTCGGGCGCTCTCGGCAGCTCTTCTCGCTACCCAACCGACCGACCAGATGCCGAAGGGCCAGGGCCGGCGAGATCTCCCGTCTGCTGCCCCACACGGTCGTGCGGTGGGCGCTCGGCGCGCTGGCTGTGGAGGCGATGGCAGCTAGCCGATGACGACGACACCCCGATCCGACGGAGGTCGCCTGGTATCACGCCCCTAAGACCTGGCATCTGCGTGACCTGCCGCCGTCCCTGAACCAGTTCATCAACACCGATCCAGGGTCAGCTGCTTCGAGGCGCTGAGGGCTGTTCGAGTCCTGCTGGACAAGGACCGCAGATGCGTTTTCACGAAGCTGTATCGCGAGTTGGTCCCTGAGATGATGCGACATATCCTGCGGTTTGAGACCAGATTTAGCGGGATCACCGGTCGAAGCTGCAAACCAGTGCCGTGCCGCTAGAACTGTTAGTCGTGCTGTCTTTGGTGATCGCGACAGCCTTTGGCCTTCGATTTCACCAATGGCTTTCACGACACCGGCAATGCCATGGCTCCGTCCATCGCCACGGGGGCGCTGAAACCCAAAGACCGCTGTGATGCTCTCCAGCGCTGCTGAACCTCATCGGGGCGTTCCTATCGGTTGAAGTGGCTCTCACCGTCACCAATGCGGTGGTTAACCTGCAGGACGACTGGGGCGCCGCGTCCCGAGCCGCTCGGCGACGGCGGCGAGGGTCTTGCCGATCATCCTGTCAGGACTGGCGGGCGCCATCATCTGGAACCTCCTGACCTGGTTGTGGAGCCTGCCGTCGAGCTCCTCGCACGCTCTTTTCGGCGGCCTCGTGGGGGCGACGATCGCCGGCCTGGGGTTTGGCGGAGTCAACTGGGTTGGTGACGGATCCAAACTCGACGGCGTGGTCGGGAAGGTGATCCTGCCCGCCCTGGTCTCTCCGGTGGTCGCGATTATCGTCGCGAGCGTCGGCACCTGGCTGGTGTTCGCCATCACACGCACGATGGATGAGAGGCGCCGGGAGACAAAAGATCTCAAGTGGGGGCAGGTCGGGTCGGCGTCGCTGATCTCGCTGGCCCACGGCACCAATGACGCCCAGAAGACCATGGGTGTGATCACCCTGGCACTGATCGCCACTGGCAGCTGGACGGAACTGCACTCGGTTCCGTTCTGGGTGAAAGGTGGCCTGCGCCCGTCGCGATCGCACTGGGAACCTATCTCGGAGGCTGGCGGATCATCCGGACCCTGGGGAAGGGGCTCGTCGAGATCAACGCTCCCGCAGGGCATGGCCGCGGACGCCTCGTCGGCGGCGGTGATCCCGGCATCCAGTCACATAGGGGTTCGCTCTGTCCACCACGCACGTGGCCACCGGGTCGATCCTGGGAAGCGGGGCTTGGGCGTTCAAAGACCAAGGTGAACTGGCGCGTGGCGGGAAGGATGCTGGCCTCGTGGGCCATCACGCTTCCCGCCGCCGCGCACTCGCGTGCCGCTCATGTGGCGTGTCGGGGCATCCTCATCGGTGGGCTGGCAGGTGCCCTGGCGGTGTTCGGCTGATCCTGGTCGCCAGCGGCTCGTGGATGTACCTGCACTCAGGAAATCCTCTGTCGACCACAGCAACGTCAACGACGAGGTGGGTGGAGAACGCCACCGCCCCACGCGCCTCTGCGTCGCCGAGGTCGCGGAACTAATCGATGTCGAGCAGACCGAGGGAAAGCAGCGCATGACGATCCTCTGGCTCGCATTCGAAGGCAGCCTGGCACGTCCTGCTGGCAGGCCTGATCCTGGGTGCCGGGGCTGCCAGCGCGGTGTTCGCACTGGGCGTGCGTTCGTTGTCGCTGGGCTCCGGTGAGCCCAGGCCAGAGACCCAACCCCTTGGCCGGAGTGACCGCCGGCGTGTGTTTCACGGTGGTGCTACTGGCCAGTCCTTGCGGGAATCGCGACGATCATCGCGCACGGGACTCGGGAGTTCAGCTGAGTCTCGACGGCATCATCCCGTTTTCACCAGCAGGTAGCCCTCGTGGCGTGGCTGGGTTGTCGTGCGCGGTCAGGTTTCGCCCACGATCTGGCGGAGTCTTCGTCTGCATGAATTGCGGGGCCTGCTGTTCATCGTGAGCCGCGATGTTGAACCGTTTCCCGTGATCATGTGCGGGGGAAGGATGCGTTCGCGTGCGTGATGCGGAAACGCTGAGTCGTGCTCGCTTAACTCGACGGGCGGGGGTATGCCTGTACAAGCAACTGGCCGGCAGCTGGATCGGTACCGTCCGCTTGTCGTTGACCACGCGGTCGACCTGCCCGCCGTCCGGATGCGCATCATCGTCGACCGGGAGGTCGCGGATCTGCCGTCTCCGACCTGACCGACGACGCCGCGGGCAGGATCGCGGTCTCCGATTTCACGCGCCGGTTCGCGGACGCCGCGCATCGGATGGTCGAGGCCGGAGGGGACTGGGAACGCGGTCTGTGGGCATCGGTCGGCCCGGCCAGGAGGTGCTGGACGCACCAGTGTCGCCGTCTGGCGGACCGGGTTGAGTTCGCGCGAGTCGGCCTGCCCGCCTCCGGGCGCAGGGTCCGGACACCAGGTGCAGGCTCCCGACTGGCTCCTGCCGCGGTTGCCGAGGCCTTGCTGCACCGAACCTCGATCGGCGTGCTCTGCGTGAACGTCACCACTTTGCGACCGGGAACACCCGCGGGCTCCTGCCGGGGCGCGGGCTGGTGGCGTTCGTGGCACGGTGCGATGCCCCGTCGCTCGGCGATTCCGATCTGCCTCGCAGGCGAGCGTGTCTGTTCTTTCGAGGTCCGGGAAATTCATGGTCGCCTTCGAACTGCCCAGCGGTCGCCGGGTCATCGGCATGGGTGTTCCCGAGGGTGACCGTGATCGTCGGCGGCGGGTACGGAAATCGACGCTGCTGCGCGATCGAACGGGCGTTTATCCCCGTCTGTGGTGACGGTCGCGAATGGGTCATCACCGCTCGGACGCGGTCACCATCCGCGCGGAGGACGGTCGGGCGGTCACCGGCGACATCTCCATTTCATCACCGGAATCTGCCCTCTGGCGCCGACACGCTGTTTCAGCACGACAAACGCCAGCGGCTCCACATCCCAGGCCGCTAATTGTCGAGGCCGTCGGAGGCCGGGTAGGCGTTGCTGATTGACGAGGACACCTCCACGAACTTGATCGGCGACGAACATGCGCGCCCTCATCCCGCCGCCCAGGAGCCCATCACCCGTTCGGGACCGCATCCGTCCCTGTGCGGCGAGTTTCGGGGCATCGACGATCCTCGTCGCCGGGGGTCCGCTTAGGTCGCCGATCACGTCATCGCTATTAATCGCTACGTGCCCGTTGACGTCACCGAAAGGCACACGAATTGCGGCCGCCCGTCGTCCACCGAGGCGACGGGGTGTCAACGGCATGCGGGCGTGGACGCCCGGGTCGTCTGCTGCCATCCGGTACCGGCAAATATAAGGCGCGGGCCGCACCGGGATCAGTGAAGGTCGCGACGACATCGACCTCGCCGCGTTCGCAGCTGTCGACGCCGCGCAGACGCAGGCCATCGCCCACGCGCTGGACCGGATCGGTGATGTCTCGAGGACCGGTCGGGCATGCCCGAGCGATCGAGGAACTGCTGCACGGCATTGACGAGGAGGGCCTCGGCAGGCTCTCACCCATCGCGGTCATCCGGGCTCTTGCCCGCCCTGCCGCCACGGAATCATGGCGGCGGTCAGCCGCCAGGGGACTCTGTCCGGCCCTGACCTCTCTCGGGAGAAAGTTCTTGTTGAACTCGGACTGGCTGTGGTGAACTATTCGCTGGTGCTTGTGGATCGCTCAACCGGGCTTCGAGTGTGGTTTTCTCGGATCTCGAGGTCCGGGTAGAGCGGGTGCAGATCCGGAGCTGCCGCGCGATCTTTCGATCCATCCGTTGACCTCTTGGGCAAGTTCGTACTGCCTTTGCCCGGTTTGCCTTCCTTCGTGGTGGTCGGTGGTCTTTCAGCACGTCGGTGATCATGGCGGCGACCTCGTCCATGTCGGAGGTGGTGAAGCCCCGCGACGTCAGGGTTGGGGGCTGAGCCCGATGCCCGGAGGTACCAGGCGCCGTTGACGCGGCACAGAGTTGCGGTTCGTGACGATGCCCGGAATCCAGCAGCGCCGACTCGGCCTGCCGGCCCGGTCAGGCCCGAAGGAGGAGACGTCCAGCAGCACGATGTGGTTATCGGTGCCTCCGGTCACCAGGGTGCCGCCGCGTTTCAGCAGCCCTTCGGCGAGGGCGCGGGCGTTGTCGACCACCCGGTGCGCGTAGTCCCGGAACGCCTCGGTGCGGGCCTCCGCCAGGGCGACGGCCTTGGCAGCCATGATGTGTGACAGGGGACCGCCCAGCACCATCGGGCAGCCACGGTCGACGTCACCCGCGTAGTCCTTGGTCGCCAGCACCAGGCCGCCGCGCGGGCCGCGCAGCGACTTGTGGGTGGTGGTGGTCACCACATGGGCGAACGGCACCGGGTTCTCGTTGCCCGTGAACACCTTGCCCGCCACCAGGCCGGCGAAGTGGGCCATGTCGACCATCAGCACCGCGCCGACGGAATCGGCGATCTCCCGCATCTTCGCGAAATCGATGCGACGCGGGTAGGCGGAGTAGCCCGGCGACGATCACCAGCGGTTTGAACTCGGCGGCCTGCGCGGCGAGGGCGTCGTAGTCCAGCAGCCCGGTCTTGGGGTTCGTGCCGTAGGAGCGCTGGTGGAACATCTTGCCCGACACGTTCGGCCGGAACCCGTGGGTCAGGTGCCCGCCCGCATCCAGGCTCATGCCCAGCAGCCGCTGGCTGCCGAACCGGGCCCGCAGCGTCTCCCAGTCGGCCTCGGACAGCTCGGAGACGTTCTTCGATCGAACTCCGCCAGCGCCGGGGTCTCGATGTGGTGCGCCAGGATCGCCCAGTAGGCGGTCAGGTTTGGCGTCGATCCCGGAATGGGGCTGTGCGTAGGCGTATTCGGCGCCGAACAGTTCACGCGCGTGCTCAGCGGCCACGGACTCCACCACGTCGACGTTCTGGCAGCCCGCGTAGAACCGGTGCCCGATGGTGCCCTCCGCGTACTTTGTCGCTCAGCCAAGTGCCCATCGCCGCGAGCACCGGCAGGCTGGCGTAGTTCTCGGAGGCGATCAGCTTCAGGAGGCGCGCTGGTCGGTCAGCTCGTCGCGGATCGCCTGGCAGATCCGGGGCTCGACCTTCCCAATCACGTCCAGCAGGGTCCTGTAAGCGCCTGAAAGCGCCGCTGCATCAGTCACATCTACTCCTCTGGGGAATTGGTGGTGGGACCAAATCTAGTCCCCAGGGGAGCGGTCGGAGGGCCGAACCCCGGGGAAAGACCTGATCAGACCTGTTCGACGCGCATCAGGCCAGCCGCCATCTGCTGATGGCCCGGGAATCTTCGAGCAATTCCGCGAACAGTCCCTCGGTTTGCGCCAGCTCGGTGGGGGATCCCTGCTGTAGACCCGGGTGACCTCACCGGTTTCGCGACCGCTCAGCACCGCCACCGAGTGGGCGTTCATGACGGTGCTCAACCGGTGGGCGATCACCACCACCGTGCGGCCCCGGGAGAGTTCCTCGAGGGTCGCGGTCAGTACCGCCTCGTTCTCGGCGTCCAGCGCCGAGGTGACCTCGTCGAGCAGGAGGATCGGGGCGTCCTTCAGGAAGGCGCGCGGCGATCGAGACGCGCTGTCGTTCGCCACCCGACAGGCGCATTCCGCCCTCGCCGACAGGGGTGTCGAGTCCCCTGCGGCAGCCGTTTCAGGGCACTCTCCAAGCGGGACCGGCGGATGGCCTCGTCCACCTCCTCGTCGGTGGCTCCGGGTTTGGCGATGCGGACGTTCTCGCGGATGGTGGTGTTGAACAGGTACACGTCCTGGAAGACCATCGAGATCATCGACATCAACTGCTCCGTGGCGATGTCCTTGACATCGACGCCACCGATGGTGACCCGCCCGGCGGACACGTCCCAGAACCTCGCTACCAGTTTCGTCAATGTCGATTTGCCACAGCCAGAAGGCCCGACGATCGCGGTGATCCGATCCTGTGGCGCTTCCAGGGAGAGGTCCTGAAACAGGGGGGTGTCCGGGTCGTAGGAGAAGGTGATGTCTTGGAACCTGATGTCGTGGTTCTCGGGAACTTGTGGTTTCTCGGGTTCAGGCATCACGGGGGAATCCAGGATTTTTCCGATGGCCTCCAGTGAGATCTCGCACTTTTGGATCTCCCCTTGGTACAGCAACGCGTGGGACATGGGGGTCACGAGCCGGGTGGTCATGACCACGACGGCCACGAACGTGGCCAGGTCCAGCGATCCATTCAGGGAAAAATGCTGAGCCGAGGACCAGAACCCCGGTGAAGACGGCGTGGGTGATCACCAGCAGGGCTCCCATGGGGGACCCTGGAGCTTGAGCAGCCGATGAACTCCCTCGGTTCTCGGCTTCCAGGGTGCTCTGGATGGGAGACCACTGCATGCCAGCCAGGCCACGGGCCCTGAGGAACAGGCTGGAGCTGGGCGTACTCGATCAGCCTTCCCGCGCTGGCCGAACTGAGCATGGGTTCTTGGGCGTGTTCCTGTTTCAAGCCACGTAGACCCCAACGCCACACCACATAGGGTGAAGGGCAGGCTGATCGCCATCACCAGGGCCAGTCGCCAGTCGAAGAAGAAAGTGGCCACCATGACGGTGCCGGGAATCACGATCGCCGAGACCAGGTTGGGCAGCACCACAGAGGACAGATGCGAGGACATCCACCTCGCTCGACACCGCGGCTGCCACATCCCCGGCGCTCCGTGCCCGGAACCAACCCAGTGGGAGAGCCGAAACCCTGCGTCCGATCTTTGAGATCAGGGTGCCGCAGACATCGATGACGCTGATGCGCATGGCCGCGACCATGCTGATCCAGTTCACCAGGAAGGCTGCGGCCCCGAGACCGATCAGAACCCACAACCACGACAGGGCGGACGCCGGATCCGGGCCCAGGAAGGCCCGCAGGAAAGGAATCAGGACCACGAAGGCCAGGCCCTGCAGCAGTGCAGAGACGGCGTAACCGGCGATCAGTGCGTTCACGGCCCCTGGTGTGTCGAGATAGCGGCGGAACTGCCTCAGCATGCCGTTGCCTTTCCCTCGATTCCTTCACGGGCCTGGGTGATATCGGTCTGGTTCCGCCACAACCGGGCGTAGGGACCGTCCCGGGTCAGTAGCTCATCATGGGTTCCCAGATCGACGAGCCGGCCCGCGTCGATCACGGCTATCTGATCCACACCCTGGATCGTGGAGAGCCGGTGGGCGATCACGATCACCGTGCGTTTCTGGGCCAGGTTGCTGATGGCCTGCTGGATCAGGCGTTCGGAATGACTGTCGGCCTGTGCTGTCGCCTCGTCGAGGATCAGGATGGGGGAGGCGGCCAGGAAGGCCCGTGCGATCGTCAGGCGCCGCGCTCACCTCCGGACAGATGGGCGCCTCACCGATGATCGTGTCGCAGCCGTCGGAAGCTGCATGATTCGATCGTGGATACAGGCGGCCTTGGCGGCTTCCTCGATCTCGTGGTCGGTTGCGTCTGCGTTCCCGAGGGCGATGTTCGCGCGGACGGTGTCGGTGCTGAGCATGACATCCTGGAAAACCAGCGACATTGACGACAGCAGTTCCGCGAAGGCTGGTCCCGCACGTCGCCCGTTGACGAGACACTGTTCCGGAATCGACGTCCCAGAAACGTGCGATGAGTCTGGCCAGCGTGGATTTCCCGCCGCCGGAGGGGCCGACCAGCGCCGTGACCGTGCCCGGCGGACATATCAGGAGAGTTCCTGATGACCGGTTCCCTGGGGTCGTAGGAGAAACTGACGTCACGGGAACTCCACCGCGGGGCGCTTTTTCTCCGGGGCAACCTCGGTGTCCGGTTCGACAGCTCCGGGGCTTGCAGGATGTGCAGGGTGCTGTTCGCGGCCCGCTTTTGCTGCATACAGGTTCTGCGACATCTCCATCAGGGTCAGCAGCCCTCGGGCAGCCCGACCCACACCAGAGCAAAGGCCACCACGGTCACCGGGGTCAACCACCCGTGAACGTGAATACCATGCCCAGCCCCATTGTGGCGGCGAACACTGGTCCGGCCGCAGCAGCGAGGCGATCAGGCTCAACCCGATGCTCTGCTTCCGCATCCATGTCAGTGAAATCTCGGAAAACTTCTTCTGGGCTTCATCGAAACGCCCGAAGACGTCTCGCGGTCATGCCGGTTCTTGACCTCCTGATGCCGTCCACCAATTCCACGGTCCGATCCGACAGCTGCCGCTCGGCCTCGGAATAGTCATCAAACACTTTCCTGAGTCCCGTCATACCGGTCGCGTACACCACGACCGAGATCAGCAGATAGCAACCGATCAGTAGACCAGTGAAGCGCCAGTCCAACCAGAACAAGTAGCCGAGGCTGACCAGCAGACTGATGAGGAATTAGCGAAGTCGCCGTGGCAGGGTGCGCCACCAAGGAGTGGATGTCTGCGGTGTCGTTCGAGACGGCCTGCGGATGTGCGGCCTGAACTCCGAGCCGAGAACCAGCCGAGGTTTACGACCCCTAGTTTGCCGATGAGTCGCTGACGGAGCTCGTGACGGAGTCTCGCCTCCGCGGCGTGGTTGTTGCCCAGCGCGTAGGTGTAGGAGAGCGAATGGGTCACCATGCACATCACCGCGGCGATCACCCAGCCCCACAGGTACGCAGGGATCCGGGTTCCCCGCCAGTAGGCAACGGGGTGATCTCGACGATCGCCACGTAGGGCACCACCTTGAGCACCGCGCCCAGGGCAGCAAGGCTGAAGCCCAGGGTACATCGGTGCGGGCGCTGCGGACCAGATCCCACACGGACCTCGCATTCGCGGCAATGGGGTCGGAATGCAGAAGATTGCGCTGACATGATGTCTCTTCCAGATAGAAGGCAGGCATGCCCTAAGCTAGCATTCTGGGGGTATGCCCCTGCAAACGAGGGTTCCGAAAAGCTTGTGTGGTCTGATCGGCGCCCTGGGTGGGTCGCGTGTGGTCGAGTGCCGCCGCTTGTCAGTGGAGAAGTGACGTGAGCAGGTGGTCTAGTCCCTCGAGGGCGGTTTCCAGGGCGACGGCAGGAGAATCCTGGTGGACGACCCACAGGGCCGCTTCGTTCATGGCCCCTGAGAGCAAAGCGGTCATCGCGTGGCCTCGCTGCTGCTTGATTCCTGCCGCCGCGAGTGCTTCGCCGAGAAGTTCCTGGGGAGTTCGCGGCGTCCAGGTTTCGCCATTCCTGCCAGCCCATGATTGCGGGGGCGTCGATAAGCAGGATGGCGCGGGGGCGGTCTTCGGTGATGGCCTTCAGGAAGGCGTGACCCGGATCTCAATTGCAGTGCGGGATCGGGGCCGGATGCCTCGGCTGCGGTGGCGACTCGTGATGCGACGGTTTCGTGTAGATGCTTGGCGACGGCCCGAACAGCCCGTGTTTGTTGCGGAAATGGTGGTAGACGGCGCCACGAGTTACCTGGGGAAGCGTGCGACGTCCTCCAGTGCAACGGCGGAGTAGCTGCGTTCGGCGAAGAGATCGAGTGCGCAGTTGCGGATCCGTTCGGCGGTCCGGGCGGCATCGGCAGCGCTGGATCGTGGCATGTCTTCCTTACGTACAAAGTGTATGTATGCTGGTTGTATACAAGCACAGTGTATGTAAAGGGCGTCCCGTGGCTCTTACGAGCATCTATCCGGTCCTCATGTCCGCCGATGTCGCGGCGGCGGCAGATTTCTACAGGCAGGTCTTCGGGTTCGACACGACCTTTGAGAGCGACTGGTACATCAGTCTGCGATGTGGTCAGTCGGAGCTGGCTGTCATCGTTTCACGACCACGAGATCCATTCCTGCAGAAGCCCGGGCACTGCCTCGAGGTGTGTTGCTGAACATCGAACTGGAAGATGTGGACACCATCCATGCGCAGGTCATTGAAATGGGGCTGGAGCCGGTCCTGCCCTGAGAGATGAGTCATGGGGACAGCGCACTTCATCATCGAGGGGCCTGACGGCGTTGTGGTTGACGTCATCTGCCCCATTGAGCCGAGCGCGGATTTCGTGGCCTCGTACAGCTAGGACCACGAGGGTCCGAGAAACCGGTTGAACACCCGAGTAACGCCGGGAATGAGACGACCCGGATCCGGGCAACATCAGTGAGGACGGTCCCGGTAGGGCCGACTTGCGGTTGACGGTGCGTCATCTGCGAGTCTCGGACATCGAAGATCACCATGCTCGATCTCGTTGGCGGCGACCCGAGAAATCCTGGATGCCCCTATCGCCGATCGCCCTGACCTCATCCGTCGCATGCGATCCCCATGGACGGCATGTACCCGTTCATTCCCGGAGGCCCGGACCAACTCGCCATGCATGAAGGAACCTTCGGCTTCCCGGTCGAGGGGGCCGATGAGCAGCTGCGCACCGGGCTGGAAGAGCTGAAGGATGCGCAGGTCTGGGAGCGTGTGGAGGCGGGGATCCACCAGGCGGCCCGGGCACTTACCGCAGCCGATCCCGGCCTGGTTCTTCCCGGGGAACTGACCGTGCTGGTGACCCTGGGGACCCGACGGACAGCCACTTCATGGGGGAGATCCATGGGTTGTCGGGGTTCGGGGGGATTCCCGGATTCATCGAGCTGACGCTGTGGCCGAACCGCGTGGTGCGCGACCGGATCGAGGCCATCGCCGCCCACGAGCTTCACCACAACGTCCGCTACGGACAAGGGTGGGATCGCCTGGAACCCGATGGCGGTTGCCCTCGGCGAGCAGATCGCTCGCCGAGGGGCTGGCCGACGCCTTCGCCAGGGAACTCCACGGTCAGCGCGGGTACACACACTTCGCGGTGCCGTGCCTGGGAGACGACGCCGCCGCGGCGAAGGTGATCTCCGGCATGGAGATCACGGGAATGCGGAACTTCACCCCGTGGGTGCTCGGCGATGCCTCCGCCAGGAGATCTCGGTGCCGCACCGGTGGGGATTGCCGACCGAGCAGGATACGCAGCGGGAACCGGATCGTCGACGCATACCTGGAGCGGTGCGAACTACCGCCGCGGCCTCGGTGCACACGGATTGGAGTCATCGCTGAGGCCGGTGTGGCAGCCTTGGCCCGTGACACACACGTCGAGGAATGAGGACATGCAGTGGAGTGGTCGACCGGGGAACTGGCGAGACGTGCCGGCATCTCGCCCGGACGCTGCGCCACTACGACCAGATCGGCCTCCTGACCCCGACCCGGACCTCCGGGTCCGGGCTGCGCTTTACGACGCCTGGGCCGTCGCGCGACTCAACGCATCCCGTTGCTCCGCGAAACCGGAATGTCGTTGGCCGGTATCGCCGAACCCTGGATGGCGAAACGGAGGGCCAGGAGGGCGAGGCGCTAGAAGAACAGGTCCGGCGGCTGCACCGGGAACGGGACGCCCTCGACCGGAAGATCCGCCGTGGAACACCTTCCGAGGCGCGCTACGTAGGGGAGGCGCCGAGACCGGATGCTGCTCTGACGGGTTCAACGACCTTTATGAGGAAGAGGTGGTCGCGCACTGGGGTCGCGAGGCCTACCAGGCGGGCCATGACTGGTGGCACGGCAAGACCCTCGCCCAGCAGCAGGCGTGGAAGAAGCGCTCGGAACGGCTCGTCGCCGACTGGGTTCGCGCCCAGCAGGCCGGGGCCGCACTGGACTCCCCGGAGGTGCGCCGGCTCGTGGACCGGCACGTGGCCTGGCTCGGTGAGATCCCGGGAACCCCGACGCACACCGGCGACAGGAAACGCTCATCGGCCATGATCCGCGGGCTCGCCCATACGTACGTGCAGGACCCGCGATGCGGCACGCATTCGGGGACGGGCCGGCAGCCGAGTTCGTCCGCGACGCGCTCCTGCTGACATCAAGGAGGAACAGGGATGAGGCCCCCGAGGCCGGTATCACGCGTCCCGGCATGAAAGGCTTCGGACATGCGAATCATCATTGGCGCTCCGGGCAACGGAGCCGTGCTGAAGGAAGCGCTCAGGGAGAAACTGGCGGGCGACGAACGGGTGAGCGCCCTGGTGGACCTGTCCACGCCGGACATCACCTCACCCGGAGCTTTCCTTCCAGGCGGGCCCGGGCCATCGCGGAGGGAAGAGCCGACCGGGCATTCTCGTGTGCGGCACCGGCATCGGATCAGCCGCCGCCGCCAACAAGGTGCTGGAATACGGGGCCGCGACCGCCCACGGACCTGCTGACCGTCCGGGGATCGGTGGAGAACCACGACGCCCAGATCCGTGCATGGGTCAGAACGTCGCAGCGCGGCACCGGCGGCCTGGGCCCTGGTGGACATCTGGCTCGACCTGCGTCACGACCCGGCGAGCAGCTACGGTCCCAGACTCGGTGAGATCTCGGCCTACGAGACCCGCTGCTGACCGATCTCGTAGAGCGCGATGGAGGCCGCCACCGACGCGTTGAGCGACTCCACCGCGGAGGCGATGGGGATCGAGACCAGGGCGTCGCAGTTCTCCCGCACCAGACGCGCCAGGCCCTCACCGTCGGAACCGACCACCACCAGGACGGGGCCGTCGAGCCCCGGAATGCCCGACAGCGGGTGTCGCCCTCACCGGCCAGACCGACGACGGTGAAACCGGCCCCGAGGCGCGGCGCAGCATCTGGTTCAGGTTCGTGACCCCGCGACGGGAATGCGCGCCGCCGCTCCCGCGGAGGTCTTCCACGCGGCGGCCGTCATGGAGGCCGACCGGCGGGCCGGGATCACCACGCCCTGAGCGCCGAAGGCGGCTGCCGACCGAATGATCGCGCCCAGGTTGCGGGGATCCGTCACCTGGTCGAGGGCCACGACGAGACCCCGCGACGGAACCTCGAAGGCCGCGTCGAAGATGTCCTCGACATCCGTGTAGTCGAAGGCGGGAAGTTGCAGGGCCACACCTTGGTGGACGAGACCGCGGTAACCCGGTCCAGTTCGGCCCGGGTCGCCCGCAGCAGCGGAAGCGAGTGTTCGGCATGCGAACTTGAGGATGTCGCGGAGCCGGTCGTCGCGCTCCGCACCCTCGGCGACATAGGCCTGCTTCACGGGCAGCCCGGCTGCGAGGGCCTCCAGCACCGGGTTGCGGCCCACCACCCAGTCCGCTGCCCCACCGGGCGCGTGGCCGGTTTTGCGCTTCGGGCCGGTTCGCCTGACGTTTCAGCGCCTCCCTGCTTGGCCTTGTACGCCTTGTGGTAGACGCGGTCCCTCGGCCTGGCGTGGGCCCTTTGCCCCGCAGCGAGCGGCGGATCCGCCCCCCGAACCCGCGGTGTTGCCTTTTGCCGCGGCTGCCTGGGCCCCGGGCGTCTCGAGTTGCCCGCCATCTACTTCTTCTCCAGACTCCAGCGGCCCCATCCGGGGTGTCGGTGATGCTCAATCCCGCCTCGGTGAGGGTGTCGCGGATGGCATCGGCCCGTCCCCAGTCCTTGGCGGCCTGGCCTCGGCAGCGCTGCTCCAGCAGCGTGGACACCAAACCGGTCCACGACGGGGGTCAGTCGTCGCCCCAGCAGCGGTCGCCCACGGGGCGTCGTCGCGGGGTTGATGCCGAGGATGCTGGTCATTTCGCCGCGACCGTGGCGTACAGGTCGGCGGCTCCCGGGCGCCGTCGCTCAGGGCCTTGTTCCCCGCTCGCGACGGCCTCGAAGAGCGTGGCGACGGCTGTCGGGGTGGCCAGGTCGTCGTTCATCGCGGCCTCGAACGCCTCCCAGAACGGGCCCACCGACCGCTGCCCGCGCGTCAACACCGCGTTCGCCGGCGGAGGCCAGGAAGGAGTCGATGCGCTCAATGCCCTTTCCGCCTCAGCCAAGGAACCCCGGGTGCCTGCTCGTCGGCGGGCGAGAACTCGATCTGGCTGCGGTAGTGGGTGCGAGCAGGAAGAACCGCACCGCGCGCGGATCGAAGTTTTTGGTGACCTCCGAGATCAGGAGCGGTGTTGCCCAGCGACTTTGCTCATCTTCTCGCCCGCCATCGTCACCCAGGCGTTGTGCATCCATATCCGGGCGAAACCGCGCCCAGCCCCGGCGGACTGCGCCAGTTCGTTCTCATGGTGCGGGAAACGCAGGTCGATGCCGCCACCATGAATGTCGAAGGTGTCGCCGAGGTATTTCCCGGACATGGCGGAGCACTCCAGGTGCCAGCCGGGACGTCCCCGCTCCCAGGGCGTGGGCCAGGACGCGGTCTCGGTTCCTGGGTTTGTGTCCCTTCCACAGCGCGAAGTCGCGGGGATCGCGTTTGCCGCGCGGATCGGCGTCCTCCGCGGCGGCCATCTCGTCAACCTTCTGGCCCGACAGTTCCCCGTAACGCGGCCAGGATCGCACGTCGAAGTAGACGTCCCGGAACCGTCGTCGGCAACGTAGGCGTGGCCGCGTTCCAGCAGATTCCTCCACCAGGCTCGATCATCTCCGGGACGTGACCGGTGGCGCGCGGCTCGTAGGGTGGGGGGCAGGCACCCGAGCGCGGCGTAGGCGTCGTGCAGTTCCCGTTCGAAGCGGTAGGCGTGCGCCCACCACTCGATACCTGCCTCCGCTGACTTGGCGAGGATCTTGTCGTCGATGTCGGTGACGTTCGCGACGACTGTGACGTCGAGTCCCTGATGCGTCAGCCAGCGGCGGAGCACGTCGAAGACCACTTCCTTGCGGATGTGCCCGAGATGCGGTGAGGCCTGCACCGTCAATCCACAGTGGTAGATCGACACCTTCCCGGGAACCAGGGGAACGAACTCCTCGACGGCTCGGGTGGCGGTGTTGTACAGGCGCAGATTCACCCTGCGGAGTCTAGTGCCGCCCGGCGCCCGGCGTCAGCGGACGACCCGAAATCACGCGATCCCTGATGGCGGAAAAGTACAGTAACTGGTGTCGGATAGGTACAGTTTGGAACGACGGAAAGGTACACCGGAAGCTTGTGATTTGAGACTTGCCAACTACGTCAGGGAGATCGAATCCTCCGGCTTTCCGGGCACCCGTTCACCTTTGCGACCGAGCCAGGGCGAGCCCTGTTCGAGTCGTACCTGACGCGAGTTCTTTCCCCGGATGGTTCTGTAGCGGTCGCGGATCCTGTGGTCCTGACAACTGGTGAGCATGCCTCATCAGCGCCGGGAAAAAGGTGGCCGTCGTTCCGTTGGGATTTCGTGTTCTGGAGCCCGTGCCGTGAATCCGACGGCCCGGGAGAAAAGAGGTATGGGAACCCGAAACCATGCGAACTGAAAGAGTGCGGCGTTACTGGGACCGGACCGCGACTGCTACGACGAGCGGGTGGCTCGGTGGAGGAGCGTTATCTGGTGCCGAGCCGCCGATGGGTGTGCGAACGGGCGGTGGGGAGGTCCTCGAGGTCGCGGTGGGGGCGGACTCAATCTGCCGCACTACCCACCGGAGGCGAAGCTGATCGGGGTGGACCTGAGCGAGGGAATGCTGCAGCTGGCGAGAAGACGCGCGGCCACCGCCCGATGTGAAGTCGAATTGCTTCGAACCGACGGGTCGCGGCTGCCGTTCGGGGACGAATCCTTCGACGCCGTGGTGTGCACTTCGCTGTGTGCGGTTTTCGACCCGCGTGCCGGAGTGGAGGAAATGGTAAGGGTACTGGAGACCGGGGGGATCGCTGCTGCTCGCGGACCATGTCGGATCCACCAATCCGTTCATCAGACTCGGCCAGTGGGCGTTGCAGGCGATCACCATCCCGGCCGAGGGGGAGCACTGGACCCGGCGTCCCAGCGGCACGTCGAAGCCCTCGGGCTCCCCTCATCGTTGAAACCGGACAGGCTGCACCACGGCATCGTCGAGAGGCTTCACGCCTCGCGAAGCACGGTGAACTGCTGGTGCAGCCCGCCGGTAACGGGGATGTTCAGGAATCCCGGGCCGCCTTGGCGCGCAGGGCATCGATGTCGAAACCGAAGGTGACGGGGATGGCCGGGTCGTTGGCCTCGTCCTCCCACGGATCGTAGGGCTTCGTACTGGTCGTCCACGAATCCCTCGGACGGGATCGTATTTGTTGGCCAGTTCCCTGGCCGACGGGGCTCCACGTTGCCTGCATGCTCGTCGGGCAGCGTGGCCAGCACATCGGCGATGTATCCGGCGGCGGCCTCGTCGATGGAGACCTCCCGGTTCTCCCGCTGCGACTGGTACCAGCGGTAGTCCAACAGTTCGTGGAAGAACTGCGCCGGCTCGCGTTTGCCCTCCAGATGGGCCGGGATGCGGGTGACGGCGGGTTCGAAGACCTCCGTCAGCCACTTGTGGGCCATCACCGATTCGCTCATGTTCCCAGGGCAGCTTTCGCCGGAAGGTGTCCATGTCGTTGAGGAGCCTGCTGGGCCTGATGCTCCTCCGCGTCCAGACCCGGTCAGGCGCATCAGGCGACGGGCGTGGTGCCCGGCTTCAACCACCTTCGGTTGCATGCGGATGGTGCGGCCGTCTGGGGAGGTCTGCACGTCGATCCGCGACATCGAAGCCCAGCGCGTTCAGGCGACGCACCCGGCCCTCGAGCCGGTACATCTCGGAGTCGCTGAACTCCTCCACGCCCGTCAGCTCCGCCCACAGGCTCTGATAGCGCTCCTCGATGGTGTCCACCAGCCACTGCGGGTCCAGTGACGGGATCCAGCATTCCGCCGGCCTCCAGGTCACAGAACTCGCCGAACAGGTTCGTGCGGGCGATCTCCAGGTCGTGGGCGCGCTGGCCATCGGTCAGGGAGGGGTGCACTTCGCCGGTCTCGGCGTCCACGAGGTAGGCGGCGAACTCGCCGGCATCGCGCCGGAACAGGATGTTCGACAGGGACACGTCGCCCCAGTAGAAACCGGTCAGGTGCAGCCGGGCGAACAACGCCACCATGGCGTCCAGCAGCCGGTTGACCGTGTCCAGTTTCACGCCCGAGTAGAACAAGCGCCCGGTAGGGCAGAGAGAACGGCAGGTGCCGGGTGAGCAGGATCGGGTCCAGCGGGTCGTGGTCGCTGGTCTGTCGTCCGAGAACCACCCTACGGGTTCAACGGACGGCACGCCCAAGCGTCTTAGCTCGGTCAACTGACGGTACTCATGTACCGCCACCTCCTCCAGGATCTCCTTGGCCGCGAGGATCTCGTCACCCACTTGGATGAAACGGACCACGTGCCTGGAGATGCCTCTGGGCAGCGCCACCAAGTGCTGCGTCGGCCACGCCTCCAGTGGCGTGTTCCAAGGCAGCCGGATCAACGCTGCATCTGGCTTGGCAGCTAGGAATCTGGGCACAAACCAACACTACCCGCTCCGGGCGATATTGGGCCCCATTTGAACCCCTATCAATTATCAGGTGTTCTGTTTGCAGCAGAGATATTGCTGATTTGTGTCTGGAACCTTCTATACATATGTCGGTGCAAATCGCCTGAGCAGATCGGTGAAGGCCGCAGACGCCCTGTCCCGGATCTCAGGCCTCAGGCGCTGAGTCCCGGTCTCTGCTACCAAACCGAATTCGTGCAGCACGAACCGGCGGATGGGTTCTCGGGACGACGCCCTCCCCGAGCTCTCGGTGACCGCCTTGGCCCGACCAGGGGCAGTGATCGCGTCGATGACGTCTTCGGCCGGGGGCTTCCTCGAGCAGCGCCGACAGGTTCATCGGGGGAACCGGAGAACCCAGCGTGCGCGTCCAGTGCAGGCCGCCGCGGGGCGGATGGCGTAGAACAACTTCTTCAGGGATACCTTTCACCGGCTGCGCCCGACCGGTTCCAGTGAGCGCGGCCGACGTGAAGTAATGACGCCGGATGGCATCGTGGTCCACCACAGCGCGGACACACGTCCAGCAGCTCCTCGGCGAACGCGGGCCGTCCGCGGTAGATCAACGGGGAACGCAACCACTCCATGACGGTTGCGTTGCCGCGCGCCGCGAGCCGGATCGCCTTGATCAGGTCCCAGCCGATTGACGTCGAGCACATCGTCCAGGGGGTCTCGATGACGTCCGTGGACGCCACGGCGACAGTAGTCGTCGTGGCGGCGCACGTAGAAAAACCGGCAGTCGTAGTCGGAGTCCGGGGACGGGAACCCCAGGCGCGGCTACCCGACTCGACCGCCCACAACACTCCGGACGCCGTGGTCGCGTTCCACCTCGTCCAGGCGGGCCTGGATCCTCGACGGTTGCCGCGTCGAAGCCGTTCCGGTGAGGGTGCAGATCACGCCGACATGGTAGGGGCGGCTGCGCTGCGCTCGTCAGTAGGTGGTGATTCGCGCCCGGAACTGGTTCCCGACCCTCTCGATCAATTCCTTCGAGGAGGTGAGGTGTCGGCCAGTTTGTGCAGCTTCAAGGGTTGCCCACTTGTCGCGGCCCATCTGGTGGAAGGCGCACCTCCACCGGGTCACGACGGAGATCTGCTCGACGATCTCGGCCACCGCCTCCACGTTCTCGACGGCGTCGGTGAGGTCCGGAACCAGCACGAACCCTGATCCACACCTCCTCGGTGCCGCGCTCCGACAGGCGCCGCGCGAAGTCCAGGGTCGGTTGCAGGTCCCGGCCGGTGGCCTTCCGGTACACCTCGGGAATGCCGGACTTTGATGTCGCAGCACCAGAGTCGAGGTCGTCGAGGAGCGCATCGGAGGCGTTCGCGCCCAGGAAACCTGAGGTGTCGATGGCGGTGTGGATGCTGATCTGCTTTCGCCTCGTGCAGCAGCCGCCCACGAAGGCCGGGCTGCATCAGCGGGCTCGCCCCGAGACCGTGAGGCCGCCTCCGTGGTGCGGAAGATCCTCCGGTAGCGCTTTCAACCGGCCTCACCAGGTCGTTGAGCGCACCGGCTGGCCCTTGGCTGCGAACATGGTGTCGGGGTTGTGGCAGTACAGGCAGCGCAGCGGGCATCCTGAGAGGAACACCGTCATCCGGGTGCCGGGACCGTCGACGCCCGTCACCAGCTCCCACGAGTGCATGGACGCCAGCTCACCGGAGCGCACCTGTTCTCAAGTGGTCGTGCGTTCAAGATCGTCGGTGATGTCGATGCCCGCGTACACCGAAACCACCGGGCCGCAGCCGGGGGCATCCAACGCCACTGGTTGGGGCGGAACTCGCCCGTGACCACCGTCGGCTGCGGCGATGTCGCACGTCTGCGCCGACGTCAGCGCACGACCCTGGTGGAAGGTGCGGGACAGCACGTCGCGCTGCTGCTCCTGGTGAGTTTGACGAAGTTCACGGCGTAGCCGGAGACGCGAACCGTCAGGGCTCGGGTACTTCTCCGGGTTCTCCATGGCGTCCTCGAGGGGTCTCGCGGTTGAGCACGTTGATGTTGGCGTGGAACAGGCCGGGGACATCACCGCGGGCCTCGCGGGCCGCTTTCATGTCGGATACGCGCTCGTCAAGGTTTTGATTGCCATTTTCTTTCCTGCTGATTGGGACTGGTGATGGTTCAGCAGCAGCCGTCGGGGACGAAACCGGCGTCGAGGATGCCGATGAGGTTGTCTGACCTGTTCTTCCTTGGTGCGGCGAGGCGCGGATGGGGTGATGGTGTTGGTCAGATGAATGCCGTCCAGGCGTCGTCGTAGTCGAGCTTGCCCACCGACAGCATCGAGGCGAGCATACCGTGGTTGTCCACGCCGTTCTCGGGGTTGGCGCCCGGCGCGAACGGGGTTCCGGCCTGGTGACCGGAGGGGAACGAGCCCGTCGCCTTGCCGTAGACCACGTTGAGGTGATCGTCAGCACCGACTGGGTCGGTATCGGCATCGCGGTACAGCGGGATCTCTTGATCTTGCCTCATCACCGTGTGGACGATGGCGGCGGCGATCTCGTCGGCCCGGTCGTCGTCGTTGCCGTAGGTGGGGAAATCGCCCTCGGTGATGTAGTCGACTACGAGTCCCGTCTCGTCACGCACCGGGGTCACCTTGGCGTACTTGATGGCCGACAGCGAATCCGCGACGATCGACAGGCCCGCGATGCCGCAGCCCAGGGTGCGCACGATGTCGGAGTCGTGCAGCGCCATCTCAATCGACTCGTAGGCGTAGCGGTCGTGGCAGTAGTGAATAATGTTGAGGGCTTCGACGTAGGTGGCGGCCACCCAGTCGAGCATTTTCTCGTAGCGCATCCACACGTCGTCGAAGTCGAGAGGACCATCGCCCACGACCCCCTCGTGGTCGGGGACGATCAGCTTGCCGCTCATCTCGTCGCGGCCACCGTTGATGGCGTAAAGCAGGGTCTTGGCGGCGTTCATGCGGGCACCGAAGAACTGCATCTGCTTGCCCACCCGCATCGGGGACACGCAGCATGCGATGGCGGCGTCATCGCCCCAGTGGGAGCGGATCTGTTCATCTGCCTCGTACTGCACCGACGAGGTCTCGATCGAGATCGCGGCGCAGAAATCCTTGTAGCCCTGCGGCAGCCTCGGGTCCCAGAAGATCGTGATGTTCGGCTCCGGCGCGGGCCCCAGGTTGCGCAGCGTCTCGCAGCAGGCGGAACGAGGTCTTGGTCACCAGCGAACGGCCGTCCTCACCGATGCCCGCGTCCGACCAGGTGGCCCAGTAGGGGTCGCCGGAGAAGATCTGGTCGTACTCGATGGTGCGCAGGAAACGCACGATCCGCAGCTTGATCACCAAGGCGTCGATGATCTCCTGGGCATCCTCCTCGGTGACAGGCCCGCGTCGAGGTCAGCTGAAAGTAGCAGCCGAAGAACGCCGACAGCCGCCCGATGCTCATCGCGGCGCCGTCCCTGCGACTTCACGGAGGCCAGGTAGCCGAAGTAGGTCCACTGCACGGCTTCCTGCGCGTTGCGCGCGGGGCCGGAGATGTCGAAGCCGTAGCTGGCGGCCATCGGCCTTGAGCTTCTTCAGCGCCTTGAGTCTGCTCGGCGTGTTCCTCACGGAAACCGTGCCCAGTGCCCGAGAACGGGGCATCGTCCACGGCGGCCTTGTCGGCCTGTTTGAACTCGATCAGCTCTGTCCACCCTGTACAGCGCGACGCGACCCTGCGTAGTCGCCGATGATGCGGCCGCGGCCGTAGGCGTCGGCGAAGCGCGCGATCACGTGCGCGGAGCGGGCGGCGCGGATGCGGGGGTGATGTCGAAGACCGCCTCGTTGTGGTCTTTGCGGTACTTCGTGAAGATGTCCTGACGTCCTGGTTGGGTCTCCTTGCCGGCCTCGCGGATGGCGTGGTTCCACCATGCGCCAGCCGCCGTTGGGCATCATCGCCCGTTTCAGTGGGGTAGTCGAGTCTGCAGGCCGACGACCATCACAGTCGTCGTCCGCGATGTGGCCGGGGGCGAAGGCATCGATGTCCGCTGGCGTCGGTGTCCACGTCAAGACACGCCGGGCACTGCTCGACCGACAGGTACTCCTTCTCCAGGGTCTCCCAGATCCGCAGCGTCTTTGTCGTCGGGACCGGCCAGGAACGAGGCGTCACCCGCGTACGGCGTGTGTTGCGCTGGATGAAATCCCGGATGTCGATCGTCTCTGCCAAGGCCCGGACAAACAGGGGATCGGATGGAAGCGTTTTCGGGAACGGCTTCCGTGAGGAGAGTCATGGGGCGTCTTTCCTGAAAGTCGAGCCATCGGACGCAACTGGACCGTCGTGATGCAGCGGCGAGGCGTGAAAGTGATCGACGAGTCGTGCGACGATGAGCGTTTTGCGTAACTGATACCCGCCAGTCTAACCAAGTCTGTTTCCAAGTCCTAAAGATACGAGCCGGGCCGAGGGATCCGAGGATGGGGAGCGGGGGAGTCAGCCAGCCGATTCCCCCCGGCCCCGTGCCCTGTCCAGGGCCTCGGTGATGGCCGCAGCCAGGTCCTCGCCGCCTCCAGACCGACGCTGAGACGCAGCAGGCCATCGCCGATCCCGGCGACCGCGCGCCTTCTGGGCTCATACCGGCGTGGTCATGGTCGCAGGATGGCAGATCAGCGACTCCACCCCGCCCAGCGACTCCGCCAGATGGAAGACCTGCAGCCCCTGCAGGAAACGTTCGGCGGCGGGACGGCCACCCGCCAGGTCGATGCTCAGCAGCGATCCGAAACCGGACTGCTGCCTGGCGGCCAGTTCGTGTCCCGGGTGGGGTTTCAGCCCGGCCAGTGCAGGGCGGCGACGGTCGGGGTGTCCTCGCGCGGCGTCGACGACCGCCTCGGTGTTGATCGCGCATCCGGATGCGTCGCATCCAGGGTCCGCAAACAGCGCGTCAGGTAGAGTCGAAGGCGCCGGCGGTCAGGTCTGAGACGTTGCCAACCCAGCCCACGTGCCTCCGCGGCCTGGGGTCGCGGGAGACCACGGCCCCCGGACCACGTCGAGTGCCCGCTGATGAACCTGGTTGAGTGCAGCACATAGTCCGCGCCGAGATCGATGGGGCGCTGCAGCAGGTGCGAGCGAGCAGAAGGTGTTGTCTGCGACCAGCCGCGCACCGGCGGCGCGTGGCCTCGGCGACGGCCCCAGGTCGGTGATCCGCAGCAGCGGGTTCGACGGGTTTCCGCCAGCACCATCGAGGCGCCGTCGAGGAGGCCTCAGCACCTCGGGGTCGTTGAAGTCCACGAAACGCGCCTCCAGGCGGCCCCGGGTGGCGTGATGGTTCAGCAGCCGCCAGGTCCCGCCGTAGCAGTCGTGCTGGCAGACCACCACGCCGCCGACCGGGACCAGCTCCTCGACGAGCAGCGTCACGGCCGCCAGGCCCGTGGCCACCACGGTGGCTGCTGCCTCCTCATAGGGTCGCCAGGGCGTCCGACAGGAGGTCGCGGGTGGGGTTGCTCGCGCGGGAGTAGTCGTAGCCGCTGGATTCCCCGGGGGCCGCGAAGACGCAGTTCGTCGAGAGATGGATGCACCACCGCCTTGTGGGAGGTGTCCGTTCCGAGTCCGGAGCGCATCGCGCGGGTCCAGGTGCCGAGTTCCGCCATGGGGTCTCCTGTGCAGGGGCGTCAGATCCGGCCCCAAGCTACCGCACTCCGGTCGTGCCCGGGCTTCCATCTCATCGGGTTCGTCCCGGTTTCCACCCTGGTGCTCTCGGCCGGTTCCCGCCTGGGACGAACGAGGTCTCCTGCGCCCGCGGTGTAGGACCGTTTGCCCAGCGTTTCAGTGAAAATGCGTTCCTGGTGGCGTTGCTGAACACGTGCACGCTTCTCCGGATCGGCGGCGAGACGCACCACATCACCCTGGCGGGCGCCGGCGGGCACCGACCCGGGCGACGATCTGCTGGGCGCCGACGAGCCGTCTCGCTCAGCCCCGCGAGGGTGCCGTACAGGTAGGGAGTCCGCGCCGAGTTCCTCCACGACGGCGATGTCCAGACCGATGCGCTGCCCATCGGTGGCGATCCTGAAGGATTCGGGACGGATACCCAGAGTCAGGGTGGACCTCGCCCCCGGCCTTCGCGAGGACTCGCGGGCCACGGGGACAACGTAGTCGCCGATCCGACGCCGCCATCGACCACGGCGCCCTCCATGAGGTTCATGGCGGGGGAACCGATGAAGCCTGCGACGAACAGGTTCTTCGGGGTGTCGTACAGGGCCAGCGGGGAATCGACCTGCTGCAGGACGCCGTCCTTCATCACCGCGACCCGGTCTCCCATCGTCATGGCCTCCACCTGGTCGTGGGTGACGTAGACGGTGGTGACGCCGAGACGCCGCTGCAACGCGGCGATCTGGGTGCGGGCTGGACACGCGGAGTCATGTCGAGGTTCGACAGCGGCTCATCCATCAGGAACACCTGCATGGCGCACGATGGCGCGGCCCATGGCGATGCGCGCTGCCGCTGACCACCGGAGAGCTCGGCTTTGCGGGACAGGAAAGTCCTCGAGGCCCAGCAGGTGGGCGGCCTCGACCCGCTTCTTCCCGCTCTGCTTTTGGGGACGTTCTGCATCTTCAACGCGAACCCCATGTTGTCGGCGACGGTCATGTGCGGGTAGAGGGCGTAGTTCTGGAAGACCATCGCGATGTCGCGATCCTTCGGCGGCAGGTCGGTGACGTCGCGGTCACCGATGAAGATCGAGCCGGAGTTGACCTCCTCGAGGCCCGCGAGCATGCGAAGCGAAGTGGACTTGCCGCAGCCGGAGGGGCCGACGAGGACCATGAACTCGCCATCGGCGATTTCCAGGTCGAGCTTGTCGACTGCGGCGCGATCCGAGCCGGGGTAGATACGCGAGGCTTCACGGTAGGCTGACAGGCGGCCATGCCACATTTTCCTTTCCACGGGCAGGCACGTGCCCGACGATCCGTAGTGGTGGAAGTGACTCTTCTCCTCGATAGACACCAGACTCAACAGTTGCCCCACGCCCCCAGATCGGAGACCCTCATGCAAGGAGAACGCCTGGAAAAATCAGCGTCGACGGCGACTGCGAAACTTCCGCTGATGGGGCGTGGGGAAGTCCCGCTGTGGTACGTGCATTGTGTCGGGTGATTTTCGGGTCCCGCCCTGACTGACCTTGGTCCGGCCGCCGTGTGGCGGTGACCATCCCGGCGAGGAGATTGTCAGGGCGGTGAGGTCCCTGAGGTTCCCACGCCATTGGCCGCGCCGCGTTCCTGCGCGGGCTCGCTGCCGTGTTTGGAACGCTCGTAGAGAGAAGAACACGAGGATGCGCCGATCCGCAGAACCTGTTTGTGTATGCTCTTTCGTTTCGGCGAACAATGAATGCGGAAACATCCTCGACCACGTTCTGCGGGTTCTGAGGATCTTCGTCGAATCGAGTGCGCCGGTTTTGATCCCGGTGGGGGCGGTGAGCGCTGTCGTCCTGCTGGGGTGGGTTCTGCTGCTAGTCCTTGGTGCGATCCGGGCAGGGATACGCAGACTGCGCGCTGAAACAGAAATTGGGCTCTCGATCCCGAGAGGATTCCGGGTCAAGCCCGCCAGGGTGTTTCGCCAAGTCGGGGCGTTCCTCCTGGAATATCCGCAGTGGCGGGTGGCCAAGAAGGACGGCACGAGAGACCTCAGATATCGAAACAACGCCGTGGTTAGGAGACTCTCGGTGCTCGAAATTGGGCGCTGGCGGCTGGTTTCCCGCTCCGTGGTGCGTCTCTATGATGTTGTCATCGCGTTGCGTGGAATGGGTCACAAGATTGCTTTTTCGAACGAGGAGATGGAAAAACTTAATAGGATAAACGGCCAAGTCCAGTTGAGATATACGGGGGAGGCTAGCGACGGCCTCTATCGGCGCTTTTCTGGAGATCCGACGCAGTTCGAACAATTCTGCGGAGCTGTACGGCCGCCTCCGGATGCCGGGTGGAGGCTCGCTCACTCCGGGTTGCGGATGTGGATTCGACCTGAGGATGTTTCGCGGCGGTGAAAAAGACCTTTGGTTGAGTGCACGTGCTTTGCAGGCGCCGGTTCCGTCGGGCGTCCCGTTCTTCAGAAAGCTTTTCGGAGCCACGCCGTCAGAAAGAGGCTAGTCATCTCATCCGCAGGTGACCACGGCCACTTTCTCAAAAGGTGGCGATTACGGCTATGCCCGGGAGTCGGCATTGAACTAGTCGGACGGTCCGGCCCTGGTCGCTATGTGTAATCGGTGTGGGAGGTCGCCCGCCTGTTCGAGGGGCGATGTGCGAGCGCGCAGCTGTCGCTCGAGGACCATCTGCTGCATGCCCGCTGATATTTTACGGGATCCGCACCTTCCTCGACTGAGACCTCGCCGGCGGCTGGATCAGCTGGACGCGACCTGCCGGTCGAGGAATCACTGCGATGGCCGTAGGAGCCTGGGCGAGGTGCCCGCGCAGTGGCTGAGCCGTTGTCCCGGATGTCCCTCGGTCGGTGTGCGTCTTGATGGAGTCCCGTGCTGGATGCTCGCGTACCATCGGGCGGTGGAGCGAGGAACCCGGAACCACCGAAGAGACCCTCCGATAGCCGAGGGCGAGGAACAGGCTGCCGAGGAATGGTGGCAGGGCTCGACGGCATGCCCTGAAACACAAGACCGGGGCGCGCGGACATCGCGTGCATGGTGTGGATCGGTGTCTACAGCGTCTACGGTCGGCGACGCCTCCGCGCGCGGTTGGCTGTTCGGCTCAGCCACGAGAAGTGCTGGCCATGATCACGGCGGACGGGTATCCGTCGCCGCCAGCGGGGCGCTCGCCGGGGGTCGGGCGGCTGCCCGCACTGGCCGGTGGTGCTGCTGGTGGCGGCCTTGGCCAGCATCAAACTCGACTGGATCTACTGGTGGGCAGGAAAGCCAGGGGCCACGGGATGATCGGGAGATCTGGGCGGCAGCAGCAAACGCGCGGCGCGCAACTACGCCCGGGCTCGTGCGCTGGGCCGAGAAACTCGGGCCCTGGGGTTTCGTCATCGCCTCACCTGCCGATCCCGCTGCCCATCATGCCGGTCGTCTCGTGCCGTCCGGGCGACTGGGTCTCAGCCTCGAAACGTTTCCTCCCTACGACTTCCTGGCAGGGAGGGTTCTGGCTGGTGTCTGTACTTCTGGTTCGGTTGGCAGATCGGGGAGCCGGTAGTCGCCTGCTCGACGCCTACGCCCTCGCATCGCGACCTACGTCGCGATCGGCCTGCTGGTGGTGGTGCTCGGCTCCGCGATCCTGAAACCCAAGAAATCCGTCACGAAGCGGTGAGGACGGCCACCAGGAAGTCACTGCCCGGATGCCAGGGACGCAGATCCCAGGTGGAGAAAGGCCAGCCCGGGGTACAGGCCCGCGGTTTGCGCGTCCTCGAGGAAACCGGTGAACTCGTAGACGCGGCCCGCGCCGAAACCGGCCACCACGCGGCCCCTTCGGGGGCCAGGTGATCCCCTGAGGCGGCGCAGGGTCTCGACGCGGGTCGAGGGGCCAGGAAACCCATCACGTTCCCGGCCGACAGGATGACGTCGAAAGTTCGCCTCGACACTGCCGCGGGCGGCAGGTCCAGCTCCGCCAGGTCGACGACCAGAAAGACCGGGCCGGGATGGTCCTCCTGAGCTGCGGCGATCAGGACAGGATCGACGTCCACACCCACCACGTGATGGCCGCGTTCGTGGAGCCAACCCGCGTGCCTGCCCGGTCCACAGCCCGCGTCCAGGATGCGTGCGCCTCGGCGGGCGCGCATGTCCACCGTGCGGGCCTCGCCGTAGAGGTCGTGCCCGGCTGCTTCCATGATCTTGAAACGTTCGATGTAGCGGTGGGAGTGGTCGGGGTCCGCGGCGATCATGCGCGCCCATTTGCTCGGCTCGAGAGTCATGGACGCCCATTGTGCTCGGGGTTCTCTCTGATTGTCGAAGCCAGATGCGCTGGCAGGGTGACCGGCCCCGTCTTCACCCGCCGATAGCGCGCGAACCCCATCACTGATTCAACCGTCCGTGCGGATCTCTCGGTCTGGGTCAGTCGCAGGTCACCAACTCTCCGGGAAGCTCTCGGTTTTGCCCGTGCGGCTCGACGGGACAGATCTCGGTGGTCTACGGGACCCGCCAGTAGCCAGCACGCCGACAGCATCGCGAGCGGGCCCCAGAGCAGCAGGGAAGATAGCACCACACCATGATGACCAGGGGCCAACCGCTCATGGCGCCTCCAGTCCGGCTCGGCGACCGAATGCGATGGCCGAGACCATGGCGATGTTGAAGATCCAGGTGGCTGCCAGCCCCCGAGGAGCCCGAGCAGGGTGGGTATGATGCGCGGGATCGTCCGGCCGCGATGCGCTTCGCCCCAGGGGCGCACCAGACCCACGGTGAGGAAGCCGAAGCCGACCTGGACGATGCTCAGGGCGCAGACGTAGAGGTAGCCGCTGATGGCGCGCGTGTCAAACTCAGCGCAGCACGGAGCTCCGAGGCGCCCGGGCAGCCATCCCATGATCATGGCCACCCGCCACACGGGCGGAGGGCACATGCACAGGAACGCGCACCATGCGTGAGCAGGACCAGCCAGCCGGGGCCGTTCGGGGAACGGCATCCTCGTAGTCATGCCTCCAGTATCGCGCCAGTAGAACCCCCGAGGACGTCCAGCGTTGAAGAAGAATGGGGCCCCCGGAGGGAGTCGAACCTCGACCACTCGCTACAAGGCGAGCGCTCTGGCCGCTGAGCTACGGAGGCGGGTGAGCACACCAGCCCGGATGAAAGCGAAGCGCCAAGTCGGGGATGGTCGAGACGGGTTCAGCACGCCCGTCGCGGCCACGAACAGCCGCCCTCACCCCGCGCGCGCGACCGCCTCCTCGCAGCCACGAACACGGCATGCCCGTTGTCAGCGCACCGGATCGCCGCATCACCGGTCAGTTCGAAATCGACCCTGAGGCAACCAGGCAGATCCTGCCCGAATCCCCGCGTGGACCTGCAGGGTGTCGCTGTCGGTGGGTTGCAGCAGCCAGCTCGAACTCCTCGAAACCTCGTCGGGTAGATGTAGGTGCCGTCCGATCCGCTCGGGCAGCAACACGTCATTCGATCCCGGGGCTGAAAGTCGACGACGTGCAGGAGAGCGTCGACGTCGATGTGTTTGCCGGTCAGGCCGCCGCGCAGCACGTTGTCGGAGTTTCGCCATCACCTCATGCATGTGCCGCGCAGGTAGCTGTGCATCACGCCGGGGGCAGCGCCAGCGCCTGGCCGGGCTCGAGGAGAAACGATTCAGCAGAGCCGCGAGGATACGGGCGGAGGGGAAGACTCGTCGATCTCCACGGCCGTGCGGGCGAAGACGCCGAGCTCGCCGGGGCGCATCGAGATGGTTCACGGCGGCGCCCAGCACCCTCGTCGACGAGGTGGCGGCGGTCGTCGAGGCTGAGCACGTCCAGGAAAACTCTCCTGGAGTGGCGGGGAGCCGCTCCTGTCACGCAGGGGTCCGATCACGGAGGCCAGTGCGTCACCGACCCCAGGGCCTCGAACAGCTGAGCCGTGAGCACGGGATCGCGGAATCCGCACCAGTGCCTCGAACGAGGTCAGGGCGACGATGTCCGGCTTTGGGCCAGTCGTCCTTGAAGGACGTTCGGGGCGCCTGGGGAATCCCTATCAGCGACTCGCGGGCGTGGCCCTCGCGGGCCTGCTGCCGGGTGGGATGGGCCTGGAGGCTCAGGGGGATGCGGCCGACAGGACCTTCACCAAGAACGGCAGCGGCGTCCGAAAGGTCATCACGGAGGCCCTGCCGAGCCGATTCGGATCCTGCGCCAAATACTCCGACAGGGTTGAACCGTCCGGGGTGGGGGTCACCGAGCGGATGGGCTCGAACCACTGCTCCGCCCAGGGCTGCCCGTCGCTGGCCGGCCGAGAAGGGGTGGGGATGGCGTCCTGGTGCCCCAGGGTAGCTCTGGCGCACCCCGATCAGTTCCAGCATCGTTTCCTCCAGATGGACGTGTACATACCAGTGAACCCGGATCAACGCGGTTGCTCCAAGTCTCTTGCACAATCAGCGGGGACGCAGCGTTTCGAGGAAAACTCGACGCACGCCTGCCGGCCGCTGTCCTGAATGCACGCATGTGATGTATGTACAGCCGGGGAAATCGCATCGCGTAGCATGGCGTCATGACCGAGGCCGCCCTGAGAAACCCGCTCGCCGAGCGCGACGTCGCAATGCTCGACTTCGAGGAACGCTGGTTCACCCTGGAGGTTCCGAAGGAGCAGGCCGATCATGGAGCGTTTCGGCTGCTCCACCACCCGCTACCACCAGCAGGCTCAACACGCTCATAGACGACCCGGCGGCCCTCGGCTACAAACCACCGCTGGTCGGGCGGTTGCGCGCGCCAGCGCGCCCAGCGCTATAGCCGCCCGCTCCGCCCGAAAGAGCTCCGCGACTGAAATGAAGATCGTCACTGGTGACCCGATCGCGCGCCCTCGAGAATTCGGACGTCATCATTCACGGCTGCAACTGCTACAACACGATGGGGAGCGGGAATCGCTCGGGCCGTCAAGGACCGGCTACCCGAGGCATTCGCCGCTGACAGGGCCACCGTCAAGACCTGGGAGCTCGGCACCTACACCAGCGCGCGGGAGATCGTCCGTGACGACGTGCGCTTCACCGTCATCGACGCCTACGCAGGGCGACTACCGGGGCGGCGGGGCTCTCGTCGACTACGACGCCATCCGCTCGAACTCGCGCCGTCGCGAAGAACTTTCCCGACGCGGACTGGCTACGAGTGGGGCGGGCTTGCCGGGGGCGACTGGGACAGAATCGCCGCCATCATCGACGAGGAACCTCGAGGGCCGCGACCACACGCTGGTGGTGCTTCCCCGACCACCCGGGCAGGGCAGGTCACAGCTGCTTGACGAAAACCACCGGCGCCGGGCGTCCCGGGCGGCGTGCCGTCAGGGCTCTCGCTGACGACATACCCCAGACGCAGGTAGTAGTCGCAGACCTCGAGATTGAGGCGCTGACGGCCAGCAGCACGGGAAGGTCCCGGGCCCGTGCCCGGCCTCGGACCGCTCTCCACCAGGCGGTGCCGATGCCCCGAGTTCCCGAACTCCGGCCGCACCGCCGTGCCGCGTAGCACCAGATCCGTCCCGAGGTGACATGCACGACGCAGCCGACGACACGGCTCGTCGACCTCGGCAGACGAAAACCTCGCCGGAGTGCCAGTCATTCCCTCAAGAGATTCCACAGTGTTGAGCCACCAGCTCGACTCACGGCTCATCGGGGTGGAGAACATGACGTCCAGCATCGCGTGACAGTCCGATGCCATGGCGGGGCGGATCGTGCCGGCAGATTGTTTGACTACCGGTTCGTGTTTGATGGGAAAGCGCATGGATTGAGCGATGAAGCACGTGGCGGAGGCGTCATCGCGCAGACGCAGCGCGACTTCTGGATCGTCGTCCGCCGTGATCGTCACCCGTGGTCGAAGAGTCACCTGGTCGAAGGCCCCTCCGCGTATGCCGTCCTCCGTCATGAGGCCGCAGGGGTGGTCCTCATAGGCGATGACGCTGATGCCCGCATCTGCTGCGAGATGCAGGTACCAGAGCATGTGACACTAGTGCCACGGCAGCTACGAGGAGTTGTTCGGGGTTCCAAACGCATTGGATCCCTCACGAAAAGCCGGGTCAGCGCTCTGAGGATGACGGGTCTCTACCGTCTGAGGACAGTTCATGATCCCTGCCATAGCTGCTGTGGGACCTGGTGCCACCATGGCCATGGTTGCGCGGTCCACGTCAAGGCGATTGTCGACTGGTGGGTTCTGCTCATTGCCAATGCTCGTCGTTGTTAGCCTTGGTCGATCAGGGCTGGTGCCAGGGGCGTACGGGGACCGGAAACATCATGCCTGCTCTTTGCGCTCTCCAGCGGTGGAGTGCTGTAACATGAAGTTAGCACTGCAGGGCTGAGCGCTACCGGTAGGGCTGGTGAGGCCAAGGGCCGTCCGTCGCGAGCACTGTTCCTGCCGAACAAGACAACAGGATTCCGGGGTCCTGCCCCGGCTGGACGGGAGGACTCCCGAAACACCATGGCAAAAGCTCATCGAATTCAACGAAGAGGCTCGCCGCGGCCTCGAGCGGGGCATGAACACCCTCGCAGACGCGGTCAGAAAGTCACCCTCGGCCCCAAGGGCCGCAACGTCGTGCTCGAGAAGAAGTGGGGCGCCCCCACCATCACCAACGACGGCGTCTCCATTGCCAAGGAGATTGAGCTCGACGATCCCGTACGAGAAGATCGGCGCTGAGCTGGTCAAGGAGGTCGCCAAGAAGACTCGACGACGTCGCCGGCGACGGCACCACCACCGCCACCGTCGTGGCCCAGGCAATGGTCCGCGAGGGCCTGCGCAACGTCACCGCCGGCGCCAACCCGATGGCCTGAAGAAGGGCATCGAGGCCGCCGTCGCTGCCATCGCCGAGGAGCTGTCGGGCTCGCCATCGACGCGTCGAGACCAAGGAGCAGATCGCCGCCACCGCGTCGATCTCCGCCGCAGATCCCCACCGTCGGCGAGATCATCGCTGAGGCCATGGACAAGGTCGGCAAGGAAGGGCGTGATCACCGTCGAGGAGTCCAACACCTTCGGGCTGGAACTCGAGCTCGACCGAGGGCATGCGCTTCGACAAGGGCTACATCTCCCGTACTTCGTCACCGACGCGGAGCGGATGGAGGCCACCCTCGACGATCCCTACGTCCTGATCGTCAACTCCAAGATCTCCTCCCTGAAGGACCTCCTTCCCGTGCTGGAGAAGGTCATGCAGTCCGGGAAGTCGCTGCTGGTGGTGGCTGAGGACGTTGAGGGCGAGGCCTCGCCGGCCTGATCGTCAACAAGCTGCGCGGCACCTTCAAGTCCATCGCCGTCAAGGCCCCGGGCTTCGGCGACCGCCGCAAGGCCATGCTGGGCGACATCGCCATCCTCACCGGCGGCCAGGTCATCGCCGAGGAGGTCGGTCTGTCGCTCGATGCCGTCACGCTCGACCTCCTGGGCCGTGCCCGTCAGGTCATCGTCACCAAGGACGAGTGCACCATCGTCGATGGCGGTGGTGCGCAGGCCCAGATCGAGGGCCGCGTCGCCCAGATCCGCCGCGAGATCGAGAACTCGGACTCCGACTACGACCGCGAGAAGCTGCAGGAGCGCCTCGCGAAGCTGGCCGGTGGCGTCGCCGTCATCAAGGTCGGCGCGGCCACCGAGGTGGAGTTGAAGGAGCGCAAGCACCGCATCGAGGACGCCGTCCGCAATGCGAAGGCGGCCGTCGAGGAGGGCATCGTGCCCGGCGGTGGTGTCGCGCTGCTGCAGGCCTGCAAGGCCGCGAAGGTCGAGGGCCTCGACGCCGACGAGCTGGGTCGGCGCGAACATCGTGCTCGCCGCTGCGCAGGGCTCCGCTGCGTCAGATCGCCTACGAACGCCGGCCTCGAGGGCGGCGTCATCGCGAGAAGGTCGCCGGGCTGCCGAAGGGCTCGGCCTCGAACGCCGCCACCGGCGAATACGTCAACATGGTGGCGCCGGGATCATCGATCCGGCCAGGTCACTCGCTCGGCGCTGCAGAACGCCGCATCCATCGCGGCCCTGTTCCCGACCACCGAGGCCGTCATCGCGGACAAGCCCGAGAAGGCTCCTGCCGCTGCCGGTGCCCCGGGCATGGACGACATGGGCGGCATGGGCGGTCTTCTGACTCGCCTGCCGAACCCATGAGGTGCTCCTTCCGGGAGATCCCACCCGCTCGTCATTCTGGTGTTGCTGGGCGTGAGTCTGCTGTGAGCTGCGTGTGCAGTGCGGCCTGCACCTCCTGCAGTGGCGGATGAGGCAGTGCGGTTTGGCGCGGTGGGAGGGAGTGCGTGGTTTATCCCGGTGGACCGGATGAGACTCGGCACTGGTCATGGCCTGTTTGGAGGTGATCGCGCTGCACGCAGCCGATGCAGCGCGCCGAGGAGGGCGGGGCCGATCGCGTCGGCTGCTCGGCATCACGGACGAGGACGGGCCTCCGGAACCCGCGACGTCGCGACAGGGTGCCGCGCCGCATCCAGATCCGCCCCATGGTGCGGTTGCGGGCCGGGTTTTCGCACCGATGGAGGAGAACTCACCCGCGCAAGGGACTGATCTCCGCCTACCTGGACGAGGGGCTGCCGACGGGTGGTGCTGTTCCTGAACGCACGCCGCGTCGACGCGAGTGCAACGCGCTCGTCGCCGACGGCGACTCGCCCGGACCTCTCCACCGGGCCGTACGACAACCGCTCTGGACTTCGACGACGCATGGGAGGACCTGGCCATTCCCAAGCCGCAGCTCGACGGGTGCTCACTCGCAGGCTCGGCGCGCGATCGAGCACGGACCTCCGATGAGCTCCTGGAGCGACGCAGCTCCAAACTCCGATCGCGCAGGTGATCATGGCCGGTGGAGGGCTGCGACCCGAACACGTCCCGTGAGCTGATCCGGCGCCGGGTGCGGGCCTTTCCACATCGCAGCCCCGCCCGACCCGGAGGCAGCTGGCAGGACGCCTATGTCGACCCCGCTGCGCGCACCTGGCGGGAGCAGATCGATCGAGCAGACTGCCGCCGTCAGGAGCCGCGGTGAACGTCCCTTCAAGCGCGGCGCAGCGCCAGGGTGCTGCTGATCGCGCGCGAGAAGTGCTGCTGCTGAACGACTCCGACGGCATCCCCGGGTCCTCCTGGTGGGTGGCGCGGGCGGCCGCATCGACGCCGGGAGAACTGCGGAGGCGGCCTGCCGGGAGCGAGGAGACCGCTCGCACCTGGATCGCCGACCTCTGTCGCTGGTCGCACAGGCCGAGTCTGGCGCGCGGCTACCTCCGATCGCATCCGGGTGCAGGACGACCTTTCTATCCCCGCCCGGGTGCGACGTTTCTCGAGCCGAGCAGCTGGGGTGGAGCGACCTCCTGAGCAGAAACGCGATGAAGGGTTTTCGCTGGTGGCGGCTCGACTCCTGCCGGGTGCAGAATCTGGCCGCATGCGTGGCCGAAAATCGCCATGAGCCAGATCCCGCTCATCCTCTGGCGCTGGCCGCACCGGGAGCCGAGTCGTCCGTAGCCGCTGAGCCGACCGAGGGAAGCAACGGGCTCGACGCCGTGGCAAAACCAACGGTGCCACGCAGGCAATCCCGAGCGCAAGACCGATCCACCTCGGCCCGTGTCAGTCCGTCCAGCACGTACTGTGCGCGCATCAGGGGCGAGGGGTCAGTACGGTGCTGACGATCAGATGGTCCTGATTTCCTGGCTGACCTGTTGGTCCGGGAGCAGCAACCCGCTCACCTGCGAGGAGTACGGCGGGGCCGCGCAGGAACACGGAATGGACGCGGCGGCTGATGCATCACGAGGCTTTCCGCGGGCCTGGGTCACGCGGGCACGACTGGTCTAGCCGTACTGCTGATGGCTACGCCTGTCTGCATCGGCTGATACAGGGTCCTATGGCGATGTCAGGCGGGCAGCCAGGTCGGGCAGGGCTGCCGAACGTGTGCAAACTGATCGTGGCGGCCCGCCGGACCGCCCGACATTGCGCCGCCGCGATCCCGGAACTGCAACCCGCGGCATAGTACATCAGTCGCGGAGGACACGACGAAGGGCGCCGCGTTGCGGCGGCTGAGCTTCCTTCGTGCCGGGTCTCCAGCGCCACCGCCGCGTCGGCGCGAAACCGGACGGGGGTGCCACGGCTCGGGGTCGCATTGCGGTGCCCAGGCTCGGCGACGGGCAGCGGAGCGCCTCAGACCGCGAAAACCGTCCGCCGCCTCGACTGGGGCGCAAGGCAACGTCAGTCCAGGAAAGCCACAGTGCACACCAGAGTGGCGGGAGCCGCGCGTCACATCCGCGATGCTCGCGAGAGAGCCGCGCATCGGGCGCTTGATTGATTTGAAGTCGCGGGACCTGGTGAGCAGTGCCGAGCAGTTTTTCCTCGGCGTAATGTTCACTTTTGAGTCGAGTTATGCGCGGTTGTGGTTTGCGTGTGTGGTGAAGGAGCCCGCGCATGGAGGTGGTCATCTGCTCCGACGAGGCAGCAGGTCGGTCAGGTCGCTGCGAATCGAGTTCTCCGGTGGGTCGAGGGGCTGCACACGCCCGTGCTAGGGCTCGCCACAGGAAGCTCCCCGCTGGGCCTCTACAACGAGTTCTGGCCCGGCAGGGGTGGGCGGCGAGAGCGGACTTCTCGTGCGGCATCGGTTTCGCCCTCGACGAGTACGTGGGCACCGATCCGCAGAACCCGCTCAGCCTACCGGCAGACCATCCTGCGCACGGTGGTCGGACTGCTGCGCACGGACCACGCGGGTGCGTGTGCCGAACGGTGTCCGCTCTCTAGACCTGGCTGCCGCCGCCCTCGAGTACGACCGAGCCATCGCGCGGCCGCGGGAGGTCGTGGACGATGCAGGTGCTGCTGGCGTCGGCAGCAACGGTCACATCGGCTTTCAACGAGTCCACCTCTTCGTTCGGGCGCACCCGCGTCAAGACCCCTGACCGAGCAGACCCGCGCCGACAACGCCCGGTTCTTCGGCGAGCGTGAGCGGGTCCCCACGTCTCGCGTCACCCAGCTGGGGACCATCATGGAGTGCCAGGCACGTCGTCTTACATTGGCCACGGGGCGGCACAAGGCCCGAGCGGTGGCCGCCATGGTCGAGGGACCGTATGGCGGCGGTGTGCCCGGCCTCGATCCTCCAGTTTCATCTTGAGCGTCCTCGTGAGCAGTCGACGAGGAGGCGCCGCCACTGGGCTGGATGTCCCACGCCGACTACTTCCGCCGCGTCGTCGACATGCTGATCCGACCAGGGGCGATGGGCGCCAGGTTCTCCGGGTTTTCCCGCGGGGCGGGTGAGCATAGACTTGCCTGCCAGCCACGACCACGAGGGAGAGCCCGCCATGCCCACCGGACGAGCCCGCTCTCTTCCGATGCCGACGCGGGATCTCGGGTTCATCACGAAGGACAGGGCGTGACGTGTTTCGTCCGGGCCGGGGTGCTGCCCAAGGGGTATGGCATCGCTGAAACCCGGACAGAAAGGTGGAGTTCGGGGGTGATCGAGGGGCGTCGCGCGAGCAGGCCCTGTCCGTGCGTCTGCGGAGAAGCCCGCCGTCGCTGTCTCTGCTGGCGTCGCGGAAGAAGCCCCAGGACATGGCCGTGATCATCGAGACCTGATCAAGGACGCCTCGACGCCCTGGGCAACGGATACGCTGGCACGGTCGCTACCCAGACGATGACAAAGCGCAGCGCGAAGATCGCGGCGGTGCGCCGCCGTGCCGACGAACTGGAGCTGCTGTGAGGAGCGCGGGCTGAGGACTGATTCGGCTGTTGCACACGCCTCTCCACACGCGATCGACCCTGGCGCGCTGCGGCTGTCGAACTCGGGGGAAGACGCCGTTGGCGAGGCACCTCGGTGGTGGCCGACGAGAGCGGTGGTGACCACTCCTTCGCCTGCCTGCTGCCCGGCTACCCGACTGGTACTGGGCGGTGACGCTGGTGCGCGCCTCCCGGGGCCGCGTACCGCCACTGCCAACGCGTGGTCTGCTGCCCAGGCCGATGCGCTGCTGCGCCCGCCCTGGGTGCCTGGGAACGACGCATCCAACCCGGGCGACATCGGCCCGGGATGCCCGATGGCCACCCCGACAACGACCGCGCCTCGGGCCGGTTTGCCGCGACCGAATTCGCCCGCCGACGCCGACCCGGCCGAATGGGCGCAGTTGCGCTCCACCATCGCCGAGCTGGGCTCGGGAGAGCGGGTGCTCGCAGCCGGGCGTATGCCGCTGCGGAACGCTGGCTCTCGGGCGCCCCGGGCAGCCGCGACGACTCCAGCCAGGCATGCCCCCGCCACCTGCTCGTCCTGTGGCTGTCGCACCGCTGCGGGCTCGCTCAGGCACCTGTTCGGGGCCTGCGCGCAACGAGTACTCGCCCTCGGATGCGCGCGTCGTCAGCCTCGACCACGGCTGCGGGGACACTCGACTGTCGTGGCCGCCGAGACGGCCCGGGGAGCTGCCCGCACCGGTGTTCGACACCGATCGGGATCGACGAACAGCTCTTCGACTGATCGCGGCGCGCGGCGTGTTGCTCTGCGGCAATGCCGTGGGGTCACGCGTCTATGATCCCGAGCACGTGGTCATGAAATCCCCGAAAAGCCGCCACGAGTTTGCACAGAGAGCGCGACGTTCCTCGGAGGTCTTGGCTTGAGCGCTGCTTCCGCATTGCGAAGCGTGGTTCATCAGTATCGGCCAGAGGTCCGCGGCGCCTGGTGACGTTTCTTCGCGATGGCCTACATCATCGCGCTGAAACCCTGATCATCGGCACCGTCATCGGACGAGGACGGCAACCTGATCTCTCGGGCGCCGAAGTTCCTGGATGAGGCCATGACCCAGGTGGATACAGCCGCCGTCGAGGGCGTCCATCGCGATGGTGGCAGCCGCAACTGCTCTGGTCGCCGGGCCCATGACGCTGCTCATGCGGGCTTCATCGAGATTTCCCCATCGGCATGGCCACCGGGGCTGGGGCTCAACGCCCTCGTCGCCTGCGCCCTCGCGCCGCAGATGACGTGGCCTGCAGGCCATGGGGCTCGTGGTCTGGGAGGGGCATCCTGATCGCGATTCTCGTGCTCACTGGGCTTCCGCACGGCTGGTGTTCAAGAGTCGTCCCGAAAGACCCTGCGAACCGCGATCTCCGTCGGCATCGGCCTGTTCATCGCTTTCGTCGGGCTCCATCAACGCCGGGGTGGCGTGCGCAAACCAGCCAGGTCTCCGCCCGTCGAGCTCGGCATCGGCGGGTCCCTGATCGGCTGGCCCGATCTCTCGTCTTCGTCGCCGGGCTGTTCCTGCTGATCGCGCTGCGGTGCCGAAGGTCAAGGGCGCCATGCTGATCTCCATCATCTCCGCGACGGTGCTGGCCATCATCAGCCGAGGCCATCGGTCAGATCGGCGCCCGCACGTCGGTGAGCGGAGAACCCAGCGGATGGGCGCTCAACGTCCCTCCTGGCGAACTTCTCCCTGCCGGACCTCGGCCTGCTGTTCCGGTCGACATGATGGGGGCCTTCTATCGTCGACGGCGAGTTTTCAGCTTCGACCTTCCTGAGCCCTGATGGTGCTGGTGTTCTCGTTGCTGCTCGCCGACTTCTTCGACACCATGGGTACCGTCGTTGCCGTCGGTTCCTGAGGGCGAGCTGCTGGACGAGCGACGGCATGCCCGGACCACGTCACCGGGATTCTCCTGTTCGACTCGCTGGGTGCGTGGCCGGGTGGTCTCGGGTCGGTGTCCTCAGATACCTGCTATGTCGAGTCGACGGCCGGGCGTCGGTGAGGGCGCCCGCACTGGCCTGGCCTCCGTCGTCACCGGCCTGCGCCTTCCTGGTGGCCGTCTTCCCGTCCCCGATCATCAACATGGTGCCCTCCGAGGCCGCCCTCGCCGGTGCTGGTGTTCGTCGGTTTCCTCGATGATCGAGCAGGTGGTCGACGTCGACTGGAGCGATCCCGAGGTGGGGCATTCCCGCATTCCTCGACCATCATCCCTGATGCCCTTCTCCTACTCCATCACCAGTCGGGGATCGGCGTGGGTTTCCCTCGCCCAGTCGTTCATCAAGGTGATTCGCGGCCACGGCAGGAGGTTCACCCGCTGATGTACGTGGTGTGCGCATATTCATCATCTACTTCCTCCAAGGGCCCCTCCGCCCTCATCGGTCTGGACCACGACGCCAGCCGGTGAGCTGTGGCGCACGTCCTCTGGGGTAGCGACTTGGGACTAGTTCGCTACAGGGAAGCTCGGGTATGTCCTGCAGCATGAGTTGAGATTTCATCAATGGGTCCAACCGTCGTGAAAGGAACCCATGAAGACAGCCAAAGATTTCCGGCTGATCTCTTTCATCGCCGGCATCCTGATGATCATCGCCGGAGCGTTCTCCTGGGGATCACCTCAACCCAGCTGCATCTGAGAACATCACTGTTGGCCCAGGATGCGCCCTCGGCCTCGCGGGACGAGGTGACGGGGACCACTCACCGCCTTCTGCACAGGCCGAGGCGGTCAAGAGCACACACCGGCGGCGAGCCACGGGGCCTGACCTACGCCGAAGCTCGGCCCAGAAGGTCCAGGAGGCCCAAGGGCGTCCGGCGACACCGCGACCGCGGAGCAAACTCCAGAAGACTCGCGACCATGGTGGAGACCGGCAAACTTCGTCCGCGCCTCCTGTTCACCTCTCGTCGATGGCCTTCGGGGTCTCGGCCTCGTCATGGGCGCCGGCCTGCTCCTCAGCATCACTGGCTGGGCGCTGTTCACGGCTCATCACGCCACGCGCAGAGGCGGCCTCTGCAGTCAGGACTGAGCCGCTCTCCCCGCGAACTGCGTTAGTCTTGGCGCGCATGTTTCCAGAAGGTCCTTGTCGCCAACCGTAGGCGAGATCGCTGTTCGGGGCCGTCCGTGCCGCCTCGAACTGGGTGCAGGACCGTTGCGGTCTTCCCTACGAGGACCGCAACGCCGACCACCGGGTCAAGGCCTCCTGAGTCCTATCTGATCGGCGAGCGGGATCATCCTGTCCGCGCCTACCTGGACGTCGATGAGATCATCCGCGTCGCCAGGAGTCGGAGGCCGACGCGGTCTACCCCGGCTACGGCTTTCCGTCGGAGAGCCAGACCTGGCCGCGGCCTGCCAGCCGCCAACGGGCATCACCTTCGTCGGACCCTCCGCGAGGTGCTGGAACTGGCCGGCAAACAAGTGTCCGGGCTCTGAGCAGGCCCGCAGGGGGGTCCCCGACCCGCAGCTCGACGTCCCTCATCGACTGACGCGACGAGTTGATCGCCGGCGCTCGGGGAATCGGGTTCCCGTGTTCATCAAAGGCGGTCGCAGGTGGCGTGGCAGCGGCATGCGGCGCGTCGACGACCCCGCCTCGTTTGCAGCGAGTGCTGGGGAGCCGCGATGCGCGAGGCAGAAGGGCCTTCGGCGACCCGACGGTCTTCGTGGAGCAGGCAGTCGCGGCGCCCGCACATCGAGGTGCAGGTGCTGGCCGACACACCAGGGCGACATCGTTCATCTCTTCGAGCGCGACTGTTCCATTCAGCGCCGCCACCAGAAGGTGGTGGAGATCGCGCCCGCCCCTCATCAGCGAGCGAGCTGCGCGCGCGCTCACCGCCGATGCCGTGAAGTTCGCCAAGGCCATCAACTACACCGCGCTGGGACCGTCGAGTTCCTCGTCGAGACCTCCGGGGCCGCGGGCTCGGCAGCCACGTCTTCATCGAGATGAACCCCGTATCCAGGTGGAGCACACCGTCACGGAGGAGATCACCGACGTCGACCTGGTGCAGGCGCAGCTGCGGATCGCATCGGGGAGACCCTCGAGGAGATCGGAATCCGCCAGGACGAGCTGTGCATCCGCGGTGCCGCCCTGCAGTGCCGCATCACCACCGAGGACCCCGAGAACTCGTTTCCGGCGACACGGGGGTGATTCAGCGCCTACCGTCTCCGCCATCCGCGCGGGCATCCGGCTTGACGGCGGCACCACCGGGCACTGCGTGAGATCGCCCTCACTTCGACTCGCTGCTGGTCAAAGCTCACAGCGCGGTCGCAGCCTCCGATGCGATCGTGCGCGGCCGCGTGCGCTGGCGGAGTTCAGGATCCGCGGCATCGCGACCAACATCACCTTCCTCGCGCGCGGTGCTGAGGATCCCGGACTTCGGCAGCGGCGTGGTGACCACCTCCTTCATCGACGAGCGACCCTACCTGCTGACGCGACGCATCCCGGCGGATCGCGGCACCAAACTGGCCCGCTTCCTCGCCGACGTCACCGTGAACCAGCCCGAACGGGCCCGCCCCTCACCACGCTGGAGCCTCGGCGAAGCTGCGGGACGCTGCCCGGCGGGCGACATCCCTCGACGGGTCCCGGCAACGACTCCGCCCTCGGTCCCGCCGGATTCGCCAAGGCCCTGCGTGAACAGCGAGGCCGTGGGCGTCACCGACACCACCTTCCGCGACGCCCACCAGTCGCTGCTCGCCACGCGGTGCGCACCCGCGACCTGGTGGCGGTGGCTCCCCTGCCAGGCGCGGCTGCTGCCGGGATGTTCCGGTCGAGTGCTGGGGTGGGGCCACCCGACTGATGTGGCGCTGCGGTTCCTCGGCGAGGACCCGTGGAGCGCCTCGCGAAACTGCGGGCCGCGATGCCGAACCAGAACCTGCAGATGCTGCTGCGCGGCCGCAACACCGTCGGCTACACCCCCTACCCGACCGAGGTGACCCGGGCCTTCGTGTCGGAGGCTGCGGAGGTCGGGGTGGACATCTTCCGCATCTTCGACGCCCTCAACGACGTCGAACAGATGCGCCCCGCGATCGATGCGGTCGTCCAGGACACCGAATCGGTGGCGGAGGTGGCGCTCTGCTACACCGCGAACCTTCTCGACCCCGACGAGAAGACCTACACTCTCGACCACTACCTGCGGCTCGCGGAGCGGATCGTGGCGCGGGTGCACACATCCTGGCCATCAAGGACATGGCGGGGCTGCTCCGGCCCGCCGCGGCCGCGAAGCTCGTCGCGGCGCTCCGGGAACGGTTCGAGCTGCCCGTCCACCTCCACACCCACGACACCACAGGAGGGCAGCTCGCCACGCTGATGGCCGCCATCGACGCCGGGGTGGATGCGGTTGACGTCGCGAACTCGGCGATGTCGTCGACCACCTCACAGCCACCCATGTCGGCGCTGCTGATGGCCCTCGACGGGCACCCGACCGTGCCCCGGACATCGACCCGGAGGCGGTGCTGGATCTGGAGCCCTACTGGGAGGCGGTCCGCAAGGGTCTACGCAGCCCTTCGAGTCTGGCTGCCGCGCCGACCGGGGCGTGTCTACAGCCATGAGATCCCGGGGGACAGCTGTCCAATCTGCGCGCAGCAGGCCATCGCGCTCGGCCTGGGCGACAAGTTCGAGGCCATCGAGGCGATGACGCGCGCGCCGACAAGATCCTGGGACGCCCCACGAAGGTCACGCCTTTCGTCGAAGGTGGTGGGCGATCTGGCGCTGCACCTCGTGGCTGTCGGCGCCGATCCTGGCGGAGTTCGCCGCTGAGCCGCGCCGCTGACATCCCGGACTCGGTGATCGGTTTCCTCAACGGGGAGCTGGGTGAACCCAGCGGGAGGCTGGCCGGAACCGTTCCGCACCCGGGCCCTGGAGGGTCGCCGCACAACCGCCGCGGGTCACGGAGGTGGCTCCGAGGGACCTCGCCCTGCTGGCAGCACCCCAGGCATCGGAACGGCAGCGACCCTCAACCGGCTGCTGTTCCCCGGCCCGACGCGCGAGTTCCAGCAGAAACGCGACGACTTTCGGGCGACGTCTCCGTGCTGCCGACGGTGCCCCACCTGTACGGGGATGGAACCTGGCGCACGAATATCCCGTCACGCTGGAGAGGGCGTCACGCTGCTGCTCGGGCTGGAGGCCATCGGTGCTCCCGACAAGTCGGGCCAGACGCAACGTCATGACCCTTTCTGAACGGCCAGCTGCGCCCGGTCAGGGTGCGTGACAACTCCCTCGAATCGGAGGTGGCCTGCCGCGAGAAGTGCCGACCCGGGCAACCGCGGGCATGTCGCAGCGCCCCTTCGCGGGGGCCGTGACCGTGACCGTCGCGGAGAGGTGACGAGGTGCGGCCGGAGACCAGGTCGCCACCATCGAGGCCATGAAGATGGAGGCCGCCATCAACGCGCCCGTCGCAGGTCGTGATCGAGCGGTGGTGCTGATGGCACCACACAGCCGACGGCGGGGACCTGGTGATCGTGATCGAGCTAATGCCCGACCGGCAGGTCAGATCGGTTCCTCTCCGGATCGCCTCGATCCACCACGACGACGTCCTGTTCGCCGGACATCCTGGAGAAACTCCGGAGAGGCGCCACAACGTTTCGGGTGGCCTCGTCCAGGGTTTCCGGGTCTATCTCCTCAGAGCCTCGCGGGTGGCTAGCGGCGTGGTCGTGGTGGCCGTAGCCCGCCTGCATCCCCGCAGCGGCATCGGCGGGCATGCCGAGGTCGTTTCTACCCAGCGTGGTCACCGACAGACGTCGAAGGGCAGGCCCTCGGCGCGCCAGATCGAACTCCACCGAGTCGAGGCGCCGGTACTCGATCCGGGTGGTGGATCCGCCATGTGCTCCAACCACGCAGGAGCACCTCCCAGCACGCCTGAGCCCGTTCCTGGGGCACGAAGCCACCCTCCAGGAGGTGCTCGCGTCCCGCATCAGACGCCTGGGGTCCACGTCCAGATCGGGATTGCGCCGGAACAGCCCCCAGCGGCGTTTCACGACCGGCGCCGGGTACGCTCCGCGAAACATCCCTTGTCAGCGCCTCCGCCACCTCGGGTGGGGCGCCGAAAGATGTCTACGCACATCGTCGATGCGATGCCGAAGAGCCTCATCGCTCGTAGCGAAACAGCCCTACAGTGCGCAAAGCCCGGTATGCCGGCCGACACCATGAGATCCATTCGACGCATCGCCGCAGTCGCTGCGGCGACGGCGTCCTGGTCTGGGGCGCCCGGCCTTGGCCGACGTGACCATTTTCGATTCAGGCGCCCCTCGACGGGGCTGGCCTTCGACCGCAGTCGTCGCGGCTGTTCTGCGGTCTCCGATACCGGAGGAACCGAACGTCGCTGCTCAGCGATCGCTACGGGAGCAAAGACTGGGAGCCGTCAGTTTCTCCGCCAGCACCGAGTCGTGCAGGGCCTGGCCGTGTACTCGTTCGCTCTACGTCGTGACGTGGGGATTCCCGGAAACGCGACAAGATCACCGTGTACAAGCTTCCGCTCGAGGTCGGCAACCAGTCCCACAACTCCTACGACTTTCCGCTACCCGGACGGGCGCACGACGCCAAGTCGGTGCTGGTCTCGGGCAGAGGCCGCATCATGTGGTGACGGCGGTGAGAACCCCGGCATCTACTACGCCGAGCTGGAGCCGTCGCGCTCGGGGTGAACGACTGAGCTGCTCCGACGCCCGCGCGCGGGGTGACCGACGGGGTCTTTCCTTCCGACGGCGTCACCATGGCGCTGCGAACCGGGTCCGGGGTGCAGGTCATCGACGCATCCAGCTGGGAGACCCGCGCCACTCTCACCTATCAAGGCGGCTCCCCTGACGGGGAGTCCATCACCACGTTCAGCGGGACACGTATGCTGGTAGGAGCGGGGCGCAGCTGCGGGAGAAGCCGCCCACCTCCGACAGCACCGTCACGATCTCGCCGTCGGGCGAGCGTCACCAACGCCATCCCCGAGCCATCCGAGAGCCCCGCACAGTGTGCCTCACCCACATCGCAGGAGACCACCAGCGCACGGGCCCGAGGAGAAAGGCCACCCAGCCGGCGCGGGGCGGCACCCGCCTCGCCATCGCGGCCGCCGCGGTGCTGGCCCTGGCCCTGGGAGCCGTGGTCTTCTTCCGCAAGAAGTAGGAAACCGCTACTTTCTCACAGCCTCTCCACGACGTGGTCGATGCAGGCGGTCAATAGCCTCCACGTCGGCCTGGTCGACGGATGCGTAGGTGCCGATCCGCAGCTGGTTGCGTTTCAGCGCGCGATAGGGGGTCGACGTCCACGATCCCGTTGCGGCGCAGTTCGGTATCACGCGGGTGGCATCCACCCCGGACCAGGTCGATGGTCGCGACCACGGGGGAGCGATGCGCGGGGTCGGTGACGAACGGAGTCGCGTACGACGACGCCTCCGCCCAGCCGTACAGGTGATCGCTCATCCGGCGGCAGCGTTCCTCGGCGGCGTCGATCCCGCCCAGGTCCAGCAGCCAGTTGATCTGGTCCTCCAGCAGCAACAGGGTCGCGATGGCCGAGTGTTGAGGGTCTGGTTTTTGGCCGAGTTCGAGGCCGCAACATTCCAGGTTCAGCGACCCGGGATCCAACGTCCGGGTCGGCGATCCGTTCCGCGCGTTCTAGCGCGGCTGGGGAGCAGAATCGCCACCCACAAACCTCCCTCCGAGGAGAAGTTCTTCTGCGGCGAAGTAATAGACATCCGTTTGTGAGATGTCGGCGGCCATCCCACCCGCAGCCGACGTGGCGTCGATCAGCACCAGTGCCGTCGCCGATCCGCTCCACCGCGGCAGCTGCCCGTGGAGGTCTCGCTCTGCGCCCACGCCACCACATCCGCGCGTCGCCGGGCGGGCAGAACCACGGCCCCTGGGTCGCATTGCGTGAGTGCCGGGTCGGCCAGGAACGAGCGCCGCGGCGGCGCGCGCGAAACTTGCGGGTGAACTCCCCGAAGACGGCATGCGCAGGACGTCGCTCGAGTCAGGGAACAGACCGCGACGTCCCAGAACACGGTGGATCCTCCAGTTGCGAGCACCACCTGGTATCCCTCCGGCAGTCGGTACAGCTCCTGCAGTCCCTCCTGAATCGTCGCGACGAGCTGTTTCACGGGTGCCTGGCGATGCGAGGTGCCCAGCACATCGCCACGCAGCGCGAGGTACTCCAGGGGCTCGGGCCGCACCTGGCGGACCCGAACCGAAACGGCCATCTGCGGGAGGAGGTCTCGAGATGACGATCACCGAATCTCCACGTACTCTGTCAAACCGGACTGCACGGTTCGGCGGACGGGAGAGGACCGGGTGCTTGGATGGTGGCATGACGAAGCTGCGGGTCGGCAGGGCGGTGACGCCGGGGGACGATCGAGGACGCGACCATCGAGATCGCTGACGGTCCGGGTGGTGGCCATCACATCGGGAGGGGAACCGGTGATTTCCCTGGGCGGTGCCGGGTTTCGTCGACACCACTGCCACGGTGCGGTCGGCGTCAGCTTCGGTGATCGGATCCCTGCCGCCAACCTGCGCGCCATCGAGTATCACCGCTCCCAGGGAACCACCACGTGCCTCGCCTCCACCGTCACCGGAACCCATCGAGAAAGCTGGAGGCCCAGTGCCGCGTGTTGCGCGGGCTCGTCGAATCCGGTGAGCTCGACGGTATCCACCTCGAGGGGCCTTTCCTGTCCGAAGCCCGGAGGGTGCGCACGATCCCGGCCTGCTGCGCGACTCGAACCGGAGCTCGTCGAACGGCTCATATCGGCGGGCGGGCCCGGCGCTGCGCATGATCACGCTGGCCGTCGAACGCGACGGGGAGAAGCCGCCCGGCGATTCCACGCGGGCGAGGCGTCAAGGTGGCTCGGACACTCGACGCCGACGAGCACGTTGCGGTCGCGTCCATCGGTTAGAGGTTTGCGTCGCAACCCACCTGTTCTCCGCGATGCGCCATCCACCACCGCGAGCCTGGTCCCGTGCTGCGTGCTCACCGACGACCGAGTGATGTGGGAGCTGATCTGCGACGGTATCCACCACCGGCCCGTGGTTGCGCGGATGGCCATCGACGCCGCCGGGACCGATCGCATCTGTCTGGTCACCGATGCCATGAGCGCCACCGGCCAGGCGACGGCGCTACCTGCTGGGTGAGCTCGAGGTGGAGGTCCGAGACGGAACCGCCGGCTGGTCACCGCCGACGACACCCCGGCTCCATCGCTGGCTCCACCCGCTGACCATGGCCAGGGCATTTCGTTTCGTCGTCGACAGGTGGGGTTGAGCATCCCGAGGCCGCCCGAATCGCAGTACCACCCGGCCCGCTGGCACGGGCTGGAAGAGGTCAGGAGCCGGAGGTCGGCAAACGTGCCGACATCTGCGTCGTTGATGATGCAGGGGAACTGCAACAGGTCTCGGCGGCGGGGAGACGCATTCGTTGAGAGATGCCAAAGCTGGTTGAACCGCGAGCTCGGTGAGCTGGTCGTGACCGAGACCGGTTGCGGGTTGGGAACTCACGGACCCAGTGGCGACCAGCGCGCTGGTCGCACGTGCCGTCAACCACCTGCGAGCGCTGTCGTCAGGACCCTGAGCGGTCAGGGGATGCGAGGGTGGCCTGTACCCTCGATTCTCAGACCGGCCCGTACCGCCGGCCACTCAGCCGAGAGGATCGAGAAGACCACGGTGTCACGCCATGAGCCGTCCGGCGCGGGGCTGATGGGCTGCCGCAACCCTCCCTGCACGGCCCGAGCAGCAATCGCGTCCCGGGAACGCTGATTGATGGAGTCGGTCTGGAGCTTCACTCGCTCGAAACCGGCAGTCCTCGAAGGCGTGCCCCAGCAGACAGGAGCTTTCACCTCCGCGTTCAGCCCCTTGCCCCACAGGGCGGGCCGGTACGCCGTCCAGCCCGCGTGGGCGCGCTGCGCCCGGGGTTCGAGATCACCCAGGGACGTGGTTCCGACCACCTCGCCCGCCGGGCCGAAACGAGTGTCCCCGGTCAACCGGATGGTGTAGCATGGCCCGGTCCTCACCGCCGTGGCGATCAGGCGGGCGATGGCGCGGCCCGGTCACCGGCCCCACCTGCGAAGCCGAGCGCGAACACGCGCGGATCGTCCAGTGCCTCCACCAGTTCTGCCTCGTCCGAAGGCCGGGTGGGATCGAGTCTCACGAGCCGGCCGATCAGGGGCCTGTCGTCAGGGTTGTGTGTCACGGAATACATCTTTGCACCCGTGTGTTTGGATTTTCTGCGGGTGCGCTGCGATTGCGGGGTCCCTGTGTCGCGAAACCGCGTTAACATTGCGTCAGCGAGGCGTGAGTGGCATGAGCGAGCTGATCGACACCACGGAGATGTACCTGCGTACGGTGTACGAATTGTTGGAGGAAGGAGTACCGCCGCTGCGGGCCCGGATCGCCGAGCGCCTGCACCAGTCCGGCCCCACCGTTTCCCAGACGGTGGCGCGGATGGAGCGTGACGGCCTGCTCACGGTCAAGGCCGACCGCACGATCAAAACTCACCCCGAAGCGCGCCTGGCTGGCGCGCGACGTGATGCGCAAACACCGGCTGGCGGAACGCCTGCTCACGGACGTGATCGGTCTCGAATGGGAGAAGGTGCACGCCGAGGCCTGCCGCTGGGAACACGTCATCTCGGACGAAGTTGAACGCCGGCTGCTCGGGATCCTCGAATCGCCGACCCGCTCCCCCTACGGCAATCCCATCCCCGGGCTCAGGGATCTCGGACTCGACCACGATCACGTGCCCTTCCGGAAGGGGGTTGTGCCGTTGTCGGAGGTGGTTCCGAACCGGGGCGAGGTGACCGTCACCATGGAACGGATGAGCGAGAACCTGCAGGCCGACGCGGAGGTGTCTCAGCCTCGCCGCCCTGGGAGCTCCGGCCGGGGTGGAGTTCGTGGTGCGCCGCGTGGGGCATCGATCTCGATTCTGTCTCGGCGACGAGGCGGTCACGGTGGACGAGGGCGGTCGCGGAGCTGCTCTTCGTCGCCGCCCGCTGACCACTCATATCAGGGGAATAAATGGGGTGGAGTCTTCGTTGGGCTGGATGAACAACGAAACCCCTAGTGAGGAAACATGGCAACCACAAATCTGACCGAGGAGAACTGCGCTCCACCATCGAGGGACCGATGTCGTGCTCGTCGATTTCTGGGCCTCGTGGTGCGGGCCTGCCGCCGTTCTGGGCCGATCTTCGAGGAGGCCTCCGGGCGCCACGACAGGCCGTCTTCGGCAAGGTGGACACCGAGGCCGGACAGGACCTGGCCTTTCGCCCTCGACATCCAGTCCATTCCCACCATCATGGCCTTTCCGTGCCGGCGTTCTGGTGTTCAGGCACAGCGGCCTGCTGAACGGGGCCCAGGTCGACGATCTCGTCAAGCAGGTCAAGGAACTCGATCCGGAGAAGCTCAAGGAGAAGGTGCGGGAGGGATCCGCCGACTGAATCGGAGCCGGGGATCTTAGTACGCCCTTGCTTCAATAGGTGCGGTTTTTCTCGCGAATTTACGGGGCATGGTGTCCCTTAGACGTCCTACTATTGACGGGAATAGTCGTAGCGACGGAGGGAAACCATGACCGAGCGCGATGATGTGACTGGTCTGCCCAATTTGTTGACAACCACGGGGCGGGTCGCCCCGGTGCGATCCAGGCGGCCCATCTACCTGGACATGCGGCCCCCCTGCAATGCGGGATGCCCTGCGGGGGAGAACATCCAGGAGTGGTTGCGCCTGATAAAAGCGGGTCAGCACGAGGCGGCCTGGCGGCAGCTCACCGCCGACAACCCCTTCCCGGCCATCCACGGCCGTCGTCTGTTACCACCCCTGCGAGACGGCCTGCAACCGCAAGGATCTCGACGCGGCCGTCTCCATCCATTCGGTCGAACGTTATCTGGGGGACCTGGCCCTGGAGCGCGGCTGGCGGTTCGAGACGCCGAGCCGCGACTCCGGGCGGCGGGTGTTGATCATCGGCGCCGGGCCCTCCGGCTGTCAGCCGCCTACACCTGCGCCGCCTCGGTCCGGGTGGAGATCCACGACTCCGCCGACGCCCCTGGCGGCATGATGCCCTACGGATCCCCGAGTACCGGCTGCCCTCGCGATGTCCTGGATGCCGAGGTGGCGCATCACCGACATGGGGGTGGTGATCCGTAACAACCGCCGGTCACTGACCTGCTCGCCACGCAGGTGGCGGGTCGTTTCGACGCGGTGTTCGTGGCCATCGGTGCCCACCTGTCCAAACGCGTGGATATTCCCTCGGCCGACGCCACCAGGATGGTCGACGCCGTCAGCTTCCTGCGTGACGTCGCCAAGGTGAGAGGCCCGTCATCGGACGCCGGGTCGCGGTCTACGGCGGCGGCAACACCGCCATGGACGCGGCCCGCGTGCCCGTCGCCCGGGCGCCGAGGAGTCGGTGATCGTCTACCGCCGCACCGTGGAGCAGATGCCCGCCCACACCGAGGCGCGAGAGCGCGGAGCAGGAGGGTGAGGATGAACTGGCTGCGGACCATCACCGAGATGGGTGAGGAGGACCTGACCGTCGAGATCATGGAACTCGACGAGGACGGGCAGGCCGCACGGGCACCGGGCGGTTCGAGGAAACTCGCCGCCGACACCGTGATCCTGGCCGTCGGGCAGGAGGCCGACACCGGTTTCCTCCGCATCCCCGGCATGATCTTTCGACCAGGGACGTGGTGCGGGTCGATCCCGAGACCCTCGCGACGAACGTTCCCGGCATCTTCGCGGGAGGCGACATGGTTCCGAGTCGAACGCACCGTCACCGTCGGTGTCGGGCACGGCAAGAAAGGCGGCCCGCTGCATCGACAAGTGGCTGAACCTCGACGTCGCCCCGCGCGACCCGAAACACCCGCTCGTCCACCTCGACCAGATGAACCTGTGGTACTTCGGCGGTCATACCCGGGGGTCCAGGCTGAGCAGGCTCCCGAGACGCGCGTGTCCGACTTCGGCGAGATCGTCGCGGGCCTCAGCCCGAAGGAGAGCCGAGTTCGAGGCCCGTCGCTGCCCTGTCCTGCGGCAACTGCTTCGAGTGCGACGGCTGCTACGGCGCCTGCCCGGAGGACGCCGTCATCAAACTCGGGCCCGGCAACCGGTACCGCTTCGACTACGAACGCTGCACCGGATGCGCCACCTGCTACGAGCAGTGCCCCGTGCACGCCATCGAGATGATCCCGGAGGGCCAGCGATGAACCAGCGCACCATCATCGACGGCAACGAGGCCGCCGCCGACGTCGCCTACCGGGCTGAGCGAACTCTGCTCCATCTGCCCGATCACCCCCAGCTCCACCATGGCCGAACTGGCCGACGAGTGAGTCCTCCCACGGGCGCAGGAACGTCTTCGGCACGGTGCCCACCGTCGTCGAGATGCAGTCCGAGGGAGGCGCGGCCGGAGCCATGCACGGAGCCCTCCAGGGCGGGGCCCTGTCCACCACCTTCACCGCCTCGCAGGGCCTGCTGCTGATGATCCCCAACATGTACCGGATCGCCGGGGAGCTGACCTCCACGGTCTTCCACGTCGCGGCGCGTTCCTGGCTGCGCAGGGGCTGTCGATCTTCGGCGACCACCAGGACGTGATGGCCGTGCGTCAGACGGGCTGCTGCATGCTCAGCTCCGCGTCGGTGCAGGAGGCCCACGACATGGCGGCCGTCGCGCATCTGGCGACCTTGCGCGCCCGGCTGCCGTTCGTGCACTTCTTCGACGGCTTCCGCACCAGCCACGAACTCAACACCCTCGTCAAACTCACCGACGACCAGCTGCGTGAACTGGTTCCCACCGACCTGATCCGCGAACACCGTGCCCGAGCGCTGAGCCCCGAGAATCGTTCATCCGCGGGTACCGCGCAGAACCCGGACACCTACTTCCAGTCCCGCGAGACCGCGAACCGCTACTACGACGCTGTGCCCGGGATCCTCACCGAGGCGCTGGAACGCTTCGAGGAGATCTCGGGCCGTCACTACTCCCTGGTGGAGTACCACGGTCACCCCGAGGCCGACCGGGTGGTGATCATGGGGTCGGGATCGAGACGATGATCCCGTGGTCGACACTCAACGAGGCAGGGGAAAAGGTGGGTGCTCCTGTTCGTGCGGCTCTACCGGCCCTTCCCGGAAAGAACACCTCCTGGCACGCGCTGCCCACCACCGTGCGGAAGATCGCGGTCCTGGACCGCACCAAGGAACCCGGTTCGGGAGGCGAACCGTTGTTCCTCGACGTTTCCTCCGCGGTCGGGGAATCCGTGGCTCGCGGGGACCGGGATGTCATGCCGGTGCTGATCGGCGGTCGCTACGGCCTGTCCAGCAAGGAGTTCACCCCTCGCCATGGCCAAGGCCGTCTACGACGAGCTGGCGAAGGACCGGCCCCGTCCGCGCTTTCACGGTGGGCATCAATGACGACATCACCCATCTGTCCCTCGAGGTCGACCCCGACTTCCAGCTCTCGATCCGCAGACTCATCGTGCGGTGTTCTACGGGCTGGGATCGGATGGCACCGTCGGCGCCAACAAGAACACCATCAAGATCATCGGCTCCGATCCCGGAACCTACGCTCAGGGCTACTTCGTCTACGACTCAAGAAGTCGGGTTCACGCACCGTCTCACACCTGCGTTTCGGCCCCAACCCAATCCAGGCGCCGTACCTGGTGACCCTGTTCGAACTTCATCGGCTGTCATCACTGGTCGATCCTGGAGCGGGTGGATGTGCTGGAGTTGCCCAGCCCGGCGCGACGTTGCTGATCAACCTCGCCCTACCGGTGGATCAGGTGTGGGAGCAGCTGCCGCGCCCAATGCAGGACAAGATCGTCGAGTTGGGAATCTCCCTCTATGTCATCGACGCCTCCACGTTGCGCGGGCCGCGGGCCTCGGGTCGCGCACCAACACGAGTGCTGCAGACCTGCTTCTTCGCGATCTCCGGTGTCATGCCGCGAGGAGGCCACCGAGAAGGTCAAGGCCGCTATCACCAAGACGTATGCTCGCAAGTCGATGGCACATCGTGCAGAAGAACCACGAGGCGGTTGACGCGTCCTTGGCCCACCTGCACGAGGTGCAGGTGCCGGCCAGCGCGACGGGGCAGCGGGACCTGATCCCGCCCGTCCCGTCGGACGCTCCGCCATTCGTGCGGGAGGTTACCGCAACGATGCTGTCCGGTCGTGGTGACGAGCTGCGGTCTCGGCGTTGCCCGTGACGGTTCCCACCCGTCCGGGACCACCCGCTACGAGAGCGCAACATCAGCGAGATCATCGCGGTGTGGGACAACGAGGCCCGCATTCAGTGCGGAACTGCTCCTTCGTGTGCCCGCACGCCGTGCTGCGCGCCAAATACTATCCTTCCGAGCTCGTGGTGGGCGCCCCGGAAGGCTTCCTCAGCCAACCGATCGACGCCGCGGGACTGCCTGAGACCAGCTACACGTTGCAGGTTTATGCCGAGGACTGCACGGGCTGCGGGCTGTGTGTCGAAGCCTCGTCCTGCAGAAACCCGCAGGGCAGCCGAACCGGCGCGCCATCAACCTGGAGCCGGTGCTGGAACGTGACAAGGAGAAGGAAGCGGTCACGTTCTTCGAGACCATCCCGCTCAACGACCGTCGCAATGTGGACTTCGGTACCGTCCGTGGCACCCAGTTCCTGGAGCCGTTGTTCGAATTCTCCGGGGCCTGTGCCGGATGCGGCGAAACCCCGTACCTGAAATTGCTGACCCAGCTGTTCGGGGACCGCGTTACCGTCGCCAATGCCACCGGCTGCTCGTCGATCTACGGCGGCAACCTTCCCACCACCCCGTGGGCTAAGAACGCCCAGGGACGCGGGCCGGCGTGGTCGAACTCGTTGTTCGAAGACAACGCCGAGTTCGGGCTCGGGCCCGCTTGGCCGCTGACCTGCACCGCGACATGGCGCGCCGCCTCCTGGAGGAACTGCGCTCTGAGATCGACGACGACGAGCTCATCGACTCGCTGCTGGCCGCGAAACAGCGCATGGAATCGGGCCTGGCTCGGCAGGCGGCCCGTGTCGACCGTCTCAAGGCGCGACTGGCGGAGCTGGAAGGCCCAAAGATCGAAGACCTCAAGAGCGTCTGCGACCACCTGCTGCGGCGCTCCGTGTGGATCGTTGGTGGCGATGGCTGGGCCTACGACATCGGTTCCTCTGGTGTTGATCATGTGCTGGCCTCGGGACGTAACGTCAATGTGCTGGTGCTGGACACCGAGGTGTACTCCAACACGGGTGGTCAGGCGTCCAAATCCACTCCGCTGGGGGCCGTTGCGAAGTTCGCGTCCGCGGGCAAGCACACCAACAAGAAGGACATGGCCATGCAGGCGATGGCCTACGGGTCGGTGTACGTGGCGCGAGTGGCGATGGGAGCGGACCCACAGCAGACCCTGAAGGCATTCCGAGAGGCGGAGGCCTATGAGGGGCCGAGCCTGATCATCGCCTACAGCCACTGCATCGCCCACGGGATTGACACTCCGCAAGGGTTTGGATCAGCAGTATCGGGCCGTCAACTCCGGGCACTGGGCCGCTGATGCGCTGCAACCCCGTGATCCGAGAGAACGGCGGCAGCCGTTCCTCGCTCGACAGTCCTCGGCCGCGCCTGAAGTTGCGCGAATACCCAGAATGCCGAGCTGCGATACAAGGTGTTGCGCGCCGCCGATCCGGAGGAGGCCGATCGTCTCGTCGACATCGCCCAGGCGCAGGTGGACCGACGCTGGGCCGAGTACGAGGAGCTGGCGCTCGCGGCGCGGAGAAGTTCGCCGCCGACCCGCGCAAGGAGGGAATCATGGCAGAGCTGACAAGTGGCTACCTTGGATTGGAGCTGCGCAATCCTGTCGTCGCCTCTGCGGGACCGCTGAGCCAGAGCGTTGATGACATCAAGGCGCTGGCGGATGCGGGAGTCAGGGGCCGTGACCATGTTCTCCCTGTTCGAGGAGCAGCTGTTCCGGGAGGCGGAGCGGTTGGTGGAGCTGGAGGACAGTTCGCCGATCTCACGCCGGAGGCCATCAGCTTCTTCCCGGAGGTGCCGCGGGCCGAGGCCGATGCCGTCACGAAATACCTGCGGCTCGTCGAGCGAGGGATCCTCCAGCCATCGATGTGCCGCTGATTGCATCCTCAACGACGCCTCCCACGGAGATGGGTGCACTCGGCCCGTAGCCTGCAGGACGCGGGGCAGCTGCCCTGGAACTCAACATCTACTACGTCTCGGGTGACCTCACCCCTGGGAGGTGACGATGTGGGAGCAACGTCACCTCGACATCCTCCAGGCAGTGAAGTCAGAGGTGAGTATCCCGGTAGCGGTGAAACTCAGTCCATATTTCTCGTCGGTCGGCGCGATGTGCCAGCAGCTGGACCGGGCCGGGGCCGATGGTCTGGTGTTGTTCAACCGGTTCCTGCAACCCGACATCGACCTGGAGAGGCTGGAGGTGGTCAGCGGGGTGACGCTGAGCTCGCCTGTGGATGCCCGCCTGCCGCGCACCTGGATTGCTGTACTGCACGATCACATCGAGGCCTCGCTTGCGGCCTCGTCTGGGGTGGACCAGCCCGAGGACGTGGTGAAGTACCTGCTGGCCGGAGCCGATGTGGTCTGCACCACCTCGGCGCTGGTGCGTCACGGCGTCGAGCACGCCACTCGCCTGATCGACGGCCTCGAAGCCTGGCTCGACGGCAGACAGCTCACCCTGGAGCAGGTCCGTGGAATGCTGGCCGTTCCGAGCAGCGCCCCGGCTGATGCCTATGAGCGCGCGGGATACGTTGCCGCGCTGGAGAAGGCGAAGACGACCCTACGGATCGCTGTCCTGACGGAACGCTTCCCGAAGCGCCGGTTGGGACCTCGCGGCCCAGCCGGCGTCGTCATTTTCCTGAGTTTTCAGTGGTCTGGGCCGGGTTCAAAGCTTTCCATGTAATTCAGTTACATGTGAGTTTTTGTGGCTGAAGGAGACGCAAAGTATCTCCTGGCGACCATGGAGCCCTCTTCGAAGCGCTTCTGCATGCGGAGGTGGCGCTGTGGAACCGGCTCCGAGAAGGATCTTTGGCGCACCGCGAACTCCGCCACCCTGGCGCGCTATCTCGTTCTGAAGCAGATCGACGCGTCAGCAGCCGACGGTGGTCCCCGGGTCAGGACATCGCCCGGCGCCAGCACACCACGGTCGGCGCGGCCTCGCGGCTCATTGATCGCCTGGTCGGTGACGGGGCCGTGGTCAGGACCCCTGCCCCAGGGACCGGCGCTCTGTCGTCTGAGCCTCACCGACAAGGGGCGGGGGCGATGGAGAGCGCGACCGGAACCTTCTGAGGAAAACTCTGCGCACGGTGCTCGCCGGTTTCCGTCCGAGGAGCTGATGGGTTCTCACCGAACCTGGCTCCGGTGGCTGCCGGCAGCGCTCAGCGGGCCGACGTCGTCCCGGCCATGCAGGGGCGCCTCGTCTTGATGAGCCGCTGCCCGGCGGCGGTTTTCGTCCGCACTGACCAGCAAGAACGGAGCCGAATGATGATCCGGTTCGAGAACGTACAGAAAATCTATCCGGATGGCACCGTCGGGGTCGGCGGCATCACCCTCGACGTCGCCGAGCACCCACCACCGTGTTGTTGGGCTCGTCCGGATCCGGCAAAGACCACGCTGATGCGGATGGTTAACAAGATGGTGACGCCCACCTCGGGTGCCGTGCTGCTGGCCGGAGAGGATGTCGCGGTGCAACCGACGGTGGCGTTGCGGCGCTCCATTGGCTATGTCCTGCAGGACGGTGGGCTGTTCCCGCACCGCCGTGTTGTCGACAACATAGCCACTGTCCCGATCCTCGACGGGGTTTCCAGGCCAGAGCGCGCGAGCGTGCTCTGGAACTGATGGATATGGTCGGTCTCGATCATGACCTGGCCGGGCGGTTTTCCCGTCGCAGCTCTCCGGTGGGCAGCGGCAGCGCGTCGGAGTTGCCCGGGCGCTCGCCAACGACCCCAAGGTCCTGCTCATGGACGAACCTTTCGGCGCCCTTGATCCGCTGGTCCGTGCCGACCTGCAGCGGGAATTGCGCGACCTCCAGCGCCTGGGAACCACCATCCTGTTCGTCACCCACGACGTCGATGAGGCCTTCCTCCTGGGCGACCAGGTGGCGGTGCTGCGTACTGGCGGTGTCCTGGCGCAGGTCGGCACCCCTGAGGAACTGCTCTACCACCGGTTGATGAGTTCGTCGCTGACTTCGTCGGGGGCTGGCGCAGAGCCGTCGTCAGTTGCGCAATATTGAACGCAATGGCTCTCAGGCTCGTGATTCGACGCCGATGGACGGCCTTGGGCACTCCCTCCGGCTGAAGACGGTGGAGGTGTCACATGGGGAGTCGTCGTGGACTGGTTGATCAACAACCTGGGGACAGGGTGGGCGGCTGCTTTGCGATCCACGCCTGCTGTCGCTGGGCGCCATTCTCGCAGCCGCCGTGCTGTCGGTGCCGTTGGCCCGCTGGCGGTTGCGAGCCGACGCTTCGGAGGACTTCTGCTCGGTGCTTCTCGCTTCTGTACGCTGTGCCCTCCCGCCGATGCTCGTGGTGATCCCAGTCATCCTGGGGGTGCCGGTACGTTCCCCGCTCAACATGGTGATCGTCCTGACCCTGTACGGGATCATCGGTGCTCGTCACCCAGGTCGTGCGGAGGGCTTCCGATCCCTCCCTGAGGGACGTCGTCGAGGCTGCGAACGCCCTCGGGTCGATCCATGGCGGCGATTCTGGCAGGTGGAGCTGCCGCTCGCCGTGCCGGTGCTGATCGCCGGGTTGCGGGTGGTGGCCGCCTCCACGGTGTCCCTGGTCACGGTTGGCGCGCTGGTTGGTGTGCAGTCGCTCGGAACCCTGTTCACTGACGGCTTCCAGCGGCAACTGGTCGAATCGCTGCTTACTGGGCTCGGCGCGACCCTGCTGCTGGCCCTGATCTTCGACCTGCTCGTCGTGCTGCTCGGCAGGGGCTCGTGACCCCGTGGCTCCGGAAACAGAAAGCAGGGTGGCGGCGCGACTCTCTTTCTCGACGCCCCTCGGCTGGCTGTTCGCGCGCGAGAACTGGGATGGTGCTGGTGGCATCTTGTCACGACTGCAGCAACACCTCGATTTCACCCTCGCCGTGGTCGCCGTGGCCTGCTGTGCTGGCGCTCCCCGGTCGGGTTGCTATCGGTCACACGCGGCGCGGGGTGGCGGTGGTCCCCATGATCACCGCGTCGGCGCGCGCCCTGCCGACTCTTGGTCTGCTCGACCCTGGTCGGTCTGTGGTCCGGCTGGGGCTGGTGGCGCCCTTCTTCGCGCTGCTGGTGCTGGCCATTTCCCCGATGCTTGCCGGGGCCTACTCGGGGATCACCTCGGCGGAACCGGTCACGGTGGATGCGGCTCGCGCCATCGGCCTGTCCTCCGTGGCAGGTGCTCACCCAGGTGGAGCTGCCTGCCGCTGTTCCGCTGCTTCTCGAGGGGCTACGATCGACCACCCTCCAGGTCGTCGCCACGGCGACGCTCGCCGCCTACACCGCCGACGTGGGGCTGGGGCGGTTCCTCTCGCCGGTCTCAAGACCCGTGACTACGCACAGATGATCGGCGGCGCGCTGCTGGTCGTCGTCCTGGCGCTCGTCCTGGACCTGCTGGTCCTGGCCAAATGACGTCGATTACCCGAATACTCGACCCAAGTACCCACATCGCTTCTGCGAAGGTCCCGATGACATCCACGACCGAGCTCGCCGCACTCGGATTGGTAGCAGCCCTGGCCCTGGTGGGCTGCGGCAGCGCCTCAGAACATCGAAGGAAAAAGCGACACACGAACTCTTCCGACACGCTCGTGATCGGTTCCCAGGACTACTACTCAAACGAGATCATCGCGGAGATCTCGCCCAGTCCCTGGAGAAGTCAGGCAAGAAAGTGGACCGACAGCTGAAGATTGGACGCGAGAGGGTGTACATGACCTGAACTTCAGGCCAGGAAGATCGACATCTTCCCCGAGTACAGTGGCAACCTGTTGCAGTACTACAAACCCGAGACCACGGCCCGCACCCCGGAGCAGGTTCACGCTGAGCTGACCGGCGCCCCTGCCGGAAGGGCCTGAAAGCGTTGGAACATGCGCTCGGCAACCGACCAGGACTCCTACGTGGTGACCAAGGAGTTCGCGGAGAAGCATTCGCTGAAACAGATCGGGGATCTCGCCTCGGTGCCGGACCTGAAGATCGCAGGCAACTCCGAGCTGGAATCCCGCCCCTACGGGCCGAAGGGGCTCCGCGAGACCTACGGGGTCGAGGTCACGATCAAGCCGGCTGAGGACTCGGGTGGGCCGCTCACCGTCAAGGCACTGCGCGACGGGGAGGCACAGATCGTCGACATCACACCGCCGCCCCGGTACTGGCCGAGGTGATCTGGGTGGCACTGGAGGACCCGAAGAACCTGTTCCTATCCTCCAACGTGGATGCCGATCGTCTCCAGCAAGGTGGACGATCAGACCACGGACACCCTGAACAAGGTGTCGAAGGAGCTGACTCCCGAGGACCTGATCGCCATGAACAAACGATCCGTCGACGAGAAGGCGTCGGCCTCGGTGATCGCAGGCGACTGGTTGAAGTCCAAGGGCCTGGCCTGAGCGACAAGACATCCGGCGCGACCCCGCCAAGCTGCGGGGTCGCGCCGTCATCTCATGGGGACTGAGTGGTACCTGCTTGTGTGACTTGGACGTCCAGGGTCAGCATCAGACTGCGCCCATGATCCTGCTCGCGGTCCAGCGGCAGTAGCCAGCAACTCTTGGACGAGGTCGTTCTTGTACGTTAGAAGAAAAGCTGGAACCAGCAGATTTCTCCTGAAGTGGGGAAATTTTTAGAGATGGGCGTCGTGAGACACGTACGCAGGCCCCTCGGATCTGTGCATGGTCAAGGGCGTGGCGGTTTCCATGGCCGCTCTTGCTGTTTATCTGAGGCTTTATTTCTGCTCTTTATAAACCATCTCGGGTAGAGGGGTATATGCCTCATCCGTGGGGTAAGTATGTTGTTGGCTGGAGAGTTGGAAATATCTCTATGGGTGAGCCTTCCTGGCAGGCTGATTCAACGGCTTTTGTTCAAGTTTGCTGAGGCTAAAGCGCTGAGGCTTTTGTGTTGCCAGAGGGTTGGTCGCCGGCGTGTCTTTATGGTTGAAATTTTATTCACTATGAGTCGGGTGGTGTCACCTGCTGCTGTCAGTGCTGCACCTGTGCCGTCTGGTCAGGAGTGCTCATGGTGTGAAGGGCGGATGTAGAATGCTGGCATGCCGTAAGTCAGGATCAAGTAGGGATGACATGGACGGTAAGATCACCAAGCGACAGATAGCCCTCAGGGGTCTCGATGGTTTATGGCGGCCTCGTGGCTGCCATGGCGACCCTCAGCTACACGAATATCATGCTGATTGTTGTGCTCGTCAGCGGCCCATGATTGTCGCTTGGGCGTGGTATATGGCCTCCCGAGACAAGTGGCGGTTGTTGTTCTGCTTACGTAGCGGCGTGGGGCCGAGGGGCAGTATTCTCGGTTGGGTGCTGTCAGTTGCGCCTCCTGCAAGCAAAGAGAATGGTTTTCTACTGTGATGCGTCTGCCTATTATGCGCCTGCCTATTATTCGAGGTGCCCTCAGCCGTTTCTGGCGTGTGAGGTGTCGCTGCGAGGTGATTCCTCCGACTTGGTGCGAGTTGGCGTTTGTCGAGGAAGTGGTGCATATGCTGGTGACCTGGTCCGTGTCGCCTTCACTGATCAGCGCTCTGTGCTGGATCGTCGGGGACGCTCTCATCGTTGGTTTCCGCAAGCCCGATAGGAACACGTACGGTGAGTTCATCGACCTCATGGGCAACGACGCTTACGCCTTCTACGTGCGCATCAACGAACCCGCCTGAGGTGGGGTGCGCTGGTGGCGAACTACTCGGCACCGCTCATGCTCGCCGGCCTCTATGCACACTGGGTGCTGCTGCGCGGGTCAGGTGTCGGCGTGACGGAGTGGTGCTCCTGGGAATCGGATTCTGCCTCTCACCCCTCGCCCACGCATCTTTTTATCCCCTGGCCCTGGCCTCTGAACGCGCCTACATCGCCTACGACGCAGCCGGGAAGGGGGAGGAGCTGGACGGGGCGGTCTCGGAGCACGCGCGCAGGCTCTACCGTTTCCTCATGGCCGCCTGGACTCCCGCCCGTCGGGTTGACGGTGCTGAGGATGGATCCTGGTGTGCATCGCCATTGGGGCAGGGGCCACCGTGTTTCCGTGGTGGTCCCTGCTCCTGACGCCTCCCGTCCAGGCCCTGCCGTGGTTCGCGCTCACGCGCCTGCCCTACCCGGGCAAACCCCTCCTCGACGGGGCGCTGTTGAACATCATCAACCTCGTGTGGGCCATCGCCTTCCTGCTGCTGATGGCCTTCTATCACGGTGGCCTGAAGCGCCACCGTCAGTACGGTTCCATGAACGGGTGCTTCGCGCTCGGCGTTCCAGCAGAGCCATGCTGTCCGCGACCATCGCCGCCGACCCGCACGGGTAGAAGTCGGTGCCGGCGGGGTCGAAGTCAGGGTTTCAAGGCATCAGTCCTCGACCGTGCTGGGGCGCCGTGAGCGTCACTCGGCTGATGCAAGCGCAACACCGTCAGCATCGGGTCAGGTAGCAGAGGATCAGGTCGTCTCGCCGGTGCGGCAACCGAAGATCACGAGGTCATCATCCTGCGTTTCGAGGTGGTGAGCATCGGCAGGAACGGCGCCAACCCGGTCCCGGTAGCTACGAAGACCAGCGGCGATCAGACGGGGCCGCGGTGGATTGGCCCAGCGGAAGCTCGATCGTGGTGCGGGTCCCGGGCTCGGCAGTCTCAACGACGCGACCCTGACCGCCGGTCCGGGTGCTGATCAGAAACCGCACCTGATGTCGCTCGATGTCTTGCGATGGAGTAGTCGCGCCAGGCATCGTTGCCGACGTAGAATCCGTGCGAACTGGCCAGGGCCCAGTCCCCGACCTCCTCATCCACCTCAGAAATAGACCTCCCAGATGTTGTCCGTCAGGCGCCGTTTGGTGGTCAGCGTGCACGATCTTGCCTTGGGCGGTGGCCATTCGGACGAACTTTCAGTCCAGGGAGCCGGAAAGCGATGGCCGCACGATTTCCATAGACCTCGTCGCCAAGCACGGGCTGCCGCCACCACCCATCATGGCGCCCTACGATCCCGCAGCTCCCCGCGTCCTGGCCTGGAGGTACAGCCCCTTCACCGGGGGTGACCGGTCGAGTGAGCGGTGCCTCCGGGTGCCGGGGATGCCGAAAGCTCCCTGCGGATGTGGGTGTAGTGCTCGACGGTCAGGGGGTGGACACCTCCACATAGTTGATCAGGCCTTTTCAGGCCAGGGAACGGCGGTCTCCTGCCAGGTCGATCAGGCCGTTCCCGATTCGCTGCTTGAGAGGAGTAGTCGGCGCCGCGTTGCCCCGAGAGTGTTGCGCCATGCCGCGAAAAGCGTCAGCGTTGACGAAGCGAGATGATCTCCGCGGTGTGGTGATTTTCTCCCCGCTTCGCCGATGGGGGAACGAGACGAGATGCGTTCCGGGTGTGCCGGACAGCAGCGCGTCAGAGTGCCCAGGGATCTATCGTGGTCGAGGTCTCTGCTGTCCCATATGTTCCCCGCCGGTCACGATGCCGCAGGGTCGGCGCGCAGATCCAGGTAGACGGTGACAGCAGAGTACCCGGTTTCCGGATTCGCCGGATCGCGTCACCGAAGCCTGCGGTTGCCCTGTCCTACCGGGCCGTCAGTCGGTAGCAGGTTGAAAAAGGTTACAGGGCACCTGCGCTCGAGATGACAACGCTGCTGCGCGAAGGGTCGCTCCTGCTGCGACTGGGCTGCAGCGATCAGCACCCGTACTAACCGCCCTGCCGTTCTCCACGGGGATCTCCCGCATGCATCCTGGGCGACTCGTCGGGCTCCGCCAGCTCGTTCGATGCCCCTTCTCGAAGGTTCGGGCAACGCGCGCTGCCGCCCTCGAGGGAACCAGGCGCCGTTCAAATAATGCCCGACGACTCGCGTGCGTGCCAAAAGGCGCTGAGCCCTGGTGGTAGATCCGTAGTCGCCCCATTGGCTGGTCGGGCAGGGGCCCGGAGCTGAGGGACAGAGCGTTTCTTCAGGTAGCGCTGGGTGGTTCGAGGCCGTCCGACCCGAGATCAGCTGGATGCCCGCAGCAATGGTGGTCGCGATGGCTCGGGGCACCATGCGTCCTGGCGAGTCGGAGTACTCCACCGGTTGACGTTGCGAATGTCACGAAATACCGGTGAATGGCGCGCCTCTCTGTCAGGAAAGGCGTCGATGAGTTTTCCGCTCATACTCGCGGGATCGGAGGGCGCGGAGAAATCGATTCCTGGATAAACGGGAGCGATCGTGGGCCCGGCATGCGAGTTCCACGTCAGTCTCGCCACGTTCGAGAGGTGGTCAGCGCATGAGCGCAGCTGGCCGCCCGGACTCAAAGCTGCCCGATGTAATGCGGCCCGACGTCCCAGGATGCGCCGTCGCGACGAAACGTGCGTGTCAACCGCCCGGTTCGGTGTGTTTTCCAGCACGAGGACTCGCTTTCGCGACCCGCGGGCGAGTAGACCCTGCCGTGGTCAGCCCACCGTATCCCTGATCCGATTGACGATGGCGTCAGAAGCGTCCTTGCTCCACATTGCTTGACAGCGCTGTGGGTGATTAGCTAGCGGAGTTACACCTTGCGCCGTCAAGCGTGGCGTAGGCTTGGGTTGCCACCCTGAGCGCCGGGTAGGCCGAGGAAAGACTAAGACTAGCGTGATCTGCGCGAGGACCTGCTGGCGCATCAGCCGCGAGCCAGTTAGATGAAGGGGGTCCCGATGCGCTCAGCATGCGGGAGGTGCGGCGCGTCGTTGCGCTGCTTACGGGCACCAGTCTTACCATTGCTTCAGCAACCGCGAGGCAATCCTCGCCGCCCTCGTCGAGGCGGGATTTGACGAGCTGGCCAGACCGGCTGCGCGAGGCTCACACGACCTGGTGGAGAGCGAGGACATCGACGAGTGGCTTAGAGGCTTCGCAGACGCCTATGTCGAGTTTGCGCCTTGGCCAATCCAGGGGGTGTTCAGGATCATGTTCCGCCGCATGACATGCGCGGACCCTGCGAGGTTTCCGGACCAGGTGGCGCAGGCTAGAACTTACACGACGAACTCCAGCAGACTCCGCACGGGATCCATTTTGGTGAGACTAGCGCCATCCATGTGGAGGCATGGGACAGCCCTGTGGGCCAGTGTTCACGGACTGGCGGTCCTGCTCCTTGGACGGTCTCATGGCGGATGAGTTCCCGGCCCTGGAGGATCGCCCGCCTATGCGCTGCGGGTGAATCGGATTGTGAGCGATGCTGGATCGCGATGGCGCCGGGGAGCAGGGCGTTTCCTGGGTCCCTAGTGTCCTGGTGCGGGCCTCCCTTGTCGGGGCGGCGGCGACCTCAGTGGGACATCAGCCTCGCGGTGATCGCGCGCATCGATTTCCTCGGTTGGAACACTCCACAGTAAACCTTATGGCGAATGCAGAACGTCCTGTACCGTGGTGGCTGATACCACCGCGAACAGCACACCTATAGGAGGAAAGCAGTGGGACCCGGTGATCAAGATTCAGGGACCCCGTCGGCAGCGCTTTCAAGGGAGCGTGGGCCGAGAGCCGTCGGCAACGACGACCTGCATCGCGCCGATGGCCAGAAGGATCGCGTGAAGGGCGGCCTCGGTCAGATCGTCGACAGCGCCAAGGAGAGCTTGGTGCACGTCGCGAGCGGCGTCGCCGACAAGGTTGAAGAGTCAAGGACAAGATCACCGGAAACCGTGAGCTCGATAGTGCAAGGCCTCTGGGGAACCCTCAGCGGCCCCGAGGCTCATCGTCCTGATGTTCTCGGCTGTCCTCTCAGAACCCAGCAGCAGTTCGACCCCTGCGGAAATAGTCGTTCATCCCATTCGACGGCACCATCGATCCGCCCGTTGCCCCAGCCAGATGGGTCGCGTTCCTCGAGCGTTTTCGAGCGTCACCTTGGTGCGTTTCAGATAAGTAGCATCGGCCAGACCGGCGCTGCAGACCGAGGAAACCAGCGACGGCGGAGGGCTCCACCTTCAGGCCCTCGGTTTCCCGGAGGAGCGTGAGATAGCGGTAGAGATTTTCCTCGCTGGCGTGTAGCCGTCGATGGCGTGCTCAAGGACCCGCCGACGAGCCCGGACGGGCGACCGACCGCCAGACCGTCCGCATTCGTGCGTTGTCGATCGCGCAGTCCGCAGACACAGACCCGCGTCGTGAGGCCGGTTCGTACGCCGAGCAGCATGCTGTGGGTTGGTTCCGCGAAAACCGCATGGACGGCGTCGCCGAAGACGGTCTTTGAGGCCAGAGGTGATTCCCCAGGACCGCCGCCCACCCCGCACGGTATACGAAGAGCGGGTGCCTCATCCACAGGGACGTCGAGGGGCCTGGAGCTGGCCTGCCAGGCGCCGTCCTGCGACCGCGTCATCCGAGGAAACAGGGTTGTCGTGAGTTCTCGTCGTCGACGGAAGTGCATCGATGGATCCGCTCTGGCCTGTTTGCGACCCAGTGGCCACCGCTGCCGAGTAGTCGGAGTCGTGCTCACCACCTCGACGCCATGCCCATGGAGCATCCCTTCCAGGCGCGAGCATCGGCAGGACATGTGAACGGTGATGTTGCAAGCCGGACGCGCACCCGCGATCCTGATGGACAGACCAAAGGTTCCCGGTGGAACCGACCGCTATCGAGATGCTCGGAGAACAGCCTCACGGGCTTCCGGTAGTCCAGCTCCCCGATAGTCGGAGTCCCGTGATCAGCCCCGCGTCGAGGGCGATCCACTCCGCGTGGTGCAGCACTCGCAGATCCCCGCGGGCCTTGATGGAGCCGGAGATCGGCAGCTCGGCGTCCATCTTCACCCAGAGCTTCCGGGTATCTGGGTACCTCCTGAGCGCTCGATCGCGGCCTGCGCGAACGGAACCGCGTACAGACTGATGATTCCTGCGGAAAGCGGGTTTCGGGGAAGGCCTCGTGGTGTAGGGGGCGAAAGCGCCTCAGGCGGGCCGCAGCGTCATCTATGTCAGCAGACCGTGAGACCCAGCCCGTCAACGCGGCATCTTTGCCTGACCTGGCCGGGTTGAACCAAGCCGTCTCTTGGTACGCGACGGCTCCCGGATCGGGGAACTTTCGCTTCCACCCTGCGGACGGTCCTTTTCCGGCGATGCTCGTATGGCTGCTCCTGCGGTTGCCTCAGATCCGCTCCACAGCCACGAGGTCTCCAGGCCGGAGCGGTACTGGGTCTGCTCTTTGGGGATGCGTCAGCCGTGTGGCTCTCAACTGGGTGTTCCTCCGATCAATACCGCTCCTCTTGTGGTCACGGCGATGCTGTCGTCCCGTGGCAAACAACGTGAGTGAGGAGCAGTCCTACTGGCATCAGTGTCAACCAGAGGTTCACCAGCCACCAAGAGCCCATGCCCCATACAGTGTAAAGAAGCTGACGGCCAACAGGCCCGCCGAGAAGGTGAGGGTCAGGGCACAGGAACAGCGGCGTCGACCAGCGATGCCTGCTGTGGCAGCAGCTGACCACGTCAGCCCCTGTCGTGACTGTAAACAGGTCCAAGGTAGAAAAGACCAATTCCAGGCTAACAGGACATCGCCTGTGCCCACCGAGATCACGCCGGCGGCAGTCAGCGTCCAGTAGGCGAGGCAGGCCGAGGTCGAGTGACGACGAGATCCCTTCGCATGCGCGTTGTGCGAGGTGCTGAGAAGGGCTGCGTGACGGGGGTCCTTTCGCTGATGGCGTGATCATACTTCAGGATACTGTACCGGACGTCCGGTTTTCTTCTTGATGCTGTCGCGTGACCGGACATCGCGCGAAGGAGCCACGTGATAAGGCGCAGGCGTCACGCGATGCCATTCTCGATGCGCTGCGTCGTATTCTCGTGCGCGATGGGTGGCGACGCACTCACGATCGCATCGGTGGCGCGGGAAGGGGAGGGATCAGCAAGGGTGGCCTGTTCTACCACTTCGCGTCGAAGAAGGCTCCCGTTGAAAGGGCTCGTGACCCGCTATGTCTCTGCTTTCGAAGAGCTGATCGCCGCAGCGGGGAGGAACCCGGCGTCGCGGCAAAGGCCACCTGCGCTCGGCTGAACACCCCGACGGCCGGCGATCGTAGTCGGCGGCAGCGCTGCTCGCTGCGACCGTGGTCAGCCCCTGAGGCGTTGGAGTCCTGCGTGAACGCTATGCCGATTGGCAGGCCTCGGCTCGACTCGACGCAGACACTCCAGAGGTCGCCACCGCCGTCCGATTCAGCCGTCGACGGTATCTGGCTGGCGACGTGTGGACTCGCTCCGGTGACGTGCAGCCGCAGGGCGCAGGTGAGATCGCAGCGCTGGAAAAGCGCTCGTCCATGACGCCGACCGCCCACTCCCCGAGAAACGCAGATGCGTGCACCGTCGTCGGGCGAAGTCGAACAATCTGATGGAACCAGCGGCGAGCCACCCATGGTGCGTCTGGGGGATCGGAATACTCATGACCGATCAAAAGTGCGCTGGCGCCGAAGCCGATCGAGGGCGTGCTGTCGCAACATCGAGGTGGAACGATCTCGTCTGCACCTCAAGGATCTGATTGTTCGTCTGCAGTTCCGCAATCCAAGCTGCCGCAGCGGTTCTTGGTCATCCGAGCACCGGTGGGTGACGCTCTACTGGGGATTGTGCGCATCGGTCACTTCCCGCCGTGAACTATTTCCTCGTGACC